>JAEIGA010001131.1_pt1 | contig 40858 bp, 59 predicted proteins | sample 9270691 | NCBI WGS metagenome assembly JAEIGA01 (sample SAMN17057246, study PRJNA624740) | gut metagenome | biome: biome; isolation source: fecal sample | host: Bos grunniens | place: China: Xizang | collected 2019 | reverse complement strand
GACCAGAACGACATCGACATACTCGTGGGATTCCCCTCCGGGCGCGAGCACGTTCCCGCCCTTCACAAGAAAGGAAAGGGAAAGAACGCGAAATACGAGGGATACAACGGGGAGTCGCCGCTGGACATAGAGCCGATGGAGACATCGGAGCTGGCCAAAATGCTGAGCTACGGCACGGCGACGATTCCGAGCCGTCCGTTCCTTAAGGAAGGAATCGAGAGCGACATAACGCGCCTGAAGGACGCGCTGAAAGCGGAATCAGAAAAGACGGTCAAGAACCAGAGGCCGAACTGGGAGAAAGTCGGCACTATGGCGGCCGGAGCGGTGCAGGAATTCGTGCGGGGCGATTTCTACCGGAGCACGAAGCCAAACTCGCAGCGGACCATAGAGTACAAGGGCAGCGACAAGCCGCTCATCGACGGCGGCGACCTGATAGGCTCGCTGGCATTCATTGTCGAGGAGAAAAACAAATGAGCGGCGTATACGGAGACATGCTGCTCGCATGGACGGAGCAGATAAGGACCGTCGAGGTCTATGACATGACCCCGCTCGTCAACGGCGGGTGGCAGCCGGTCAAGGACCAGGGCGGAACAATTATAAAGACAGCCGTGCGCGGAGTTTTCCAGAACACGCGCGGCGGCGGAATAAGGGACGAGAACGGAAACCTCGTGCGGCACAACGGCCGGGAGTTCTGGACAAAGACGGCGGACCTGGCGGGAAAGTTCCTGGACTGGAGCGGAGACGTCTACAGGCTCACGGACAACAACAACTGGTCGCATGAGGGCGGATTCTGGAGATACGGCCTGGAAAAGGTGGTAGGTAACAATGGAGCTGAATCAGTCAACCCTTCGTGGAATACTGGCGGCAATTCTTTCTGTTGACCAGAAGTACGTAGTACCGAAGCAGGGCAACTGGTGGAACCCCCAGGAACAGGCCGCGGCGCCGACGACATGGTGCGCGTACCTGATCCGGTCGAACAAACCGAGGACGGTCCCGCAATACCACGAGGAAGGCGGCGTGAACTACGCGTCGACCGAGAAGATAGCCCGGATAGATCTGCAGTTTGTGGGAAAGGACGCGGAGGAGCTCGCGCAGAGCGTGAGCCTTTGGCATTTACGGGGCGACGTCCAGGCGCAATTCAGGACCGTGCAGGGTGCGGTGATGTACTGCGACGCTGACGCGGTGCCTTCCATATTCGCGCAGGACGGGACGAACACGGTGCTCGCGTGGAACGTGACGATAAGCGTTTTATGGTGGTCCCTCATGCAGACGGCGCAGGGAAGCATGCCGCTGATTGAGCTTAAGGCGCAATGAGGCGGAATGACTATATAGGAAAAGACAGGAGGTTATATGTCTGTTTATAAAGGATCCATAGCGCAGAAAAATGTGCAGTTCCCGATAGAGACGGTCGTAACACCCATCAACGGCGAGAATTTCGCACGCGGCATGGTGTTTATTCCGGTATCGCTCGCGGAAACATACCTGCCCGGCGTAACAGGCGCGGCAGCAGGCAATTTATACGAGCTTTCAGGCTCGAACTACGCGACGCTGGCCGGCGGCCAGCTTAAAAGCGTGCTCGTGCCGTTTTTTACAGCGGCAAGCGCCGCGAAATTCGGCGTGGCGGTATATGATGACGACTCGGAGGCAGAGACAAACCTCATCGCCGACGTATACCAGAAATTCAAATACTACGCATATTTCAAGTTCGCAATGGCGGATGCAGGAGACATCAACGCGCTCCAGGTGACGCTGACAGGGCTCTGCAACACGGACCCGTCATGCAGCGCGCACTGGGTCGGAACAAGCGACACGAACGTGCTAACAAGCACATCATCGCTTATCTCGGCTCTCCAGGGCGCCGGCAGCAATGCACGCGTAATCTACAACCCGGACACGACGATCGACCCGGCGATAGCGCAGCTCGGCAACACGCTGGCCGTAGTCAACGGAACCGGAACACCGGTCGGCAACTCGGTCGACATGGCGCAGTTCGACACAATCAAGGCTTCTGGCGCTCTCAACGCAGACGGCGGACGCGAGAACCTGACGGCACTTGATATCGCGGCCCTCGACGGCCAGAAAATCGGCTACCAGACATGGGTAGGCGACGGAACGGACAACGTCGTGACGGAGGGAAGCCTCACGCTCAAGGGCGACAGCGTAGGCGCGAACTGGGTAAAGGCCTACATCGAGTACATGTGCAAGGTACGCACGGCCACATACATCTCGCAGCGGAACACATTCAGGAACAACGACACATACGCGGGAATAAAGCTTATCCTTGCGGACGTGGTAGGGCTTTTCCTTGACACAGGCCGCCTGGCAGATTTCCAGATTACGGCCCCGGCTTTCCGCGACCTTCCGGCTTCGGGCGACACGATAACGATCCCGAACGCATGGCACGCGACATACGTCGACGACGTGCGCGAGGTCACCGTATACGGCACTTTGTACATCACGAAGGCGACGAGATAACAGGAGGACAGAATGCCAGCAGCAACAGCAAACCATACAGTAATATCCGCGGGCCAGTTCACCGTAACTTTGACCCATTCTTTATACAACGACGGCACGCCGACAACAATCGGCGGGTTCAAACTTGAGGGCCAGATGGTCCAGGAGCAGCAGGCCGTCGAGAGCTCGAAGATCGTGCCGCTCGCAAACGGCGGAACAATCACGATCACGAACAACAACGACTCCGGAACTTTGACGTTCGCGGTCACAAAACAGACAGGCCTCCAGGACATGGTCAAGGCGGCCCTTGCTTTGAGACGCGCCGGTGACAGCGTGGGCGGAACTATAGCAATCACGCAGGAAATCAACGGAAAAAGCGAGACGGAGACATACTACAAGGCAACGGTCAAGAGCGTACCGAAGCAGCTCATCCAGGGCAACGACGCGCCGGACTACCAGGTAGTGTGGAACTACGCCTATTCATTGACAACAGAACAATCAGGAGACTAATACAACATGGCTAAATTAACCCTGACCAGAGAGGTCTACAAAGAAGGACTCCAGAACATACAGGAGTTCGCGGAGAAAGAGGACACGTCATACCTTGACATGTTCAAGGTGGATTTCCCGGACGGGCTCAACACGGCGGACAGCCTCGAAATCTGCCGCATCGTGCAGTCAAGCGACATGGCGTCGCGCGACAGGCTGATGCGCATCTGCATAGCCGGAAAAAACGTGTCGGTGACATGCCCGAACGGAGAAATTTATAATTTCTGCCTCGGACATTTTGAGGACAGCATGGACGGTCTGGAGCTTTTCCAGAAGGAACCGCTCGCGAGAATGGCGATAGCCGACATCGTATACGGGTACGTCCTAAAAAAATCAATAAGGCTGCCGAAGCCCGCGGAGCAGCCGGAAAAGACGCAAAACAACTAAGGGCAAGCAGCGTGATAAGGGATTCCGTCGAGAATCCCTTTTTATGGCTGTACTATTCATATCTCCGCACGTACCAGGTGAGACCGGCCGACCTTGACGACATGTGCGACGGCCTCATGTGCGAGAGCGCACGGGCGCGGGCGGAGCAGATCATGACGGAGCAGTAAATGAGCCTGACGGAGAACATCGGCGGCTTTTTCGTTTCGCTCGGCCTCGTGACCGACAGGAAGTCATTCAACGACGGCATAAACGGAATAAAGGGCCTGGAGACAAGCGTAAAGAAGATAATCGGCACGGCGGGAGCCGCCGCGACCGCGCTCACCGGCCTGGGGGCCGCCGCATCCCACCTGGAGACGGACGCGATGAAAACCGCGCACGCCATCGGAATCTCATACCAGAACATAGACAAATGGCGGACCGCCGTAAGCCTCGCGGGTGTTTCCGCGAAGGGCCTGACCAGCGAAATGCTGCAGCTTGAGAACAAGATGCAGCGCCTGAAGCTGGGGGACGTAGACAGCGGGCTCGCGAGAACGCTAGGAATGCTCCGTATCAGCTACGGGCAGTTCGCGGACATGACGGCCGAGCAGCGCATGACTGCGGTGTTCGGCAGCGCGTCCAGGATGCAGGACCAGAGGAAAGCTGCCCTGCTTGTCGGTGACGCGCTGGGCAGCGCGGCGCAGGAATACTACAGGTACCTGCAGATGACCGACCGGACGCTGGAGGACGAGCTCGCGGCATCGCAGCGGCTCGTGTTCACCGACGACAGGACGAAGCGCGACGCGGTCGAGTTCATGTACGAGCTGAAGGGGCTCACATCGGCCGTCAAGAGCATAGGAAGCCTGCTCGGAGCGGAGGTCGGCCGGCAGCTTACGCCTGTAATCAGAAACATAAAGGAAATCATCGCCCGGAACAAAGAGCTTATTAAAACGGGCATAATCGGCTTTGTTGACGCGGCCGGTAAAGCGTTCAGCGCCGCGGTCGGCGTGATGGAGCGCGTGGGGCCGGTCGTAGGAAGCCTTATAGACAAACTGGGTGGGCTGGACAGGGTAATAGAGGGAATCGGCCTGGGAATACTCACCATAAAGGCGGCCGGCGTGGTCGGCGGAATAGCGAAGATAATCTCGTCAATGGGGCTGCTTAAGACGGCCATAGCCGGGCTGGGGCTCGGCGCGCTTTACCTGCTAGTTGACGACATAATGCATTATTTTACAGGCCAGGGTCGATCAGTTACAGGCCTTGTTGTGGAAGCGATAAAAGGCCTGCGAGAAGAACTGTCGATTAACCCGGATATGGAGTTCTGGGAGAAATTCACCGGAGTGATGGAGACGATCCTGAAGGCGGTGGGAATCGACTACGACAGCTCGGAGCTCCGCAAGCTCATAGACGCGCACCCCGAATGGAGCGCATGGGAGAAATTCAGCCACGCGTTCACGTCCATAGCGGAGGCGCTGGGACTTAAAATCGACACCGACAACCTCGTTAAAATAGGAGAGGCGCTGGGAAGCATCAAGCAGTCCATAATGGGAGACAGGACGCTCGGCGAGTTCGTGCGGGACATGGCGTCCGGCGGAATCAACATAGCGCTGGGCGTAATTTCCGCCGTTACTGGCGGAGTGGCGACGCTTATCCCGCACATCAAGGATTTTATAGACGCGGTGAAAGGCGACCAGAGCCTGTCGCAGTGGATAACGGGAATCGCGGAGGGGCTGTCCGGCTTCGTGTTCGGGACCGCGGGCCAGCTCATAGACACGCTGGGCGGAATCGTCAGATACGGAAAGAAGGCGATAGATGCCGTTTCCGGCGGCGAGGACCTGTGGAAATGGCTCGGAGGACTGGCCGGCGAAGTTCTGAAGTTTGGCGAGGGAGCCGCAAAGAACGTAATCGACGTAATAACGGGACTGATAGGAAGCGACATCCCGAAGCTCATAAACAGCGTGACCGGAGGGGAAAGCCTTTTCACGTGGCTGGGCGGCCTGGTGGACTCGCTCGCGAAGTTCGCGGGAACGGAGCTGTCGGCCGGAATCGGAATAATAGGCGACCTGCTCGACCTGCTCCGCGCCTTATGGGACGGGGACTGGGACGAGGCCGGGGCCGCGATAGATAGGTTCTTCGGACATCTGAAAGACGGATTCAAGGGAGTTCGAGATCTCATAATGGGCGGCGAAGCCAGCCCGGAGGCGATACTGTCGCAAGGCGGCGTAAAAGGAATGGCAGCCCAAACAGCCTACGAATTGTCGGACTGGCAAGGTTACCACATTAACAAAAGACGGCAAGCAGAAATAGCGGACATTCTGCGAGGCGCGAAAAGCAGCTGGAATCCCTTTACAGGCATGACGAAAGAAGATATCGCTAACCTTACGGATTACGAGCTCCAGGGAGTTTATAACTGGCTGGCCAATGGCGGAACGCTCGAACCGTTCAAAGGGTTTATGGGAGCGGTCGAAGATACTGTCACGGAGCAGGATATACTCGATGCCTACACTCAAAGAGGAATCGCCAAAAAGAACATAGTTTACACGCCGAAGATAGACCAAACACTGGGTATTCAGGACGGCATAATCTCGCCGGGCGGCGGAATTACCCGCGTGGCCCCGGACGACTGGGTGTTCGCGGTGCGGAACGTCGCGGACCTGGCCGCGGCTTTCATGCCTTCGGCGGGCTACAGCGTCGGCGACCAGACAATAACGGTGAACCAGACGGTGAACATCCAGGGCGGCACGAACCTGGCGCCGGCTACGATAACGCAGGCGGCCAAGCAGGGAGTGCACGGCGCGCTTCAGGAGATGATGAGCCGCTCGGTCAACAGATACCAGATGATGAGCGGAATGAGGTAGGCAATGGCAGAAGAGTTTACAACCGCGCTTATAGAGGGCAGCAAATCAGTCCTCGAATGGGTTAAGACAATGCTCACGAATCCCGCGCTGATATCGGCGGATCCGCGGAATACGTTCTACATACCGATTATATGCAACCAGGACACGCAGAGAGGAGACGCACAGGTCTCCGACCGCGTGATAATCGGCCAGGGGGAGCTGACGCAGCAGAAAAAAATCATAGCCGACAACGTAGCGCCGGGACCCTGGAGCTGGACGTTCTCCGGATACCTTGTCGGTATCCCGGAGCTGGAGCAGACCAATCTGTTCACGCCGATAGTGCGGCTGCAGAAGATTCTACTTCAGGACGCTTTCAAACACGGGCTGGTGCTCACCCTCAAAGATTCGGACTGCATGCCGTACCCGTTCGTCGCGATTCAGTCCATAACATTCAGGCATGATCCGGACTGCCGGAATTACCAGCCGATAGACATAACGCTCAAGCAGCTGGAGATAATGAACACCGCGGCAGGAACCGCGACCGGGGTAGCTTCGGAGGCGAGCCCGGCTGCGGGAAGCGCGGACGGAATGGCGGCCGAGGCCGGAGTGACGGCAGGCGGTGAAATTGACCCGGACTCAATTATATGGAACCTCGGAGAAAAAGCCGGATTCTTGCCAAGCTAAAAAATTGACTATAAAGGCATGAACGTAATAGACAAGGCATACCAGGTCAACTACCCGGACACGGACATACAGGAGAACTTCACGTTCTCAACGGTGCTGGAGGACGGCGTCTTTGTTTTCCGGTTCCGCTGGGCGGACGGACGGTGGCACTTATGGGTGACGCCGCCGGGGAGACAGGCGCGGCCCGCGGGAGCGGAGCCGAACGTAATGAACTGGACGGGCTACGCGGACTACGGCCTGATGTTCGCGACCGACATGGCGACAATAGACTTTGACAGCCTATTCAACACGAAGCTGGTGCTGGTTAAATGGGTTTGATTTTCAACAAGAAAATAGACATAGAGCTAATGGGCGAAGGGGTGGCGCCGGTCTCGATCATCTGCCCCGACTCCGGGAGAAAGCCGTCGATAGAGATAAACGGTACCTACGACGCCTCTGACGTAATCAACGATTTCACGGTAAGGCTGACGAACTTCTACATCCAGGGCTTGTCGAGCTACACGCGCATCAGGGTGTCCGCCGGATACATGAACGGCCGCACGCTTTGCGCGGAGGGAGAAATAAGTTTCTCCTACACGGAATCACCGGGACCGGACAGGGTGACGGTGCTCTGCTGCAAGATCGGCGACGCAACAGCCTGGTGCAACAGGTTTATAAATATTTCATTCGCAAACCCGGTGACGATCCAGGAACTGATTCAGAAAATATCGGATTCCCTGGGGTTCGGAACACCGAACATTGACAAGGACCTCCGGACGCAGACACTGCCGTTTTTTTTCCATACGGGCCGCGCTTCCGGGGCCCTGCACTACCTCACGGAGCTGCTGCCGAAAGTGAACATAACGACGGCCAACAACCGCATAAGCGTATGGACACCGGCGAAGGGCAACGACAGGAGCGCGCTGGCGAACAGCCGCTCGTTCCTGCTCCCGAACCTCATAACGCCGCCGGCGATAACCGGAACGACGGCCAACGTGGTGGCGCCATGGACGCCAGACGTAAGGCCGGGCGACTACGTGACGTTTCCGACGCGGTTCTTCAGCCAGGACTACGCGGCGGCGCAGGCCGGAACGGTCGGCGAGACCTGCACGATTCAGGTCCAGACGATGAATTTCAGGTTCGCGACCACGGAGGACGCGAACGAGATGCAGCTGGAGGGAATAATATGCTGAATTCGATAGAGACGTCGCAGTTTTCCGACAGGCACTTGATAGAAAGCGTACTCAATTCATATTTTATCGTCGACTACGGCTACATAGTGAAAGTAAACGGAGACGGAACGGTCAAGGTGGGGCACGCGGTGATCCCGCAGACAGACGCGGGCGACGAGCTTCAGGCGATGGAGACGGACAACGTGGAATACCTGGCCTTCTCAACGGCAGAGATAAGCATAAGCATAAAGCCGAAGGCAGGCGACAAAGTCCTGCTCGTCGGCCTTAAGGACATGGTGCCGAAAACGGCCGACGTGACGAAGCCGATAAAGATGCAGCTCCCGGCGCACTATGACCGCATGACGCTCAAGGCGCTGCCCTTCGCACCGTTCGACACGAACGCGAAGGTGACGCTGGAGCTTGACGGCGGAAAGGCGACGATCAAAATAGACCAGCTCACTATAGACGCCTCGAAGGTGACAATCAAAAACGGAGCGCAGACGATGCTGGAGGTGGGCACATGACGAAGCTCATAGCGGCGCAGGGTTGCGAAATAGAGCTGACCCCGCCGAGCGGGACGGGAACGCCGGTTATATTGATTACGAACCTGCCGAGCCTTGACGTGAAAGCCGAGGGAAAAGGGCTTTACAGCGACAAACTGACTATAACAATAACCGGATATAACGGCGGCGCAGCCGGAGCCGGAACAATCAGCGGGACGGCGCAGAACGTCAAAATAGACGGGAAAGCGGCGGTCCTGGAAGGCGACATGAGCACGGAACCTGTCTCGCTTTCTGATCCGACGACGGGCATGCAATACCAGGTGACGCTCCGCGTTAAGAGCGCGGGGCAGAATTCCGTGAAGGGAGCGTGACGGCATGGACATGATGATGGACGGCGAGCAGATAACTGCCACAGAGCACCCGGTATGGGACGTCGTGGTGGACGGGAACGGATGCGTGCCGGTCATAAGCGGAGAAACGGAGGAATCGCAGGGAGCGTCGGTGGCGGTGTTCCTGCAGCAGGGCCTGATTCCGATACTGCCGGAGGCGGGCGTGCCGTGGACGGATTTCCTGACGAAAAAAATCACGTTCGGAGACCTGGACAGCGCGATAAGGAACGCGCTGAAGGGTTCCGGGCATCTTGATTATATGCCGGACTATTACATGGACGGAGACCGGCTCGCGGTGCACGTAGTGAAGAACAAGGGGGTTTAAATGGGTTTTCAGATTAACGGCGACGAATGGCTCCCGGAGAGCACGGCGGAGCACGCGCAGAACATAATGGCGGAGACGAACCGCATCCTGGAGGAACAGGACATAAGGGACGGCGACGGGAACCTCGTGCGCCTCACGCAGAGCTTCAGCAACGCGCTCTATTTGTTCGTACTGGCGGCGGCCGCCAGGTTCAAGGACAACGACGACAAGCTGAACGCCGCGATAGACTCATTCAATATATCGGTCTGCGACGACCAGCAGATAGAGAACTTGCTGCCGATGGCAGCGGTCTCGCGCAATTCAGGAAGCTACAGCACGCTCGTGCTGGCAGTCACAGCATCAGAGGACGGAGACTGCGTGGTGCCGGCGGGAACCCGCGCACCTTACCTTGACGGGTACTTTGTAGTCAATGAGACGACGGTGGTGTCGGCTGGAAACACGGTCAACATAGACACCGTATACGACAAGATAGGCAGCGTCGCTGTTCTGGCGGGCGAAGTGGACCACTTCGAAAACACGGTCCCGAACTGCGAGAGCGTCACGAACCCCACAAGCTCCGTGCCGGGCGTAGAGCCGGAGACGACACCGGAATTAAGACGGAGAATTCTCCGCGGCGAGACGATCAAATACAGCCTGGACGGATGCCGGCTCGCATTGGAGGAGCTGACCGGAATCGCGTACGCGCAGGTCTACTTCAATTTTTTCTCGGACAGCACGGACGAGCTGCCGGGGGGAGTTGTGCTGGAGCCGCGGACCGCTTATATCGTCATATCCGGCGAGAGCGACAAGATAGCGGAGACGTACGCTCAGTACATGAGCGCACCGACGCAGAACGCGGACGAGACGGCACCGGAGGCACACAGCCAGAACTACGTGACGGAGAGCGGCCAGATCATACCGATTAAATACGACACGGCGGCCGAGGTATATATACACGTCAGGGTCAGCATAAAGAACACGGCGGAATACAACACGGAGGTTGTGAACCAGATCAAGCGCGACCTGATCCTGTCGTCAGCCTCCTGGCATATAGGCGAGCAGATAACAGCGGCGCTCTGTACGTCACCGTTCGTCGGCATCAACTATACGGAGGTGGCGTACGTCGAGGTGTCGTCGGACGGCAACACATGGACGAACACCATAGAGAGCGACTGCAACGCAATCGCGCGTGTCCGTGACAACACGATAGAAGTGAGGCTGCTGTAATGGCGGTCAAGGATTTTCTCCCCAAACAATACAACGGCCCCATAATCAACGCGCTTGCAGAGGCACTGGAGAAAGAGTTCGCGGACGCTGACGCGGCGGAGGCGTACCTTCACGGGCTGTCGATAAGGACCGCGCAGGAGACGGAGCTGGAGAACATCGGCCTTATACTTGGATACCCGCGGCCGCTGGTGCCGGAGGGCATGAACAGCGACGGCCTGTTCTTGTTCGGCTACCTGCCGATTGAGGAGGATGAGGAAACCGGTTTCTCTGACAGCGGCGACGCGTCGAACGTCGGCGGTAAATTCGCGAGCACGGAGCCGTCCAGCGGCGATTATCTGGCGCTGGGGTATTACCGCCAGATACTGCAATGGGTGGCGTACATAAAAAGATACGGGCTCACGCTTTATTCAATAGACAAGATAACGGCCGTAATCAGCGACGACTACGAGCTGTCCTGGAACGAAATCGGCGACATAGTTATACAGTTTGGCCGCAACATAGGTGCCAGGAACCTGTGGCTCATTACAAACCTTTTCTCACGGTTCGCGGTGCTGCCGCAGGTAATAATAAGAAACGGAGGAACACAGACATGATACCATCACAGACACTTGAGGAATTCGAACCGTTCGCGGAGTCGGGCGACAAGGTCGCTCCGGTACCGGCAAAATACGCGCAGGGTTACCTGCCCGGCGAAGTGTTCCCCGCGCAGCACGAAAACTTTCTTATGGGCAAAGCCTCGCGGTGCTCGACTCAGCACAGGGCCGGCCTCCGGTCGGTTGAGGCGGAGCTGAATAATGTGGTAGATGCCGGAGGTGCGGAGCCTGACAACGAGGACGATACGCAGGTGCTGACGGCGATAAACTACCTCATAGCGGCTGCGGAGGCACGCGCGAAACTTGCGGCACACCCGAAAGGCTCGCTGTTCTGGACATCAGAACCGCCGACGATAACGGTAGAAGGCGTGGAGCAGGCGAACCCGGAAGGCGACCCTCAGCTGTTGTTCGGTGGAGGTACATGGGTGCGGATAAAGGACACGTTCATCTGGGCGGCTGGCGACAATGACACTGTCGTGCCTAGCGTGTACACAAAGGAGGACGGCGCGCTCACAGCCACAATCGGCGTCAATAATCTCCCTGCGCATACGCACGCTTTAGGCGGAAACACAGGCAGCACGCAGCCTTCCTTTACGAACCCGTCATATACAACGAGCGACCCCAGCCCTATTCTGAAAGGCTCTATACAGTTCCGAAAATACTACAACGGAAACAATCCAGGATGGGTGCATAACGACTCAGGCTCTTCTATGCTGTCAGAGGCAGACGCATCAGGCTCACTAGGACAGTTTGACAGCACTTCGACGGAGAAAGGCTCCCGTTATTTCTACATCAACGCAACACATAAGCATACAATATCAGTCAGCACCGGCGGATCCGTAGAGTCCCATACGCACACCCTGCCTGCTGACACAGGAGACAACACAACAACGGCAACGGCTTTAAGCATTAAAAACCCTCGCTTAAATCGTTACTGCTGGCAGCGCACGGCATAAAACAGAAGAAGGAGGCACATGATGACGGTAGTCAACAAGCTCGCGAACGGCGCGACGGAAATCTTCGAGACGCAGAACTATATCATAAGCATGAAGCCGGATACACTTCATCCGCTCATACTTTCCGTGACGGTGTACGACGGAGGGCGCAGGATCGGGAAGTTCCGGCGCAGACACGCGTTCTGGTACAAACATGTGACGTTCAAGAAGCCCGAAGTGCAGGAGAAGCTCCGCGCGATGCAGGCAGCGAAACAGGCGGAACAACAGTCCGAATAGTTTTATCTGCCCGTTTCAGCAAAAAAAGCAGATAAAAGAGGGAAATTCAGATAAGAATTCCCTCTTTTTTCATTTTTTAAAGCACGATAATATAACATGCTTTCAAAGATAAAGAGACAGGTGGAACTGCTAAAAGTTGACGGTTTCCTTTTCAAGATTTTTCTGCTCCACCTGGGGCTTGTTTTTCTGCATGTTTATTACAGCTTTTATGCGGAGGAAAAGATTCAGGCGTACATCCGCGGCGGTTTCTGTTTTTTTATTTCCGTGATGGCTTTCTGTTTTCAGAGGAAAGGACTTTCAATCGGGATGATCCTTTATTCATGCGTCCTCCTTTACATCAACCGCTTTTTTAACTACACGTCGTTTTTTTTCGTTCTTTTCGCGGTTTACTGCATGCCGAAATACAAGACCCCAGCGCTTATCCTTTATGCGGTTAACTGCTTCGTATCGCTGACGGTACGGCACATGCAGATACCGACGCTGGGGATACACGCGGTCAACTGCTGCCTTATTTATATGTACGCCCATTATATTTTCAAACCCAAAATCCCGCGGGTGCTTGTGCTGACGGACGACGAGCGGCATATCCTGGGAGAGCTCGCGGACGGAAAGCTGCAGAAGGAAATAGAGGACTATGCACCGAACACGGTGACGCGGAAAATCCGGGACGCTATGGAGCGGAACCTGTGCAAGACCAAGGCGGAGCTGCTCCAGAAGTTCATAGAGCAGAAAGAAAACGAATCGCAAGGGTAATCGCAGCCCGGATGTGAGCAATCGCAGAGACCGCAACGGCTCCAAGGTGGTAAAGTTTCCGCGAGGTGTTCAAATGCAAAAATCCCCTTCCGTGGCATATTTCTGCCGTAAAATAGAAACTACCGGCAGGACGGAGCTGTTCGATTTCCTGGAGGACGCGCCGATAAGCGTGAAAGACTACGCGTTCATTACAGACGTAATCTACGGATTCACAATCGCGCAGCTCGCGGCGAAATACCACAAATCAGAGTCGCGGATCAGTAAATGGAAAAGGCAGGTGTTCGAGAGACTGCACCGGTTCGAGCTTTCTACGCGCTGATTTCCTTCGCGTACGCATACAGATAGCGGTAAATGATATTCACGACCACCTGCGGCAGACTGTCCCCTTTAATCTGCTGTACCCGGTTATCCACAGGAACCAGCGGATAATAGACGTTTTTGTGGCGGGCAAAAATACCGCGCTCGCTTATGCAGACCGTAACGTCCACGCACAAAAGGTCGCGCTCCGGCGAATAGAACTGCGTGCCCTGAAAGGACAGGCAGCCGTGCCGGTCCGTCCGCCGGGGAAACTGCGCGCAGAGAATCTCGTCCAGGTTTTCAGGCGGATCCAGAAAGAAAGAATCATCCACGGCAGGCGCGACGGAATAAGAGGAATTGAAGAATTTTATATATCCTCCGATTTTTTTATTCGCGTCCTCGACGTTCGTAATCCCGTTCTTTTTAAGCCACATGGGAAGCTGCCCCTGCAGAGTGCGCCACATGCGCTCCACTCGGCCCTTTGATTCAGGCGACCAGGCCAGAATCTGGTTTATGTGCAGCTCTTCAAGAATGCGCTGCCATTGCGTGCGTTTCTCATGCATTATCTCCAGTTTTTCCCACTGCGCGAGTTTTTTCCCGCGCGGGGTATGACAGAACACGGCGGCCCGGTCCGAATAGATCTCACGCGGCACGCCGTAGGATTTGCAGGTCTGCCGCAAAATTTCAAGATATCCGTAAAGGCATTCGTTCTCGGTGAAATAAAGCCCGGTAATTTTACCGGTCGCGTCGTCGATAGCTCCGGTGAGACAATAGCGCTTGTTGTCGCCGGAAAGATAGAACCAGGCATAAGGCGTGCCGTCCACCTGCAGCATGTCGCCCTCGCATTCACGGCGGACACGCGGGCGGTGCACGGGCTTCCTTTTCTTTATTTTGCGGCTTTCCGGGGAGCGCTGCCCGTATTCAGCAAGAATGTTCCTAATCGTCGAGAGGGAGACATTCAGGCCCTCGAATTCGGAGAGGCAGTGCTTGTAATAGGTAAAATTGACGTCGGAGTATTCGGCCGCATAGAGGGAGGCTATCCGCTGGCGGAAAGCGGAGGGAAGCCGCCGGGGAGACACCCGCCCTTTGTTCTTGTGCTCGAAAACAGAAGCGCCTTCTTTTGAATAGCGTTTTTTAAGGATGCAGAGCCAGGTGACGGAATAGCCCGTGGATTCGCTGGCCTCACGAAGCGTATACTTGCCGTTGTACAGCCCCCGGACGTATACGGGAACGAGGGCCTTTATTTTTCGTTTTCTATCGCTCATCATGCTGTTATTATACGGCATGGTTCAGAGAAAATCTTTAGCGGTTTTTCCCAACATTGCACTTTTATTGCATTATTACTGGATAAAAATTGCATTTATTTTTTAGTTAGGGGTTGACAATGTAGCCGCCTCGATTTATACTTTAAACAGATTTAGCAAATGAAAACTTACAAGGCTGCATTTAGGAGCGATTGATGAAGCCTTGTAAAAAGGCATCGCCCGGAGGACTTAATCGCTCAAAGTTCTCCGGGTTTTTTTTAAAGGGCAGGGAAATATGGTAAAGACACAGGATTATCCTTCAGGGCTGATTTACAGCCTGAAGGCAAAAAAAATCACAAGACAGCAGTTCATATACCTGATGCGCGCATGGCAGATAGCGCACGGGATCAACTACAGCTGCAAGGGAACCGCGGACAAGAACGCGGTATGGGTGATTTACATGGGCGTTCCCGGCATGCTAGACCACGGCCGGATTCTTTGGCTGGAGGACGGACAGCAGCGGACTGCGGATTCATTCTTTGAGTTCAAACGCCAGGTCAACTACATGAAGAACAGGCAGTGGTGGAACATCAGGCGGACCATTGAAAGGGCAAAGACCGCGGGAGGGCGCGGATAGCACGGTCGCCGGAGGCGGCGGTTCCGGCCCACCCACCGGCCGGAAAGCGGGTTCAATTCCCGCACCGGAGCATAGGACAAAGCGGGCGCGCGACGCTGAGTCCTAAATACAGTCGTAGGAGGCATTAAATGCCAAGTTTGTACGAGATTACAGGAGACTTGAAATCCCTCAACCAGCTCATGGAGAACATGGTGGATGAGGACGGCAACCCAAGGGAGCCGAACGAAGAGGAGCTGGAGACCATGAAAGAATGGTTCACCTGCTCGATCGCGGACTTCGAAAAGAAGTTCGACAACTACTGCAGGTTCATAAAGAACCTGAAGATAGAGGCCACGGTCGCCGACGAGGAGCGGAAAGCCTACAAATCGGAGATAGACCGGCTCTCGAAACGGAGTAAGGCCTTTGAAAACCGCGCGAAGAGCGTCCAGGGGCTCATGCAGTTCTGCATGGACAGCCTGAAGCTCAAGAAGTACAAGACGGCCCTGTTCAGCGCCGGAATGCAGAACACGCAGATATCGATAAGGCCCGTCGAGGGAAGCCGCCTGGAAAAGGTACCGGACGAGTACCTGAAACCGAGGGAGCTCGACACGACGGCGATAAAGAACGCCATAAAGGACGGGCTACTGAAGCAGGGCAACGGAACGCCGCTCGGCGAGACGAAGCTGTTTTTTAAGGACGGCACGGAACTGAAGGACGTGCGCTGGACGCAGGGCGAGACCCTGGTGATCAGGTAAAGGGGAAGAACATGAACGAGTTAAACGAGTTCGAAAGAGAAATCGAAATAGACGGCATAAAAGTAGCCGTAGACATGAGGACGGTCAAAAAAATAGACACTTACCGCATAGGCGATAATGTCAAGCTTTTAATGAAGCCTTACAGCAATGACTACCAAGTATACAGCGGCGTCATCGTGGACTTTGTGAACTTTAAGGAATTGCCGGCAATCGTAGTAGCCTACTTCTGCCAAGACTACAGCGGCACGAGCATAAAGTTTGAAACAATCACAAAAGACACGAAAAACGTAGAAATCGCGCCGTGTTTACCGCACGAGTTGAGCATTAACAGAAATCGCGTAATCGATAAGTTTAATTATGAGATTGAGCAGCAGCAGCACAAGGTAGACGAACTCAAAGCAAAGCGCGACTACTTCCTCGAAAACTTCGGGAAATTTTTTGAAGAGGAGAAAAAATAATCATGGACATCAACAAAGTTTTTTTGATCGGGCGGCTCGTGCGTGACCCGGATCAGGTCAAATACACGCAGTCAGGGCAGGCGCTCCTGAAGTTCTCTATCGCCGTAGACCGGCGCGAGAAGAGGGGCGGCGAATGGGTATCGAAGGCCTCATTCTTCGACATAACGGTATGGGGCAAGCAGGCGGAATCGATAGTGCAGTTCCTTTGCAAAGGCAAGCAGATAGCGCTCGACGGATACCTCGACCAGCAGACCTGGGAGAAGGACGGGCAGAAATTCTCCAGAGTGACGATCACCGCGAACCAGATACAGCTTCTGGGCGGAAAGAACGGCGGGAACCAGAACCAGCCGGAGCCGCAGTACGACAACGAGATAGCGTTCTAGGAGGCGGGCATGGACAACAAAGAGGCTTTGAGGATTTACGACGAGCTGGCGCGGCCGCCGAAAGAGGCGCTCCGGCAGATAACGGGCGGGAAACTGAACGGAAAGACCGACATCAACCCGCAATGGCGGTACCGTGCCATGACGGAGAAGTTCGGCATGGTTGGAATCGGATGGAAGTACACGATCATGAATTTATGGAACGCGCCGGGCGCGGGCGGGGAGGTCCTGGCCTTCGCGCAGGTCGCGGTTTTCATAAAGGAAGGCGACCAGTGGAGCGAGCCGATAGTAGGCATCGGCGGCAGCAAGCTCGTGACCCTGGAGAAAGGCCAGCCGGTCAGCAACGACGAAGGATACAAGATGGCCGTGACTGACGCGTTCAGCACTGCGCTCAAGATGATCGGAGTGGCGGCGGATATCTACGCCGGACGCTGGGACGGAACGAAGTACAGGGACGAGCCGCCGGAGACGGCGAGCAAGGCTCCTTTGAAAGCACCGGCCGCGAGACCGGAGCCGCCGAAGGCGAAGAAAGGCGGCGAGACGACGCCGGAGGAAAACGCACGGCTCAACGAGCTCTGCAGCGCATGCTACGCGAACGGGAAGCGCGTGTTCAGCCCGCAGGAGATAAAAAACTTCCTTACTTATAGGGAGGAGAAATACACTGCGGCCGAGCTCATAACGTTCATCGAGAACGCGCTCCGGAACAGACGGGCGGATGCGCCGGAGCTGGCGCAGTTCAAAGAGGACATCCCCTGGGAGGAGCCGGCCGGCCCCGACCAGCAGGAGATAGTGTTCTAGGAGGGAAGCATGGTGCAGATCGTACTCAAGCGCGAATTTCAGAAAGGCCGCCTGGTTTTCATTCCGCCGGCCGACGAGTACGCGCAGGCGAACATCCGGCGAGAGCTTACGAAATGCCGGGACAGGTTCAACGACTACGTGCTGATCACCATGCAGCCGCCGAAAAAGCCCCGATCGACCGGACCGGGCTCACAGAGCCACCACCTGAACGGCCACATACAGCAGATAGTCAACCAGACCGGCTTGTCATTCGAACTGGTCAAATACTGCATCAAGATGCTGGCCGTGGAGGAGATGGACTACCCCCACGCGGTGGTGGACGGGCACGTCTGGCCCCAGAGCGAGGCGGACTGCAGCAGCGGCGACGGCGCGCGTATCGGGTCAAGCGGCTACCGCGCGCGTATCGGGTCAAGCGGCGACGGCGCTGTTATATGCTGCGCCGGCCACGGATGCAAGGTTAAAGCAAAGAAAGGCTCATGGATCACGCTCGCGGAATGGATATATGACCAAGACAAAGAAAGATACATCCCGAAGTGCGTTAAAACAGAATACGTGGACGGCGAAAAAATCAAGGCAGACGTATTCTATATGCTTAAGGACGGAGAGTTCACGGAGGCGGCCAAATGACACGCGAAATACCGATAAGCAGGATCGTCTACGGCGTGAACGTCCGGAAGGAGAAAGACGAGGACATAAAGGAACTGGCCGATTCGATAGAGACGTTCGACGTCCTGCAGCCGCTCGTCGTAAGACCTGCCGGCGACAACAGGTACGAGGTCATATGCGGCCACAGGCGGCTCAAAGCACTTAAGAAGGTCGGAGGCGACATCCGGGTGCCGTGCATCTTAAGGGACGACATAGAGGACAAGGACGTGCTCCGGGTCCAGCTGGAGGAAAACATCCAGCGCCGGCAGATGTCGGCGGCGGAGCTGGTCGCGGCGTTCAACGAGATTAAGAGGCAGCACGGCGGCAGAATGACGAACCAGGAGCTCGCGGACCTTCTGCACAAAAACAAATCATGGGTGGACGTTCAGTACTTCGCGCTTAACACGGCGCGGAAAATGTACGGCAGCAGCGCGGAGAAGCGCATCCAGGAAGGAAACCTGACGGCCGGACAGATCACAGGCAGATACAATAACTTAAAAAGGAAAGAATCGCGCAGACAGGAGAAAGGATACACCGTCGAGCACATCGGCAGGGTCATAACGATCAAGTGCGAGAGCATGACGGTGCTCTTTAATTTATTGAAGAAACTGGAGGGGTAAGATGGCAGAATCGTTTGTAATTTACAGATCATTTCATGAGGCGCTCAAAGACCTGCCGCCGGAGCAGTACGGACGCGTTATGTTCGCGATAAACGAGTACGCGCTCAACGGCACCGAACCGGAGCTGACGGGCTGTGAGAAAGCGTTCTTCATGCTGATGAGGCCGCAGATTGACGCCAACACGAAGAGACGCGAGAACGGAATGAACGGCGGCCGTCCTTTGAAACAAAAACCAACGGTTTCTGAAAACACGCAAAAACAAAAACCAATGGTTTTTGAAAATGAACCAGAACAAAAACCGACGGTTATCGAAAACAGCGGTTTTGAAAAACCTAATGTAAATGCAAATGAGAATGAGAATGTAAATGCAAATGATAATGCCAATGAGAATGCAAATGCAAACAGCGGCGTTTCTGAAGAAACGCCTGGGGGTTCCGGGGGAACCCCGGCCTCTGCGCCGGATACACCTACACCCGTACCGGAAAAAGGAACCCTTTCCGAACCTTTCCCGGTCCATGAGAGCCCGCCGGAGAAGCCGAAATCTTCCCCGCGCTTCATAAAGCCCACGGTGGAGGAGATACGCGAGTACTGCGCGGAAAGACAGAACCACCTGGACGCGCAGTCGTTCTTTGACTTCTACGAGTCCAAGGGGTGGATGATAGGCAAGGACAAGATGAAGGACTGGCGTGCGTGCATACGCACGTGGGAGCAACGGAGGAAAGGCGAGCAGTCGGGCGGCAGGACACGGCCCGGCGGAATGTGGGGCAGCGAGAACGCGGCCGCGGACAGCTACATCGACCTGATGTAAAGGATTAAGGGGGAATAAAAAAATGAGCGACCAGATACAGGTAAAGACAACCGAGCAGCTTATATCGCGCCTTTTCCCGGCGATGAACCCGCAGAACGACGCGGAGATAGAGGCATGGGAAGAAAAGCAGAGGGAGAAGGCGAAAGCCGAGGCCTACAGGAAACAGGCCCCGGAAAGATACTGGAAAGAAAGCCTGGTGACCTTCCGCACAGACACGGATGAACGGCGGAAAGAACAGGAGACGGTGAAGGAATACATGGCCGCGCTCCAGAGGGGAGCCTTCAGGACGCTCATAATGCTCGGAGCCGCCGGAACGGGAAAGACGCACCTGGCGCTTGGGCTGGTCCGGGAGCTTTCCGGGACATACAGGCTGGCGAGCGCGATAGTCGAGGAGATACGCCTGGCGAAGTCCTTCTCTTCACGGGTGACGGAGGCGGAGATTCTGGAATTTTACGGCCGCGCGAACCTTCTGGTCGTTGACGAGATAGGCCGCGCGATCAACGCGGCTGACGAGCAGTACATGATCTATCAAGTCATTAACGAGAGGTACAACAGGAGGAAGCCGACGGTGCTCATAAGCAACCAGACGAAGAGGGACTTCCTGAACTACGTCGGGACGGCTGCGGCCGACAGGCTCGTGGAGAGCGCGCAGGTGCTTGAGTTTACGGGGCCGAGCTTCAGGGCGGAGCTTAGGAAGAACGGAGGGACGGAATGAGATACTACCTCTCCGGAAAAATAGCGGGGGACGCGGGCTACAGGGAGAAGTTCGCGGGCTACGAGGCAAGGTATGCGCGCCTGGGATTAAGGGTGGTGAACCCGGCGCGGAAGAAAGACGGCCGTCCGTGGGCGTGGTACATGAGGCGCGACATACGGACACTGACGCGGTGCGGCGGAATAATCATGCTGCCGGACTGGCAGGATAGCGAGGGGGCACGGCTGGAACATTACCTGGCGCAGAAGCTGGGTATGACCATCGTTTACGCGGCCGCGGATTCGGGTGTACGTCCAGCTGCTCTTTGATTTTGCGTACGACACGGGTACGGCCCCGGCGACGGAGAAGCCCCTGCCCTGGTTCGACGAGCCGAAGAACGACAACGAGAGGCTGCTGAACTGGCAGAGGGACTGGATCCGGAACAAGGACCGACTCGCGCTCAACCGGATGTACGAGCTCGGACGCGAGATAGCCGGGAAGTATATCAGCGAGGAGGCGAAACGGAACCGGAACGTCCGGCGGCTCTGCAGGAGCGACAGGGAGGAGAAGGCCCACAACGCGATAACATACATAATAGCGCGGTACTCGAAGGTGCCGGGCTGGGCGATAAGGGACAGCTTCACGGGCTACCTTTACCGGAGGGTGCAGCACGAGCTGTACTATACGAGAAAGGTGGACAAGATCGTGAGCTTCGTCGACATAGAGGAGTTTTACAGGGGGAGAAAAGGAACATGAACACAGCGGAGCTTACAAACAGGCTGCAGAATATCTGCCACGAGGGGCACGCGATGAAGCCCGTGAGAATAAACGGCCACAGCGTCGTGGCGGTAATAGAGACCTCCAGCGCAGTGGAGATAACCACCGACGAGCGTCGTCCGGAGACATGCGTCCGGCATTTCTTGGTTCCCCGGAGCTGGGCGGCAGCGGACGGCAGGGTTCCGGGACCGGTCAGCATCAAGGACATGGAGGATGCCGTGGCGTGCCACGAGCGGTACAGGTGCGGGGAATGCAGGTTCTACGAGCCGAAAGAAAAAAAAGATTGATAAAATACTACTATACGTTTATGATGTGGTCGTAGCCTGCCGCCGAAGGCAGGAGAGGAGACACAATGCGCAACGGGACAAGGAAACAAGCAGAAACGGAAAACAAAGACCGCCGGGAAAGCGGTCTTTTTTATTTACCGGCGGCAAATGACTATACATGCAGGAGGACGGACATGTCACTAGAGAACATATTCACGATGATAAAGGCAGACAGATACACGGAGGACGGATGCGAAGAGCTGAACAAGGCGAAAAAAGAGATAGAGGACGCCCGCAGGTTCTACAAGCCGGGCGAGATATCGGAGAAAACAGGACTCCAGAAGCAGAGCAACGGCACATGGGCACCACCGAAAGAAACTCAGTTCGGGAAGGTACAGCAGAACAAAGAGGGACAATGGGGAGTCCAGACTAAACTGGGAAAAGGATCAGAATTTATAAAGCACAAAGACGAAAAAGAAGCAAAAAGAGCGCTGGCGAATTACACAGCAGGCTACAACAGAACAGGAAGAAACAAAGAAGATCCCCACTCAAACGAGAAAAGATATTTAAAACACCTGAACAAAGAGACAGAACAAATATCCAAGAAATACGGGGCAGGTCGCAGGGCAGAACATGCCGCGCATTTTCAAAATTCCGGGGCAGCCCCAGAAACATCATCCGGCAAATGGCAAAAAAACGAAGATTATCTCGGCCGGGAAAGAATCTCGATGAAAACACCCCAGGGCGGAAAAGTAAGCATTTACGAGAGCGACAACCCGAAACAAAAGAACGCGCGCTTCAGGGTGGACACGGGAAGCCACTACAACGAATTTAATACAATGGAAGAAGCAAAAGCCTTCGCAGAAAAACAATACGGAGCCGAAAGCAAACCTGCAGAAAAGAAGTCGACTGCAATTGCAGAATGGGAAGAAAGCGCAAAGACAGACGCAAAGTCATATAATGAAAACATGGTTATTCTGCAGAACGAAAAAGGCGAAACAACAGCTATTCGCGAAAGTTCCCCAGATGTTGAAAAGGCAGAGGCTCATGGTTACAAAAAAATGAGCCTTGTACGTCCAGACGGAAGCGTAAAGCGACACTCGGAAAACAGCAGATCCAAAGCAGGAGTAGAAAAAGTTCTGAACAAACCGGCAGGATTGCCGGCTGCGAAACACTTCGAGGCAGAAAGCAAGCCTTCAGCAGGAAACACCAAAAATGAAAGAGAACAGTCAAGTGCCGAAAAATATATAGCGCAACAGAAAGCGCTCGAACAGGAAGATCTCGAAAGCACACCAGAAGGAAGAAGAATCCTGCATATGCTCGACAAAGGCGACATCCCGGATTACTTCAAAAGCGTTACAACAAAGAAAGATCTGGATGTTTTGATACAGCAGGCAGAAGAAAGAATGCCGGATCCGTCAGAGTTTGACCAGCCAGGAAAACGCGATGAATACATCAAGCTCAACAATCTGCTAAACAAAATAGACAGAGTCTACAACAAGACAAGAGACGCAGCCCCCCGCGTTCTCACCGGCGACTGCAGGATAAGGATCCGTAAATGAGGGTGCTCACAGGAGCGGAGACAATCAGGATAAGGAAAACCCGGCCGGTTCTGACCGGGGAGACCAGAATCAGGCTGTCGCAGATTGTAGGTTTAAAAGAATTCCATGACCGGCTCGCAACAGACAAGCACAGTAATTATAAAATCGGAGAGACAGCGGAATGGAAAGACGGCCTGCACCAAAAGACGGCACACGGCTGGATAAAGATACCGGACGAACGAGACAAGTACAACGCGCCGGTCGGAGAAGTAAAGAATCTCAATAAACTTACAGAAAAATATTTTTTACACCCAAACAGCAGCCTTAAGCTGCCGTCTATTAATTCAGAGACATGGAAAAAGACAATGAACGATGACCGTAAGGTTTTATTAAAAAAGTTTGTTGTCGAGAGAATGAAAAAAGCTCATTCAGAGATAAAGACACAAGGTTTGAACCATAGGGACGTGCTGCTGAATGCAATTTATAACTGCGATAAAATAATGCACTGCAAGCCGCAGGACTACCCTTTTTATTATGCTGCGGTCAAGAAAAGCAACGGGGGAAATCCGGTTAAAATTGAGACAAAGAATTGTATTGCGGTATTGGACGTAAGCCCGGAAAACAAATACATTGAAGTTGTAGACTGGAGATGGATAGGTAAAAAAGGAATGCGCAGCATGGAGAATCAGGAAAGCAAAAATAACGTGCAGTAATGGGCGGTCGTTTCCATTATGACACAGGGTAAAACCCTGGCGCAGCTGGCCGGCTTTCTGTCGTCCTGCACGATTCAATAATAGCTCCAAACCGGATTTAAATCAAGTTATTTTTTCCAAAATAACACAAGAAGTTATAGCTCCGGATGCAGGTGCTTGCGCCTGTTCCAAAGAATCTCGTCCTCAAACATAAACCGGGTGTAGCCGTTAACGCTGTACCCGCAGAGTTTCACGGCAAGGCCGGAGATCGTGTACTTCTGGCCTTCATAAAAAACATGGTTTGATTTATCCGCGACTTCACAAACGATATTCGTATCCCTCGTATAAACCAGCTTCGAACCGACAGGAATCTCCAGAAGGGAAAAAGTAGTCGCCGCGGATTTTTCCGTTTCAGTCTGGCTCTCGTCCTCCAAATCCTCGCCTTTTATGATTTCATACGCCGGATTTAAAAGCCGGGCCGTTTCAAAATACTCCAGAACACGCTGCGGCGAGGTCCTGAAGAATTCCTTTTCTTTTTGGAAAGAATACCCCAGAAAGGTCTGCAGACCGCGCTCGACGTTCATGACATTGTCGGCCGGAACTTTCAGGCAGGCGAAGCATTCGAAAGGAAGAGGGACAGCCGTACAATTCAGGTCAGTGATACGGCGCAAGACATTGTTAGATTTACCCACTTTGACCCAGTCGGGCATGGCAGGATTCGTAAGGATATAAACATACTCGAAATTCATAGGACAACCGCCTCCGCGCGGAACTGCACGGCAATTATATCACGTAGTGACAGAAATGACTATAAGGGCATGGAGGAAACCATGCAGCAAACCCACGAGATAATCGACAAATTACGGACGGAGCTGGTCAACCTTCGCGACAAGACGATCGCGCTGGAGAATTTCATGATCAGCAAAGACTTCCTGGACGTTCCCGGAAACCAGCGCACCCTGCTCGCGGAGCAGAGGGAAGCGATGCTCAAGTACCGGAAAATACTCGTCAAGCGCCTGCTCCTTTTACGGGGCCAGCAGAAAGCAGAGAACACGGTATCGCTGACGCTGACGGTCACAGGAGGCAGGGGATGGAGCACAGGCATATTAACGAGAACTACCAGCGCATAGCAGAATCGTTGATAGACACGGAACCGGACCTGGAGCACATCAAGGACAGCCGCGTCCGCATAGCATACCTTGAGAGCGACCAGTGCAGGAGGGACGGCAAGGACAGGCTCGTGCTCGGAGAGTGCGAGAAGGTGGCCGCGAAGAACCGCTGGGCGATAAACTACGACTTTACAATAACCCTTTTCAAAAAGAACCTGGTCGGTCTTTCAGGAGACCAGATCAGAACCGTAATGTTTCACGAACTGCTCCATGTAGGCATAGAGCCGGGACCGGACGGAGAGGAAATCTACGCGGTCCGCAAGCACGACCTGGAGGACTTCAAGATCATCATTGACCGGTTCGGCACAGACTGGAACAAGGCCGCAAGGAAGGAAAAATGACAAGGCTATCATCAGAAGCATATACAACAATTGAAGATATGGAAAAATCGATAAACAGATACGTAGATGATTACGATCCGTGCCCGATTTGCGCAAACAAGACAGAAGCAGGACATGAAGAAATCTGCCACGGCTGCGCTTATTTCTACCCGTCCCATTTTAAAGCAAAGATGGAAAATGTGCAGGAGAGACAGGAGGTAGAACATGATCCAGATTAAATGCAAGACGAAGGACACGCTCCTACTCGACGAGCTGACGGAGTTCCAGGGAAACCTGAAAGAGCGAAGCACCGACGACTACGAGAAAATAGAGCGCAGCATAAAGAAGCACGGGTTCTCTTTTCCTTTCTTCTGCTGGTCCCACGACGGAATCAACCACGTGCTCGACGGGCATGGCAGAATCGGCGCGCTGCAGCGCATGGTGGCCGAGGGCGAACAGATACCCCCGCTCCCGGTCGTTTACGTAGACTGCAAGGACGAGAACGAGGCGAAGGAAATCCTGCTCAAGCTCAACAGCCAGTACGGCCGCATGACAGCAGAAAGCGTGAAAGAATTCCTCGGTGACTTAAAGATAGACTTTGACGATTTGTCGCTCCCCGACGGGTTCCTGGAGCTTTCTGCGGACGATGCGATGAAAGACACGGTGGGCGACGACGACACGCCGGAGGTAGACTACGGAGAGCCGGACAGCAAGCCCGGCGAGATTTACCAGCTCGGACCGCACCGGCTGATGTGCGGAGACAGCACCAGCGCGGAGGACATGGCCAAGCTCATGGACGGGGAGAAGGCCGATCTTATAATCACCGACCCGCCCTACAATGTGGACTACCAAGGCGGAAACGGAAAGAAAATCCAGAACGACAACATGAGCGACAACTCCTTCTTGAACTTCCTGACAGACGCGTTCCGGGTAATGTTCGGAGCCCTTAAGAGCGGCGGCGCGGTTTATGTATGGCACGCAGACACCGAAGGCTACAATTTCCGACAGGCAGTAAAGAACGCAGGCGGCGAAGTGCGCCAATGCTTGATATGGGTAAAGAACAGCCTGGTTCTTGGACGCCAGGACTACCAATGGCGGCATGAGCCGTGCCTTTATCTTTGGAAATCAGGAGCCGGCCATTTCTGGGAAGGCCGCCGCGACCTTTCAACGGTATTCGACGAGACCCGCGGCGACTGGAAGAACATGACAAAAGAACAGCTGATAGCGGAGCTCAAGCGTTACGACCAGGAAGTAAAGACCACGATCATATACGAGGACAAGCCCAAAAGAAGCGACGAGCACCCCACGATGAAGCCGGTGCGCCTGTTTGAACGGCTGGCCCTGAACAGCAGCAAGGCGGAGGACATCATACTGGACCCGTTCGGTGGTTCCGGCACGACGGTCATAACGGCCGCAAAGACGAACCGATACGCCCGCGTCATGGAGCTCGACCCCAGGTATTGCGACGTCATAAGGCGCAGGTGGACGCAGTGGGCAAAAGACAACGGACTGGAACCAGGACCAGGAGGGCTTGAATGAGCAGAGTGACAATCAAGACATACGGAAAGAAAATAGGCGTGACGCTCAAAGAGGCAGAGAAAAAAATAAGGGACCTGAACAAGGCGCTGGAAGATAAGAACATGGCGATAGGCGCGGAAATGGATTTCCACGTGAACCTCATGGAGAAGGACAAGGGAAACGTCAACGGAGTGACGGTAACGGTTTATTTTTTCGAGGGCAACGGCGAGAAGGCCCCGCACCAGTGACTATAGTTTAAACCACTATACAGAAATGCGAGGAAAATAGCCATGAACATAAAACTGACGTACAAGGTGCTCTCGGAGGCCATAGAGGACACGCAGGGCAACATATCGAAGATACAGCGCAAGCTCGCGGTCAACGGAATCAAGGCGGCATGGCACACGATAAACCACGCGCTCCTGAAGCCGAAGGAGCACTTCTACTACTGGCTGGACATCGCGCCGAACGACGAGGTGCGGGCAAAAAGGGAGAAGCAGCTGGAGGAGCTGACGGCCCGGTTCTACGACGAGCAGGAGACAATGCTCGACGTAGCGGAGAGCGGCCTCATGGAGGCAGTCCTTGCGAAAGAGCCGTGGGCAATCAAGTTCGCCTTGACGACGAAGGGAAAGAAGCGTGGCTACGACACGACGCCGACAATCAAGATAGACGACACGGACCCGCTGAACATCAACCTGCAGGGTGACCTGCTGACGGCAGCCGATCTCGGAGCATCGCAGAACGTGGAGGTGCCGGACTATGGCAGCGACACCGGCGGCCAGCAATAAAGGAATAGAGCCGTTCATCCACCAGAAGCAGATAATCTCGGCCCCGCAAGCGTTCCCAGAAATCAGCTTCTTTTTTTTGTGCGGCGGATACGGCTGCGGGAAAAGTTTCTCAATCGTGCTGGAGGTAATTGTAATCTGCAAGAGATACCAGGGCCACGACGTGACGGTGGGCCTTTGCAGCACGACGATAACGCTGCTCAAAAAAACCGTAATCCTCGACCTGGAGAAAATATTCAAAAAGACCGGCTCACGCTTCGAGTACAACCAGCAGGACAACATCATCACGATAGGCACGCTCCGCTTCCTCCTGATAGCGACAGGCCAGCCGACGGACATATACGGCCCGAACATCAACATCTGCCTATGCGATGAGGTTGACGAGCTGCCGGAGCAGAAGGCAATAGAAGCGCACAAGGCCCTGTCCGAGCGGACGCGAATCACGCTCCCGGACGGACGGAAGCCGTTCATTATGTACTTCTCTACCGTCCACGGCTACCGCGGCCTTTATAAAATCGTGAACAAGCTGAAAAAAGACCGGCTCCCGTACGTGCTGATCCGGGGGCTTACGAAGAACAACACAAGCCTCGACCCGCAGTACGTAAAGAACCTTTATGCGATTTACGACGAGCAGGAGCGCATGGCGTACCTTGAAGGAATGTTCTGCAACCTGCAGAGCGGCCGCGTTTATTCAGAATACAACGAGGAGACATGCAAGGTCGCGCCGTTCCCGATTACGGACAGCATGACCGTAATGGTCGGTCAGGACCTCAACAGCGGATTCAGCAAGGCGGCGGCCGTGATAAAGAAGGACAAGAGGCTTTATATCGTCCGGGGCTGGAGCTTCAAGGACATCGGCGGAGCGCCGGCCATAATGCGCGGAACATACCAGAAGAACGGAATCCTGTGGTTTCCGGACTGCAGCGGCAAGGAAATCCTGCGGGGGTACAAGCAGGAGATAATCGACAACGGAATCGAGTGCCGCATAGGAAGCTCTAACCCGCGCATCCTCGACCGCGTTTTTTTTGTAAACAAGCTGTTCAAACTGGGCCTTCTCAAAGTATTCGACTGCAGGGAGACGGACGACCTGTCGGAGAGCCTGAAGGTGCGAGCATACAACGACCTGGGCCAGCCGGAGAAAGGAAAAGGCGAGAACGCGCCGGATCATTACGCGGACTGCGTCGAGTACGTCATATACCGCATAGTGCGGAGCGACCCGGACTTTATGGACCTTAAAGAGCTGTCTAGGGAGAACGTGAGGGAGAACGGGTACCTGGAGATAGCGGGCAGAAGCGCATAGCCCCATAAATGATTATCCCAAATGACTATAGCGGCATGGAGAATACAGCATCATTATTCGATTTCCCGAAATTTGAAATCACAAACAAAATCCGCCTTATAGAATTATTCGGTGGAATCGGCAGCCAGGCAATGGCCCTGCGCGACATTGGCGCGGACTTCGAACATTACAGACTTGTAGAGTTCGACAAGTACGCAGTAGTAAGTTACAACGCAATCCACAGTACAAATTTTGAAACAGCGGACATCCGAAACGTCCATGGTGCAGACCTTGGAATCACCGAGCGAGAAAAATACACCTACATATTGACTTACTCTTTCCCATGCACCGATTTATCGGTTGCCGGCAAGATGATGGGTATGAGCAAAGCCGAATGGGAAAAAGGCAACTCCACCCGCTCCGGCCTGTTGTGGGAAGTCGAGAGAATCCTCAAAGAACTGCCATCAAACGAGTTGTCCCAGGTACTTCTCATGGAAAATGTCCCACAGGTTCACGCGGAGCAGAACAAAGAGGACTTTGACAGCTGGTGCGATTTTCTGCGCCGAAAAGGATACTATAATTTTTATAGGGATTTAAATGCGAAAGATTACGGAATCCCGCAGAGCAGAGATAGATGCTTTATGGTGAGTATTCTGTCAGACGAGTTTATAGAGTACGACTTTCCGGAAGGTAAACGACTGGACAAAAGAATGAAGGATTTTCTTGAAACCGAGGTGGAGGAGAAATATTACATCGAGTCGGACAAAGCGAGAAAACTGATAGTTGACTTGGTACACCGGGGAGAAATAGGAGAAATAAAAGAAACATTGTTGATGAAAAATATGGTGGATAAAACAGCGGAGGCATCAGCAAGGGTTACGGATATAGCAACAACTTTATTAGCAAGGGACTACAAGGGCGTAAATAATTTTGATACGAACGGAGTTATCGAAAAAAGCGAGGTAAGGATTGTCGGGATGATGGACAATACAACAGATCATACATTCGAGAGCGCGAATCGCGTCTACGACAAGAACGCGTTGTGCCCGACGTTTCCTACCGGCTGCGACGGCGGACATACACCGAAGCTGATAGATGAGAAATTCTGTTGCGCCATGAGAGGCAGGAACCCGGTAAGACCTAAGTCCAGAGAGGTAGGACTACCTACGGAGCAAAGACAGGAAATCGCGCCGCAAGGTATTGTCAATACCTTGACCACCGTACAAAAGGACAATTTGTGCCTTGAGATTAAACAGGCGACTAAAGACGGCGCAATCAGGTGTAAAATCGGCGGTTGTTTTGATTCCAGTTACCCGGACAGCAAGACAAGGCGCGGACGTGTGCAGAATGACAGCGACATAACGCCTACGCTTACGGCGAGCAGCAGCGAGAATATCTTGCATATAGAGCCGGAAAAAGAAAAAAATGATTCTGAAATTCTCTACAGAATAAGAAAATTAACGCCGCGTGAGAGCTGGCGGCTTATGGGATACACCGATGCGGACTTCGACAAAGCGAGGAATGCCGGAGTGAGTAACAGCCAGCTTTACAAACAGGCGGGCAACGCGATAGTGAAACAGGTGCTGATGGCGATTTTCGCGCGGATGCTGCCGGAAACCCAGCGTAACGTCAGGAGCGCGTAAAGTGACTATAAAGTTATGGCAAGTTTCAAACAATTAACCGACACAGAGGCGAACGTTCACCACAAGAAGATATTCAGCATTATAGCGGAGCACGAGCCAGCCGTATCTGCCGGAACGCAGGACGGCACGAAAGAGATCGTTCTGGACAGCGCGGAGCTGGAGACGATACGCGACGAGCTCGCGGGATTCGTACGGGACGCAAGGGCAAGCACCGGAGACGTGCAGACGGCGGCCGAGATGCGGCAGCGGCTTATTTCAGATTTCCCCGCGAAAATCAAAAAGATGCAGGAAGAGGCCGCCGCAAGGGCAAGGCTCAACAGTACGCCAGGTATCGTGCAGGACGGCTACGACAACCCGGTGAGCGGAATCGGAACGGCCATAGACCCCGGAATGAGCACGGAGAGCTTCGTGCCGGTCTCCATTCTGCCCCAGGAGGCGACGGCCTACTATGCCAACGGTGGCGTGCCGAAACGAATCATCGACAAGAAAGCCGGTTGCCTTGCCCTTGACGGCGTGCACTTCGAGTGCGCCGACATGAGCCCGGACGACATAACGAAGCTGGAAGATTATGCGAATGATTGCGGATTCAGCGCGGCTTATTCGCAGGGAATAACCCAGGCGCTTATATTCGGCGGCGCGGTGACGTACCCGGTCCTGGACGGCGACAACCCTATAACTTTTCAAAAAACAATCAACGAGCTCCTGGCGGGCCAGAAGAAAGAAAAGGACTTCATCCGGTGGTGGGTCAACGCGGACCGCTGGAACTGCGTGTTCGTGCCGGAATACAACCTGACGGCGCAGGATTATTTGTACGCGAAATCGCTTTTTATTCCGCTCGGCGGCATCCGGGTGAGCACGGAGCGAATGGCGATGATACGGCCCGCGAAGCTCCCGTTCTGGGGAGCGATACAGCAGATGGGCTGGAGCACGTCGGACTTTGAGGGCTGGATAAAGGACTTCGAGGCATACCAGATAATGAAGATGTCGCTGCCGATAATGGCGCAGCAGAGCTCGCTCATGTATCACGCATTGCCGGCGGACGGCCTGATCATAGAGAACGGCGCGCAGGCGGCAAAGAAATGGTTCGAGCAGAACGAGGAGCAGATGCGCAAGTGGTCCATGCTCCACCCGCGCGCGATAAACAGCGTCGGCGAGATAAAGATACTGGAGCGCACGTATACGGGATTTCGCGACCTTCTGAACGAATCGCGCCTGGCCCTTTGTGCGGCCAGCTCAGTACCGGAATCAATCCTGTTCGCGGAGAAAGCGACGGGGCTCGCCAGCGACAACAAAGAGGACGTGACGCTCAAGCAGAGCGAGGCAATCCGGCTTCTTTTCAACAACGTAGCGCCGGCATTCAGGAACAACATCAAGCTCCTTGTAAGCTCCTGCTTCGGCCGCAACTCGGAGCAGGCGAAAATGGCCGACCGCGTGAGAATAAAGGCCGACACAGGCGTTATTCTGTCCGACATGGACAAAGCGCAGCTGGGCCAGTCATTCAGCACGATTGCGGGGCAGTTCGTATCAATGGGAGTACCGCTCCAGAGCGCAGTGAAGATCGCCCGGAACTTCGTACCGAACGCGGAGATAGACGAGGAGACAATGGACAAGCTCGGCATGAACGAGGCGGAGGGCATGGACGAGGCCATGTGGGAACAGATTAACGCCGGACGCGAAATGGGCGGCCCTGGCGGAAACGATATGCCGGGGGCAGTCCCGGAACAATACCAGGAACAATAGCGGGTACATGCAGCACAAAAAGAGCAAAGCCAGGAGGAAACGGACCAATGACGAACCCGATATTCAGGCGCATGCGCGACCTGCTGATACAGAAGGAAATGACATGGAACGAACTGTGCGCGGCGGCGCACGTTCCGATGGGAAGCTGGTGCTTCGGGGTACCGTACGACCAGCCGTCCGACGACGAGCTAAGGCGGATAGCGCCGGTGCTCGACACGACATACGAGTGGTTGCGCTATGGACACAAAGCAGAGTAAATACCCGTTCCGCATGAACGGCTACATATATTCGAAAGGCACGAAGGCCGGATTCTTGCGCATGAAGCGGCAGGGTATCCCACGGCCGCTGTTCCGCATTCAGGACCGTCTGGCGCGCATATTGGCGGCCAGGTACAAGAGGCTGGCCCGCGTTCTTATCCGCGACATAAAGGACCGCATCAAGCGGAGCGGAATAGTAATGGACGCGGCGCTGACGCAGGACAACGAGTGGGACGACTCGATAGAGGCGGACTTCAGGAAACTTCAAGAGATGTTCGAGAAGATGCGCGCCGACGCTGCGGAGGAAGGCCAGGAGGCGGCCGCCCGGACCGGAATGGGCTTCATTGCCGACGACCTGCGCCGGGAATGGTTCGAGGAGGACCAGGAGGAGCTGGAACGGCTGGACGTGCAGTTCTCAGGGCCCCTGGACAAGATTTTTTCAGACGAGCAGGAGGATTATCTGGGGCGCCTTTTTTCAGACGCGGACGGCTTCACGAAGCAGATTCTCGGCTCGTTCTCAATCGACAAGCAGAAACTTTTTAACGACAACATGGACGCTCTGCGCCAGCTTTACATTGACAACTCGCTGCAACGGATCAAGGGCGAGGAGGACTGGCTTAAAAGGCGGATTCTGGAGCGCATAACGGACTGGGCGACCGGAAAGACGGACGAGCTGACGCTCGACGACCTGCAGAAATACGCGTTCAACGCCGGGGACCACATGGCCCGGCTTTTCGCGCGGGACCAGATGCAGCGCTTCAACAAGGCGGTCACCATATCGACCTTTGAGGCCGCAGAGGTGACGAAGGTAAAATGGGTGACATGCGGCGACCAGCGCGTGCGGGATTCGCACAAAGAGCTCAACGGCCGCATATTCGACATAGACAAGATACCGCCGGAGAAGGACGACTACAACTGCCGGTGCGGTCTTGTTCCGGTGGAGTGGGCGGATGATTAAGCTGACGGTTTATGGCGAGACGCCGAGCAAGAAAAACAGCAAGGTTTACACGCGAGGCGGGCGGTTCATACCGAGCGCCGCGCACAGGGAATGGCACCAGGGAGCGCTGATAGACCTGGCCGTGCAATTGAAGAGAATGGGACCGGAACGGCCGCTGCTGATAGAATATCCGGTGGCGGTCTGCATGACGTTCTACCACGGCAACAACGCAAGGCGGGACTGCGACAACCAGACGAGCTCGATCCTTGACCTGCTGCAGGACGCGCGGATTCTGGCGGACGACCGCTGGCAGATCGTGCGCGAAATCACGGTGAAAAACAGGGCGGACAAGGGGCATGCGCGGTGTGAAATTGACATAGAGAAATTGACTATAGACATGGAGGACGCGGAATGCCAGTAACAGAGGACGCACGGGATATAGAGATAAAGGCCATGAAAAAGGACATCGAGGAAATCAAGTCCAGCGTTGAGGCGATGCCGGACAAGATCAGCAGCAAGATCACGGAGATAATGGACCTGAAAATAAAGCTCGCCATGAGCGAGGCTGAAAAAAAAATCTCTGAAGCCGAAAAGAAATACCAGGCGAAATTCATAGCCATGCTGCTTGGAATCATCGGCGAGGCCGTAGGTCTCATTCTTTCGTTCATCATGAAATAAGGGGGACGGAATGAAACACCCGCAGGACATGGCCGCGAGGCTTTATGAGCAGTTCCCGACGGAACCGCTCCGCAACATAAAGGACAGCGCGTGCTGCGCGTTTGTTCTGATGTGGTGCATGAGGCAGGACCAGGACGACGCGGATGCCGTAATGACGGCGGCGAAAATGATGAAGGCCGGAGCGCTGGGAAGCGACTGCCTGGTTTATTGGGACGCGGCCGCCCGGTTCCTTACGGGGCACGGCGTATACGTGACCAAAGAGAGCATAACGACCATAAAGGGAATAAAGGAACGCACGCCGGTACTTTACACATACAACGGAAAGGGGCACTGGGTAGGCGTCGAGCGCGGGAAAATCAAGTTCAACCCGCTGGAGAAGTCAGAGTGCGTCGAGAAAGGAAAGCCCGCGGAGAAGCGGGTTCTTATCATGAAGGGGGCATGAATGGATACAACGAAAGTAGCGGAGATAGCGCTCGCGACGGTCGGCATGACGGAGGTAATCAAGAACCTCGTGCAGAAAGGCGGAAAGCGCGTCTGGACGCTTGCGACGCTCGGAGTCGGGGCCGTAATGGTAGCCGCCGCGGAGTATCTGCCGGATACGGTGCTGCACGGAATAGTGGCGGTTTCCGGGGCCGTGGTTTTTTATGATACGATTTTCAAGGCGTTCAAGAAAATATTCGCGCGCCTCAACCCGGACGGCGACAAATGACATACGCGGTAATTATACTGGCGGCCATTTGCGTACTGCTGTTTTTCCTGCTCAGGAAGCTGTACGGGCAGAACAAGAAATACTCAGCGCAGGTCGCGGAGCTGGAAAAGACGGCCGACGTGCTGCGGGACAACCTTAAGGCATTCCGCGAGTACGCGGAGAACCTGGACAGGATCCGCAACAAGAAAGAAGAGACCGCCGGACGCATACAGGAGGCAGAGAGCGATGAGGAAGTGGCTGGTATTATTGCTGACGTTATCCGCGCTAACAATGAGCGGGTGCGTGACGACAAAAAATGAGGTCGTGCTGCCGCCGGAACCGGAGCGGCACGAGCTGAAGGAACCGGAGAGTCTGAAAGACCTGGGGCTCGCGCTCACCTATTACGAATTTCTCCTGGAGGAATGGGAGGAATGGGGAGCGACGGTTAAAAGAATAATCAACGGTGAATGACACGGGCGCGAAAGCGGCCGTTTCTGCCGGCCGGCGCTCTGGGTTTCCTCCGGCGCTCGCCGGCTTTTTTTTCGTAAAATTGACTATAAGGACGACCGGCACAACTGGTCAGGGAAATTGTTGTATTACTCCTTCTTGCCGCCGGGGAAGTTTTCGTCGGCGGCATCTTTCCCTTCCCGGAGTGCCGCGGATTAAAAAAGTGACTATACCCATGACGGACGCAAGGTCCGTCACATTTTTCCCTTTAACCCTGCCCCGTGACACGAACGCACGGGGCGTTTTTTATTCCGGGGCAGCCCATAAATGACTATAGGGATATGGCAGAACTTAAGAACATCAGGATAGCAGTAAGCGGAATTTACGACTACGCGAAAGAAGAAATCCCCACCCTTCGCATCCCCCTGCCGGGACAAGGTGCGCCGGACTGGGTGGAGGACAAGAGAATATATAAGGTTTACCGGCCGGCAGCGGTACTGGCGGCGGCATGCGGGAAGTTCGCGAACCTTCCGCTCACCCACCACCATCCGGACAGGCCGATAGACGGCCAGAATTTCCGTGCCAGCGCCGTAGGCTGGATCGGGGAGCACCCGGAAGTGGACTACATCGGCGAGACGAACGAGGTGGGCATAAGGTCCACGTGCGTGCTTTATGACGACGAGGCGCTGCGGGCATACGGCAACGGCGAGATACAGCTGTCGCCGGGGTACGTCGCGAAGTTCGAATGGCAGCAGGGAAAGACCCCGGACGGCCAGGAGTACGACATAATCATGCGCGAGATAACTGACGTGAACCACGTGGCGCTTCTGCCGGCAGGACGCGGCGGAGAGTACGCGGTGGTTATGGACGGCGCGGGAAAGGAACCGTCGGTGTTCGACATAGTCCGCGAGACGACCGCGAAGGACGGAGCGCCATACGGAAATGACAACGCAAGCAAAGACCACGTAAAGAAAGAGGAAGAAGCTGATCGCACGTTTGACGAGATGCAAAAAAAAGCCGTTGCTTTCCCGGAGGTGGAATTCACAAGAGAAAATTATGAAAAGTATCTGGGGAAACCGCTAGACACTCCGCTCGGCAAGGTAAAGATGGGAGTCAACCAGTTCAATAAACTGAAAGAGAACAAAAGAGAACACCTTATCGGAGCTATAGCAGAAACGTTGAAAGAACCGAACTACATCGGCAGGGATACCGACGGAAAAATAGTTTATATAAAAACATTTGTACGGCAAGACAACCCGCATAATGTGGTTTCTTTGGTTATAGAGCGGGACGGGCTTAAAATCTCAATAAGCTCGCATGATAAGCGAGACAAGCAGGTAAAAGCAATAATAACAAGGGCCGAACCCCTGCAGAAGTCCGGCCCTGACCACGGCACTGTACGCGACAATCGCGTAGCCGATTCAACGAACGTTGATGAGCTTATTATAATCGACAACCCCGAAAAAGTCAAATCGATATTTGATCTGGCAAGAGGCTCGGTGTTCGACCGGGCGCGGAATAAATGACTATAAGTACAGGAGGCAAACATGAGCAAGAAAGTATATGGGCTTATTTCCACTCTGCTGATTGCCGCGGGGGACGCGGCCATAGCGCTGGTGGCATATTTCCAGCCCGCAATGTTCGGTGCGATTATCGCGGCCATAGGCATAGGCGTGGCGGCGGTCAACGATATTCTGCTGCTCTTCGTTAAGGAAGGGCCGGAAAAGGAGAAAAAAGCATGAAACTGCTTACTGGTTTATTCCGTCTCGCCCGCAAGAGGACGCAGACGAAAGACAACGACATGGGCATGTTCCGGGACAAGATCAACGAGCTTGTTGAGAAGAAGGACGGCCTGAAGGACGAAGAAATCATCGCGAAGGTCGAGGAATTGAAGTCAATGGCGGCAGACCTGCCGGACGGCGACGACAAGGCCAAGATGGAGCGGTTTCTGGAAGATTTCAAGTCGGTGAAGGAACAGGACGGGGCAACCGCGAAGGAAGCCGCGTCAATGGTAGCCGACCTATTCGAGAAGCTTGATACGGAGGCCATGAAGGACGCTCCGGAAATCGAGGCATCGGCCGACGGCGCTCCGGAAGAGGAAGTCGAGGAAACCCTGACAGCCGAGGAGACAGAAGGCGGAGAAACCAAGGACGACGACTCTCTGCTCGGCTACATGAAGAAGCCTGATGCACCGGATTTGAAGCCGGGCCAGCTCTCAACGAAAGACGAAGATCCGAATCCGGAATACACGCTGGAGGAGATTTATCAGTTCGTCAAGAAGCGCATGGCGGAGGATTCCGCACCTGCTCCTGATGAAGAGCTGCCTGATGAAATCGGGGCAGAAGAGGAAGAAAAAAAGGAAGAGGTCGTGACGGACAATGCCCCGCGCATTCCCGTGACGATGGGAGCGTCCGCCGCGCCGAAAGGCAGCCTCGGCGAGATGTTCAATAACATCAAACAGGGAGGAAGGATTTAATGGATTCAAATCTTTCATTAGGTATCGGATTCAAGGGCCAGCTCAAGCTCAACGCGCAGGCCGTGCCTTTGCAGGAAGGATATCTCAAGCTCGGCGGAATCGTAGACGCAACAAACCAGTCAGCCGGGCTTAAATTCGGAGTGGTATGCTCCGCTCCGTCAACGGACCTGACGGCGCTTGTCGCAGGTAACGGCGGCTCGAACATCACGCGCGGAATCGTAGTGTTCGACGACGCGATAGCACAGAACGACCCGGCACACCCGGACAGATACCTGGCAGGAATGACCGCCGCGTTTATTGCCCGCGGGCTCTGCAAGGTCCAGTCATGGGAGACAGGCGAGACAAACCAGATCGACCCGGTACCGGGCGCTAAAGTCGAGTTCAAGAACGCAGACGGTAAAATTGGCTTTGTAGCATCTACCGCCGACGACAGCCACACGCTCCTCGCGGGCGCGAGCGTAGTCGAGGTAACGGACGACGGCGCGTACATCTGGCTCGGTTAAAAAAGGAAGGAAAGACATGAGAATAGACTGCTCATCAGAATTCAAGAAACTCGGCAAAATCGCCGGACGCATGGTCGGAATGAACGGAAAGGCCAACGACCTCCTCCGTGACGCAACGCTGCAGATCGGCCGCGCAAGCGACCCGAAATACGGAGTACCGGCAAGCGCCGTGAACAGCCCTCTGTTCGTCGGTGACCACGCCGTGCTCGGCAAGGCCGTGGGACTTACCCCGGAGCTTGAGGCCATTTACAATAACAACCCGTACGGCGTAAACATCCGCCCGCGCTTCAACCTGCGCACAGGCAAGTACGACATGGAATACGCCAAGAGCGGAATCAAGAACTACGTCGGTGACTCCGGCGAGCTCATAGCCATGCAGTCGATCTCCCCCTGGAACGCTTCGTTCTTCCCGGAGATTTTCAGACAGCCGCTCCTTTACAGCCACGCACGTGACCTCGTCAAGAGGCTCGGCGGTACAAACCCCTGGGGCGAAGTCCAGAACCTGCAGCTCGCCGCTTATTCAGGCTGGGGCCTCATTGACGCCGCCGGCACGGTAGCAGCGAACCTCAAGCAGAACGTAAACGTCCAGGGCGGAATCATGAGCTCCGCAATCATCAACATTAAAGTTTTCTTTAACTTTACTGTTGAGGAGATGGAGCGCGCCAAGGGAGACAATGGCTCACCATTTGCCGGTTCCCTCATGGCCGAGAAACAGCGGTACGCACAGTACGTGATCGACATGATCACGGACTACCTCACCTATTACGGTAACGAAGCAACCGGCACGCTCGGACTTCTTGACGTAAACGGCGAGACAAGCTGGGCCGGACAGACACTCGAAGAGATCGCCGACGACGACAGCAACACAAACAAGGGCTACACGATGTACAAGGCCCTCGCCAAAGCGGTAACGGACTTCATGGGCGCAAGCCAGAACAAGTTCGATATTATCCGCGTGGCAATGGCCCCTGCAGCATACAACCTGCTCACGTCCGTGCCCTACAGCAACACATACGAGGCTAAGAGCGCCCTGACGATTTTTGAAGAGAACTTCAACGCAGGCGTTACAAAGAACGGCTCCAAACCGAAGATTGAGTTCTTCGCTGATCCGTTCCTCGCCGCAGACACGGAGTTCAATCCTTCGTTGAGCGACAAGCTCGTAATCACAGCCCCGTCAATCGGCGCCGGCCCGAACGACGAGAAACAGGATATCCTTCTGCTCGGCGTTCCTTTGGAGAATTTCACCTATCCGGTATACCCGAACAGCTACGACCAGCAGCACGCCGTGCTCCGCCGCTTCGCGGGCATATTCGCACCGGTAGGCATTGCGGTCAAGTGCTACACAGGATTCGGTACGACAAAGCGCACATGCGCCACACCGGTAGCATCACCTGCGGCCGGAACATACAACGCAACGCAGTCCGTAACGCTCACGACAGCGACATCGGGTGCAGACATCTACTACACCACGAACGGCAACACACCGACAAGCGAAAGCACGAAGTACACAACCGCTATCTCAGTAGCGGCAACTACTACAATCAAGGCAATCGCAATCAAAGACGGCGCGTACGATTCAGAAGTCCTGACAGCGGCGTACACAATCAGCTAGCGGATAACGGCCGGCCGTTAAAGGCCGCCGTTATTTTACTTTCCGGCGGGAACCTAAAATAAAGCCCCGCCGTATTTTACATTTGGAGGAGACATAATCATGAGCAAATACATCCAGAGCTTCTGGCAGTACCCGGTGACATTCAGCTCAATCGCAAAGACAATCCCGGCGCGCGGAGCGAAGGGCGAGATGCGGAACATCGCGGAGGTAACGGACCGCGAGTACGAGATTCTGCAAAACAGGGAGCCATACTTCAGGGAGCTCGTGGATAAGAAGAAATTCAGGGTCCTCAACAGGCTGCCCGAAAGTTACATCCCGCCGGCACAGCGCATAAACGAGGCGCAGGACAAGGCGGAGCGCCTGGCAAAAGAGAACGAGGAGCTTAAAGCGCGCCTCGCGGAGAAGGAAGCCGCCGACGAAAACAAGGCCCCGGAAGTGACAACGGAAGAGACCGGCAGAGACTACGACGGCATGAGCTACAAAGAGCTTCAGACCGCCGCAAAAGAAAAGGGAATCAACCCGTCGCAGGGCAAGGCCGCGTTGCTGGCTGCGCTTAAAGAGGCGGAAGAGAAATAAGGACGGAGGAGAACATGACAAGGAACGATTTCATGTACGCGGATAATTTCCCTACATTGACGGACGAGGACATTGATGCCGCGTTCGAGACGGTGGCGGTCATGTTCTCCGGCGTCAACACGCTCTGGGGCGTTATCCCGGAGCCGATAAGAACAAAGAAAAGGACTTTGTGCCTGAACCTACTGACAGCATGGTGGCTGCTGGATACAAAACCCGAATCAGCGTCCGGCGTAATGGGGAACGGAGGGATGGCCGTAAACTCGAAGAGTATCGGAGGAACGTCCCTGTCGTTCGGCGGAATGGACGAGCAGGAGGGGCTGAAGCAGCTCAACAGCAACATGTTCGGGCAGAAGGCGCTGGCGATGATCCAGGGAGCGCCGGAGCGCTTCGGAATTTATGCTTAAGATTAAGGTGGACATCGCCGACGGCGGCAAAATCCGGAGCAGGATCCAGAAGATCATGGACCAGAACGACATCGACATACTCGTGGGATTCCCCTCCGGGCGCGAGCACGTTCCCGCCCTTCACAAGAAAGGAAAGGGAAAGAACGCGAAATACGAGGGATACAACGGGGAGTCGCCGCTGGACATAGAGCCGATGGAG
>JAEIGA010001130.1_pt1 | contig 40859 bp, 36 predicted proteins | sample 9270691 | NCBI WGS metagenome assembly JAEIGA01 (sample SAMN17057246, study PRJNA624740) | gut metagenome | biome: biome; isolation source: fecal sample | host: Bos grunniens | place: China: Xizang | collected 2019 | reverse complement strand
TTCTACGTGTTTGCACTCATTTAGGAAAAGGAGAAATTTATGACAAATCTTTTATTAAGTGAAATAAATATTACTTCTCTTTTATACGTTATGGCTATCGTTGCCGTACTTGCTATCATTTTCGGGCTACTTATCGTTGGTGTTAGTAAAGTGTGCGCAGTTGAAGAAGATGAAAGAGAAAATGCCGTAAAAGAACATATTGCCGGTGCTAACTGTGGTGGCTGTGGCTACGCAGGTTGTGGCGACTATGCTAAAGCATTGGTTAAGGGCGAAGCAAGACTTTGTGATTGTGCTGCAACCTCTAACGAAAATAAAGAAAAAATTGCCCAAATCTTAAATATAGAATTTACAGCATCTTCACCTGTTTTTGCAGTTGTTAAGTGTGCTGGTGGATTAAATGCCAAAGATAAGTACGAATATGTAGGCAATGATGATTGTGTTGCACAAAATAGCGTATCAGGTGGCAAAAAGGTTTGCTCTTTTGCTTGCCTTGGCGGTGGTTCTTGTGCTAATGCGTGCGTTGAACAAGGCATGAAGGTTGTTGATGGCGTTGCTATGTCTAACAAAGCGCTTTGCACAGGCTGTTCTGCTTGTGTTAAGGCTTGCCCTAAAGGAATTATTGAGCTTATTCCAAAAACTGCTAAAGTGTACGTTGCATGTTCTTCTAAATGCAAAGGAAAAGAAGTGTTAACTGCTTGTACGGTTGGTTGTATCGGTTGTGGACTTTGTGTTAAAAACTGCCCTGAAAATGCTATTACAATGGTGGATAACCTACCAGTAATCGACTATAGCAAGTGTTCAGGCTGTAAAACTTGCATAGCAAAATGCCCAAGAAAAACCATTAAGGAAATTTAATTTTTACAATTTATCTATTAAACAAAAAAGACTAACTCGTTCGTTAGTCTTTTTCTTTTTATATTTGTTTTTATTTTACATTTTAATTCTTAAGATATCGCCGGCTGAAAGTTTAATATCGGTATAAATTCTTAATTTTTGTTGAACTAGTTTTGCATCTAAAACTTCTTCACCCTTTTCGTTTTCCATTTTTGTAATGGTAACGATTTTATTAAAGCTATCTGATGGTGATAAAACTTCCAGTTCATCGCCAACCTTAAATCTATTTCTTTGTTCAACCACTGCATATTCACTATTTTCATTACCTTCTTTAACAAAAGCAATAAACTTATGTGTGCCTTTGCTTTGGCTATCATCGTAGTTTACAGTTCTATCGTTAAAACCTGTTATGTATGCAGTTGTAAACTCACGGTGAGCAGTCTTTTTAAGTTCTTGTTGATAAAGTGGGTTTTCTTTATATTTTTCGCCAAGTTCATAGTAAGCATCTATTGCTCTTCTATAAGCGTTAACAACAGTTGCTAGGTAGTATTCTGACTTCATTCTACCTTCAATCTTGAACGAACAAACACCTGCTTTATCAAGCTCGTCAATATAATCTAAAAGGTTTAGATCTTTACTGTTCATTATGTAAGTGCCACGTTCATCTTCTTGCATTTCCATAAAGCCACATTCTGAATCTTTTTCACGAATATCGTAACTCCACCTACATGCTTGAACACATTCCCCACGATTGCTTGACCTACCTGTGCGATAATCTGAAAGCAAGCATCTGCCACTATAAGATATGCACATTGCGCCATGAATAAAGGTTTCTATTTCCATTTCTGGAACTTTATCCTTAATTTCTTTAATTTCATCAAGAGAAAGTTCCCTTGCTAAAATAACCCTTTGCAAGCCGTGGTTTTGCCAAAATTCAACCGTTTTATAGTTCAAGGTGTTTGCTTGTGTTGATAGGTTTATAGGCAAGCTTGGTGCTACAGTTCTTGCCAAATAAATTAAACCTGTGTCAGAAATAATTGCCCCATCAATTTTAGCACTTTCTAAAAACTTAAAGTATTTTTCGGCTTGTTCAATATCATCGTTTCTACCGAAAATATTTACAGTAACGTATACTTTTTTGCCTAAAGAGTGGGCGAACTCTACTGCTGCTAAAATTTCTTCATCACTAAAGTTGCCTGCAAGTGCCCTTAAGCTAAAGTGCTTGCCACCGATATAAACGGCATCAGCACCAAAATATAAGGCTGTTTTAAGTTTACTCATATCGCCTGCTGGCGAAAGCAATTCTAATTTTCTCATACTAGTTTTTCCGTTATACTTACTCCATCTTCCATTTGGTAAATTTGAGTTTTTAAGTCTTTTGAATTAGTAATGGTATGTAAAAAGTTTTCCATACTGCGTTTAATCGTGTTGTGTCTATGTGGTGCTTTTACGTTTTCACCTATAAAACCACGGAAGAGAACGTTATCAGCAAAAAGTATTCCACCCTTGTTTAATGAATCCAACAAAAATGGTAAATATTCAAAATAATGCCCTTTTGGTCCGTCTAGAAAAATAAAATCGTAGTTTCCCGTTAAAATAGGTATAATTTCAGATGCATCGCCTTGGAAAATCTTTGCCCTATTTTCAACGCCAAATTCAACGTAGTTGTTTTTAGCAATAGCAATCTTTTCTTCATCAATTTCTATGCCTGAAAGTTGTGAATCTTCACTAACCAAGAGCATTGCTATACCAGATAAACCACGATTCACACCTATTTCAAGTATTCTCTTTGGTTTTTTATTTTTTACAGTTTCAAGCAATAGTTCAAACGACTTTTCCCTTAATACTGGCTCGCCATCAGCCATAGCCTCTCTTCTTAATTCAATAATTCTTTGCAATTAAACCACCATAACAACAGGTAAAATCATAGGATTTTTCTTTGTTGCCTTGAAAATATAATTCTTTACACTTCTTCTAATTATTCCGTTAAGTTCTGATTCATCACGAATAGTTCTTAAGTCAACCTTGTCTAATGCATGAACAACACAAGATTTAGCTTCGTTTATCATATCATCAGTAAACACAAGTCCTTTGCCAATTATTTCAAGCGAATTCAAGGTTAAACTTGCCTCATCAACACTAACTACAACCACAACAAGCCCGTCTTCAGCAAGATGTCTTCTATCCCTTAAAACAAAACTATCAGCGCCATCAATACCTATGCCGTCAACAAATCTTGAGCCAGCTTGGAATTTTTCGCCAAACTTCATTGTGTTAGAAGTTAACTCTACCGTATCGCCTATATCTGCAATTAATATATTAGATTCTTTCATGCCTAAACTTTGGGCAAGTCTAGCATGCTTTTTAAGGTGGCGATATTCACCATGGACTGGGATAAAGAACTTTGGATTTACTATTGAATGTATCATCTTAAGTTCATCTTGACAAGCGTGGCCTGATGCGTGGATAGGTTCTAGTGATTCATAAATAACTTCAGCACCTAACCTATAAAGATTATTGATAACGCCATAAATCATTTTTTCGTTACCAGGAATAACCGATGCGCTTATTACTACTGTATCGTTATTACCTATCGTAACCTTGTTAAACTCACCACTAGCCATTCTTGTAAGTGCGCTCATTGGTTCGCCTTGCGTACCTGTAGACACGATTAGGACTTGTTCATCTTTGAAGTTTTTAACCTTTTCTATATCGATAATAAGCCCATCAGGAATATTAAGTTCGCCTATTTTTGCAGCTGCTTCTGCGATGTTTATCATACTGCGACCTGAAAAAGCAACTTTTCTTTTATATTCTACTGCCAAATCTAGAATTTGTTGTAATCTATGCACATTAGATGCAAAGGTTGCAATAATTAATCTTCTTGTTGAATTGTCTGAAAAAACGTGTGATAGGGTATCTTTAACAACCGATTCACTAATGGTGCTACCACCAATTTCAATGTTAGTAGAATCAGCCATCATCAATAAGACACCTTTTTTACCTATTTCGGAAATTCTTGATAAATCAATAGTTTGTCCATTAACAGGCGTAAAGTCTATCTTAAAATCACCCGTATGGAAAATAGTGCCGACTGGTGTTGTTATTGCTAACCCAACAGCGCCTGCAATAGAGTGATTAACGTTTATAAATTCAATTGTAAAACAACCAAGTTTAATTGTTCCACCAGCCCTTATACAATTTAGACTAACTTCTTTTAAGCGATGTTCTTTTAGTTTATTTTCAATTAGAGTAAGTGTTAATTTAGTACCAAAAACAGGTGTTTCAATATCCTTTAAGATATATGGCAACCCCCCGATATGGTCTTCGTGGCCGTGTGTTATAACCATACCACGAATTTTCTTTTGGTTTTCAACTAAAAAACTTACGTCTGGGATAACTAAATCAACACCAGGCATACTATCGGTTGGGAAAGTTAAGCCTGCATCAATAATAATCATATCCTTACCATACTCAATGGCAGTCATATTTTTACCGATTTCGCCAACCCCACCAATAAACCTAATTTTCAGCTTGTTTTTATCCTTTTTTAAGCTTGTAACTTTAACTGGTTTATTAATGTTTTTAACAGCTCTTTGGGATTTTTTTGACTTTATTTTATTGTTAACTTTATCAATCGGTTTAGCCTTTACTTTTTTTTGTTTTTGGGTTTTAACACCTTTAGTTTTTGTAGTTTTTTCAAGTGCTACCCCTTTATTTATTTTATCTTTTTTCAAGTCTATCTCCTTAAAAAACACAACAACGTGTTTATGTCATAGTATATCATTTTGTATTATACACTTTTTAGAGTAAAAAGTAAACAGTATTTAAAAGACAAAAAATAATTTATTCTTTTACGGGGTAAAAATGCTTGAAAAAAATGTAATATAAATGTATAATATTAAAAATAATATATTTTTAAATAAATTCAAACATAACTTTTTTATAAAAGGAGATATAAAATGCGAGTATATAATTTTGCTGCAGGTCCATCAACATTACCTCTTCCTGTTTTAGAACAAGCACAAAGAGAACTTTTAGATTTTAACGGTACTGGTATGAGTGTTATTGAAATGAGTCACCGTGGCAAGCCTTTCATGGCAGTAAACGATGAAGCAAATGCTCTACTTCGTGAATTAATGAATATTCCAGACAACTACTCTGTTCTTTTCGTTCAAGGTGGTGCAACACAACAATTTGCTGCCGTTCCACTAAACCTATTAAAGAATGGTAAGGCTGACTATATCTTAACTGGTAACTTTGCTCAAAAGGCATATGAAGAAGGTACTAAATACGGCGATATGGCTGTTGCTGCTTCTTCTAAAGATTCTAACTACACCTTTATTCCTGACATGAAGAACATTAAGTTCCGTGATGGTATTGACTACGTTCACACAACATATAACAACACTATTTTCGGTACAAGATATACTGAACTCCCAAAAACTGACGCTACATTAGTTACTGATATGAGTTCTTGCATTTTAAGCGAACAAATTGACGTTTCTAAATTCGGTTTAATCTACGCAGGTGCTCAAAAGAACATTGCGCCAGCGGGCTTAACGATAGTTATAGTTAGAAAGGATCTTTTAGGTAACGCTTCACCTATCTGCCCTGTAATGCTTAACTATGCTGTTCAAGATAAAAACGACAGCTTATATAATACTCCACCATGCTTCCCTATTTACATGTCTTTATTAGTATTTAGATGGTTAAAGGCTTTAGGCGGTGTTCCAGCTATCCAACAAATTAACGAAGAAAAAGCAAAATTGCTTTATGATTTTATTGACAACTCTTCATTCTACAAAAACAAGGTTAATAAAAAAGACCGTTCTATCATGAACGTTCCATTTATCACACCTAACGAAGAATTAGATGCAAAATTCGTTGCCGAAGCTTTAAAGCAAGGTTTAGTTTCACTTAAAGGCCATAGACTTGCAGGTGGCATGAGAGCATCTATCTACAACGCAATGCCAATCGAAGGCGTTAAGGCTTTAGTAGAATTTATGAAGAAATTTGAAATGGAGAACAAATAATCATGAAAAATATATTAACGTTAAACGCAATCAGTAAAGTTATTGATGACGTTTTTGATTCTACATATAACGTTGCTAGTGACGTTGAAGCACCTATTGGTATCATGCTTCGTTCATTCAAAATGCACGACTACAAGCTTGATGCTAACACAGTTGCTATTGCTAGAGCTGGTGCTGGCACAAACAATATTCCTGTAGATGAATATGCTGAACAAGGCGTTGTTGTTTTCAATACACCAGGTGCTAACGCTAACGCAGTTAAAGAATTAGTTTTAGCAGCACTTTTAATGGGTTCAAGAAACATCATTAGTGCTACTGACTGGGTAAAGACTCTTAAAGGTCAAGGCGAAGAAGTTGGTAAACTTGTAGAAAAAGGCAAGTCTCAATTTGCTGGCCGTGAAATTAAGGGCAAAACTTTAGGTGTTATCGGTTTAGGCGCTATCGGTGCTTTAGTTGCTAACTCTGCCCTAGATTTAGGTATGAAAGTTTATGGCTATGACCCATTCTTATCAGTAAATGCTGCTTTAAGACTTTCTTCTAACGTAAAAGTTGTTAAAGAACTTAACGACCTTGTTAAAACTTGTGATTATATTACAATTCACATTCCTTATATCCCAGACCAAAACAAAGGTTTAATCAATGCTGGTCTTATCCGTAAGATGAAAGATGGCGTTGTTTTAATTAACTGCGCTAGAGGTGAAATTGTTAATAATCAAGATATTATTAAAGCTACTGAAAGTGGTAAGGTTGCAAAATACGTAGTTGACTTCCCTGCTGATGAACTTATTGGTGCAAGCAACGTTATTTGCATTCCTCACCTTGGTGCATCTACTGAAGAAGCTGAAGACAACTGTGCTGTTATGGCCGCTAAACAACTTATCGATTACATTGAAAATGGTAATATTGTTAATAGTGTTAACTACCCAACTTGCACTATGCCAAGAACAACTTGTTGCAGACTTGTTATTCTACACAAGAATACACAAAACATTCTTGCACATATCACTGGTACTGTTGGTAGTGAAGGCATCAACATTTCTAACCTAACTAACCAATCTAAAGGCAACTACGCAGTTACTATTTTAGACGTTGATAGCAAAGTTTCTGAAAAAGCTATTGAACACATCTCTGCTGTTGAAAACATTATTAAGGTTAGAGTTTTTAACTAATTAAAAAGCATCAATACTCAATTAAAATTCAATTAGAAAAAGTGGTATAATTTACCACTTTTCTTTTTTTGTAAAAATACGAACATATGTTTGACTTTTTGTTTTTTGTGATATATAATCTAATAGGGTGAAAAAATGTTAGATCAAAAAAGATTAGTAATTTTAACTGAAAGTGCAAAGTATGACGTATCCTGTTCTTCAAGTGGTTCAAACCGAAAAAATAAGCGAAATGGGCTTGGAAATACTTGTTTTGGTGGTATTTGCCACTCTTTTACAGCTGATGGTAGGTGTGTTTCCTTACTTAAGATACTACTTTCTAACGATTGTATATATGATTGCAAGTATTGTGTTAATAGGTGCACTAATAATATTGAAAGAGCTACTGCCGAGCCCCAAGAAATTTGCGAGCTTGTAATGAATTTTTATAAGCGCAACTATATTGAAGGGCTATTCTTATCTTCTGCCATATTTAAAAGCCCAAACCATACTATGGAAAGATTATTTGAAGTAGTTAGACTTTTGCGTGTTAAGTATAATTTTAACGGATACATTCACCTTAAGGGCATACCACTTGCCGACAACTTACTAATTGAAAAGGCAGGATTTTACGTGGATAGAATGAGCTTTAATCTTGAATTACCAAGTGAGCAAAGCCTTAAACTTTTAGCACCACAAAAGAATAAGCAATCTATTATAGAACCAATGAAAATGCTTGCATTAGATAAGTATTACGATAATCCTTTAAAACTCAATCGCAGAAAAGATTTTTTACCTGCCGGTCAAACAACTCAAATGATAGTGGGCGCATCGCCTGAAAGTGATTCACAAATACTAAAACTGACCGAATTTTTATATAGAGTATACAAACTAAAGCGAGTATATTATTCTAACTACACGCCAACAAACTTTGACACTTCACTTCTCCCCCACGAGCAAGCGCCATTAATAAGAGAACACCGATTATATCAGGCTGACTGGCTACTTCGTTTTTATGGTTTTTCGGCTGATGAAATTACAGGCGAAGATGGTAACCTTTCAAGTGATTACGACCCCAAATGCGCGTGGGCATTAAAGAATTTAGAGCTGTTCCCTTTAGAAATTAACACTGCACCCTTTGAACTTTTAGTTAGAGTACCAGGCATAGGCTTAAAAAGTGCCAACCGAATAGTTTTAGCACGAAAGCATGCAAAACTTGACTTTAACGACCTTAAAAAACTAAGAGTAGTATTAAAACGTGCTATTCATTTTATAACTTGCAACGGTAAATTTATAGGTTCTAAAAACCAATATTCAATAAAAAACTATTTAATAGGTGCTGAAATTAGCCAAACCGAACAGCTTTCTATGTTTGGCACGTCTTCCCCAGCAATTTCAGCACTTACGGGTGAATTATGAAACTATTCCTTATTGACAATAATATCGATGGCATACTATCGGCATTGTTTTATAGTTTTGTGGAAAAGATTATACCTGACGATGTGGTCGATAAACGCACTTATCAGCCACGAATTGATGCTCTTTCTATAAATATACCAACCGAAAAAGAAAAAGCCGAAAGGGTTAAAACTGCCCTTTTTAAGTATGGTGGCGATGATATTATTGCTCACCTAAAAGTATGCCTATTATCTTGTGAAAAAAACGCACTTTTAATTGCATTTAATTACGCGCACTTGACCTTAAAACTACGAAAAGACGTTTGCGATATGCTTAACGAAAAGGCTGTGTTAGACTTTTCATACACAATACAAAAAGTGTTACACGAACGGCATATTTTATTAGGCTTTATAAGATTTCAAGAAAGTTCGCACGGGATTTTATACGCAAAAATTAGCCCTGATAACGACGTTTGCCATTTACTAGCCCCACACTTTTTAAGAAGGCTTGGCGCAATACCTTTTGTTATACACGATATAAAGCGCAAAAAGGTTGCTATATCTAACGGTAAAGCTATAAGAGTACAAACTACTGACCTACCTGCAAACTTTACGCCTAGTCAGTATGAAAGCTCTATAACTGAACTTTGGCGCAAATATTTTAGGGCAGTAAACATTAAAGAACGTAAAAATCCACGCTTGCAAGCAAACTATTTTCCGCATAGATATAGAAAATATTGCTTTGAAACGTGGGAATAAGCTAAAAAGCCACTACACCAACTAAAAGCATATAAAAAACAATTAAAACATACAAAATACAAACAAAGAGCCGCTGCGATTGCAACGGCTCTTTGTTGTTAATAAATGATTTTTTAATGGTTTATTTATTTTTTGGTCTTCTAATTCTATTAAGTTTCTTATTCATCTTTAAGAGTTCTTCTTTTGTGAAAGAAACGTTCATCATACCCATCATGCTTGTTAAACGAAGAACACTAAAGCCACCTAACATTTGCATAAGGTCGCCCATGTTTCCGCCCTTCATATCAACATCAAAACCACCAGACTTTTTACCATCTTTCTTTTTGTTTGCGCTCATCTTTTTCTTTAATGATAAGCCCATACCAATAAGCCATAACTTACCACGGAAAGACTTAAGAATTTCAGAAATGTTATCGTTTAGAGAGAAACGACCTGCTGGTGCATCAATATCAAACCAGTTAAGAACGGCATTCTTTTCAACAAGAACGTAGTCCATATTCATTTCATCAACCTTGCGAATTGTACCTTCATCAGTAAAGTCGCCAGCTTTAGCAACGATTTTACTTTCACCAACGTTTGGCACGTCAAAATAGAAGAAATGGTCTTCAGCAGTCTTTTTGCCAAGGCTTTCACCATTAACGAAAAGTTCTACTTCTGGTAAGTTAGAGTAAACTGTAACCTTTGTTACGTCTTCAACCCTATCAATATATCTCTTTCCACATAAGTGAACGAATGGATCATCAGATAACCATGCTTTATATGCATAGAAAGCATCTTTTTTGTACTTTCTGTCCATAGTCACTAAACCCTTGTGGTTTTGTCCATTTTCGCCACCCTCTGCTCTAGCATCAGCACCAAAGTCAAACATATTCCAAACGTGTGTTGCCCAAAGATATTTTCTTGTGAACAATTGCTTAATCAATTCTTCGTGGTAATATGCTTGATATTCTTCAGTATAGTCGCCTTGTTTTGGTGTGCTTGTATGCCAGTTAAGCGCTTCACAACCATATTCAGAACAACCAATAGGAATAGTTGGGTGCATTGCATGGAATTTATCAAACCAAGGTCCGTTCATAGAAGTGTCACCACCATACCAACCAAAGTAATGGTTGTATGAAACAACGTCTGGGATTAGAAGATATGGATCTTCCATTTTACACATTGAAACGGCTGCTATGGTTGTTAAACGCGTCTTATCCATTTCATGAACAAGGTCGTTTAAGATATGGTGGTTTTCCAATAAGTCTTCATCAGAACCACCGATAGAAATTTCGTTAGACAATCCCCAAACTACGATAGAAGCGTGATTGTAGTTTTGAGCAACAAGTTCTTTCATTTGACTAATAGTGTTTTCACGGCCGGTTGGCATATGTTTAGAAATATAAGGAATTTCTGCCCAAATTACTAAACCGCGTTCATCACAAAGGTCATAGAAGTATTGGTCGTGTTGATAGTGCGCAAGACGAATGGTTGTAGCACCTACTTCACAAATCAAATCAATATCTTCTTCATGGTGTTCTTTTAATAAGGCATTACCAAAACCCCATCTATCTTGGTGGCGAGATACACCACGAAGTGGGTATTCTTCCCCGTTAAGAATAAAGCCATCATTTGGATCAATCTTAAACGTACGGCAACCAAACCTGTTGCAAACGTTATCTAAAACGTTGCCGTCTTCAACAATTTCCACTTCACAGCAGTATAAATAAGGGTCTTTACGGCCGTGCCATAAGTGAACGTTTTTAATTTCAAAGTTAACTATAGTATCAGTTGTTTCTATCTTTTGAAGTTCATTTTCTTCTTTATCATAGATAGCATAAACAAGTTTTTGACCTTCTTTTAAGTTTTTAACATAAACTTCAACTTCTACGTTTGCATCAGCACCGTTAACGATAGGTGTAATTTTAATACCAGGTGCACCATAATAATCAAGGTCAAAGTGTGCATCGTTAACACAAATAAGGTTTACGTCACGATAAATACCACCATAGAAAGTAAAGTCTGCCATTTGTGGATAAACTGTATTGTTAACAGAGTTATCTACGATAATAGCAATTTCACATTCATCTTTAAGTTCTTCAGTAATATTAACTCTCCAAGTAGAATAACCACCATCGTGGTGCGCAAGTTTTTTGCCGTTAGCATAAAAATCTGCAGATGAGTTTGCGCCTTGAATTTCAACGTAGTATAAATCAGATGCAGGTAAATCTTCCTTTATTAACTTTTTATAATATAGACATGAACCACGGAAATAATCGTTTCCACCATCATAACCATCTTCATTGTTCCAGCAGTGTGGTAAATTTACTTGCAAACCTTCACGAAGGCTAATATCAGTAGTATCTTTTACAAATAACCAGTCTTTGTTGATATTTACAATATTTCTCATATTTTCTCCTTTTTATTTGAATGGCGCTCGACAAGTTTGGTCGAACGCCAACGTTTATTTTTTAATTTATGAGCCGTTTATTATGCTTGTTCGCCAGCAAATTCTTTGCCTTCTTCTAGTGAAAATTGAGCATGGCGCGCTTCAAGTTCAGTATTCATTGTTTCAAGTGTCTTCTTGTCAAGGTTATAAACGAAAGCAATAGAAACGAACATTAAAATTGCACTGAATAGGTATAAACCAGAAACTAACCAACACATATTTGTAGCTGTTGTCATTGATTGACCTTTAGTACCAAGTTCAGAAACGTAACCAAGTGCGCCCATTAATAATAGCACGATTGAAGGTCCAATACCTTGTGCAAGCTTTCTAAAGAAAGAGTGTAGTGAGTAAACAATACCTTCTTCTCTCTTTCCTGTCTTCCATTCGTTGTAGTCGATAGCGTCAGCCATAAATGCCCATGATACGCAAGTATAAATACCCATACCTAAACCAAAAATAGTAAGTGAAATTACATAAATAACTAGTGCTACAGTTTTATTAGGAATAAGTGGGAATATAAACATCAATGCGCCACCGATAACTGAAATGAAAGCACCAACGGCAGAAGATTCTTTCTTACCGTATTTATTAACGATTTTCTTAATGAAAGGCATAAAGAATAACATTGGAACAAAGCCAATAGCCATAACAATACCAGAAAGTGATGCCTTATTGAAATAGGTTGCAAACATAATGGTTGTTGCTGTAGTTGCTGATTGCATACCTAGGAACATACCCATAGCTGCGAGTGTAGCACCAAGTGCTGGACGGTTTTTAACAAAGTTACCAAATGCTGATAAAACGTTGAACTTTTCAGTTTGTTCGTTAGTTTTTACAGTGTTTTCATCAACACGGATAGTAATCTTCTTAATCATAAACATAAATGCAATAAAACCGATTATGCCCATGATAAGCGCTGCCCAGAAAACTCTATTACCAATAAGAACTTCTACTTGTTCGCCAAGTTCGTTTAATACAGGTTTACCATTTTCATCAACCGCTTTTTGCCAAATAAGTAAAGGTAAAATCATTTGTGGAACAAGGTTACCAAACATTGAACCAATAGATCTCCATGTTGAAAGTTGAGATCTTTCAGCACCATCAGTAGTAACTAATGAAAGCATTGAGCCGTATGGAACGTTAGCAACTGTATAGCAAGCATCCCAAATAATATAACCTGCAATAAATAGTACACACTTAACCCATAATTCAGCATTTGGGAAAGGTAAGAATACTAAAGCACCCGCAACAAGTAAACCAACTGCACCAATAAAGATGTAGGTCTTAAATTTACCCATTTTATACTTTCTCTTATCAGCGTCAATCATTGCACCGATAATAGGGTCGTTAATAGCGTCCCAAATTTGAACGATGAGTAAAAGCAATGATAATAATCCCGTTTCAATCATCATGAATGCAAGCCAGAATGTTTGAACTGTTCCCTTTAAAGAGAAACTCATATTACAACCAAAGTCACCGGCTGCATATGCAATCTTGTCCATCATGCCAAACTTGCGATGTCCATTTGCATCTAGTTTAATTTCTTTTTCCATGTCATTCCCCTTTTTTACTTTTTCATTGGTTGAAAAATGCCAATTTTATGTAAATATTATACTATGCACAAATATTAATTTGGTAGAACAAAATTAATGTATTTTTGTATTTTTTTAATATTGTTATTTAAACTAATGTTGCAATTATACAAATTGTGTGGTATAATAACACCTGTAAGCATTATTTTATGCAATTATGTTAGGTTAATACAATATATATTAAGATATTTTTAAGGTAAAGGAAATGACTAATTACGAGTATGAATTAAATTTTTTGCGTGAAGTGTTAAAAAAATGTCATATTCATACTGCTTTAGTTTCGCACCTTGATAGTGCTGATTCAATGTTCGACCCACGTCTTATCAGTCTTATTGGTTCAAAACCTAACTTAACTGTAAAAAAGGTTTTTGGCAAAATTGAAGATAAAACTAAATATATTGTTATAAATGAATTTAAGTTTCAATACATTATCCTAAAATTGCCACTAGAATGCGAAAAGAATATTCTTTTAATAGGTCCATACCTTTCTAACCCACTATCATCTAAAGAAATTTTAGAAATTTGCGAACACTTACAGTTACCTTTAAGTGCGCAAAAGTTGTTAAAAGATTATTATTTATCCCTTCCAGTAATAACTGAAAACGATAGAATTTTTGCAATGGTAGATACTTTTTGCGAAAATATTTGGCAAACACCTTCTTTTGAAATAGTTGAACTAAATAAAAGCCATAACACTACTTTCCTTAATTTTGACAACGCTTCACGCGGGGAATCATTTGATGAAATTGAAGCTAATATAAAGATGATGGAAACCAGATATTCCTTTGAAAACGAACTTATTCGTGCAGTTGCTTTAGGTCAACAACACAAAGAAAGTTTATTTTCTACAGGGTTTAATGAGCAAATGTTTGAAAAACGTGCTACTGACCCTGTAAGAAATGCTAAAAACTATTGTATTATAATGAACACCCTTCTCCGAAAAGCTGCTGAACAAGGTGGTGTTCACCCTGTACACATAGACAAGACTTCTTCTAAACTTGCAATGAAGATAGAACTTTTACCCGACGTAAAATCTTCAATGATGCTAATGAAAGAAATTTTTTCTTCATACTGCAGACTTGTTTATAAAAGCTCCATGAAACAGTATTCACCAATAGTAAAGAAAACTATACTGGTTATTGAATCTGATATTTCTGCAGAATTATCGCTTGATACATTAGCGCAAAAGCAAGGCATAAGCAAAGGCTACCTTGCAACCATATTCAAAAAAGAAATAGGCAAAACCGTTTTGGAATATATAAAAGACAAACGAATTGAACACGCAATGTATTTACTTACCAACACACACTTGCAAATACAAACGATAGCATTACATTGTGGGGTTATGGACGTGCAATATTTTTCTAAAATTTTCAAAAAGAAAATAGGCATAAATCCAAAAGAATATCGCGAATCTGTTCGTGGTTAATGCATTAAAGATAAGGAGACGTTATGGTACGTTTTTTAGATAAAAATTTTCTTCTAAATACTAAAACTGCTAAAAAACTTTATTTTAACCACGCACAAAATCTACCTATTATTGATTACCACTGCCACGTAAATCCTAAAGAGATTTATGAAGATAAAAAGTTTGACAATATAACCGAACTTTGGCTTGGTGGCGACCATTATAAATGGAGATTGATGCGTTCAAATGGCGTTGATGAATATTTTATTACTGGTAATGATAGTGCTTACGAAAAGTTTTTCAAGTTTGCTGAAGTTTTACCTAAAGCAATAGGCAACCCTATGTACCACTGGTGCCACCTATAACTAAAAAATTATTTTGGCTATCAAGGTGTTCTTAACTCTCAAACTGCAAATGAAGTATGGGAGCTTTGTAATCAAAAACTCAAAGATGACTGCATGAGCGTTCGTGGTATTATTAAAAAGAGCAACGTTTGCTTTATTGGAACTACTGATGACCCTATTGATAGTTTAGAATACCATAAACTTCTTGCCGAAGATAAAAGTTTTGATACTATAGTTGCCCCTTCTTTCCGACCAGACAAGGCACTAAACATTGACAAAGACGGTTGGGCTAATTATATCGAAAAACTTTCACAAGTTAGTGGTGTTAACATTACCGATCTTCAAGGTCTAAAGCAATCATTAACTAATAGAATTGACTATTTTGCAAGCCATGGTTGCCGTGCAAGTGACCACGGGCTTGATTTTATGATTTATGCAACGGCTAACGAAAGCGAGTTAAACACACTTATTGCTCGTGGGCTTAATGGTGAAAAAATTGATAGCGACACTGCTGAACCATTAAAGACAGAACTTTTATTACACTGCGCTAAAGAATATGCTAAACGTGGTTGGGTAATGCAACTACACTATAATTGCATGAGAAATCCTAATACTAAAGCATTTAATCTATTAGGTGCTGACACTGGTTTTGACTGCATTGGCCCAAATAATGGAAGTCGCAAGCTAGCTTCTATCCTAGATGCTTTAAATATTGAGGGCTTATTGCCTAAAACAATAATTTATAGCCTTGACCCAGCAGACAATGCTTTTATTGATACACTTATTGGTGCATTCCAAGGCACAGAATGTGCTGGCAAAATTCAACATGGAAGTGCATGGTGGTTTAACGATAACAAGCAAGGTATGAAAGACCAACTTACTAGCCTTGCAAACTTAAGTCTTCTTGGCAACTTTGTCGGTATGCTAACCGACTCAAGAAGTTTCTTAAGTTACACTCGCCACGAATATTTCCGTCGCATACTATGCTCTCTTATAGGCGAGTGGGTAGAAAATGGCGAATATCCTTTAGATTTAGCTACACTTGGCGAGCTTGTTGAAGGAATTTCATATAACAACGCAAAAAAATATTTTAATATATAATAATTTAGGGGGATAAATTATGCCAATGAAGATGACTTTTCGCTGGTATGGCGAAGGTAACGACCGCATTAAATTATCAGACATAAAGCAAATACCTGGTGTTGACGGCATTGTTTGGGCTTTGCACAACAAAATGCCTGGCGAAATCTGGGAAGAAAACGAAATTGCTGAAGTTAAACGCCAACTTGATGAATACGGCTTTAACATGGACGTAGTTGAATCAGTAAACGTTCACGATGATATTAAGATTGGTCTTCCATCACGCGATAAATATATTGAAAACTATAAGACAACTATTCGTAACCTTTCTAAATTTGGCGTTAAGGTTATTTGCTATAACTTTATGCCTATCTTTGACTGGACGAGAAGTAATCTCTTCCACCCAGTAGGCGATGGCTCTACTGCTCTTTTCTACGAAAAAAATATGATTCAAGATGATTACAATGCTATGGCAAAGTACATTCTTGACTTTACTGAAAAGTACAACATGTCTTTCCCTGGTTGGGAACCTGAAAGAATGGCTAAACTTGATGAACTATTCAAGGCTTACGAAGGTGTTGACCATGAAAAGCTTTGGGCTAACCTAAAATACTTCCTTGAAGCTATTATGCCAACCTGCCGTGAATGTGATATCAAAATGGCTATTCACATGGACGATCCACCTTGGGATATCTTTGGTCTTCCAAGACTACTCATTAATGAACCAAACATTGACCGTTTCTTAAAGATGGTTGATGATGAATATAACTGTTTAACACTATGCTCTGGCAGTCTTAACGCAGACCCTAATAATAACGTAGCAGAAATCGTTCGTAAACACTGCGATAGAATTGCGTTTGCACACATTAGAAATGTTAAACACTTTGAAAACGGCGATTTTTCTGAAGCAAGCCACAGAGATTGCGATGGCGACACAGGTATTCTTGAAATATTAAAAGCATACCACGATTGTGGTTTTGAAGGGTATATTCGCCCTGACCATGGCAGACACTTATGGGATGAAGGTCCAGGTAAAGTTCGCCCAGGCTATGGTCTATACGACCGTGCACTTGGCATTATGTACATGCTAGGTGTTTGGGATAGCCTTGATAAATTTGATAAATAATAAGGAGAAAATAGTATGATTAAACTTCCTATCAATATAGATTATACAGGCAAGGTTGTTGTGGTTACAGGTGCAGGTGGTCTTATTTGTGGCGCTATGGCTAGAGCTTTTGCTCAATCTGGCGCTAAAGTTGCCGCCCTTGACCTTAACGAAGAAGCAGTTAAAAAGCTTGCTGATGAATTAAAGTCTGAAGGTTTTGTTTGCGAAGGCTATAAGGCAAACGTACTTGATACTCAAAACCTTGAACAAGTACACCAAGCAGTTATTAAAGACCTTGGTCCTTGCGATATTCTTGTAAACGGTGCTGGTGGTAACAACCCAAAAGCAACAACAGATAACGAATATCAACATGAAGCAAAAGAAGGTGGCAAATCTTTCTTTGATTTAGATGCTGCAGGCGTTGACTTTGTTTTCAAACTCAACTTCCAAGGCACACTATTACCTACTCAAGCATTTGCAAAAGATATGGTTGCTAAAAAAGCAGGCTGTATCCTTAATATATCTTCAATGAATGCTTATACCCCACTTACAAAAATTCCTGCATATTCTGCAGCAAAAGCGGGTATTTCTAACTTTACACAATGGCTTGCTACACACTTTGCAGGCACAGGTATCCGTTGCAATGCTATTGCTCCGGGTTTCCTTGTTTCTGCTCAAAACTACAAGCTATTATTTAACGAAGACGGCACACCAACAGCAAGAAGCGCTAAAATCTTAAAAGGCACTCCTACAGGCAGATTTGTTGATGCAACTGAACTTCTTGGCGGAACACTATTCCTTTGCGACGATAAGTCAGCATCAGCAATCACAGGTGTAGTTCTTCCTATCGACTGCGGTTTCGCCGCTTACTCTGGTGTATAATAGGAGATAATAAAATGGAAAAGTTTATTCCAGTAGTTGTCATTAAAGAAATGGCAGAAACTGATAAAATTTTAACAGCACTTAAAAATAACGGCATAAATTGTGCAGAAATAACATTCCGTACTGCTTGTGCTGCAGAGGCGATTGAATACGCAGTTAAAAATTATCCTGATATGGTGATCGGTGCAGGTACTGTAATCAATGCCGAACAATGCAAGAAAGCATTAAAAGCAGGCGCAACTTTTATCGTTTCACCTGGCTTTTCACCTGCAGTTGCTAAAGTTTGCGTTAAGAAAAATATTCCTTATTATCCAGGTTGCGTTACACCAACCGAAATCATGGCAGCACTAGAATATGGTATCACTACTGTTAAGTTCTTCCCTGCTAACGTTTATGGTGGCTTAAAGGCGTTAAAGGCACTTTCTGCCCCATTCCCACAAATTAAGTTTATACCTACCGGTGGGGTTGATAGAAGTAATATTGATGAATTTTTAGCGTTTGATAAAGTTGCCGCTATCGGTGGCAGTTTCTTTGTAAAAGAATCTCTTGAAAAAATGGAGGAACAAGAACAATGAAAAAAGTAGTTACTTTTGGCGAACTTATGCTTCGCCTTGCACCTAACGGATATTATAGATTTTTCCAAAACGACCAAATGCAAGCAACTTTTGGTGGTGGCGAAGCAAACGTTGCCGTTTCTTTAGCAAACTATGGCCTTGATAGTGTTTACGTTACAAAACTTCCTAAACATGCTATCGGTCAAGCAGCTGTTGACTCTCTTCGTTATTTTGGCGTAGATACATCTAAAATCGTTCGTGGTGGCGATAGAGTTGGTATCTATTTCCTTGAAAAAGGTGCTTCTCAAAGGGGTAGCATTTGTATTTATGACCGTGCTCATTCAGCTATTGCCGAAGCTCAAGCATCAGACTTTGACTGGGATAGCATTTTTGAAGGCGCTGACTGGTTCCACTTTACAGGTATTACCCCTGCTTTAGGTGGCAATATGGTTGATATTTGCCTTGAAGCATGCAAGGTTGCTAAAGCTAAAGGCATTAAGATTTCTTGCGACCTTAACTATCGTGGCAAACTTTGGACAAGAACTCAAGCAAGAGAAGCTATGACTAAACTTTGCGAATACGTTGACGTTTGCATTTCTAACGAAGAAGATGCTAAAGACGTGTTTGGTATCGAAGCAGAAAATACAGATATCTATGGTGGCAAACTTAACCACGAAGGTTATAAATCAGTTGCCAAACAACTTGCTGATAAGTTCGGCTTTGAAAAGGTTGCTATCACTCTCCGTTCTTCTATCTCTGCAAACGATAACGACTGGGCTGGCATGTTGTATGATGGTGAAAATTATTGTTTCTCTAAATCACATCACCTTCACATCGTTGACCGTGTAGGTGGTGGCGATAGTTTCGGTGGTGGATTAATTTATTCTCTACTTACGGGCAAAGATACTCAATCAGCAATCAACTTTGCAGTTGCTGCATCTGCCCTTAAGCATTCTATTGAAGGCGACTACAATAGAGTTAGCGTTTCAGAAGTTGAAAAACTTGCTGGTGGCGACGGTTCTGGTAGAGTTCAAAGATAAACAGATTATTGAAAATAAATAAATTTAAAAATCAAAAGAGAAGTTGAAAATTTAACTTCTCTTTTTTATTTTAATTTTGAACCTTTTGTTTTATACTTTTAATATACAAAAAAAAGGGCTTCTAACAAAAAGTTAGAAGTCCTTAAATTTTGTAAAATTGTTAGTAAAATACTAATTATTTTTGTAATGCTTCTTGGATAGCAACTGCGCAAGCAACTGTCATACCAACCATTGGGTTGTTACCAGCACCGATGAGGCCCATCATTTCAACGTGAGCAGGAACTGATGATGAACCAGCAAATTGAGCGTCACTATGCATTCTACCCATAGTATCAGTCATACCATAAGATGCAGGACCTGCAGCCATGTTATCTGGGTGAAGTGTTCTACCTGTACCACCACCTGATGCTACAGAGAAATAGCTCTTACCATTTTCGATAGCCCATTTCTTATAAGTACCAGCAACTGGGTGTTGGAATCTTGTTGGGTTTGTTGAGTTACCAGTGATAGAAACGCCTACGTTTTCAAGTCTCATGATAGCAACGCCTTCTGGAACGCTATCTGAACCGTAACATTTAACGTTAGCTCTTGCACCTTTAGAGAATGGTCTTTCTTCTAAAACTTCAACTTCTTCAGTAGCAGGGTTGAACTTTGTTTCAACGTAAGTGAAGCCGTTAATTCTTGAAATGATATAAGCAGCGTCCTTACCTAAACCGTTAAGAATAACTCTTAAAGGCTTAACTCTAACCTTGTTAGCGTTAAGAGCGATTTTAATAGCACCTTCAGCAGCAGCAAATGATTCGTGACCAGCAAGGAAGCAGAAGCATTCTGTTTCTTCTGATAAAAGCATTTTACCTAAGTTACCGTGGCCTAAACCTACCTTTCTGTTTTCAGCAACAGAGCCAGGGATACAGAAAGCTTGTAAACCAACACCGATGTTAGCAGCAGCAGTAGCAGCTGACTTGTCACCAGTTTGTTCAGCAGCCTTTAGAGCAATAGCTGAACCTACAGTGTAAGCCCATTTTGCGTTTTCAAAGCAAATTGGTTGAGTTTCTTGTGTAATAGTATAAGGTGAAATGCCATACTTATCACAAATTTCTTTACATTCGTCAATTGATGAAATGCCATATTCTTTTAATGCAGCAAGAATTTTGGCTTCTCTTCTTTCATAACCTTCAAATTGTGCCATGTGTCATCTCCTCCTTATTATTCTTTACGTGGGTCAATATACTTAACCACACCATCTTCTGCCTTAAAGCGACCATAAGTGCCTTTAGACTTTTCGTAAGCTTCATTAGGTTCCATACCTTTCTTAATGAAGTCTGTCATCTTGCCAAGAGAAACGAATTCGTAACCAACAACTTCGTCATTTTCGTCAAGAGCCATTCTTGTACAATAACCTTCAGTCATTTCTAGATATCTAACACCCTTTGCTTTAGTACCATACATAGTACCAACCATTGAACGAGCGCCTTTACCTAAATCTTCCATACCAGCACCGATAACCAAGCCACCTTCAGAGAAAGCAGATTGAGAACGGCCGTATACGATTTGTAAGAAAAGTTCTCTCATAGCAGTGTTGATAGCATCACAAACTAAGTCTGTGTTTAATGCTTCAAGTAATGTTTTGCCAGGTAAAATTTCTGCTGCCATTGCTGCAGAGTGAGTCATACCAGAGCAACCAATTGTTTCTACAAGTGCTTCTTCAATAATACCGTTTTTAACGTTTAATGAAAGTTTGCAAGCACCTTGTTGTGGTGCACACCAGCCTACACCGTGTGTATATGCAGAAATATCAGATATTTCTTTTGCTTCTACCCATCTACCTTCTTCAGGAATAGCAGCAGGGCCGTGTTTAGGGCCTTTGCATACACAGGTCATTTCTTTAACTTCAGTTGAATACTGCATAAATCTATGCCTCCAATTCTTTTTGTTTTATTTACTTTTTTAAGTATAACATAATCGCAAAATTTTTACAATTATTTTGCACTATTTTTTATTTAATTCTTGTTTTTCCATACTGCGTTTATAATAAAATAGGTATTGTTGATAATAGCCTGCATTATTTTTAAATATTTTAACAAAATGTTCGGCTATTTTCTTCCTGTCTTTTAAATTACCTAAAAAATCTTCCTTATAAACTTTTTCTATCCAAGTATCCACAGGAAAACTATCGCTTCTATGATAGCCAAACAATGCAACGCAGTCTGCAACTTTTGGCCCAACGCCTAAAAGTGTTTGAAGTTTTAACTTCAATAACTCTGTGTCAAGCTTATCAAACTCATCAATACTTAACCCGTTTGCAATGTTATCGGCAAGACTTTTAATATACTTCGCCCTATATCCTAAACCAAGCCCCAAATAAAACTCCTCGCCCATTTTAGCCATTTTTTGAGCAGTTGGGAAAGCGTAGTATTCTCTGCCCTTAAAAACCCGTTTTTCGCCCAAATTTAAGCATAATTTTTCAATTATTCCTTTAATTCTTGGAATATTGTTATTTTGGGAAATTATAAAGGAAAATAGCGTTTCTTGTTTGTCTTGATTTAGTATTCTTATGCCCTTACCAACGCAGGCTGATTTAGTTAAAATCTCTACGTTTTGTGAATTAGCATTATCAACAATTTGTTTATAATCTCTATCTAAATCAAAGAAATTGTAAAAGTAATCTTTGTCCTTTTCCGCGCACTCAACTATTGAAAATTCATTATCTTGGTAAAGATAAGCGCACTTATCTTTTGACATGACTAAAAAGCCCTTATCAAAAGGAAAAAATCTAAAAATTTGACCGCAATCAAGCGTTGATAGTGGGTCAAAATATTCACTTTTATAAGTTATCTTTACAGTTTGCATAATTATATATAAGGATAAATCAAAAACTCAAGTTAGTCAAGGGGTTTATTAAATTTATTAAATAAAATTAATTAATAAACAACAATGCCTTAATTTTTATGAAAATAAAAAACTCTAATAAGTAAATCAAGCACAACTAGCCAGAATAAAAAAATAAACGGACTGAAAATTCAGCCCGTTATATTTTTTAGTTTTCTTTAGCGTATACGCTAACTTTCTTATCCTTTCTACCCATTCTTTCGAATTTAACAACACCATCGATTAAAGCGAATAATGTATCATCGCTACCGATACCTACGTTGTTACCTGGGTGGATTTTTGTACCACGTTGACGAACGATGATACCACCAGCAAGAACTTCTTGACCGTTTACTCTCTTAACACCTAGTCTTTTAGCGTTGCTGTCTCTGCCGTTTTTGGTACTACCACCACCTTTGTGGTGAGCAAATAATCTAAATAATATCATATTCTATACCCTCCGTCCTTACTTCGCAACGATTTCAAGAATCTTAACAGCTGTAAATGGTTGTCTGTGACCTTGTTTCTTTCTTTCGTTTTTCTTAGCTTTGTATTTGAACACGATAACCTTCTTATCTTTACCTTGTTCAACAACTTCGCCTACTGCCTTGAATGCCTTTGCTTCGTCTGCAACTTTAATGCCGTTTTCATCTGCAAGCATTAAAACTTCAAACTCTACCTTGTCGCCTACGTTAGCTGAAAGTTTTTCAAATCTAATAACTTGACCAACTTCTGCCTTGTACTGCTTAGAACCGTTTTCTACGATTGCGTACATGTTATACCTCCTGATAACCAGTCTCGCCGAATATTTTTTTGGGTGTGCATGCGCACTTATAAAACCCCTATCGAGCGGCTACCTGGATATTTTATTATATTTAAAGTAAAATGTCAAACGTTTTTGCATAATTTATCAACCTTTTCGCAAACTATTTATATATTTTTTATTAGGAGAATATTTTATGAAACTTAACGAATACAACCAAAAAGCTATTAACGATATTTACAGAAACGCACACCTTGCCCTTCAAAGCATTTCAGACCTTATCCCTGACGTTGAAGATGATGATATTAAAACTGAACTAATAGAACAATATGAAGGCTATGAAAAAATAATTGGCAAAACTTCTACCTTTATGGCTGAAAAAGATATTGAACCAAAAGACGTTAACGTATTCAAAAAAGCCATGATGTGGGGCAGTATTAAAATGAAAACCTTATTCAACAACAGTAAAAACCAAGTAGCCGAAATGATGATTAATGGCACGGTCATGGGCATTAACGAGCTCACTGCCATGAAAAACGAAAGCAGCAACCTTGATCCTGGTGTTTTAGAAATTTTAGAAGAACTGCTTGCTTTAGAAGAAGAATACGAACAAAGATTAAAGAAATATTTATAATTATTTACAATAAAAAAGCAATAAATAACAAGAAAATAAGAAAAAGAGCATCAAACGATGCTCTTTTAATTTTAGATTAAACTTATTTTGTACCGAAGATTCTATCCCCTGCATCGCCAAGACCTGGTAGAATATAGCCGTGTTCGTTTAGGCGTCTATCAAGTGTAGCAATAAAGATTTCAATATCAGGGTGATCTTCTGCAACCTTTTTAACACCTTCTGGTGATGCAATAATAGACATTAACTTAATCTTTTTGCAACCACGTTTTTTTATCATAGTAATTGCATCGCTTGCGCTACCACCAGTAGCAAGCATTGGGTCAACAACCATTACCACTTTTTCCTCAATACCAACAGGAAGTTTGCAATAATATTCGTGAGGAATTAACGTTTCTTCATCTCTATATAGACCAATATGACCAACCTTTGCTGCTGGGAATAAAGATAAAATTCCGTTTACCATACCTAGCCCTGCACGAAGAATAGGCACGATAGCAATAGAGTTTTCCTTAACAATAGTTTGTTTTGTTTTTTCTAATGGTGTTTGAACTTCTATTTCTTGGGTTGGTACGTCCTTAAAGCTTTCATAAGCCATAAGCATTGCCAACTCTTCAACAATTTCACGGAATTGTTTTGTGTTTGTGTTAACGTCTCTAATAATTGCAAGTTTATGGCGAATAAGTGGGTGATCCAAAATATTAACGTTTTTATATTCTTTCATAAACCTCTCCTATTCTTTATCTTCTTGAACAACACCGAACATTGTGTCTTCAGTTTCTTTTTCGTAAATAACTTTCTTTTCAACATCTGCTTTTGCTGGCTTTAAGATAGCATTAACAATAATACCTAAAATCAATGCGCAAGCAATTGCTGAAATCTTAATAAGTGGTGCAGTGAAAGTGTTTTCACCCACACAACCAAAGTTAAGTGTTAAGCCACCAATGCCTGGAATTAAAATTGCGGCAACAACGAATAAGTTTTTAGAGTTATCAAGGTCAACTTGCTTAAACATTCTTAAACCTGAAACAGCGATAAAGCCGTAAAGTGCAATACAAATACCACCAATTACACAAGATGGAATTGTTTGAATAAATACCATTACTGGATAAATAAATGCTAATAGGACACACATGCAAGCAGTGGTAAGTATAGTGTAAACTGATGCATTACCGGTAATTGCAACACAGCCTACTGATTCGCCGTAAGTAGTGTTAGGGCAACCACCAAAGAATGCACCTGCCATTGAACCAACACCATCACCTAACAAAGTCTTATCAAGACCAGGGTCTTGTAACAAGTCTTTCTTAATGATTGAACTTAAGTTCTTGTGGTCAGCAACGTGTTCAGCAAAAACAACCATAGCTACTGGTGCGAAAGCAAGTAGAATAGAGATTACAGCTGCTGCATCAACCAATACTTCCCCGTTTGCAATTTCTTTAATTGCGCCGATGAAAGTAATATTTGGAAGCCAGTTACTAAAATCAGCAACAGAAGCAAACATAGAGAAATCTACGATTTTGCAGTATTCACTACCACACAAGTGGTAACCGATAACTGTAATTAATGATGCTAATACGTATCCAGCTAACACACCGATAACGAAAGGTATCATCTTCATACCCTTTGAGCCTTTAACTGATACGTAAACTGTAACTAAGAATGTTACAATACCAACTAAAATAAATAATAAGTTATAATATTCAGGCTTAGTTGCAACGTTCATAACGTTGTTCATAGCAGAACCTGCAAGGCTTAAACCGATAAGAGCAACTGTAGGTCCAATAATTACAGGTGGCATAAGTTTGTTAATCCAGCCTGCGCCTACCTTTTTAATAATTAATGCAAGAATAACGTAAACTAAACCTGCAAAAATTGAGCCTAAAATAATACCACAATAGCCATAAGCAACACCGGCAATTAGTGGTGGAATAAATGCAAACGAACTGCCTAAAAATACTGGGCTTCTAAATTTAGTAAATAGAATGTACACGATGGTACCAACGCCTGCGCCAATTAGTGCAGCAGATTGACTCATTATATTAGTTTTACCATCAATATTAACCAATAGTGGCACTAATACTGTTGCCGCAAGTATTGCTAACACTTGTTGGAAAGCAAATAATAAGTTTTTACCAAAAGGTGGTTTTTCGTGAACATCATAAATTAATCCGTTCTTTGACATTTGTGTTTCCTCCTAACAAATATTTATCTTTTGTATTTAAAAAAGAAGCCACTAAGGGCTTCTTTTAAAACTTAATCACTAAAGAAGATACTGATACTTTAGTACGTAATTTTAAGTTAAAACGACTAAAGACTTGCATCACCTTTCTCCTTTTATCCTACTAGTATTTATAATAACATTTAAAAAACAAAATTTCAATAGGTTTTAAAAATTTTATTGACTTTTATCAATAAATTTTACACCTTATTTTTTAGCATATAAAAACAAAACGGAACACCTTTTTAGATGCTCCGTTTATCATTAATAAAATTATTTATTTACTAAAACTTTCTTTAGTTTAGCGAATCTTGGAAGACCGTCTTCTTTAAGCATATCAACTTCGCCTTGGATAAGTGGAAGAGCGTAATCAACGAAAGCATCAGCAATACCTGTACCATTGTTGATAATCCATTCCATTGGAACAGTCTTTTCAGTATTTGCAGCAAGTTCTAGTGGAAGAAGTTTGTATTCACATTCATACTTAGCGCCTTCTTTTCTTGCATAGCAAACCATCTTATCTGTTTCGCCGTTAACAGCAGCACGAACTGCTTGCTTACCAGCTTCAAAAGTTTCTTCAACGTCAGTAGCACTTGCGCAGTGTGCAGCACATCTTTGCATTAAAGATAATTCAACAGCTCTAACCTTTGAACCTGTTTCGCCCTTAATGATGTTAGAAAGTGTAGCAGCAACGCCACCTAATTGTGCGTGACCAAAGCTATCTCTAGCACCTTCGCCACCTAAAGCTTCACAAACAAGAGTGCCATCAGCAGTCTTGATACCTTCAGAAACTACAGCGATACACTTGTTGTTGTTTTTAGCCATAACGTCCTTAACGTCAGCAACAAATTTTTCAATGCTGAATGGAACTTCTGGTAAATAGATAAGGTCAGCGCCTAAGCCCTTAGCGTTTGCAAGTTGTGCAGCAGCAGTTAACCAACCTGCGTTTCTACCCATAACTTCGATAACGCAAACCATTGGTGTATCGTAAACTTTAGCATCTAGGTTGATTTCCATGATAGAAGTAGCAATGTACTTTGCAGCAGAAGCAAAACCTGGGCAGTGGTCAGTACCATATAGGTCGTTATCAATTGTCTTTGGAACGCCGATAACGTTCATTTCGTAGCCTGATTTAGCCATGTATTTACTAATCTTGTTACAAGTATCCATACTATCGTTACCACCGTTATAGAAGAAATAACGAACGTTGTACTTTTTGAATACTTCTAAAAGTCTCTTATAATCTGTATCATCAACTGATGCGTCTTTAAGTTTATATCTAACTGAACCTAATGCTGAAGATGGAGTATTCTTTAATAATTCTAATTCCTTCATGTCTTCTTTAGACATATCGTAGAATTCTTCGTTAAGAATACCTCTAATACCGTGCGCAGCACCGTAAACTTCAGTAATCATGTCGTTTTGTAAGCCTTCAATAAATACCCCTGCAGCACTTGCGTTGATAACAGAAGTTGGACCACCTGATTGTGCGAACATTAATGCACCTTTCATTCCTTTCATAATGTTTCTCCTTTATTTTATCCTAATATTTTTTTAATTTTATTTTTTATAAACCTAAAACTTGTGCAATCTTATAAAGTTCATTATCAAAGCGCTTTTCAGCCTTTGAAACTTCATCAAACGAAACGGTAATAACCTTATTATCCTTAATACCGATAGCACAACTTTCATGTCCATCTTTTAATAATTCAACAGCCTTATAACCAAACCTTGCAGCAAGAATTCTATCTGCCATGTTTGGAGAGCCACCACGTTGAATGTGACCAAAGTTAGTAACTTTTACACCAATACCTGTCTTTTTAGCAACGTAATCAGCTATTTCATCACGATTGCCTGCACCTTCTGCCAAAATTATCATGTTTGATGTTTTGCCACGTAAATAGCTCTTTTTAATTGATGCTGAAATCTTATCTAAATCGTAAGGTATCTCTGGTACTAAAACGTATTCAGCACCACCAGCAACACCTGCATACAAAGCTATATCACCACAATTTCTACCCATAACTTCAAGTAGTCCTACTCTATCGTGAGAGTGGAAAGTGTCTCTTAAGTTATTGATTGCCCAAAGCACAGTGTTTACTGCAGTATCAAAACCAACAGTAAAGTCAGTATAGTATAAATCGTTATCAATAGTACAAGGTATACCCATTACCTTAATACCAAAATTATCAGAAAGGTCTTTTGCACCACGGAAAGTACCATCACCACCGATAACAACAAGCCCTTCAATGCCGTAAGCAGAAAGCGCTTCCGCCGCCGCGCGTTGAACTTCAATATCAGTAAAGTCAGGGCATCTTGCAGTGTTTAAGAAAGTACCACCCCTATGAATCATATCAGATACTGAACGGGTGTTAAGCCTGTTGATTTCACCTTTAACTAGGCCGGCATACCCCCTTTCAACACCATAAATATCCATTTTGCTGTTGAGCGCAGTACGAACAACGGCTCTTATACAAGCATTCATACCAGGTGCATCGCCACCACTTGTTAAAACAGCAATTCTATCCATTAGTTACTCCTTTTATGTTTAGTACATATTAGCATTTATTTTATCACATAGTGAATTTTTTTTCCACTTTTTTTTAAGTCATATTATGACTTTTTTCTAAAAAATATTATATCTTTCTCGCTAACGTAGTTTTTAAGTTCACTTAGTAGCCCTTCACACTTTCTAACTGCACAATTTGCACTATATTTTTTGCCTTTTAGTGCTAGTATTACAGGTATATCACCCACGTAGCTTGTAAGTACGTCAAGAATATCATCAAGAGCATTTTCTTTATCGTCTGGTATTATTATGCCCATATATTCTTGTTCTATTTCAACGTGAACTTCTTCTTTTACTTCAAGTTGTTCTATATTTTCAGCCAAAATTTGTGGAATACCATCTTTCACTTGGATTTTACCACTAACTTTAACAATTTGTTCAAGCTTCAAGTCATCACGGCATTTTTCGTAAACTTTAGGGAAACATATAACTTCAATTTGACCGTTTATATCTTCCACCTTGATAAACGCCATATTTTGACCGCTTCTTGTCGCTAATCTCTTAAAGTCTGTAATTATACCACCCATTACAACGTATTCATTTTCTTTAATTTCAGTGTATGTCTTAACCCCTTCTTCATCTTCTTCAAAGAAATCTAACACTGAAGTGTTAAAGGTGAACTTATTGAATTGTTCTCTATAGTCTGATAGTGGGTGACCTGATAGGTAAATACCTAAAACGTTCTTTTCAAGATTTAACTTTTCTTTAGAAGAAAATTCGGTTAGGTTTGGATATTCTAATTCCAAACCTTCATCTTCTTCAAGCACAGTACCAAAGAGAGAAATTTGCATACTATCTTTCTTCTTACTAGCAGCAGAAATTCTATCCATATAGTCGCCGTAAACTGCCATTAAGGTTCTACGATTAACCTTAAAGCAGTCAAACGCACCAGATAGAATTAAACTTTCAACAAGCCTTTTGTTTATACCCGTATCAATACACCTATTAATAAAGTCTTCAAACGACTTGAAGTTTCCACCCCTTTCTCTTTCCTTGATAACTAGTTCTATTACGCCAAGACCTACGTTCTTTAAGCCAACTAGACCAAAACGAATACCACCATTTTCGCAAGAGAATTGTGCTTTACTCTTGTTTACGTCTGGTGTTAAAACGTTAATGTTTTTAGATTTTAAGTATGATAGATATTTTGAAAGTTCTTCAATCTTATCAATTCTGTTGTTCAATAATGAGCAGAAGAATTCTACTTCATAATATTTCTTTAAAAAAGCCGTTTGATATGCTAAAACAGCATATGCCGCTGCGTGCGACTTGTTAAACGCATAACGCGCAAACGGTTTCATGTTATCGTAAATTTTAATAGCAACGTCTTCAGGAACACCCCTTTTAATAGCGCCATCAACCGGTTGACCTGTGCTTTCGTTTATACCACCATAAACAAAGATTGCCTTTTGGGCTTCCATGATTTCGACCTTTTTCTTACCCATCGCCTTTCTAACGACGTCTGCGTGGCCAAGTGTAAACCCACCTAAACTTTGGCAAATCTGCATTACTTGTTCTTGGTATACTAATATGCCGTAGCTATTCTTTAAGATAGGTTCAAGTAGTGGGTGGTCGTATGTTACCTTTTCTGGATTGTGCTTGTTTTTAATATAGTCAGGAATAGAATCCATAGGGCCTGGACGATACAATGAAATACCTGCGATAATATCTTCAAAGGTAGATGGTTTTAAGTCTCTCATGAACCTTTTCATGCCAGGACTTTCAAGTTGGAACACACCATCGGTTTCGCCCGAACCGATAAGTTCGTATGCACCTTGGTCTTCATATCCAATTTGGTGGAAATCTATTTCCCTACCATGATTTTCTTTTACGTATTGACAAGCAAGTTGAACGTCGGTAAGCGTTCTTAATCCCAAGAAGTCCATCTTAAGCATGCCTAACGCTTCAACTTCTATCATGTCAAACTGGGTTGTAATATCTTCTTCGTTTCTTTGAAGTGGAACGTTTTCCATGATAGGCTTTTCACAAATAACAACACCGGCTGCGTGCATTGAAGTGTTTCTTGGCAAACCTTCAACCTTAATTGCCATGTCTATAATCTTTTTAAGTTGCTCATCGTTATTGTAAATTTCAACAAGTTCAGGAACGCCAACGTTAGTGCCGTCCTTAAGTAAATCAAAGCCTAAAGATTGGCGAATGGTTGACTTTCCATCCATAAGTTTTGTTACCTTATCACTGCTTGCATAAGGCACTCTATACACTCTTGCAACGTCCTTGATAGCAGCCTTTGCAGCAAGCGTACCAAAGGTTACAATTTGCGCAACCTTTTCAGAGCCGTATTTATTTCTAACGTATTCCACAACTTCGTTTCTTCTTGCATCTGAAATGTCAACGTCAAAGTCGGGCATACTAACTCTTTCTCTATTTAAAAATCTTTCGAAAATAAGTTGATATTTTAATGGTTCAACATCGGTAATACCAACAGAGTATGCGATAATACTTGATACACCAGAGCCTCTTCCTGCACCAACAGGAATACCTACGCTCTTTGCATAGTTAATAAAGTCCCAAACGATAAGGTAGTAGTCGCTAAAGCCCATTGAACTAATAACGTCAAACTCGTACTCAAACCTTTCCCTAATTTCAGGTGTGATTTCTTTATACCTTTTTCTTAAGCCATCTTCAGCAAGTTTTCTTAAGTATTCAGTTGCAGTACTACCATCTTCTGGGTAGTATTTTGGAATAAGCGATTCATCTCTTATAGGGTCGCCCTTTTTAGTTAAGTTAAATACTTCTTCAGTAACCTTATCAGCAATCTTTCTTGTGTTTTCAATTGCTTCTGGGATATGTGAAAATAGACTAGCCATTTGTTCAGGTGTTTTTAAGAAAGATTGGTCGCTATCCATCTTTAACCTTGTTGGGTCATCTATAGTCTTTTTCATACTGATACACATAACAACGTCTTGCATTTCTGCATCTTCTTGCTCAAGGTAATGCACGTCGTTAGTGGCAACAAGTGGAATGTTTAATTCTCTTGATAATTTTATTAAAAGTGGGTTAATCTTTTTTTGTTCAGCAAGGCCGTGGTCTTGAATTTCAAGATAAAAGTCGTCCTTATAAATATCATGGAGCATGATTGCCGTTTCTTTTGCACCTTCATAATCATTTTCTAAAAGGCGTTTTGAAACCCTACCTGCTAGGCATGCTGAAAGGCAAACTAAACCTTCACTGTATTGCTTTAAGGTTTTATAGTCAATTCTTGGTTTATAGTGAAAACCATCAACGTAAGCAATAGAATCTAACTTGATTAGATTTTTATAACCCTGCTTATTTTTACAAAGTAAAACAAGGTGGTCAAAAGATTGCTTACCCGTTTTATCCATGTAATCATCACACACGTACATTTCACAACCGATAATACTTTTAACGCCTGCCTTTTTTGCTTCTTGGGCAAAGTAAAGCGTACCATACATGTTACCGTGGTCGGTAATTGCTATGGTATCCATGCCCTTTTCTTTACAGTTTGAAAAGAGTTTATCAATTCTTGTTGCACCATCTAACAAACTATATTCCGTGTGCAAATGTAAATGTACGAAATCTGCCATAATTTATCCTTTGTAGTGTTTATAACTGCTCTGCTATTTCCACTATCTTCCTTAATCTGTGATTCAAACAGCTCTTGCTTATATTTAATATTTCAGCAAGTTCGTTTAACGTTTCATCGGGGTTATCAAGCCTTGCTTTTGCAGTAGCCATAAGGTCTGGCTTTAAGCCTTCAAGCCCAATAATTTTATCTATTTTCTTTATTGCATTTACTTGCTTAACCGATGCTTCTACTTGCTTATTTACGTTACCTAAATCGCAGTTTTTTTGGCGATTTATCTTGTTTGCAAGTTCCCTTTCTATCATTAAATCGGTTAGTTTTAACACCGATATAGGTGCAGGTAAAAATGCTAAAAAGTCTTTGATATCTTCAGCGCTTTTAATATAAACAATATGCCCTTCTCTTCTTTTAACAATCCTTGTTAAAACACCGTTTTGCGCCAACTTTTCACTAGTTTCAAGCGCAGGTGCATAGTGCGAAAAATATATTTCTAAATGATAACCTGTTGTAGAATTATCATTTTCAATAGGCAAGGTACATCTTCCCGAAGAAACGAATAACCCCCTAATAAATGCCTTAACACAACAGTCTTTTTTTGTTAGATTTCCATAAAACTGAAGATCTACAGCAACGCCTTCTTCATCTTCAATAAGTATGCCAAGTTGTATTAAAATTTCAATAGCTCTTTGTCCACTAATGCTTAAATAATACTTGTCTTTATTGTTTTGCTTATCTTCAGTAACGCTAACTTCTCTAATTTCATAGTTGAAAAGTTCGTAAAAACTTCTTGTTAGCATCATTGCCGTTTGTTCATCAGGAACTTTGAATTCTAAACCTAATTCCCCATCCTTTTCGTATAGTACGCCAGAACCACGAATAAGCCCTGCAATAAATGCCATTTTACAATGGTTGTCCTTTATAGGTTTAGAAAGAATTTCGGCTTTTATTTTATCGGTAAAACTCATTACACTCTCTCCTTAAAAGCCCTAAATCTAAAGTTAGGCAATTTGCCGTTTATATTTACAATTCTTTCTTCTGGAATATTTACTCTTGACAATAGCTTTTCAACCAAAGAAATTTCGCCTACTCTATCAGGTGTATGCGCGTCAGAGTTTAATATAAATTGAACGCCTGTATCTAGCATTTTATTTATTTCTTCATCAGATAAATGTGTTTTTTTAGCATTAAGTTCTATAAACGTGCCATAATCTGCAGCAGCTTTAGCAACTTCAACGGCATCGGCAAAACAACAAAAGTTTAGGTGTGTAATAACGTCAACTGGGTTATTTTTGATTACGTTTATAAAGGTTTTTGTATTTTCTTTTATCAAACTTTTTGAAAGGTTTTTAACCTTAAAAGTATCGGTTAAAAAGTTTGGTACAAACAAAGAAAAAATCGTTCGGAATTTATATAAAACAAACTTGTGGATACCTGCTAAAAATATATCAAAATCATCATAGCGATTTGGCTTTAAATCCACAGTACCATCAGTACCTATAATATTTGATTCTATGCCTAAAAGAATTTTCACACCCGTTTGTTCGGTTGCCCTTTGACATTCAACTTTCATTTTAGGAATTTTTCTTCTCGTTAGTCCAAATGCAGGGTGAGAAAAGCCGTGGTCAGATATGCCTATCTCTAATAGACCTTTTTGCTTTGCCACAGTTGCATTATCAATTATTTGCCCCTTTCCGTGACTATACACGGTATGAGTGTGGTAATCTGAAGTAAGAATCATCAAAACTCTCCTAGGTACTCAACTTCTTCTGTTAATTGCACGTTAAATGCTTGTTTAACCTTTTGTTTTATTTGTTCAATCAATAATCGAACGTCTTTTGCTTTTGCATTTGCTTGGGTTGTTATAAAGTTTGCATGTACAAGCGATACACTTGCCCCTCCAACCGAATAACCTTTAAGCCCAAGTTTATCTATTAATTCCCCTGCTACAAATGGTTTAGGGTTCTTAAAAACCGAACCACAACTTCTACCTACAGGGTGCATTTTATGTCTTAAATCTATATACGATTTTATTTTTTGGCTAACGCTTTCCCTATCCCCGCTAGGTAAAGAAAAAACTGCGCTTATAACAACTTCCTTACCATCCAAAAACCTACTTGTTCTATAAGAAAACTTGCAGTCTTTTTTGTTGTAAAATTTTATCTTGCCGTCGCTTAACGTTTCCACCGACACCAAGTGGTCTGAAATGTTATGCTTAAAGGCACCTGCGTTCATAACGATTGCGCCACCCACTGTTGCAGGTATGCCTGATAGTTCTTCAAGCCCCGTTAGTCCGTTAGCCTGCATAAACTTTATAAGTTTATCTAGTTTTGCACCAGCCATTGCCCTAACGTCATTTTGCTTAAAAAATATATCGTTTAGCCGTTTTATGTCTATAATAAGCCCATCAAACCCAAGGTCTGATACCAAAATATTAGTTCCGTTACCTATAACTTTATAATTGACTTTATGTTCGTTTGCCAAACATATTAATTGATTAAGACTATATAAGCTATCAATTTCTGCATAATACCTTGCCGAACCACCCACACATAAACTAGTATGTTTTCTCATCGGCATATCAAAATGTATTTTTGCATTGGTAAGATGTTCAAGTGTACTTTTAAAACACATAAAACTCCTTATAACATTTTACTATATTTTAAGTATTTTTTCAAGGCTAAACGAGCATATTTTTTATTTTATTTATATCTTCTTGATTTCCTTTTATTGCTGACAAAGAAATTGTTTGAATTTGCTTTAATTCATCGGCGTGGCAAAAGGCTGAAATACTCTTAAATCCACTTACCTTTTGCATAGCATTTAGACTTTCTATCTGATTTTCTACGCTTAAGTATGGCGAAAGCATACAAATCTTATTCAGCTGTATTTGTACGTTATCCGAAAGTAAATAATCTATAAACTTTTTAGCATAAACGTTTTTACCTTGGTCTTGACCGGTTAACGATATATATTGATATAGGTCGTTAAAAGCCGTTAAAGGCTGACAATCAACTTGCATACCACGATTATTTAATCTTACAACGTCCCTTTGCGTACCAAGAAAATAAGCCGTTTTATTAGCCGTAAACTTAACGTAAGCATCCATAGGCTCATAAACTTCAATATTATCAAACTCTAACCCTTCCAGCATCAAGGCAACTAACGGTTGGGTATATTCGGCTTGTGAAACTATAATGGTGTTTTGCTCATTATCTTTAGCATTATTATTCTTTATTAACACATACCCACCCCTACACCATGCCGTAGCGTAGTTTTTTTGACCAATAAAGCCACTTACAACCTTGCGCTCGTTATCTAATTCCATTGCGCCCGTTATTTCAGTACCATTAGAATATGATATTAAATCGGGCATTTGACCATTATTTATACTTTCTTTAACACTGGTAAAAGTATGGTTAGTAACCATGACTAAAACGCCTTGGTTTTGCTTTTCAAATTCTCTTGCCACCTTTAGCAAAAACTGTTTTCTTGAACCACTGCCCCCTTCAAAGCCATCTACGTGCCAAAGAGTTATGATGCCTTTATACTGTTTTTGCTCTAAAATTTCAATATTTTCTAAAATTTTATATTTACCCACAAACATTGTAACTAAAAGGCTTGCAATTAGGGCTATTCCAACTATTACTCTTAATATTTTCATAGTAAGATTATATTCATTAAAAAGCAAAAAAAAGACTTCTCTAAAAGAGAAATCTTTTCAACTAATTAATATTATATTGCTAATTAAACTTTAAGTGGTGTTCTTTTTGTACCTACAGTTGCAGTAGCCAATGTTGATAAATCAAAAGAACATTCAATCGCCTCTCTAACGTCTTGCATACTAACGTTATCAAGTCTTTTAATACGTTCGTTAATATCAAACTCTTGTTCTAAAAGAAGTAAATATCTTGCATATAAAAGCATTTGAGAAGAAGTGCTTTCTTGCCCCATAATAAAAGCGCTTTTAACTTGCGCTTTGGCGCGTAAAAACTCTTTTTCGGTTATTCCGTCTTTTTTAAGAACGTCTACTTGTTCTAGTATAGCATTAACTGCTAAATCACGAAGATTTGTGTTTACACCTGCGTAAATTTCAACCACACCACTATCCTTATATGATGAAGTGTAAGAATAAACGCTATATGCTAAACCTAGTTCTTCCCTTATTTTTTGGAACAACCTACTGCTCATGCCACCACCAAAAACAATGTTTGCAATAGATAGTGCATCAGCCTTTTCATCGTTAATGCTTAAACCTTTCATTGCAAAAGCAATGTGTGATTGCTCTATCTTCTTACTCTTAAAAAGATGTTCTGGATTATTAGGTGTAGTATCCACTTGCTTTGCACTTTTAAGCCTTGTAAATTTATCTGCAAAATATTCTTTTACAAGCACTTCAATGTTTGCAATATCAACGTTACCAGCAACAGATATAACTACGTTATCAGCAGTATAGTACTTATCCATGTACTTAATAATATCATCACGGGTAAAACTCTTAACGTTTTTAGCACAACCTAAAATAGTTTGTCCTAAACCCTTTTCGCCATAGTAACCTTTTGCTAAAAGATCTAAACACACTTCTTCAGGGGTGTCTTCACTCATGTTGATTTCTTCTAAAACAACGCCCTTTTCCTTTTCAAGTTCTTGTTTTTCAAACTTTGAATTAAAGAATATATCAGATAATATATCTAAAGTAGTTTGAACATGGTCAGTTGTTGATTTCGTGTAGTAGCAAGTAAGTTCTTTTGAAGTAAATGCATTTATTTGCGCACCAACACTATCTATATTTTCTGAAATTTCAAACGAAGTACGCTTTTTTGTACCTTTGAACATAACGTGTTCTATAAAGTGTGAAATACCGTTTTCTACTGCATTTTCATTCATACTTCCAGTCTTAACTAAAATGCCAATACTAACCGATAACATGCCCGGCATATTATTAACAACAAGTCTTAACCCGTTATCAAACTGTTTATATTTTATCATATTTTTCTCCGATATGTATTAACTTATATTTTGACTAACGCAAACCACGTCAAGTCCAACACTTAAATAATAATCTATTATAGTCCCTAAAATATTTAGCGTATGTTGTTTTGGGTGCATAAGCACCAAATCCCCACCCGTTGCGTTTTTAGTTGCCCTGTTAAAAATCAAAGTAGGGTCGCTATCACGCCAATCAATAGTATCTTTTGACCACATTATAACTTGTTTATCAAGGTCGAACGCTGACTGCAAAGTCATTTGAGAATAACTGCCAGATGGTGGTGCAAAGAGTTTTGGCTTTTGTCCACATAAACTTTCAACAATCTTGTCAGTTAAATTAATTTCGTTATAATTTGCTTGATAATCTAGTTTTTTATGGTCCCTATGAAAGTAGCCGTGGTTGGCTATTTCATGCCCACTATATACTATATTTAAAAGAGTTTCTTTATTATCATCAGCCCAACAGCCACCAACGAAAAACGTTGCTTTTACCTTTTTTTGGTTCAAAACTTCTACTATGCCGTTTACAACTTCTGTGTTTTCATAAACGTTAAACATTAAAGAAATGTAGTTGCTATTTCTATTTCCGTTATAAATGGCTGAATTTTGCCCTTTTCCGTAAGCAGGCAACACACTTTCTGGAATAAAACTTATAGCGCATAATGCCACAAGCGTTACGCAAAGTATTATATTGGTTATTACTGTTGCTCTTTTATTTAGTCTTTTCATTTTTGTTTACCCCTATTCGTATTCTATGCGAATAAGAAAACAAAAAACACTTATAAATAAACAAAACCACCTATTGATAAAAATATGCAAGGCGATTGCCTTGCATATTTAAGATAGTTTTATTGATTAGTCAGTTACGATTTCTAATAGCTTAAGGTCAATACCCTTTTCACCTATTTTGATAATCTCAACTTTAACCTTATCGCCGATGTTTAATACTTCTTCAACAGAGTTGATACGTTTTTCACTCATCTTGCTGATGTGGATTAAACCATCTTTACCAGGTGCTAATTCACAGAAAGCGCCAACCTTTGGTAAAATTCTAACAACTTCAGTAATGAACATATCGCCCACTTCTGGATCTTTAGCGATTGAAAGAATAATTGCTTTTGCTCTTTCAGCATTTTCTGGATTACCAACTGTAGCAATGTTAACTCTACCATCATCACTGATATCAATCTTAACACCAGTTTCTTCGATAATCTTGTTGATAACTTTACCTTGCTTACCAACAACGTCACCAATCTTTTCTGGGTTGATGTTGAAAGAAATAATTCTTGGAGCGTATTTAGAAAGTTCAGCTCTTGGTGTATCAATAGCTTCTAACATCTTTGATAAGATGTGTTGTCTACCAACGTTTGCTTGAGCGATTGCTTTTCTTAAAATAGCTTCGTCAATACCCTTAATCTTAATATCCATTTGGATAGCTGTGATACCCTTTTCAGTACCAGCAACCTTAAAGTCCATATCGCCTAGGAAGTCTTCTAGACCTTGAATATCTGAAAGGATTGAAACCTTGCCAGATTCAGTATCTTTGATAAGACCCATAGCAATACCTGCAACAGGTGCTTTAATTGGAACACCAGCATCCATAAGTGCTAATGTTGAACCACATACGCTACCTTGAGATGTTGAACCGTTAGAACTCATAACTTCAGAAACGATTCTGATTGCATATGGGAATTCTTCTTCACTTGGGATTACAGGTTCTAATGCTCTTTCAGCAAGCGCGCCGTGACCGATTTCACGTCTACCTGGGCTTCTTAATGGCTTTGCTTCGCCAGATGCGTAACCAGGCATGTTGTATTGATGCATATATCTCTTTGCTGTGTCGCCATCAAGACCTTCTAATTTTTGAACTTCAGAAAGCATGCCTAAAGTACATGTTGACATAACTTGAGTCATGCCTCTAGTGAATACGCCTGAACCGTGTACTCTTGGAAGAACGCCAGCTTCACACCAAATCTTTCTAACTTCATCAAGTTGTCTGCCGTCTGGGCGGATACCTGTGTTAGTGATTTTTGCTCTTACCTTTTCTTTTGTCATGTAGTAAAGTGAATCTTTAATTTCTCTTGCCTTATCTGGGAAGATTTCAGCAAAGTGAGCAAGTGTTTCCTTTTCTACTTTATCTTGACCTTCTTGTCTTTCGTGTCTATCGAAAGTATCTAAAGCCTTATCTAACATGTCGTTAGCAAATTCTCTAACTGCACTGTCGATTTCTTCTGGAATGTGGTATAATTCCATTTCTCTCTTTGGCTTACCGATTTCTTTAACGATTTCTTCTTGGAAAGCGCAAAGTTTTTTGATTTCTTCGTGACCGAATAAGATTGCACCAACCATTTGGTCATCACTAATTTCGTTTGCACCAGCTTCTACCATCATGATAGCATCTTTTGTACCAGCAAGGTTAAGTGTTAAATCACTTTTTGCTCTTTGTGCTTCATCTGGGTTAATAACGTATTCGCCGTCAACTAAACCAACTACTACGCTACCTGTTGGGCCAGCAAATGGAATATCAGAAATGCTGATTGCGATTGAGCTACCAATCATTGCTAATACTTCTGGTTGAACGTCTGGTTCAACTGAAAGTGCTGTTGCGATAACGATAACGTCGTTAAATAATCCTTTTGGGAAAAGTGGACGGATAGGTCTATCGATAAGTCTTGAAGTTAAGATAGCCTTATCTGATGCTCTACCTTCTCTCTTTTTGAAACCGCCAGGAATTTTACCGATAGCATACATCTTTTCTTCAAAGTCAACACCTAAAGGAAAATAGTCCATACCATCACGTGGTTGGCTAGCCATAGTAACGTTTACCATAACGGCAGTTTCGCCACATCTTACAACGCAAGAGCCATTAGTTTGTTCAGCATACTTGCCTGTTTCAACAACTAATTCTCTGCCACCTAACATTGTCTTAAATACTCTAAAAGTTTCTGTCATTGTTTTCTCCTATTACAACTCTATATTTTTTTGAAACGCCAACGCAACCTACGTGGGCATATTATTACCAATTTTAATGCGTCTTTAATAAGACTTTTTATATATCTATTTTAATTCTAAAAAATTTAACTAATTTAATGCGATTTTTAATCTAATTTTAAGAAAAATCGGGCGACTTTAAAAAAGGCCGCCCTGATTTCTTTTTCTTACTTTCTTAAGTTTAAAGCTGAAATAATTGCTCTGTATCTTTCGATATCAATACCTTGCAAATAATTCAAAAGACTACGTCTTTCACCAACCATCTTCATAAGACCGCGTCTTGAATGGTTGTCATGCTTGTTTGATTGTAAGTGTGCATTTAAGTGGTTGATTCTTTCAGTTAATAATGCGATTTGCACTTCTGCTGAACCTGTGTCACCTTCATGACGACCAAACTTTGCAATGATTTCTAACTTCTTTGCCTTTTCCATATTCTTTTACCTCCTATTATTAATGGAATAATTCGCTCTAAACAAAGTAACGGGTGGAGAGCCACGCAACCTTGCATAGAGTATCAAGCCTAGATAGTATACCAAAATAAACCAGTTTTGTAAACTATTTTTAAGGTATAAATGCTTAATTTTAATTTGATTTACATTTTTTAATTAAATTTAAGTCTTTTCTTTGCTATTTTGTAAATGACTTTACTAAACCAAAGTTT
>JAEIGA010001129.1_pt1 | contig 40868 bp, 33 predicted proteins | sample 9270691 | NCBI WGS metagenome assembly JAEIGA01 (sample SAMN17057246, study PRJNA624740) | gut metagenome | biome: biome; isolation source: fecal sample | host: Bos grunniens | place: China: Xizang | collected 2019 | reverse complement strand
TACGTTCAGAATGACGCATATAGAGTGTTTGCACCCAACGTTGTCATCCTGAGTGAAACGAAGGATCTCGAGGTTTGTGCGACGTTTGATGTTAGTGCTCACGGAGAGATTCTTCACTACGTTCAGAATGACGCATATTGTGTCTCTCAGTATTCAGCGTTGTCATCCTGAGTGAAACGAAGGATCTCAAGGTTTGTGTGACATTTGATGTTAGTGCTCACGGAGAGATTCTTCACTACGTTCAGAATGACGCATATAGAGTGTTTGCATTCAACGTTGTCATCCTGAGTGAAACGAAGGATCTCGAGGTTTGTGTGACATTTGATGTTAGTGCTCACGGAGAGATTCTTCACTGCGTTCAGAATGACGCATATTGTGTCTCTCAGTATTCAGCGTTGTCATCCTGAGTGAAACGAAGGATCTCTGGGGTAGCACGGCCGTTAACGATAGCACGACCCTATGATGCATCTCTTTGTAATGACGGGATTGTATATCACCCAATGAGAGACCTGCGACGATGCGAATTAGCGTAGTAAAAAAAAGATGAAGGAGACGTCTTCACAGATGGTCTCCTCCGTAAGTTAGGTCATAAAAAATTCTTTTCTTAGGACAATGAGTTAAAGTTGTTGTGTCCATGAGAATTATTTGAGATGTGCACTCATTGTCCCTTGTTTGCAATACAAAGATGCAATGTTATTTTGAGATATCCAAATTTTTACAGATAAATTTTCGTGATATTTGCATATAATACTGCATAGTCACATATATGCTGCATAAATATTACATACTCTATATCGTCCAGAGTGCGATGCCGAGCAGCACATAGAAGAGAATCATCGATGTCACGCCCTCTGTTTTGAAGAACAGAAGAGGTGCCATCATCGAGATGCCGAGGCCGATACACATAAACGATGCAGGGCTTGTAGAGGGCAGCAGCACGAAGCAGGCGGTGAAGACGGCAACGACAATCTGCAATACTCGCCATATCTGGCGTGAGGCCAACGAGATAGAGAGGCGGTCGTTGATATATACAAGCGTGGTACAGAACTGCACGAAGATCATAATGCCGAGCATAACAAGGCGTGGAATACTCAGATAGCTACCATCGGCAAGGCCCGAGGGCGAGAGCATACCCTGCCATAGCTGCACGGCGGGCTCAGTGATAGAGCCACCCAAGCACCAGCAGACATATGAATAGATGAATGTGGGCAGCAGCAGACCGATATAGGCAACCAAAATCTCGCGAGGCTTCTTGCTCGAGAGAAGCACAACGACGGGGGCGATGAGTGCAGGAGCAAGCATCGAGCTGTCGAAGAGCGGCATAGTGCCCAGGGCTATGTTTGCTGTAAACATATAGTGGAGCGTGGGCTCGGGAGCTGTACAGTAGCATATTCGATTTATCGCCTCAGAGAGCAGGTAGCCCGCAGCAAGTGTTGAGAGTATGTTGCCGTGCATACCAACGCCCAAGATGACCACCGCACTAAGCGACATAGTGGCCAACGAGCTTACGGAGAAGAGCGAGTGGATGATTGTGGCACGCGTCAATCGCAGCGACGTAGCCATAATGAGTATCAGTGAGATAAAGGCCGAGGCTACGGGGTGGTTGACCATAAAATCTTGAATTGCAGGCTGCAGAGGGGCCGACGTCGACATAATGTTGGCGACGTTCTCCTCGAGCGACACAAAGCCGATGGTCACCGCAGTGATGGCCACAAGAGTGAGGTAGATGATGCCCTCGTAGAATTTATGTCGTGCAATGTCGAGTATCATAACTGTGGTGCAAAGATAACGACATTTAGAGAATAACCGAAATTTTAGGCCCGTTTTTGCGTTAAAAGGGGCGACAAGCTGTTGTGCTGGGTGGGTAAATATGGTTTTATGGAGGCTGTAAAGGCCAAAAATTTTGCGTATTATGAATTTTTTTATACCTTTGCACGTCTATATGCCTACATACTTAGTGTTTGGGGCACTGCAAAAGATTGAGAACGTAACAAAATAAATAAAAGATCGATTATGAATATTACAAGAGAACAGCGTGATGGCGGCATTTCAATCTTGAAGATCGTCGTTAACGAGGCAGACTATGGTCAGGCTGTAGAGAAGCAGTTGCGTGACTACAAGCGTAAGGCAAATGTCCCAGGTTTCCGTCCAGGTATGGTGCCTATGGGTATCGTGAAGAAGATGTATGGCAAGCACGTCGTTGCTGAGCAGTCATACCACCTCGCTTCTACAGAGGCTTTCGAGTATTTGAAGAAGGAGAATATCGACTACGTTGGCGACATCATCCCTTCTGACGAGCAGGGTGCTTTCGACTTCGAGAACAACACAGAGTTCGAGTTCGTATTCGAGTTCGGCGAGGCTCCAAAGATCAACCTTGACCTCACTGAGAAGGATAAGCTCGTTTACAGCAAGATCAAGGTCGACAAGAAGATGCAGTCTGAGTATCGCTCTAACTACTTGCGTCGTTACGGCCGCTTGGTAGATGCCGACAAGGTTACAAGCGACGAGGCGTTGAACGTAACTCTCGACAACGGCGATATGCGTATCGAGGAGGCTTATGTTGGCCTTATCTCAATGACTGAGGAGGAGCGTAAGGAGTGGAAGAACAAGAAGGTTGGCTACAAGACTAAGGTCAACATCAACGAGCTCTACAAGAAGCCTGAGCAGCGTGCTGCAATCCTCTCTGTTAAGGAGGAGGAGTTGGAGGGTATCAACCCAGAGTTCGAGTTGGAGATCACAAAGATCCGCCGCTTCGCAGAGCCTGAGCTCAACGAGGAGTTCTTCAAGATGGCATTCCCTGCTGGTAACGTTACCTCTGAGGAGGAGCTCGACAAGTTCTTCGCTGAGGAGATCGAGCGTGAGCTTAAGCGTGAGACCGACTTTATGTTCGTAAACGTTGTTCGCAACTTCATCGTCGAGAAGGCAAACTTGCAGATGCCTGAGGAGTTCTTGAAGCGTTGGTTGTATGTCATCAACGAGGGTAAGTTCTCTCGCGAGGAGATCGAGAAGGACTTCGCTCCATTCCTCAAGATGTTCACTTGGAACTACTTGCAGAAGCACATCGTGACTGAGGCTAACCTCTCAGTATCTCCTGAGGAGGCTAAGGCTGAGGCTATGTCATTTGCTCAGATGCAGTTCGCTCAGTATGGTATGCCATCGGCTCCAGCTGATATGCTCGAGAACTTCGCTAAGCAGATTATGGACAATAAGGAGCAGTTGCAGAAGATCTACGAGAAGCTCTTCGAGGAGAAGGTCGTAGAGTACGTTCGTGGCAAGGTGAAGGTTACTGAGAAGGCAGTTTCTGCTGACGACTTCGCTAAGCTCGCCCAGGAGCTTGCATAGTGTAGCCCCTATTGACCGCTTAAAAGGTTAAAGCATAAAATTTGACGAATCCTGGGCTTGGGTCTCAGGATTCGTTTTTTTTAACTTCTATCTGCTCATTATGAGCATATTAAGAGTAAGAGATATGAAAGAATTCGATAAATTTGCACGCCTGCACTGTGGCATCAACTCGATGACCTTGCACGACTTTCGTGCTCACGCCCAGGGCTATGTCTCGCCAACAATCATCGAGGAGCGTCAGCTCAACGTGGCAGCTATGGATGTCTTCTCGCGTCTTATGATGGACCGCATCATCTTCCTTGGTGCCCCTATCTACGACGATGCTGCTAACATCATCCAGGCACAGCTCTTATTCCTCGAGTCTGTCGATGCCGAGAAGGATGTGCAGCTCTATATCAACTCGCCAGGTGGCTCAGTATCAGCTGGTTTGGGTATATACGACACTATGCAACTTGTGTCGTGCGACGTGGCAACAATCTGTACAGGTATGGCAGCGTCGATGGGTGCTGTGCTCCTCACTGCGGGTGCTGCGGGTAAGCGTTCGGCTCTGCCACATTCACGCGTGATGATTCATCAGCCGCTTGGTGGCGTTCAGGGTCAGGCTTCAGATATCGAGATTACTGCTCGCGAGATTGCCAAGACAAAGCGTGAGTTGTACGAGATATTGTCAGCACACTCAGGTGTAAGCCTCGAGAAGATTGAGGCTGATGCCGATCGTGACTACTGGCTCACAGCTGCCGAGGCAAAGGAGTATGGTCTTATCGACAATGTGCTCACGAAGCGTAAGTAACAAGCAGAAAAACAGAATTTTAGATGACACAGAAATCACGAAAGGGTGGTGAGCACAAGGGTGGCGTATGCTCATTTTGTGGCTCCTCTGCCGAGGAGGCACCTCTTATGTTCAATGGCGTCGATGGGGCGATGATATGTAGCAGTTGCATTGAGCACGGCTATGAGCTCCTTGTCGACCATAATATTGTTGCATCTGCCGCAGCAAAGGGCAAGGCGGGCAAGAAGAGCAAATTTAAGCCACTCACCAAGGCAGATATTATGCGTCCTGCAAGCATCAAGAGCTTCCTCGACGACTATGTTATTGGCCAGGATGCTGCAAAGCGTTATATGTCAGTTGCCGTATATAACCACTATAAGAGACTCATCAACAAGGGTAAGACAGAGGATGTGGAGCTCGATAAGTCGAATATCGTGCTTGTTGGCCCTACAGGTACGGGTAAGACCCTCTTGGCTCGTACAATTGCTCGCCTTCTGAATGTTCCGTTTACCATTGTCGATGCTACGGCACTCACGCAGGCAGGCTACGTTGGTGAGGATGTTGAGAGTATCTTATCGCGTCTGTTGCAAGCTGCCGACTACGATGTTGAGGCTGCCGAGCGAGGCATCATCTTCATCGACGAGATTGATAAGATTGCTCGCAAGGGCGACAACCCATCAATCACTCGCGACGTATCGGGCGAGGGTGTGCAGCAGGCTCTTCTTAAGATTTTGGAGGGCTCTGTTGTGAACGTACCACCTCAGGGTGGTCGTAAGCATCCCGACCAGCAGTATATCCAGGTCAACACAACCAACATCTTGTTTATCTGCGGTGGTGCCTTTGATGGTATCGAGAAGAAGATTGCTCAGCGTATGAATACCAATGCCATTGGCTACGGCTCAACCTTGAAGCAGCGTCTCGACGAGAAGAATATTATGTCCTACATCCTGCCTCAGGACTTGCGAAGCTTTGGCCTCATCCCTGAGCTTATCGGCCGTCTTCCGGTGCTTACCTATATGGAGCCACTCGGTCGCGAGGCACTACGTTCGATTCTCACCGAGCCTAAGAACTCGATTATCCGTCAGTATGAGTGCCTGATGCAGCTTGATGGTATCGAGCTTAAGTTCGACGACGAAGTCCTCGACCTTATTGTCGATAAGGCTCTCGAGTATAAGCTCGGTGCTCGTGGCTTGCGTTCTATTTGCGAGGCTATTATGATGGATGTGATGTTCGACTTGCCTCAGGGCGAGGGCGAGTTTAGAATCTCGCTCGACTATGCTCGCGAGAAGGTCGAGAAGGGTACATTCAGCAAGGAGTAATACCTATTTATAATGTAGTACGGCTGTCATCACCGATGACAGCCGTTTTTTTGTGACTAAAACTCCGCCTTGCTCTCGAGCCTTATGAGTTCGCCCGTTGTGGGGTGCGTAAACTCTATCGTTTCGGCGTGGAGCATTAGTCGCTCGGCACTCGTGCCGTAGATGTCGTCACCCACTATTGGTGTGCCGAGACCCTTGGCGTGGGCTGAGTGGACACGTAGCTGGTGTGTACGACCTGTGATGGGGTAGAAGCGTATGCGTGTGCAATTATCGGTATAGTCCTCGACTTCGAAGATGGTGTGTGCTGCACGCCCATCCTCTGCCACCATCTGTCGTGGGCGGTTGTCGTAGTCGAGCTTTAGAGGCAGACGTATCTCGCCACGTTTCTCGGTTACGATGCCGTTGAGTAGGGCGACATAGCTCTTCTTCACTGTGCGTTCGATAAACTGCTTTTGCAGTGCCTCGTGCACCTCTTTATTCTTGGCTATTACGAGTATTCCCGATGTCGATTGGTCGAGGCGGTGTACTATCATCGCCTCGCTATATCGCTCTGTGGCCCACTCCTCGGCAGAGCGAACTCCCGACTTGCCACGCACCGAGAGCATACCGCTTGGCTTGTCGATGACCACTATCGACTCATCCTCCCACAATATCTTAGGCTCAGGAGCTATGATCTCAAGCAGTGGGTTGGGCTCTACGTCGAGACCCTGAAGCATATGCTCGAGTATTGGCTTGCACTTGCCGTTACACGCGGGGTAGAAGGTGCCGTGCTGACGTACCTCGCCTTTGGGGCTGTTGCCCCACCAGAACTCAGCCATACATATTGGGCGTATGCCATTGCGGAAGGCATACTGCAGAAGCTTGGGTGCTGCACACTCGCCAGCACCTGCTGGAGGTGTCTGTTGTGCGGTGGGGGCAAATATCGAGCATAGGTCACGCTCCTCGCCACGGATATTGAGCATACGGAACTGCTCGAAGAGCCTTGTCTGAAGCTCTGCAGAGCGGTGTTGTCTCTCGTTTTTGTACTTGTCTATGGTGGCTTGTAGCTCAGCAAGGTGCTCTGTAGCTCTGTCAAGTCGCTCCTTGAGTGTACGCTTTTGGCGTGTTGCCTCTGCCTTTTCGTGCTGCGATTGTAGTATCAGCTTCTGCTCGTCGCACCCTCCTTCGGCACGTAGTCTGCTACGTGCGGCCTTGCCCTCGGCAAGACGTAGCTTTATCGCCTCAAGCTCTCTGTCGCACTCACTTTTTGTATGCTCCAGCTCTTGTTGTGCTGCGCGAAGCTCGTCGCTCGACTCTAAGGCTTTGATTTGTAGGTTTATATACGATATGTTTGCCTCTTCGCGTTTGAAGAAGTCATCGGGACGCAACATATCGTAGACCGGAGGCACGAAGTAGTCGTGGTCGTTGCGGCCAGCGAGGTTGCCTGAGTATGCTGCCAGGAAACAGAGCTCGCCCTTATGCTCTACGACAAGCACTCCAAACATCTTACCCTCGCTAAGCTCCTCGTGCCACTCCGAGCGAGAGGCGATATAACGCTGCACCTCATCGGCAGCACGCACCGCCAAGGGGTGGGGCGTGTAGTGGTGAGGGTAGGTGAACTGCTTGGGCAGCTCTATGTCTTGAATGTCGGATGTGAATCGATGTAGCATACCTATATATTATATGGTGCAAAGTTAACTCTTTCGGTCGACTATGCAATATTGCAAGTGCAAAAAAGGCCGCCACCAGTGGTGACAGCCTTTGTTATCAAGCTAAGAGTAGATTACTGAATGTACTCGAACTCCTTAGACTCGTTGATCTTACATACTGCTGAGTTAGCAACCTCCCAACGGCCGTTAGCATCCTTAGCAGAAACTACTACGAGAACAGACATATTCTCATACTTCCACTTGTTAGAGATCATCTCAAGCTCGAATGCGAGATCCTTAACCTCGTTAGCTGCGAATGTGTATGAGTCACCCTGAACGTTTGTCTTAGAGTACTCGTGAGACATATTACGAAGTGCGTTGTTGTAGATCTTGTGGTAGTCCTTAGTAGCACCTGACTGGTTAGGGCTGTAGATGTTGCTCTCGAGCAACCAAGCAGTGATCTTGTACTCCTGAGCTACGCCAGACTTAACCTGTGCAGCAGCGTATACGCAACTCTCGTCGCCAGTAACTGCCAATGAGATACCTACATCAACACCATCCTTCTTAACGTAGTTCTGAAGAACCTTGATGATGTCGTTGTAACCGTAGCCGTTAGGCTGACCGTAGAAGTTAACCAAAATGCAAGGATAACCTGAGATCATACCGCTCTGGAACTGGTTGAGGGCGTTAGCAGCAGCTGAGTTACCTGGGTCGCCACCAGCATAAGAACCAGCGTGGCAAGTTACCTCGTTGTAGTACTGGTGCCACTCAGTGTTCTCCAAAGTCTTGAGCTGGTCAGTAGCGTTAGGACAGTAACCGCAGTTAACACCTGTCTGGTCGATAACAAGAGCACGGTGGTTGAATGTGAAGTTCTCTGGCTGTGGGTCAGCAGGAACATCTGGAACCTCTGCCATAACAATGATGGTAACGTAGTTAGAGTTTGCAGAGCCTACAGTTGCGAAGAACTCGTAAGAGCCAGACTCGTTGAAAGTAACTGTTGAGCCTACATCGTTGAAGTCCTTATCGTAGATCAATGCCTGAGAAGTAACATCCTGACCCTCAGCATCAGTAACAGTGAATGTTACAGTCTCACCCATCGCTACAGCTGTCTTGTCTGCCTTGAGTGTGATGTCGCCAGTAGGTGTTGGCTCTGGGCCTGGGCCTGGGCCTGGCTCATCGGTGTTAGTAACCTCCTGGCAGCCTACAAATGCAAGTGCAGCGAGTGCAAATGCAAAAAACTTTGTAATTTTCATAGCTTTAAAATTGTTTTAAGTTATTAATGATAGTCTATTATTTGTAGTCGTATGTCACAACATCGTTCATTGGGCAAATTGCAACGTTGGCAACCTCAAACTGGCCCTTCTCGTTCTTTGCACTCACGATAACCATAACCTTGAGGTTATCACGGTTCCACTTGTTGCCAACGATGTTGAGCGTGAGAGCAGTCGACTTAGTCTCGCCTGCAGCGATAGTGCCAAGGTCAACACCCGTGATGTCGTCGCTCGACACACGCTGACGAATTGCATTGTCGTGGGTGTTCATCCACTCCTCAGTGGCATTTGTCTGCTTTGCATAGATGCCATCCTCCAACAACCACGCTGTGATGTGGTAGTCATTCTCCTTTGCTGCCTTAACCTCAGTATTCACGATTACCGACTTTGAAGCGAGTGTAGCAGCAGCAGCGATACCTGCATCGGCACCCTCAGCCTTCCACAAAGCGTCGATCTGGCCCATAATGTGAGCATCGTTGTAGCTCGACTGAGTTGTGTGGTAGAAGTTGTAGGTGAGTGTAGGGTATGAGTTAACACCGTGGTGGTTTGATACCACGCTTGCAGCACCCGAGAATGCAGGGTCACCATTAGAGTATGTGTGAGCCATCGCCTCGTAGTACTTAGAGTGGTAGTCACCAGTCTCCGAAACAGTCTTGAGTGCCTTCATCATCTGAGGGCAGTAGCCACAAGTGTTACCTGTGTGGTCAACGAGCAAGATGCGGTGGTTGAACACCGTGTTCTCGGGCTGTGCATCCTCAGGCAATGCAGGGATTGTTGGCACAACAGAGACCTTGACAGTATTGGTGATGATGGTGCCCACAACAGCATAGAACTCAAACTCGCCATCAATTGTTGGAGTGAATGGGTTCTCAACCACTACATAGTCGTGGCTCTTATCGTAGATTACTGCCTCAGCAGTGAGGTCGGTGCCATCTGCCGCTGTTACAGTAAACTCGATAGGGGTGTTAACCTCCACAGAGTTGTTATTTGCTGTGAGCACAGCGTCGCCAGTAGGCTCAACGTTGTCGCCACCACCAGTAATAGGGTCGCAACCAACAAATGCCAAAGCCGCAAGTGCTAAAGCGAAAAATTTAGTAAGCTTCATAACTTAATATTCTATGAGTTTAGAATGAGAGTGTCATAGCAAGGTTTACACCTGTGTATGCTGGCTGGAAGCGGCAAACACCACCTGAGCAAACATAACCTGCACGGTTACGGCCGTAAGAGAGCTGTGCACGGAAGCTCTTGTATGTGAAGCTTGCACCAACCTGGTAGTAGTGCAACAACTCGTGCTCCCACTCGTAGGTATCAACATTCATAAAGTAGTTACCGTAGGCACCATCCTGCATCTTCTCGCAGTTCCACATATCGCTCACGTAGAAGCTGAACATAGGTGCGAGGTTGTACTCAAGAGTTGCAGCTACCCAGTCACCCTCGTAGTCGTTAGATGCAAGGTACTGAAGCTCAGCACGCATAGAGTGCTTCTTATTGAACTTGTAGGTAACGTCGCCCACGAAGATGTGTGAACGGCAGTAGTGTGCGTGTGCACCATCGTAGTGGTTGATCTCCTCGTCCCAACGCTGGAATGAGTAGAGGAAGGTAGTCTTGAGCTGACGGTTCCACTGACGCTCTACGTCGAAGTTAGCATCGATCCACACGTTGCGGCTATCCATCTCAAGACCTGTCATTGGGTTGACGTGGTCGAGAGTGTTGAACATAGAGAAGTTAGCGTGGAAGTTCCAATACTTACCGCGAGCCTTAGGATTACGCAATGAGTAGTAGAGGTCGATCTGACCACCTACCTCGCCACCAGTGTGAACGCTTGAACCACGGTATGGGTTGAGGTTAGCAAGCGAGTAGGTGTGCTGACGAGTGAGCAATGGGAGGTATGTCATTGAGTTACCACCACCGATACCCATAGGACGGTACTCGATGAATGTTGTCATATTCTCCTGACGACGGAATGTTGCAGAAGCAGAGAAACGCTTGTAGTTGTAGCCGAGGTCGATGTTGATAACATTACCCTTAGCGGCTTTGTACATAGGGTTGTAGATATCGTTATTGAGCTTTGCTGCATACTCACCACGGAGTGAGAAACCTGCAATCTCAAAGTTCAAACGACCCGATACCATATTGACAATATCATTCTCAACAGCTTTGTCAAGGAACAAAACAGATGCATCCTTCTGGTAGCGACCCACATAGCTACCCTCGATGCCGATGACGCCATTGTTCCAACCTGCCATATCAGAGATTGACAATGAGAGGTCAGCACCCCAAACTGTGCTCTTCGAACGAATGTCGTAGAGGCGTGGAAGACCAGCCAATGCCTTGAAGCTCACCATATTGTTGTAGTTGTAGTGAACGCGAGCACCAGCCAAAGAGTTGTTGAAGCCCAAAGCACGATCCTCATAAGCACGGAAGATGTAGCCGTTACCAAACTGGTCATACAAATCACCAAGGCGAATACCCCAGCTGTCAGCCTCCCACTGAACGTACTTCGAGAGGAACATATTGAGCTTTGAGTCACGCTGGCAGTAGTCGTAGAAGTCGTAGCCATACAAACCTGGAAGGTAGCCATCGACCTGAACACCTGCAGAGAAGCGACCAATAGAGTAGTCTACCTTGAGGTAGTCGTTAGATCCAAAATCGCCACGAATACGCTTCTCTGGAACTACAAGACCGATGTCCTCAAGAGTCTTATCCTTAGTGTAGTAAGAGTTGTTACTCTCCAAGGCGATAGTCACCTGACCCTCGCCAGCCTTAATCTGTGCAGAAGCCTCGTTTGAAACGAACGATGCAGCAGCAAAGAGAGCGATAAAAAGTAAAAATTTCTTCATTCTGGAAAGTTTATATTTTGGCACAACGGGAGTTACAGTCGCCTGCAACTCCCAGTGTCATAGTTTATCGAACCAAATTACTTGATAGCCTTAATCTCCTCGAAGAGCTTCTGCTCGCTACCTGGAGTGTAGCCAGAGTGTGAAGCTACGATGTTGCCATTGCCATCAACAACAAAAGTGTGTGGTGTGAGGCTCACGTTCATAGCACGCTTGAGGTCCTGATTCTTGTCGTAGAGGCAGATGTAGTCGTCCCAACCGTTACCAGAGGTCATACTGCGAGCACGGCTAACTGAACGAGCATCGTCAACAGATACTGCAACAACCTTGAACTCTACCTCCTCCAACCACTCTGGAAGATAGTCGTTGATAGCGTTGAGCTCCATAATGCAAGGCTTGCAAGTAGTAGCCCAGAATGAGATGATCATTGGAGTACCATCAGCAAGATCTTTGATCGAAACCAACTTACCCTCCTGATTCTCAACCTTAACATCTGGAAGCGACTGAGCCGAAGCTGTGAAGCCCACTACAAGGGCGAGCATCAAAAACAAAAACTTTTTCATTTTGGTAATAATGTTTTAGTTAATAATTATTTCTATCTCAGTTAAAGTACGCTTGTCGTAAGTTTCTACTATGCTAACGCCCGTAAACTAACGTTTGGTATTCAGTAACTTACATTTTGTTCGTGCTCTTATCTATTTTATTCGTGTGCAAGATAGTGATTTTCTCGCAAACTCGAGCAATTTTTTGCAAAAAAAAAGGTGAACCGCCCAAAATTGGGGCCGAATAGCACTATAACGAACTATTCCTGCAGCTTGTGGCATCGTTGTGCTGCGTGATATCAAAAATTTTGTTATCTTTGCCAAAATAACTTTTGTGTCACACAGAAACTAACTTGAATAATGAGAACATTTAGACTTTTAAACATCTTGCTCGTTGTGGCTCTTGTGAGTCTGTTAACTGCTTGTAGCTCTGAGGGTAATACAATGAGCATCATCACCGTTGAGAATGGTCAGTTTGTGCGTAACGGCAAGCCATACTACTTCGTGGGTACCAACTTCTGGTATGGTGCAATCCTTGGCTCTGAGGGCGAGGGCGGAAATCGTGAGCGTCTGTGCAAGGAGCTCGACTTTATGAAGGCTAATGGCATCGACAACCTTCGTGTATTGGTTGGTGGCGAGGGCGAGAATGGCCTGCTCGGAAAGATTGAGCCTAACCTTCAGCCTACTCCTGGCCAGTATAACGACGATGTGTTGGCAGGTCTCGACTTCCTGCTTATGGAGCTCGGCAAACGTGAGATGACCGCAGTGCTCTATTTTAATAATGCGTGGGAGTGGAGCGGTGGCTTCACGCAGTATGTGGCGTGGGCCAACGAGACCCCAGTGCTTGTACCACGTGTCGACGGCTGGTTCTCGTACAACGCCTTTGCTGGCGAGTTTGTGCGTAACGAGCGTGCCAAAGAGATTTTTTATGACCATTTACGCTACATAATATCTCGTACAAATCGCTATACTGGCGTTAAGTATATCGACGACCCTGCAATCTTCTCTTGGCAGATTTGCAATGAGCCTCGTGCCTTTAGTGCAACACGCGAGGGCGAGAATCAGGAGGCCTTCGCAGAGTGGATTGCTACATCGGCAAAGATCATCCGCGAGTTAGACCCTAACCATATGATATCTACAGGCTCGGAGGGTTACTACGGCTGCGAGTGGAGTATGGAGCTCTGCGAGAAGATTCACGCCCTTGATGAGATTTCGTACGTAAACTGCCACGTTTGGCCATACAACTGGAAGTGGATGCGTGGCGATGCTATGCGTGAGGATTTGCAGCAGTCGTGCGAGAATACTGAGGAGTATATAGATATGCACCTCGAACTTGGCCGTAAGATCTCGAAACCTGTTGTGGTTGAGGAGTTTGGAATGCCTCGCGACAATATGGATTTCCACAAGGGTAGCCCTGTAACGTGTCGCGATATGTACTACACTTTCGTGTTCGACCTCATCGTCAAGGCTCGTGAGGCAAACGACGTATTTGCCGGTTGTAACTTCTGGAGTTGGGGCGGCTATGCCGAGACCCACGTCGAGGACCACGAGTATTGGGCTAAGGGCGACGACTATACTGGCGATCCAGCACAGGAGCAGCAGGGTCTGAACTCTATCTTCGTGGAGGATGAGTCGACAATGAAGATTATTCGTGAGACAAATCTTCGCTTAGGCAATATTGCGGAATAACACTCTAATATAGAGTATTATGCAGCGTTTGAAACTGGCGTTCCTGTTCCTCTTGTTACTCCTCTTTGGTTCGTTGTCACTCGAGGCAAAGGGGCTTCGCGAGGTGCGTGTGGAGACTACTTGCGACTGGGTATTTGAGGATGATGCCGAGTTTAATATGGTGCTTGCGGCCTCTGAGCGTGGGGCTTCGGGAGCCATCACCTTCCGCATCACAACAGACAAGGGTGTCGAGCTCAGACGCTTTGTGCGTAACTATACCGTAGCAGCTGGAGAGTCGCAGCCGTTGCAGCTCGTTGTTGAGGATCTCGATGCGGGATTCTATGTAGCTACAATCTTTGACGATGGCATTGAGACTAAGAGTTTTAATTTTGGAGTGCGTCCCGACGATATCGTCTCGCCACGCGATGCTAAGGAGGACTTCTGGTCGTTTTGGGAGCGAGGTTTGAGGGAGCTTGCTGAGGTAGATCCCGAGTATAAACTCACACTCAGCACTGAGCTCTCGGGGCGTCTGCGTAATGTCTATGTCGTGGAGATGAAGTCGTGGGGTGGCGAGACCATTCGTGGCTACTGGGCAGTGCCTAAGGCTGCGGGTAAGTACCCTGTTGTTGTGACATATATGGGCTACGCCTCACGCGTGTGGGCTCCGAGTGGCAATAAGGGTGGCGACCGTGCAGAATTTATCCTCTCGATACGTGGCCAGGGACTCAACACTCCATATAATACTTATGGTGAGTGGATGTGCTATGGCCTCGATAATAAGGAGCATTACTACTATCGCGGGGCATATCTCGACACTGTGCGTGCCATCGACTTTGTGGCGTCACGTCCAGAGGTAGATACTCGTTGCATACTCATCGAGGGTGGTTCGCAGGGTGGTGCTCTGACGCTCGTTGCTGCATCGCTCGATAGGCGTGTAGTGGGTGCCGCACCCTATGTGCCTTTCCTTTCGGATTTTAGAGATTATTTCGAGATTGTCGATTGGCCAGCCTCCAAGTATTTTGCTGAAGCAGAGCGTCTTTCAATAAGTCGTGATGCAATGTACGACGTACTGACATACTTCGATATTAAGAATCTTGCTGAGCATATCACCTGTCCTGTGCTTATGGGCTTTGGTCTTCAAGATGTCATCTGCCCACCGCATACCAACTTTGCGGGTTACAATGCAATAACAAGTTCCAAGCAGTGGATTGTATTTGCAGAAAAGGGGCATAACATTGGCTTCGAGCGACGTTGGTTAGATGCACGAGAGGCATTCTTTCGAAAGATAATTGCACAGAGCATTGAGTAGTATTTAGATAGAAAATGGTGGGTAATTCCTTGAAGGAGTTGCCCACCATCTCTTTTATAACCTATTGGCTTATATTTGTTTACGCATACGAGCGACTGGGATGTCGAGCATCTCGCGATACTTTGCCACAGTGCGTCGAGCAATGCGGTAGCCACGCTCGTTGAGGATGTCCATAAGATTCTCGTCTGTGAGCGGATGACGCTTATCCTCTGAGTCGATACACTCCTGCAGGATGGTCTTAATCTCGTGGCTCGAGACCTCCTCGCCTGACGAGGTGTGCATTGCCTCTGAGAAGAGCGATTTTAATAGTATCACTCCAAATGGTGTCTGGATATATTTGCTGTTTACAACACGCGATATTGTCGATACGTCGAGATCTGTGCGGTCGGCAATATCCCTGAGTATCATAGGCTTGAGCTTGCTCTTATCGCCGTCTTGGAAGTACTCGCGTTGAAAGTCGAGTATGGTCTGCATCGTACGCATCAAGGTGTCGTGACGCTGCTTGATAGCCGAGATAAACCACTTTGCCGAGTCGATCTTCGACTTCACAAACTGCACGGCCTCCTTGTCTTCGGCCTTAATGGTGCCGTCGGGTGCCACCATATCCTTGATCATATCGCGATAGCGACGTGAGATACGCACCTCGGGGATGCCTTGCGAGTTGAGCATAAGGCGTAGCTCGCCATCGTTGTTGTCGAGCAAGAAGTCGGGAGTGATGTATGGCGAGGTGTCGATGCCACCCTCGGCATAGAGGTTGCCAGGCTTTGGCGAGAGGCTACGAATGTAGTCTATCGCATCGCGAAACTCCTCCTCTGAGACTCCGAGGCGGACTATGAGTCGCTCGTAATGCTTCTTGGCAAAGGCTTCAAAGTGTTGTGACACAATCTTATGAGCGAGGCTCTTTGACTTGCTGTCGAGCATCTGTTGACGCATCTGTAGTAGCAGGCACTCCTGTAGCGAGCGTGCTCCGATGCCTGCGGGCTCGAGCTCCTGCACGATGCCAAGTATTCGCTCCAGCTCCTCGATGCTCACATCGAGACCTCGCGTGAATGCTAAGTCGTCGGATAGCGAGGCGAGGTCGCGACGCAAGTAGCCGTCATCGTCAATGCTGCCGACGATGTATGCTGCCACTACAAGCTCATATTCAGTGAGTTGTCGAAAGCGTAGCTGCTCAATGAGCGACTCCGAGAGCGAGCGACCCTCTGAGATGTAGACGGGACGCTGCTTGTCGTCCTTCGAGAAGTTGTTGATGCGAGACTTGTACGTTGGGGTGTCATCCTCGCGGCCAATATACTCCTCGACAGATATCTTTTGAGGCTCTTCGCCCTCCTGCTCCTTTTTCTCAGGCTCCTCCTCCAACACGATGTTCTCCTCGATTTCGCGTTTAATACGCTCCTCGAGCTGCATAGTGGGTAGCTCCAGAAGCTTGATCATCTGAATCTGTTGCGGTGAGATCTTTGTCTGCAACGCAATGGTCTGTTGAAGTCGGTTTGCCATACAATATATTATTAATATTCTGCCCTAAACGAAGAAGTCGCATAACATAGCCCCTTGGCATTCGACCAAGAGCCTCTGTTAGACGGCTTCTTCATACGTTTGGTGTGGGTAGGCTTAGAACTCAGCGTTCTTTGGTGTACGAGGGAATGGAATCACATCGCGGATGTTACCCATACCTGTCACAAAGAGCAAGAGTCGCTCGAAGCCGAGACCGAAACCTGAGTGAGGTGCCGAACCCCAACGACGTGTGTCGAGGTACCACCACAACTCCTTGCGGCTCATTCCCAACTCATCAACCCTTGCACAAAGCTTGCCAAAGTCTGCTTCACGCTCCGAACCACCGATAATTTCTCCAATCTGTGGGAACAAAACGTCCATTGCACGCACTGTCTTGCCATCCTCGTTCTGCTTCATATAGAACGCCTTGATCTCCTTTGGATAGTTGATCAAGATCACAGGACGCTTGAAGTGCTCCTCAACGAGGTAACGCTCGTGCTCAGACTGCAGGTCGCAACCCCACTCGCAAGGGAACTCGAACTTCTTGCCTGAAGCCTTCAAAATCTCGATACCCTCGGTGTAGTTCAAACGAACGAAATCGTTGTCGAGGACAAACTGAAGACGCTCCAAGAGGCCCTTATCCCACATCTTGTTCATAAACTCGAGATCCTCGCGGCAGTTCTCCAAAGCGTAGCGAATCAAATACTTGAGGAAGTCCTCAGCGAGGTCCATATCGTCCTGCAACTCGTAGAATGCCATCTCTGGCTCAATCATCCAGAACTCTGCCAAGTGGCGTGGAGTGTTTGAGTTCTCGGCACGGAACGTAGGACCGAAGGTGTAGATCTGACCAAGAGCCAGAGCACCGAGCTCGCCCTCGAGCTGACCAGATACTGTGAGGCTACAAGGCTTGCCAAAGAAGTCCTGTGAATAGTCTACAGCACCATCCTCAGTGCGTGGAGGGTTGTTCATATCGAGTGTCGATACGTTGAACATTGCACCAGCACCCTCGCAGTCAGAGGCGGTGATGAGTGGAGTATGCAAGTAGTAGAAGCCCTTGTCGTTGAAGTACTTGTGGATGGCGTATGCCATTGCGTGGCGGATACGCAACACAGCACCGAATGTGTTGGTACGTGGACGCAAGTAGGCGATGTCACGCAAGAATTCGAGAGTGTGACCCTTCTTCTGAAGTGGGTAGGTCTCAGGATCTGCTGCTCCGTAAACCTCAATTTTAGATGCCTGCACCTCGACGCCCTGACCAGCACCGAGCGATGCTACGAGCTTGCCATCAACACGCAAGCAGGCACCAGTAGTTACGCTCTTGAGCTCTGCCTCGTCGATATTTGCGAAGTCGACAACAACCTGGATGTTCGATACGCACGAGCCATCGTTAAGTGCGATGAAGGCTACATTCTTGTTGCCTCGCTTTGTACGCACCCAACCCTTAACGGTGATATCTCTGCCGTCGCCCTCCATCTTGAGGATCTCGGCAATACGTGTAAGTTTCATAAGTTTTATATGTTTTGTATATCTTAGTCCGTAGGTATTGCGTTATTAACGCAGTATAATCGTGCAAAATTACTAAAAAAAATGTAAACGATTGCATATTGTCGGCTTTTTTGTACCTTTGTGGTAAATTGATTGTATGAAAAGATTTATTCTGTATAGCCTCGCAACGCTTTTAGTCGTTGTTTTCTCGTTCGACTCTCTACTGGCACAAGCTCGTGTCGCTCGTTCAGAGTTTATCTGCTACGACAAGCGTGAAGATGCCGAGAAGGATGTCCGCGACAATATCGATAAATATATCGACTTCCGCCCTGAACTCCTCTTTGAGGATACTGGCACTGTGCGTGCTGTCTACGAGCAGGTTGTTGATGTCCCAGCGGCGTGGAACGATTTTAGTGCTTATCTTCACGTTGAGAATGTTGGTGCCGACTACGTAATCTTCGTAAATGGCGAGCAGATTACTGAACCTATTGATCGCTATACCCCCGTCGAGATCTATCTCTCGCCATATCTGGAGCAGGGGCCTAACACTCTTGCCGTTGCTGTCGTGGCCGAGGAGTATATGGAGCGTATCGCCGAGGGCCTTCTCTTGCCAGGACGTCAGCAGTTCGCCAACTGCTACATCTTCGCTCAGCGTCGTGTAGGCGTTTTCGACTATAATGTTCGTCTGCTGCCCGATGCTGAGAATAAGTATGGCCGCGTGAAGCTCGATATCACTGTCGATAACTCATTCACCACAGACGAGGTGCTTGAGCTTGGCTACGACCTCTATGACCCTACGGGCAAACTTGTCGACTATACCGTAAATAAGTACACCTTCCTCGGCTCGTCACGCGACACTGTGACATTCCAGCCCTATTGCTACAACTCAAATCAGTTCCGCTGGTCGGAGGGTAACCCTAAGCTCTATACGGCGATGATCTACGTCAAGCGTGGTGGTGTGCTTCGTGAGTATATACCTCTCAAAGTGGGATTCGCCAAGTATAGCTACAACAAGAATGGTGAGATTCTTCTCTTTGATAAGCCTCTGCAGCTCAACAAGCAGCGTTATAACGCCGCCTCAGATGCCAAGACCACAGAGTCGCAAATTAAGGCTCTCAAGGCTAAGGGTGTAAACTGCCTTTGTCCCGAATATCCGCAACCACGATGGTTCTACTCTATCTGTGACCGTGTAGGTGTCTATGTTATCGACTGTGCCGCTATTGCCTCGCCCTCAACTGCCGATAATCGTGAGGTTGGTGGCACGCCGTCGAATGATCCCGACCTTGTGGAGGACTATCTACTGCGTGTCGAGGCTATGTATCGCCGAGCACAGAACCACGTCTCGATCATAGCATTCTCGCTGGCAAGTGCCGAGACCGGAAATGGATATAACCTATACAAAGCATACGAGTTGTTGAAGTCGTATGGCGATAGCCGCCCTATAATCTTTGAGGGTGCTGCTGGCGAGTGGAATACAGATCTTTAATGGTTGTAATATCTTGATTGCTTGGTGCTTATTGTGTTGAGAGTATGAATATTGAGCTTATCGTTGTAGGAAAGACCGATATGAAGGAGGTTGAGGCACTTGTTGCGATGTATACAAAGCGTCTTAACCACTACGTCCGTTTTGCAATCACCACCCTTGCCGACATCCGAAATACCAAAAAACTATCGGAGTCGGAGCAGAAGCGTCTTGAGGGTGAGGCAATATTGCGTCTTGTTAACGACTCTGACCACCTTATGCTCCTCGATGAGCACGGCCTCGAGCTTCGCTCCCTCGAGTTCGCAGAACTTATCCAGAGGCGTATGTCGTCAGGTGTTAAGCGTCTTGTCTTTGTCATTGGAGGTCCTTACGGCTTCTCAGATGCTGTCTATCAGCGTGCTAACAGCAAGCTCTCGCTCTCGAAGATGACCTTCTCACACCAGATTGTACGTGCCATATTCACCGAGCAGTTATATAGAGCATTCACTATTCTTAAGAATGAGCCTTATCACCACGAATAGGTTGACTATGAATGTATATAGCCCTCGCTCAGTGCGAGGGCTTTTTTTGGGGGGTGGTGGTGGTGTACTTGGGTTACTATGAGTCAATGGGTTAAGATTTTTTTGGAGAGAATCGCAGTTGACATATCCTCAACCATTTTAACTTACAGCTCCATTACCAACTAAAAATGGAACTGCCCCACGAATGGGGCAGCTCACGGACACAAACAATCTTAACTTTACACTACTAATTTTTTACACCAATTTTTACATCAATTCTTTAATTCACTTAAGTTTTAGCTTATTTTATCTACCTATTTTATATCTTAAAAAGCATTAAGTTTTTAGCTTTATTTCCTTGTTTCTGGTGCAAATATATGACGAAAAAATCAATGTTGCAAATTAAAAATACTTATCGACATATAGCTTTTGCTTATAGTTAGTAAAATAACAGCTAAATTGTATGATATCTATCTTTTTTTTGAATATATCATAAAGTTAAAATTTCGAACCATCTACCTTTGGTTGTTACATAACATATTGAGATACAGCTATAATTGTCTAAAATGAGGGCAAAAAAAGATAAAAAATAGGCTAAAAAACAGTTTCTCTTCAAAAAAATACAAAAAAAATTGTTGTCTCTTCGATTTTCTCCAAAAATGGTGGCAAAACCAGGACTCTGGAAGTGGCTATTGAGAGCGGTACAAAGAGGCGAGTTTGCCCCATTTTTTTTGCTCTACGACTCTTTCGTAACCGCAAAAATCTATAAAGACTACGCCCCTATCTGGGATTGCGACAATAAAAACTGCTTAAAAATGGTGATGCAATAGGTTCGATAAGTGTACCACTTGGTGCGATTATTCAAAAAATAGGCAAAAAGTTTTGTATTTATTGAAATAATTTGTACTTTTGCATCAATTGGAAAAAAGTGAACTTAAAAATGCCGAAGGTAGAGAAACATTACGAGCATCTACGTAAGCCCGAATGGCTCAAGATTAGCTTGCGAAGCACAGCTAACACAGCCGAGGTGGAGCAAATCGTCGAGGGACGCTGCTTGCATACTATTTGCACAAGCGGTATGTGTCCCAATAAGGCGGAGTGTTGGAGTCGTCGTACTGCAACATTTATGATCCTTGGCGATATCTGTACTCGTAATTGTCGTTTCTGTGCTACCGCCACTGGCCGCCCGCTGCCTCCCGATGAGGATGAGCCGCAGAAGGTTGCCGAGAGCGTTAAGCAGATGGGCCTTAGGCACGTCGTTGTCACATCTGTCACACGCGACGACCTCGACGACCATGGTGCAGCCATCTGGGCACGCACTGTCGAGGCCATACGTCGTGAGAATCCTGATGCAACAATAGAGCTCCTTATTTCCGATATGGATGCCCGCCCCGAGCTTCTTGATGTGGTGTTGGCATCGCGTCCCGACATCGTGGGACACAACATCGAAACCGTCGAGCGACTCACACCAGAGGTGCGTTCGCGTGCTAAGTATCGCACGTCGCTGGCCACCTTGAAGCATATTGCCGATAGTGGTGCGGTTGCCAAGAGCGGTCTGATGGTCGGATTGGGCGAGAGCGAGGAGGAGATACTCCAGACACTTTGCGACCTGCGTGAGGCGGGCGTGAGCATTGTCACCCTCGGCCAATATCTTCGACCTACCAAGGAGCACTACCCTGTAAAGGATTACATCACTCCTGCAAAGTTCGAAGAGTACCGACTCAGAGCTCTTGAGATGGGTTTCAGCTATTGTGCGAGTGCACCATTGGTGCGTTCGTCATATTTGGCCGATGCCGCACTTGAAGCTGTGAAGAAGGTATGCAAGAAGTAGAGATCAGAGATTTACAGACTATGGCGTATGGCGAGTGCTGGGATTTGCAGCGTTCGCTATTTGACGCATTGTGCCGTAAGAAGCTCGAGAAGAGCTTTACTGAGGATGAGCCTCGTGGCACGATTCTTATCGTCGAGCACCCTGCGGTCTACACGTTGGGTAAGAGCGGCGATGAGCAGAATATGCTCTGCACAGAGGATTACCTTCGTAGCCTCGGTGCCGAGTTTTACCATATCGACCGTGGTGGCGATATCACGTTCCACGGCCCTGGACAGCTTGTCTGCTATCCAATTCTTGACCTTGACGCAATAGGCTTGGGTGTCCGCCGTTATATTGATGCACTCGAGCAGAGTGTTATCGACCTCGCAGCCGAGTATGGCATCGAGGCACACCGCTCCGAGGGAGCTTCAGGTGTGTGGGTAACACAGGGTACGCACCTTGTGAAGCTTTGTGCTGTGGGTGTGCGTGCCTCACACGGCGTCACTATGCACGGCTTGGCGATGAACGTTGCCACCGATCTAAACTGGTTTCACCTCATCAACCCTTGCGGCTTCACCGATCGTGGTGTATGCTCGCTCTCGACGCTTACAGGCCGAGAGGTAACGATGGAGGAGGTCAAACCCAAGTTTATTCACTACCTAACGAAAAATTTAAATGTTAAATATAAAAAATAAAAATTATGCCCATAGAGAAAAGATGGGTTGTCAAGCCACAGGGCGATCGTCAGGTGGTCGAGGCTTTGGCCTCGAACCTCGGGATGTCGCTAGTCTTGGCCAACCTGCTGGTTCAGAGGGGCATAGACACCGTCGAGAAGGCTCAGAAATTCTTCTCACCATCGCTAAAAGACTTGCACGATCCATTCCTTATGAAGGATATGGAGCGAGCCGTGGAGCGTATAGAGAAGGCTGTGAAGAGAGGCGAAAAGGTAATGATCTATGGCGACTACGACGTCGATGGAACAACTGCCGTTTCGCTTGTCTACAAGTTCCTAAGCCAGATTGGACACAAAAATTTGTTGTTCTACATTCCAGATCGATATGTCGATGGTTATGGCATATCAATCCGCAGCATCGACCATGCTGTACGTAAAGGCGTCACGCTGGTCATAGCTCTGGACTGCGGCATCAAAGCTGTCGAAAAGGTGGCCTATGCCAAAGAGAAGGGCGTGGATTTCATCATCTGCGACCACCATTTGCCCGCCGAGGAGATTCCCGCGGCTGTGGCTGTACTCGACCCCAAACGCACCGACTGCAACTATCCTTTCGATGAGTTGTCAGGTTGTGGCGTTGGTTTTAAACTCGTTGAGGCCTATGCCCGACGCAACAACATCCCGTTCAAGGATATCGAGCACCTACTCGATCTGTTGGTCGTGAGCATCGCCTCAGACATCGTGCCTCTTGTGGATGAAAACCGCATTTTGGCATACTACGGACTTCGCAAGCTCAACGCTGAGCCGTCGAAGGGTCTGCTCTCGATCATCAAAATTTGTGGTCTTGAGGGACACAACATCACTATCGACGATATCGTCTTTAAGATTGGTCCACGCATCAACGCCGCTGGCCGTATGCGTATGGACGAGGACGACGAGAATGCTGCACCTTCGGGTGGCCACGCTGCCGTAAGCCTTCTTATCGAGGGTAACGAGCAGGAGGCAGCAAAGTTTGGCGAGGTCATCGACTCCTACAATCAGGATCGTAAGAGCATCGACCGTAATGTTACGCAGGAGGCTCACGACTATGTGGAGTCTAACCTCGAGCTCAAGGCTAAGAAGAGCACCGTTATCTACAATCCTCGCTGGATGAAGGGTATTGTGGGCATCGTTGCCTCACGACTCATCGAGACCTACTACCGTCCTACTGTGGTGCTCACCAAGTCGAATGGCTTTGTTACTGGCTCGGCTCGTTCGGTGCCAGGTTTCGACCTCTATCAAGCTGTAGAGTCGTGCTCCGACCTTTTGGAGAACTTCGGTGGACATATGTATGCCGCAGGTCTCACGATGAAGGAGGAGAATGTCGAGGCCTTCACTAAGCGTTTTAACGACTATGTCGAGGCCAACATCGACCCAAGCATCCTCGTGCCTCAGGTGGATATAGACAGCGAGCTTCTCTTCTCGGAGATTACCGACGACTTCCATCGTCAGCTCAATGCCTTCCAACCCTTTGGCCCAGGCAACACTGCTCCTGTCTTTATGACTTCGGGTGCAACAAACCACCGTGGCGATGCTAAGTTGGTGGGTGCCGAGTGCGACCACCTGCGTATGGATCTTATGCAGCGTGAGAAGCCTCACACTTCGATCCCAGCTATCGCCTTCCAGCAGCCTACGCACTATGAGTGGGTGCGTGCTGGTAAGCCAGTGTCGGTCTGCTACCAGATTGTCGAGAATCACTATCGCGGAACTGTCTCTAAGCAGTTGCGTGTGAAGGATCTTAAGCCAGAACGCTAATATCGTGTAGCTTAAATAAGTAACGCCTGTCCTTTGGGGCAGGCGTTATTTGTTATATATGTAGGTATCTTGGTTAGTCGCGGTAGTTGTATAGCTGATCACGAAGACGAGGTGTGAAGCCTGCACGACGAATTGTGGCACACATCGCCTCACGGTCGAAGCGTGTTGTGGCTCCTGCCGATGAGACTACATTCTCCTCAATCATTATCGAACCCATATCGTTGGCTCCGCTCTTGAGTGCGAGCTCGGCAACCTCCTTGCCCACAGTGAGCCACGAGGCCTGGATATTGCGAATGTTGTGGAGTATGATGCGGCTCATAGCTATTATACGCAGATACTCCGTAGCCGAGAAGCGGGGTGCTACGCCCTCACGCTCAAGTTGTGTGCCCTTCGGACAGAATATCCAGGGTATGAATGCGGTGAAGCCTCGCGAGTGCTCAGGCTTTGCTGCCTGCAGATCACGCAACGTTATGAGGTGGTCGATACGTTGGTGAGGCTGCTCTATGTGACCATACATCATCGTTGCCGTTGTAGGTATGTCGAGGATGTGTGCCTCGTGCATAACTCTCACCCATTCGTGTGCCGAGGGCTTAGCTGGAGATATGCGTTTGCGTACCTCCTCCGAGAGAATCTCGGCACCAGCACCTGGCAGGGTGTCGAGGCCTGCAGCACGTAGGCGTTTTAGGGCCTCCATAGTTGTGATGTTGCTTATCTGTGCGATGTGCGACACCTCAGGGGCACCAAGGGCATTAAGACGCAACGAGGGGTACTCCTTCTTCAGCTGCTGGAATAGTCGTTCGTAGAACTCAATGCCCAGGCGTGGGTGCATACCTCCTTGCAGTAGCAGCTGGTCAGCACCGAGGGCCAAGGCCTCGTCGATCTTTGTGCGATACTCGGCTATTGTGGTGATATATGCCTTCTCTGTCTGGTGGGGCTTGCAGTGGAAGTTGCAAAACTTACAACCCGACTTACATACATTTGTGATATTAACGTTGCGGTCTATCTGCCAGGTCACAACCTCGGGGTCGGCAACTTTCGTGCGACGTATGGCGTCAGCTACACTACATAGGTCGTGAAGCGGAGCATTGTCGTAGATGAAGTATGCCTCCTGGCGAGTCAGTGAGTTGCAAAGTAGGGCCTTCTCTAATATGTCGTCTATCTGCATAGTAAACGCTTAATTTGTTGTTATAGAAGCAGTTTGAAGTCGAGTGTGCGGCGGTTCATATCTACGCCCTTCACGCGTATGTGAACACGGCTACCAAGCGTGAGGCGAATGCCCGACGAGCGTCCTACAACCTCATAGCGAGCCTCGTCGAAATAGTAGTAGTCGTCCGAATCGATGTCACGCAGGAATGCCATACCCTCAACGTGTGTGTCGTCGAGTTCGACATAAACACCCCACTCGGTCATTCCCGAGACAACACCCTCGAACTCCTCACCTATGCGGTCCTTCATAAACTCAGCCATCTTATACTTGATGCTTGCACGCTCCGCCTCCGAAGCCACAATCTCTCGCTCTGTTGAGTGGAGGGCCAGGGATTCGAGCTGACGCTTGTCTGAACTCTTGGCACCTGCGAGGTAGCTCGCCAAGAGTCGGTGTACCATCATATCGGGGTAGCGACGAATAGGCGAGGTGAAGTGCGTATAGTATGGGAAGGCGAGGCCGTAGTGGCCAATATTGTCGGTGGTGTAGACAGCCTTGGCCATACTGCGTACTGCCAGTGTCGTGATGGCGTTTGCCTCGGCACGTCCCGAGATGCCACTGAGAAGTTTGTTCATCTCTTTGGCTATGGCACGACCCTTCGTAGCCTTGAAGTAGTGGCCAAAGCGTAGGGCAAAATCGCGGAAGCGTTCGAGCTTCTCCTCCGAGGGCTCGTCGTGAACACGGAAGACCATAGGACGAGGCACTCTGCGACCGTTCGACATCCTGTAGGCACAAAACTCGGCAACACGACGGTTGGCAAGGAGCATAAACTCCTCGATAAGCTGGTTAGACTCCTTCTGTATCTTGGTGTAGACTCCAATAGGGCTACCCTTGTCGTCGAGTTTAAAGCGTATCTCATCACGCTCAAAGGCTATTGCTCCGTGTTTGAAACGATCCTTGCGAAGACCCTGAGCCAGGGTGTTGAGCGTGAGAATCTCGTCGCGGAAGTCGCCATCGCCACCCTCGATTATTGCTTGAGCCTCCTCGTAGGTGAAGCGGCGGTCGGAGTGAATAACGGTACGGCCAAACCACTCGTCGGTAATCTCAAGATTCTCGTTCATCGTAAACACTGCCGAGAAGCAGAGCTTATCCTCGTGAGGACGTAGCGAGCATAGCTCGTTGGATAGTCGCTCGGGGAGCATAGGGATGGTGCGGTCAACAAGATATACCGACGTGGCACGCTCCACAGCCTCATTGTCGACAATAGAGCCACTCTCAACGTAGTGCGTAACATCGGCAATATGTACGCCAACCTCCCAGATTCCATCGCTGAGCTTATGCAACGATAGTGCATCGTCGAAGTCCTTAGCATCGGCAGGGTCGATGGTAAAGGTCACACGATCACGCATATCGCGACGTCGAGCAATCTCCTCGTCGGTGATGCCCTCGTCAATGCTGTTTGCTGCACGAAGCACCTCACGCTCAAAGCGGTAGGGTAGGTCAAACTCGGCGAGTATGGCGTGCATCTCGGTGTCGTTGTCGCCCGCTTTGCCGAGTATGTCGAGCAGCTCGCCGTGTGGAAGTCGCTCACCCTCGGGCCAGTCGATGATGCGTACCAAGACCTTGTCGCCCTCCTCGACCTTTGAGTAGTATTTGCGTGGTAGGTAGATGTCGCAACCGAGACGGCGTGTGTCGGGGGTTACGAATATTGAGTTTGTTGTTATCTGTGCTGTGCCGACGTATGGTCGTGTTGATCGCTCGGTAACGGCTACAATGGTGCCCTCAAGCTCACCATTGCGTGAGCGGCGTGCGATGACAATATCTACCTTGTCGCCCTCGAGAGCTCCACCACCATTGCGGCGTGCAACATATACGTCGCTCTCCATCTCCTCGACTTCGACATACAGGGCTCCTGGTGTGCAACTACGCACAACACCTGCGTAGCGAGGCATTGCCGAGCGTGAGAGGCGGTACTTGCTGCGTGCCACCTCCTCCACAAAGCCATCCTCAATGAGTTGACGCACAATAGCAAAGGTCATAGTACGACCATCGCGGTCGGCACCTCCCGAAGCTGCGGCAAGGTGCTTGAGCGAGAACTTGTTATCGGGGAACTCGCGGAACATATCTACGATGAACGACGCACGCTCATCACGGTTGTTACCTCGTTTATTTCTCTTCTTAGCCATCTCAATTCTCTTATTTGTTCAAAATGTGTAGTGCCATACGCTCCATCATACGCTCACCCACCTCGATAGCTCGTTCGTCGGGAAGGAACGTAGCGGTATGTGAGCCTCCAGCCTCGTGACCAACGCCCAAGCGGTAGAAGAGCGAGGGGTAGACCTCTGTGTAGTGGCCAAAATCCTCGGCAGTAGTCATCGGCTTGAGCTCTTTTACAGTAATGCCCTCGTCTGTGGCGATAATCATTGCCTCGTAGGCGAGCATCACGTCGTTTGTGACACACGGGTAGCCATAGCTGATATCTACCTCAGCCTTGACGTTATACCTATCTGCGATAGCACGAGCGTTGTTGTGTAGGTAGCTGTGCACTCGCTCACGAATCTCTTTGTCGAATGTTCGCATAGTACCCTCGGCACTCACCTTGTCGGGGATGACGTTGGTGGCTCCGTCGGCTATAACGCGACCAATAGATACGACGCACTCTGCGGTGTTAAGCGACGTGGTACGCATAATCATATCTGCCATAGCCGTCACACTGTCGTCGATAGTCGAGCGACGTGCTGCGTGGCCACCACGACCTGAGATATAGAGGCGTATCTCGTCGTTCGAGGCCATAAACTGACCAGGGCAGATGCCCACCTCGCCAACTTCGAGCGTGGCGTCGACGTGTTCGCCAATGATGGCAGCTACGTCGTAATCATCGAAGGGCCTCTCCTCAAGAACCTTGACAGCACCACCAGGGTTGAGCTCCTCGCCAGGCTGGAAAAGTCCAAAGAGCGTACCTTCAAAGTCACGTGTGCGGTTCATCTTCTGCAAAACACCAAAGAGTATTGCTGTGTGCATATCGTGACCACAGGCGTGCATAATACCCTGATGTTCAGAGCAGAAGTCTATGTTGTTAAGCTCGTTGATAGGCAGTGCATCGATGTCGGCACGAAGCACCACAGCACGCTTTAGATTGCCACGCTTACCCTCAATCTTGGCCAAGACACCCGTTGTGGCGATCTTGCGGTAGCCGATACCCTCAGCCTCGAGTGCATCGATGATGAGTTGCTGTGTGGCATACTCCTCGAACGAGAGCTCAGGGTTGCGGTGTATTGCTCTGCGTAGTTCTTTGCTTGTCATACTTGGGCTATTTACGTGGTCTATAGTGACGAGCCATCTGTGCTATGCTGCGTGTGTAATCTGCAGTGGTACCGCAGCAACCACCTACTATGCTAAGCAAGCCTCGTTCGGCAGCCGCACGCAGTGTCTCGGTGTGCTTCTTAGCGGTCTCAGGATATTTACCCTTTGCGTCGGGAATACCCGCTGAGGGTGAGGCATATGTTGGCAGTGAGGTGTAGCGAGTCAGGAGCTCGATATTGTCAACAATGTTCTTCACGCCATACGAGCAGTTGAAGCCGATGGCCAGTGGTTCAAACTTTGTCACATCCTCGACAAACTTCTCAATAGAGCGGCCCGAGATGAGCAGACCACCAATCTTAGAGAGTGTTGCCGAGAAGATTATTGGACACTCGGGAGCTATCTCGCGGCAGAGCTCGGCAGCAATCTCGGCATTACGAACATCTGTGATACTCTCGATGAGCATAATGTCGGCACCGTGACGCTTAAGAGCCTCGATAAGTGTGCGATACGACTCGCGTAGTTCATCCTCTGTTAGGTCTGTTGCAAGTGTAATGTTGCGTGTAGATGGGCCTATGGATCCCGCCACAAAGGCTCTCTTGCCGCTACGCTCGCAAGCCTCATGGGCAATACGCATCGAGGCCTCGACAACTGTGTCACACGACTCCTCAACACCACACGATTTGAGCATCAGAGGGTCGCTGAGGAAGGTGTTTGCAGTGATGATCTTCGCTCCCGCCTTAAGCGAAGCGTCGTACATCGCGGCCACAGCCTCGGGGTTGGTCAAGGAGAGCGTGTCGGGTGCTACATCGCGACGATTGCCCACAAGAGTGGTGCCGATGGCTGAGTCCTTGACGATGATGTGTCGATCGAGAAGTTCTAAAATTTGCTCCTTTATATTGCTCATATTTAGTCTTTTATCTTAATTTCAAAAATCTTGCTCCAATCCTTGCCTGTCACATAGAGATTGCCACTCTTGGCGTTGTAGGCGATGCCGTTGAGAGCCTCGGCCTCGGGGTTGTTGCTAAGACGCTGGCGTAGTGCAGGGAGGTCTACATATGCCTCCACAACGCCCGTCTCGGGGTTTATCTTCACGATAGAGTCGGTGAGGTAGACATTTGCCCAGATGTAGCCATCTACCCACTCAAGCTCGTTGATATACTGAAGTGGTGTGCCGTCGTACATCACGCATATTGTCGACTCCGTAGCAAAGGTTTCAGGGTTCACTATGCGGATTACAGGCGTGCCGTCAGAGAAGAAGAGACGCTCACCATCTGTTGTAATACCCCAGCCCTCGCCTTCGTACGATATTGTGCGAAGCTCCTTGCCGCTCTTGTCCCAAACGTGGGCTTTGTTGCTAAGCCAAGTGAGCTGATAGATGCTATCTTTGTAGTGGGTGATACCCTCGCCAAACTCATTTGTTGGGAGCGAGGCAACGATATCTACCTTGCCTGTTGCGAGGTCTATGCGTTGCAAGTGCGAGTCACCCTCCTGGCCTGTGCCCTCCCACATAGTGCCGTCGACAAACTGTAATCCCTGCGTATAGCTATTTCGTGAGTGGGGATATTCGGCCACAACCTCGTAGTCGAGCAGCGTGGCAAACGTACGCTTTTGGGTGGTATTGCTACTCTGTGCCAAGCTACTCTGATTAGTGCCCTTAGCACCGCCGCACGCGACGATAGTAAGTAGCATTATGACAAGTGTTAATCTAAGTTTTTTCATCTCTACATTATATATATCCGCAAAGATAACCATTTTTATAAGATTTTTTCTATCTTTGGGAGAATTTAACCGCATTGTAATCTATGATCTACCATATCGACGAGACTACATCAACCAACGACGAGGCACGTCGCGACAACTACGACCACTTCGATATCATCTGGAGCGAACACCAAACAGCGGGTCGTGGGCAACGAGGCCACGCGTGGCATAGTGTTGAGGGTGAGAATGTTACATTCTCTGTTGTGCTCAAGCCCACGTTCCTACCCATTGTGGAGCAATTCTTGCTCTCGGAGATTGTGGCACTCTCGCTTGTCGAGACTATGGCTCGCTACGGAATAGAGTGCCGAATAAAGTGGACAAACGACCTCTATGCAGGTGATTCGAAGCTCGCTGGTGTCCTTATCGAGCACTCGTTGAACCTCGATGGTATAGCCCGCACGATAGTGGGCATAGGCCTCAATATCAATCAGCGAGAGTTCCCAGAAGATCTGCCGAACCCCACATCAATGTCGCTGCTCACGCTCGAGAAGTACGACCGTCGCGAGGTCTTAGAGAGTTTCGTGCAGTCTCTTGCAGTGTGGTACGACAAACTCGCCTGTGGCCATAAGTCCGAGATTGAGGCTAGCTATCGCGAGAAGATGTACCACCTTGATGAGCCTCACACCTACGCTCTGCCCTCGGGCGAGGAGTTCACAGCAACGATTCGTGGTGTGCGTCCTTCAGGCGAGCTACGTCTTGAGCACACCGATGGCACCATTCGAGAGTATGCCTTCAAGGAGGTAGAGTTTGTATTTAAGGCGAAAAAGAGGTAAAAAGTTGGGTAAAATATTTGTTTTCCGGGAAATGTTCCGTATATTTGTGGTTGCGAAACAATACAATAACACTTAAATACAACTTGAATTATGGCTAATGTACCTGCTAATTTGAAGTACTCTAACGACCACGAGTGGTGCCGTGTAGAGGGTGATGTTGCCGTTATCGGCATTACCGATTATGCTCAGTCACAGCTTGGTGATATCGTCTTTGTTGACGTTCCTACTGTAGGCGAGACTATCGAGGCTAACGAGGTTTTCGGCTCTATCGAGGCTGTTAAGACCGTTTCTGACGCTTTCTCTCCAGTTAGCGGTGAGGTTATCGAGTTCAATGAGGCTGTTGAGGCTGACTCTTCACTCGTTAATAAGGATCCATATGGTGAGGGTTGGTTGGTAAAGATCAAGATGTCTAACCCTGCTGAGGTTGAGGCACTTCTCGATGCAGCTGCTTACGAGGCACTCATCGGTTAATTTCTTGAGATAGGGGGGCATCTTTGGCCCATCCCAACGAGTAGAGCACCCAGGGCTGTACGATTGAGTACTATCCCTGGGTGCTCTCTTTTGTAATGGGCCAAATCTAACTCCTTATCACACAGCTATCAACAAAAAAATAGGGGGATTGGCCAATCAAGGTCAATCCCCTTATTCCCCATCGCGAAGACGGGTATCATTACCCAATAAAAACTAAAAAGATCATACTATTATGTGTGTCTGCCCCACAAATTTTGTCGTCGTAGCTAAGGGGCTTTTTTCACACTGCAAAGATTCACCCATTTTTTGGATTACACAATCGCTAAAGTTTGTGAATTGCAATCTCGTCTCATCCCTACATATAGGGATTGGTGGTTTGCAAAATTATCTCTATATTTGCACTATAAATACAGATACGCTGGCTAATATAGATATTAACCAATTGATTTATAATGACTAAGAATAAAATATACGACCCGCAGCTTCTCATTTCGCCCGATATGAAGGTGTTCGAACTTATCGACTCCTACCCGTCGCTTCTGTCGATATTTCTTCGACTCAACATCTCGTTGCCATTTGGCGATATCTCTGTTGAGGAGATTTGTCGTCGCGACGGCTATCCTGTAGAGCTCTTCTTGATACTCTGCGGTATGCATCTGTCTAAGACATATCGTCCCGATAGTGAGCAGCTTAGTACAGATATGTTGCAGGGCGTGGTGAACTATCTCCGTGCCTCGCACCGCTACTATACGAGTTATATGCTTCCGCACGTGGCCTCGCACCTCGATAAGGTCTTGGAGCACTGCGACAAGCTCTCGGAGCGAGCTCTCAGAAGCTTCTATACCGAGTATGTGCGATTTCTTGCCACCCACTTCGAAGAGGAGGAGCGTAACATATTTGCCGTTATCGACTCTGACAAAGCATCACTTTCGGCCGACTTCTCTATGCTCGAAGCTCCGCACGGCGATATTGATGACCGCACCAACGACATAGCATCATTGGTGTTCAAGAGTTTGCCAGAGCAGGTGCCAACGCCACTGCGATGCACGATGCTCGACCATATATATATGTTGCGTGACGATCTGCGTCGCCATAGTGACCTCGAGATGTACTTGTTGCGTCCATTAGTTGCTAAACTCCAAAAGGCCTAAAGCGATGAAGCGAACACGAGTGATAATCATTGAGCCGGCGAATGTTGTGGCTGCAGGTATCGAGGCACTGCTTTGCGGCAGTGGCGAGTGCGATGTTGTGGCTAAGTATCGTACGGTGCAGGAGGCAGAGGCAAATGTTGAGTTGCTTGGCGACATCGACGTCGTTGTCGCCTCAACGTCGTATGGACGACTTGTCGAGGCCTCGGAGACCCTTGAAGGTACCCCTGTGGTGGGTATGCAGACTACGCTCACGGAGGCCGATATGCTCAGGGCCTTTGTGGCTGTTGTCTCGATGTTCTCATCCGAGGAGGAGATTCTTCGCACGCTGCGTGAGGCTCACAATGCCCCTGTGCAGCACAACTACTCCGAGAGCCACGACCTCTCGGAGCGTGAGCGTGATGTGTTGGTGCTCGTGGCCAAAGGTTATACAAACAAGGAGATTGCCCAGGAGCTCTTCATATCGCCCCATACGGTGATCTCACATAGAAAGAATATTGTGCATAAGACTGGCATCCGCTCGGTGGCGGGTTTGACCGTCTATGCTGTACTTAATAAATTGATTGACAGTGAAATGCTCTAAGAGTATCAAGACCGAGTTGTGTGCCTACTCGGTCGAGGCGTGCCGCACGGCAGCACGCTTGGGTGTAGACCGCGTTGAGCTTTGTGCCTCACCTGCAGAGGGTGGTGTGACCCCCTCGTATGCCACCATCGAGCGAGTGTCGAAGATTGAGGGTCTCGGCCTTAGTGTTATGATTCGTCCTCGTGGTGGAGACTTTCTCTATTCCGATGATGAGTTTCAGACTATGCTTGCCGACATCGACTATGCACGACGTGCAGGTGCTACGGGTGTGGTGTTTGGAATCTTGACTGCCGACGGTAGGGTAGACATCGAGCGTACTCGCCAGCTTGTCGAGGCTTCAAAGGGTATGGAGACTACGTTTCATCGTGCTGTTGATATGACATCAAACTATGACGAGGCTGTTGAGGATGTTATCGCTACAGGATGCACACGCATACTCACCTCTGGCGGCTACGACAAGGCTATCGACGGCTGGGAGAATATCGCTCGCGGCGTTAAGCGTGCAGCGGGACGCATCGAGATTATGGCCGGAAGTGGCGTGGTGGCCTCAAATGCTGAGCGACTATTGGAGGCTGGTGTCGACGCACTGCACTTCAGTGCTAAGCGTATGGTGCTTGGCGGTATGGAGTATCGCAATCCTCGCATCTCGATGGGTGGCTCAGCAGCTGTCGATGAGTTCTCGCTGCGTACGGTCGACGAGCAAGAGGTAGAGAAGATATTAACCTTAATTAAGAGATAGAGATGAAGAATTGGTTGTACATTGCCATTGGCGTGGTTATCGCCTTGATTATTATCCTCTGGCCTAAGAGTGAGACCTGCCATCCTGCGGGTGTTCCGGAGTCTTACCACGCAGAGCTCGACAAGGCTCTTGCGGAGTCGGGTCGTGAGAAGGAGTTGTGTGCGTTCTTGGCCGAGTTGCCCGAGACTCAGCAGCGTGACGCAGCATACTTGCTCACAAATATGTATGTCGAGGATCTAAAGAGTATGGATCTTGAGTTGCTCCGTGAGAACTTGGAGTATGCTGCCTTGGCTCGAGAGAAGTATTCGTGGGCACAGGCTCTTCCTGAGGAGGTATATTTGCAGGATGTTTTGCCCTATCACGTTGTCGACGAGGTGCGTGATGCGTGGCGTAAGGAGCTCTACGAGATGTTCTCGCCAGCTGTCGATACGTGCAAGACTATGTATGATGCTATCTGTGCGGTGAATGCTAACATCCCACGACTTACAGGCGTAGACTACAACACTAAGCGTGAGAAGACCAACCAGAGCCCTCGCGAGTCTATGCGTCAGGGTATGGCTTCGTGCACGGGCCTTGCAATTCTGCTCGTTGATGCCTACCGTGCTGTAGGTATCCCTGCACGTTTTGCAGGTACAGCCTCTTGGCACGACAATCGTGGCAACCATAGCTGGACAGAGGTGTGGCTCGACGGAGAGTGGCGAGTTACTGAGTACTACTTCCCATCCGAGCTCGACCACCTCTGGTTTATGGCCGATGCATCGAAGGCTAAGGCAGATGATAGAAACTATGCAATCTACGCTACTCGCTTCGGTAAGGCCGACGACTGGTTCCCTATGGTGTGGACCGGCGAGGATGATGGTACAGCAGTTGAGGATCTCCCACAGATTGTTGGTGCTGAGAATGTTACACAGCGATATATCGACCTTGCATACGAGCAGTACACACGCCATCTCGAGGCTGGTACGCATACCTTCCTCCGCATTGCGGGATACAAGGAGACGGGCAAGACTGAGCACTCAGAGGATCGTGTGGCTATGGGCGTCGATGTCTTCCGTGGCACAGAGCAGATGGGTGGTGGCTTGACTGCTGGTGAGTTGCGTGATATGAACGACCTCTTTGCGGTGCTTCTTCCAAAGAACACTGAGTATGAGTTGCGTTACTACACTGCTGCTGGCGAGCTCAAGACCCAGAAGGTTGCTCTCGGCGAGGAGCCTGTAACTGTTGAGATCTTCCAGAAGTAGCGACTTGTAATACATATATATAATTATAGAGTATTGGGTTATCCTTGAGGGTGGCCCAATACTTTTTTAGTTTACTCTATTTTTGTGGTGATAGGGTTGCCTATAATGGTGACTATATAGAAAAAACGATAATTTAAAAATCTACTACTTTGAAAAAACTATTCAATCTATCTGTTGTGCGACTCTTTGTTGTTGGACAACCTCTCTGCTGCTATTTTAGTCTTGTAAATAGGTGAAAAGGTGTAATTATCAATCTGCACTATTTGTTTATTGCAAAAAAAAAAATTAACTTTGTATAGTTCGGTTTGTCCGAACTGCTCTATGCTTCTATGGACAATACAAACAAAAACTCAATTTTATGAAAAAGCTATTTAACCTATCAGCCGTGCGACTCTTTGTTGTTGCACTATTTATGCTGTGTACACCACTCGCTGCAAAGGCTCAGTCGTTCGAGGAGTATAAGACTAAGGCTGAGCAGGGCGATGCTGAAGCTCAGAACAGCTTAGGCTATTGTTACTATAATGGCAAAGGTGTTGCACAGAGCTATGCCGATGCAGTTAAGTGGTGGCGTCTTGCCGCCGATCAAGGTTATACTTTTGCACAGTGCAACTTAGGTCTTTGTTACTATAATGGCTATGGTGTTGCACAGAGTTCTGCTGAGGCTGTTAAGTGGTGGCGTCTTGCCGCCGATCAGGGTAATGCTGAAGCACAGTACAGCTTAGGCCATTGTTACTTTAATGGCTATGGTGTTGTGCAGAGTTATGCCGAGGCAGTTAAGTGGTGGCGTCTTGCTGCCGATCAGGGAAATGCTGAAGCACAGTACAACTTAGGTGTTTGTTACTCTAACGGCTATGGTGTTGCTAAGAGTTATACCGAGGCAGTTAAGTGGTATCGTCTTGCCGCCGATCAGGGTTATGCTGATGCACAGTACAGCTTAGGCATTTGTTACTTTAGCGGCTATGGTGTTGCACAGAGCTATGTCGATGCTGTTAAGTGGTGGCGTCTTGCTGCCGATCAGGGTTATGCTTTGGCACAGTACAACTTAGGTAATCGTTACTACTATGGCGAAGGTGTTGCTCAGAGCTATGCTGATGCTGTTAAGTGGTATCGTCTTGCCGCCGATCAGGGAGATGCTAAAGCTCAGTGCAACTTAGGTCTTTGTTACTATAATGGCTATGGTGTTGCACAGAGTTCTGCCGATGCTGTTAAGTGGTGGCGTCTTGCTGCCGATCAGGGAAATGCTGAAGCACAGTACAGCTTAGGCCATTGTTACTACCATGGCAAAGGTGTTGCACAGAGTTCTGCCGATGCAGTTAAGTGGTGGCGTCTTGCCGCTGATCAGGGTTATGCTTCAGCACAGTACAACTTAGGTAATTGTTACTATAATGGCGAAGGTGTTGCACAGAGTTATGCCGAGGCTGTTAAGTGGTATCGTCTTGCCGCTCAAAATGGCAATGAAAATGCAAAAATACTGCTTAACAATCTGGGTGAAATCTGGTAGTGAGGTGTAACTTTTAGGAGCTATCACGCTATAAACAAGGGGTTGTCCAACGATGTGTCGGACAACCCCTTAGAGTTTGCATACGCGATAAGCCGAGTTCTGTTCCCAAACCGAGGTCTGGGCCTCTATCATTTATCTACGACGACAATCACTTGTCGCCTCTAGCAACCTACCCCCCGACATTGGACGAGCAACCCTTAATTGTCGGTATACACGGTCTTGCAACCCACGAGACGCACTGCCGAGGAGTATTGCTACCCTCGCGGTGGGCTCTTACCCCACCTTCTCACCCTTACCCCTTGCGAGGCGGTTATTTTCTTCTACGCTACTAAATCCTCTCGAATATCAAGCCGTTAACTTGCGTGGTGCTCTCTGTTGCTCGGACTTTCCTCCCCCACTTGCGTGGCAGCGATAGAGTGCATATGCGGTTGCAAAGATATAAAAAAATTGTATTCCCAAGATAATTTTTGTATCTTTGTACATTAACCATTTTAGACTATGGCAGACAACTATCTTGAAAAACGTATGGAGGACTTCCGCAACCAGACCCCCGCACGTCGACGTGTGGCTACGCTCGGTCGTCTGTTGCTCCGCAATCGTAGCTACCGTGGCTACGACAACACATTTGTTGTGCGTGACGACCAGCTAAGAAGCATAATCGAGACAGCAACACTATGCCCCTCGGCACGCAACCAGCAGGTGTTGCGTTTTCGCCCTGTGCTTGGCGATGAGGCAGATAAGGTGCTAAAACATATTCGTTTGGGTGGTGCTCTGCCCGAACTTCATCTCCCCTTTCCAGGCACTGAGCCTCGTGCCTTTGTGGTGATTTGCTCAACTGTCGAGGAGTCGAAGTATGTAGATATAGACCTCGGCATTGTGGCTCAGTCGATGCTTCTGCGTGCCACAGAGCTTGGTCTTGGAGGCATCTGCATCGGTGCTTTCGACCACGCCGAGATTCGCGAGTCTCTTGCCTTACCCTATGAACCACTCTTGGTGCTAGCCATAGGCCGCCCTGCAGAGCGTATCGAACTCAAAGAGTGCCGCGAGGGAGAGTCGCTCACGTACTATCGTGAGGGCGATATTCATTATGTCCCTAAAATTTGTGTTGACGACCTAATTATTAAGTAGTTATGAGGAGATTATTTTCGTTTTTTCTTATCATTGTTTGCGGCATCACTCTTGCCTCGGCTCAGGAGAGACCTCTATGGGAGCAACCCGAGGTGTTTGCCATAAATAAGCTCCCTCATCGTGCTACACTTGTGCCATACTCGTCGACTGAGGCGGCAGCAGAGCGTGGCGTGTCTGAATATGTAAAGGATATCAGTGGAGAGTGGAAGTTCTGTTGGTCAAAGAGACCTGCTGAGCGTCCTGAAGGTTTCTGGGCTACGGAGTATGATGACTCTGCGTGGACAACGATCTATGTGCCAGGTAATTGGGAGATATTGGGCTATGGTGTGCCAATCTATACAAACGTTAACTATCCATTCCCCAAGAACCCTCCATTCATCCCCCACGACGACAACCCAACTGGCTGCTATCGACACACGTTCGAAATCTCGAAGGAGTGGAGCGAGCGTCGCACAATCTTGCACTTCGAGTCTGGCTTGGCGGCGATGTATGTATGGGTGAATGGCCACAAAGTGGGCTATTCGGAGGGAACAAAGACTGCTGTCGAGTTCGATATTACTGACTATGTTGCTGAGGGTGAGAATATTCTCGCTGTCGAGGGCTACCGCTGGGCAGATGGCTCGTACCTCGAGGATCAGGACTTCTGGCGATTGTCGGGCTTCGATCGTGGCGTGAAGATATACTCTGTCGACAAGGTGCGTATCGCTGATCTGTTCGTAATTGGCGACCTCGATAAGAGCTATAAAAATGGTCTCTATTCAGCTGCTGTCACATTTGAGAATGTTGATAATAAGATGTTTAGTGGTGTTGCTGAACTTGAACTTTGCGATGCTGAGGGTAGGGTAGTGAAGCATCTTGCTAAGAGCATACGCCTCGCTGCTGGCGAGAGTTGTGATGTCGATTTTGATTTTACGCTGGCAAAGGTTAAGAACTGGAACTACGAAAAGCCCTATCTCTACACCACGCTGCTAACACTCAAGGACTCAAGAGGAAAGGTAATCGAGGCTACTGCCTGTCGCACTGGTTTTCGCAAGGTGGAGATTCGCGATGCCCAGCTGCTGCTCAATGGCAAGCCTTTGATGATCAATGGTGTAAACATCCACGAGCACAACCCCGCAACAGGCCACGTAGTTAGCCGAGAGCTTATGCTCAAGGATATCTCGCTTATGAAGCAGTTTAATATCAATGCTGTGCGTACAAGCCACTATCCTCAGCCTACAGAGTGGTACGACCTCTGTGATGAGTATGGTATCTTGCTTGTCGACGAGGCAAATATCGAGGCACACGGCTGTGGCACAGGCTACCACGAGAGCTATCGTGAGTTCCACCCATCACATCGCCAAGAGTGGAAGGCGGCACACCACGATCGTGTAGCAGCGATGGTCGAGCGAGACAAGAATCACCCCTCGGTAATCATCTGGTCGATGGGTAATGAGAGTAGTGATGGCGAGGTCTATGGCGAGATGTACGACTGGATTCATAAGCGTGACCGCACACGTTTTGTGCAGCTCGAGCAGGGCTATAGCGGTCCACATACCGACATTAGCTGCCCGATGTATCCCGCGATGGATGAGTTCCGCCAATGGGCTGAGCGTAAGGATGCCAAGAAGCCATATATAATGTGCGAGTTTGCCCACGCTATGGGTAACTCTACGGGTAACTTCCGCGAGTTTTTCGACATTATGGCACTCGGCAAGCATATGCAGGGAGGCTTTATCTGGGACTGGGTAGACCAGGGTATCGATGCTACTGGTCGCGATGGCCGCCACTACTGGGGCTATGGTGGTGATTTTGGTGCTTGGATGTACACCCACGACGAGAACTTCTGTTGCAATGGTGTGGTTTCGCCCGATCGTACTCCGCACCCAGGACTCTATGAGGTGAAGAAGGTCTATCAAGATATACGCTTTGAGCTACTCGACCGCGAGAAGTCAAAAGTACGCATCTATAATGACTACCTATTTACCAACCTCTCGGACTATCTATTTGCTTATACGTTGTATGCCAATGGTGAGCTTGTTGCTGATGGTAAAATCGAGGCTATCAAGTGCGAGCCGCAGAGTTTTGTCGATGTGACACTCCCTTTATCGTTGGCAGGCGATGGTGAGGTGTTATTGGAGTTTACAGCTATGCAGCGTGCCGACCATCCGCTTATCCCATATGGTCACTCTGTGGCGTGCGAGCAGATTGTTTTGGGTGAGTATGATTTCACTCGTGCTAAGGTCGAAGGAAAACTCGAGATTGAGGAGGGTGATGGCTGGTTGGTGGCTTATGCTTCGGACAAGGATGAGACGGGTGTGCTCTTTAATACTCATACAGGAGCCCTTGTTCGCTATGTCTCAGCGGGACGAGACCTCGTATCGCAGCTGCCTGAGCCCTGGTTCTGGCGTGCAATGACCGATAACGACTTCGGTGCAGGTATGCCTCGTACGCTCAATGTGTGGCGTACCAACCGCCGTAAGTCACTGGGTGCTACGGTGGAGCGTAGCGAGAATAGTGTTACGGTGCGTGGCGAGTACTACTTAGTCGATGCTCCGTCAAAGTATATCGTTACCTATACCTTTATGGCCGATGGCTCTTTGCAAGTTGAGGCCGAGTGGGAGCGTGAGGGTGAGTATGTGCCCGAGTTGCCACGCTTCGGTATGCGTCTGATACTTCCTGACGATTATAAGAACTTTACTTACTATGGTCGTGGCCCGTGGGAGAACTATGAGGATCGTAAGGAGTCGGCATTCTTGGGTCTATGGCGTCAGTCTACCGACAATCAGTTGTTCCCATATGTGCGTCCTCAGGAGTCGGGCAATAAGTGCGATGTGCGTTGGTTAGAGCTTACCAATGGTGAGGGTCTTGGCATACGTGTCGAGGGTCTCCAGCCGCTGAGCGTGAGTGCTATGCCTTATCGCTCGGAGGATCTTGACCCTGGATTCACAAAGAAGCAGATGCACTACTCCGATATTGAGCCTCGTCGCGAGGTGGTACTCCACATCGACCTTGCACAGCGTGGCTTGGGTGGTGACAATTCTTGGGGAGCACAGCCTATGGATAGGTATCGCCTAACAGAGGATAGATACTCCTATGGCTATGTGATTCGCCCGATAAATAGATAATAGTAATGGCTGTCTTTCGATTAAGACAGCCATTACTATTTTACTGAG
>JAEIGA010001128.1_pt1 | contig 40886 bp, 38 predicted proteins | sample 9270691 | NCBI WGS metagenome assembly JAEIGA01 (sample SAMN17057246, study PRJNA624740) | gut metagenome | biome: biome; isolation source: fecal sample | host: Bos grunniens | place: China: Xizang | collected 2019 | reverse complement strand
TCGTTTTTCTCTTTTTTCTTCTTTGGTCATAATAAAAAGCTCCATTGCGTAAAATCTTTTCTTTTATTTTACCACAATGGAGCTCTATTCCGTTTACAATATAGTGTTTTATTGCGAAAAGTTTTTATTCTTTATCGCTGCCAGAAATACCCTCTATGCTCACACCTCATTGGCTGAAGTTTCTCCTTTTTCCCAAACCACTGCATTCTCCAGCGTAGTCTGACTGATTGCACTCAGAGCCTCCTCCGTGAAAAAACCTTGATGCGAAGTAATAATCACATTTGGGAAGGAAAGCAAACGCGCCGTAGTAGAATGTTCCAGAATCTCATCCGAACGGTCCTCAAACACATTTGCACTTTCCTCTTCATACACATCTAAACCCACTGCAAAAAATTTATGCGCACGGATACCTTCAATTAAATCATCTGTTTTTACAAGTCCTCCACGGGAAGTATTTACAAATATTACTCCGTCCTTCATTTTTCGAATCGTGTCGCGATTGATTAAGTGATAAGTTTCTTCTGTCAATGGACAGTGGAGCGAAACCAAATCGCTCTGTGCCAGCAACTCATCAAGGGGCACATACTCTGCAAAGTCAAGAGACGGATTCTTGTAAACGTCATATGCCAGAACCTTCATTCCAAAACCGTGACAAATGCGAGCCATCGCTGCACCTATTTTACCAGTACCCACAATTCCTGCCACTTTTTGATAAAAATTAATCCCCATTAAACCGCCAAGACTAAAATCATTTTCCCGCACCTTCACATAAGATTTGTGTACATGGCGATTAGCTGCAAGGGCAAGCATCATAGCATGCTCTGCAACGGCCTCCGGTGAATATCCCGGCACACGAAACACCTTGATGCCCAAACGTTTTGATGCTTCTAAGTCAACATTATTAAAGCCTGCGCATCGCATAAGAACCAAATGCACTCCATTTTCATGAAGAACCTTTAACGTCTCATCCCCCACATCTGAGCTTACAAAGGCACATACTGCATCATAACCCTTGGCCATCACGGCTGACTTCGGTGCAAGATCTCCCTTGACATACTCAATCTCAATTCCCGGAAAACGGGAAAGCTGTTGTTCAAATGAAACTCTGTCGTAATTCTTTGTATCGTAGAATAAAATTCGCATAAAAATATCCTCCTATAACAAATAGTATAATCTGTTATAGGAGGAATTATCCTAAATTAATATCCAATTATAAGTCCCAGCAGCAACAATCCACTAGTTAAGAGCAGATTCAGCACCTGGAATTTCCAGCTCCATTTCGCCCATTTTCCATAACTTACGTCCGCAAGTCCCAGGCTAATTAATAGCACCGGATTTGTCGGATAGAATACATTGGAGAATCCGTCTCCAAATGCATATGCTACCACACAAAGCTGTGCAGAGATTCCAAATACTTCCGCAACCGGTACAATCAGCGGCATCAGTAGAAATGCCTTCGCCGAACCAGAGGAGATGAAGAAATTCATCACCAATGCAATGAGATAAATAAACAAAATAACTGACCATTTCGGCAAGGTTTCTGCAATATTGATTGCACCTCCTAAAATGGTATCCAGCACATTCCCTTCTTCCATCGTATATTTAATGGAATTCGCCATCAGAATCATAAGTACTGCCGGAAGTACGCTTGTTAAACCGTGCCAGAACATACTTCCAAGATTATCTCCGCATTTTGAAATGGCACTTGCAATCATCCCTGCAAACAGGAAGGTCAATGCCACGATAATCATGGTGTAATCCTGAAGTACGGTAATAACAACTGAACTAAGAACCACTGCAATTCCCACACACATCAAGGTCGCGAAGCAAACCAGCCCTTTGTTCATTTGCTTGTTATCTACAAATTCTTCTTCGGCTACTTTTGTATCCATCGGTTTCTCAATCCGCTTTGCATATCGACGCAAGAAACCAAGCAAAAGTGCGTAGATTAGGATAAATGAAACTACTCGGAACCACATACCTGAAAACATTGGTAGCCCAGCCAATTCTTGTGCAACGCCAACCGTAAATGGATTACAGATACCGGAGGCGAAGCCACATCCAATTGCAAGCAGACTCATGCCAAGTCCAGTCAGCGCATCCCATCCCAAACGGATTGCCAATGCAACTACAATTGGAACCAGTGGTACACATTCCTCAAAGGAACCGATGAAGGCTCCCATTGCCATGAAAAAGAGTGTCACCAATGCCAGCAGCTTGTATCGTTCTTTCCCATAACGGTATGTAATCTTATCTAACATGTATTTCATCAGTCCACATTTCTCCAGACAGTTAAATACACCGCCAATTACCAGCAAGAATGCAATCACTGCTATGAGCGATACATTATCTTCTCCGCCTAGCACTAGCACTGGTGATAGGGCCCATTTCCAAAACGGAATTTCCCCGCCTGGCACAATAAATGTCAATACATAAGTCATTATCATTAATACGAATAGAACTGCGATTGCAGTAATAAACGATTTTACACTAATATTTAATCCTTTTTTCTCGTTTGTGTTTTCCATTCTTCTCTTATTCCACCTTAAATTCTTTACATTGATATCTTGGTTTCCCTTTACTTTTCCTTCCATACTCAATGGCTTCTGTCGGACAGCCACAAATACACGCCATACAGTGGGTACATTGATTTCCCCAAACCGGCTTTCCATCTTTTACGGTAATGTTATTCATTACACAGGATTTCTCACATTTCTTACAACCAATACAAGCATCCGTCGCATAGAAAGGCTTTGCCTTCACAAAAAGTTTATAAAAGAGAGGATTTACCGGACCTGATTTGATTTTATCCAATAGGTTAACCTTCATTGGTTCAAAGGCTCTGATGCTATGAATCAAGTGCGCGCCTTTTCTCAACGGCCTTTTAGCAATGCGAACAATTTTCTCCGCAACCTCTTTTGATGGCACGTCAAACATGGCTATGTAGTTCTCAGGCATCACAACAGGTATGACACCTTTAAAACGAAAATTCTTTTCTTTACACAATTCCTCCAGATATTGGCCTGCATTTCCGATACCGCTACCACAGGTCAGGAAAAAGTAAGCATCTCTTTCACCTCTTAAGGTCGCGTTTCTAATAAATTCTTCAAAAATATGTGGCAATCGCCAACAATAGGTAGGGGAAACAAACACCCAAGGCTCATCCGAAAAAAAGTTCGGAGCAATACCGCTTCTCATATATTTGAATGCATCTACCACTTCGTCGTCCAGGGTAAAGCCGAGATATTCCGCACAATATCTGCTGTTTCCGGTTCCGGAATAATAGATTATCATTCAGCTTCCTCCTCTTCTTCAGACTCTTCGCCCATCAGGCGCAGGATATCATCGATTTCCTCTTCTGTCATCCCCATATAAACAGCCAACTCATCAATGGTTACCTTTCGCCCAAGTTCTTCTGTCAGGGTCTTGATACTTTCGTCGAGCATAGTAACTTTTTCAACCATTTTATTGTCTCGGCTTTTAACTTCTGCATGTTCTTCAATCAACATCTGTATACACTGCTTCACTTGATTGACAATTATTTCGTGTGCTGTAGCCACATCCGTAAGCATGTCCAGCCCTAAAATAAGTCCCACATTGCCCTCTTGAATGATATCACCCAAAAAGATTTCCGGATGGTACATCTCTTTCGCAATCTCCACCACTTCTTTTAAATAAAGTTCTGTGAGACGATTTTTCGCAGATGCATCTCCGTTTATAAGTTTCTCAAACAGGCTTTCTCTCTCCCCTGATTTTTCCTCTTGAAAAGCTTCCAAATCATTCAGATACTCTTTTAAATAGGCTTCCTCTTCCTCCGTGTATGTAATCTTTTCCTCTGCCGCCTCTGTCATCTTGATATAGCCTTTCACGACTACCTTTTGAGCCAAAAGATAGTCGAAGACTAATTCCAACTGTTCTTCCGTCAAAGCAGCATCTGCAAAATAAGCTTTTACTTCATCTATTGTAATCTGGTCGCCCTGGCCTTTTGCCATCGCAACTAATCCGTTTAGTTTCTTTAAAAATTCTGCTCTTGCTTCCATAGTGTCCTCCCTGTGTTCTCAAGTCGTACTTCTATTATGTCACAATTACGGTCTGGTATCCAGCCCTTTTTAATCTTTGTTCCAATCTGCTTGCTTCGTCGATGGTTCTGAAATCACCTACACGCACTCTGTAGTATCCATCTCCACGCTCGATTCTTGCCGGAAAATCCATTTCCATTAATTCTTCCTGCAGATTTCTGGCATACATTTGGTTGCGGAAAGCTCCTGTCTGCACGGAATAGCGAGTCTCAAGGGTATCAGGTGCCCCTGGTAAAACTGCTATGGTTTCGATAATACCATCTGCAATGGCTCTTGCAATGGCATCAAAATTCGCATCAAACAGTTGGTTGTCTATGTCGGAATTAATAAATCCTACTTCCACAAGAACTGACGGCATTCTGGTGCGGCGAAGAACAATGAGGTTTGGTCTTGCTTTGACACCTAAGTCTACGAATCCTATTGTCTCCAACTGCTCATTGATATTCTGGGCCATCTCATATTTTACACCGGACAAATCATATACCAAGCTTTCTACACCTGATACTACGTTATCCTCCGGAAAAGAATTTCTGTGAATAGATACAAAGAAGTCTACTGCTGCTTCATTTGCAAGCTGAGCCTTTTCAAATGGTGTCTGATATACGTCTGTGGTTCTTGTGTAGAGTGTTTGAATTCCGTTCGCCTCCAAGATTGGACCAATGGCAAGGACAAGTGCAAGTGCATCATCCTTTTCTTGTCTTCCCTCGTAAACTGCACCCGGATTGGCACCACCGTGCCCTGCATCTAACATTACTGAATATGGCATGATATTGCTCCTTTTTACTGGTTCTGTTTTAATATATGCCACATATGCCTGTTTGTGAAATATCCATGATTTTTCCACCTTGCACCGTTACAGAAATTGTGCTATGCTCTGACTGAATCGTAAAATCATAAATGAACTACTAGGAGAAACTAAAACATGATTAAGTTAGTTGCAAGCGACATTGACGGAACATTAATTCCAGAAGGCAATAAAAAACTGAATCCTGAAATATATGACATTATCTTAGAATTAAAAGAGCATGGCATTCACTTCGTAGTTGCAAGCGGACGGCAATTACAGAGCCAAGAGCTTCTGTTTGCACCGGTTGCAAAAGATATTTCCTACATTTCTGAAAATGGGGCTATGTGCATGCATGAAGGACAACAATACGTAATCACAGAATTTGACCACAACCTAGCAATGCGAATTATTGAAGAAGTAGATAAAATGCCGGACTGCAAACTTACCATATCCTGTCCAAGCACACAATACATCAAAAGTGGTGACGAGGAATTTTACAATCATATGGTTTCCTTTTTGAAATACGACACCACTGCTGTGGACTCATTCAAAAACATAACCGAGCCAATTGTAAAAATTGCTTTTTGGAATACACAAAATACGCAAGCATCTTACGAACATTTCAAATCTCTATTTGAAAATGAAATCAATGTTGCATATGGTGGAAATTGTTGGATTGATTTTATTCCATTTGGTTCTAATAAGGGAACCGCCCTGAAATTCATTTTGGAAAAGATGAACCTAACCCCTGCGGAAGCGATTTGCTTTGGAGACCAACAAAATGATATTGAAATGTTGGAATATACTGAAACTAGTTATGCCATGGCACATGCAAAACCGGAAATCCATAAACATGCAACCGATATAACAGAATCTGTTGAAAAAACTTTACGTGAACTAATCAAAACGCTCGGGTAAGCCCCGAGCGTTTGTTTTATCTACTACCTCTTATTTAATTTTCACTACTTTGCGGTCATAGGTCACAAGTCCATTCACCTCTTCTTCCACGTCAGAAAGTTGTGTATAAACCACTCCACTAAGACCTTTCTCAATTAATGGCAATACCTGTTTTTCATATAACTCATGATAGGCATTTGACAAATCCTCAAGAGTATCAAATTTCTTATATCCAAAAATACGTTCCACGCTGGAATGTCCTGCAATATGGCAGGCATATCCGCCATATTCGGAAATGACAAATGCACGTTTATCATCTTTTTCTACCTTCAACTTGCGGAAATAATTATGTACGCTGTTGAAATCCCCTGCTTTCTGGTCGAACCAACCACTTGCATGGTCAACCGTTCTGGTAGGATCTTGAGACTTCACATCTTCAGCTACTCGTGCCGCATCAAACTGGCCCCAAGCTTCATTGAACGGAACCCATGTAGAGATAGAAGGTACGTTATATAAATGTTCAATGGTACCTTTGCACTCCTCTTCCCAAAGGCGACGTCCCTCTTCTGATTTTCTTGCGAATATACCATATAAATTATCTTTGATTACACGTCCCAAAAATGGAAGTCCCGTTGGCATATAACAAGCCCACATCATATTATAAGTGGTTCCGCCATTGACCATATCCTGCCATACAATCATTCCCAGACGGTCACAATGATAATACCATCGAAGCGGCTCAATCTTAATATGTTTACGAATCATATTAAAGCCCGTTTTCTTCGCCAGCTCAATGTCGTAAATAAACGCCTCGTCACAAGGTGCTGTCATAAGTCCATCCGGCCAATACCCTTGGTCTAGTAGACCATTTAAGAAATACGGTTTATGGTTAAGACAAAATCTCGGTACTCCTTTTTCATCCTTCTCAACAGTGAAATTGCGCATTGCAAAATAACTGCGGATTTCGTCGCTGTCTGCTTTCAAGGTGAAATAGTACAAATACGGTTCTTCCGGACTCCAAGGTACAAAAACACCGTCTTCAAATTGTAGGACGACAGTGGTTTGCCACCCTTTTTCTGTTTGCTTTTCCGATATCTCGTATACTATCCCATCCAGCGCTACACTTACTTCCTTCATTGGGGCTTCACTTTGCAAGATAATTGTTACGGAAGCCGCATCATAATCCGGCGTGATTTTCATGGTTTTTACATAGTTCTTCGGAACCCATTCATACCACACACTTTGCCAAATTCCGCTTTGTGCCGTGTAGAACATTCCCCCGCGCTTCAAGGTTTGTTTGCCGCGGGTATGATAAGACGTATCGCTATCATCCTGAACCCTTACCTGCAGTGTGCAAGGAGCATCTGAAACATACTCCGTAATATCCACCTTAAATGGAAGATATCCGCCATAATGTTTTGCTACTTCCACGCCATTTACATATACAACTGCCTGCTGGTCGACTGCATCAAAATGCAGAATACATCGTTCTTTGTTCTCTTTCCTCTGGCATTCCTCTCTTGAAAAGGTCAAAATTCTCTGATACCAAAGATATTCATTCGGCTGCAGTTGCCGTCCTACCTCGGACAAATATGCCTCCGGTGAAAATGGAACTAATATTTTCCCCTGACTTTCAAAGATATACTCCTCACCTTGAGGTACAATAGCATAATCCCATTCCCCATGTAGCATTTGAAAATGTTCTCTTTGCATTTGTGGGCGTGGGTACTCCTGCCAGATGTGTTCTTTGTCCAACATCTCTCCCCATGTGGTGGTAAGCTGAATCAAGGTGTCATCTGCATGTTCCTTGTGTATGTTTGCTAACGCATCTTTTAGTCGCATTTTTTCTGTGTCTCCTCTTTTTTTGCTTTACATCTTCTAACTATCTTACGAGTCCCTTTTACAATCAGAACAATAATTCCTGTCAAGATTGCAAGAACTACAAGAACCAGGGCGATAATGATAAAGAAAAACTTATTTGGGTTCTTTAATAAATCACCAATCTTCTTGCTGTCATCTACAACTTTTCTACCTTCTTCTTTGGCATACTTCACCGGTACATTTCCAACACCATCTCCATCTGTATCTTCAAAAGAAGTCATATACTCTGCGATAGCAGCCCATGCTTTGAGCTCCGTGCCTTCTGTTGTCATAATTACTGCATCTTCATATCGCTCAACCGGTGTTCCATCTGCAAATTTCGGTACAATAGAAAGAAGTCCGTAGGACAAATCTGTTACACCACCAAGCATCTGTGAAGTATAGAAATCGGTTACCACGCGATAAAGCTTGTCATCCTCAAGTTCCACACGTTTTTCATCATTATCACAAAGATAAACATCTGTCACCTTATTTAAAATCATGCGATTTGGATTGTAGTTCCAATATAAACCATCTGTGTAGAGTCTTGCCGTTGTCATCAAATCGGAAATGCTGGCATCAATTTCTGCCGCCATCTTCAATTCTGCACCCGTCAAATAAATGCTGATTAATGGGTATCCCGGAATACCATCTTCCCCGATTCCCAATGAGAAGGAATGGAATACATTTTCCGGTGTGATATCTCCCTTTGCATAGGAATCACGGATTACACCTGCCGGCACAACTGCTACATCCACAGGATGCGGGTCAGAATCAGACATTTTCGCAACTGCATAGGTATAGGAATCTGCCATAATACTTCCTAGGTTCAATTCCGTGTGTAATGCAGAAGCGTCACTACTGGTAGCAAAATCGATTTCATTGGTACAAAGAACTTGATTTCTTGTATAGCCAAACTTCTCAAGGTATTTGCTGTCCACCATGTTCATAAATCCATCTACTTTTTCCTGAGTTTCTTTATCAGCCTCAATAGATGTATCTACGGTAATTAATTCATAGGATTCCATGTTCCATCTGCCATTTGATCTTTGTGACATAGAAAGATTTCCAAGATATTTTCCATACTCTGCCGCCGACACAATATAGGTGTCACCATGTACAATTGGTTCATCCAATTTCGTATGTGTATGTCCGCTAATGATTAAATCTAATTCCGGCACACTTTTTGCCAAAATTTCATCCTCTGATTTGTCATCCTCTTCCCATGTTCCGCTGTGAGAAACGCAGACAATCATATCTACATTTTCCTCTTCCTGTATCTCTTCTACCGTATCCTTTACGGCTTCTACCGGATTTTCAAATACCAACGGACAATTCGGTACACAGTCTAAAGAATCCTTGCCAAATACACCTGTAATGGCAATTTTAACATCGCCTTTTTCTACAACAATATATTCCTCAACGTCGTAGTTTTCAAAAGCTGCTTCTAGAAGCTTCTGATCTTCTGTAAGACCTTTTTCCTCCATTGCATCCCAATCCACATTGCAAACTACTAATGACGGAAGCTCTTCTCCGCTGGATATTGCAGTATTTAGCATATTCGCTAAACCTTTTGCTTTGTAATCAAACTCATGATTTCCTAGTGTGGTCACATCCATGCCAAGTTCCCCTAGCATTCTGATTTCGGAAGCCTCTTCTTCGTATACAACTTGTACCAATGTACCCATAGAAAAATCACCGGCATCCAATAAAAGCGTGTCCGGATTCTCAGCCTTCTGCTGATTGATAAGCGTCTTGATTTTTGCAAAACCACCTAGCGTCTGAGTTTCACCATCTTCTACTGTTGCAAATGGATTCAAATGCGAATGGGTGTCGTGCAGGAACATGACATCCACTTTTTTTGTGTCAGAACTTGCTGTTGCGCCAAGTACGCCTATCGTAGCTAATAAAAATATGATTACTGCGGATAATATAGTTCTTTTCTTCATAATCTGCTCCTTGTTCTTATTGTTAATGTTTTAAACTGATATAAATATTTTACCGAAAATCCTATTTGTTGTAAACAAAAACACGCTACAAAAAACACATCTCAGTCAAACTGAGATGTGCTTCTTATTACATTAAATTATAATTTTGAATATCCGTAGCTATTTACAATTGCATCTAATTTCTTGCCTTCCTTACACATCGGGCATTCGCTTGGTGCATAAGCACGGTAATCCGGAATATCTTTACTTGTAAATATAGTCTTTACTTCCAAACCGTTAATCTTATTAATGGAACTGAATACTGAGCAGATTCCACAAACAGTTCCACCGTAATATAATACAGCTTCAATCGCACGTTTTACAGATTTTCCTGTTGTAATGGATGGCGCGAGAATCAGTACCTGACTGTTCTTAATCATGCGTTGCACATTATCACGGAATAAAATCTGTCCGTTCTGATGATACTCAGGTGAAACGATAGAAATATTGTTCCCATGACTTAAAGAATGTCTGCTGACATCAGCCAACTGCTCAGCCATGAAGGTTCCTATTGTATCTGTCTCTTCCAGGCATACAATGGTGTCTACCAATGTTGTATGTGCGTATTCATCCGCCAAAACCTTTGCCGTCTCTCTACAGTTGTTGTGTCGAACCTTTACCGTCGACATATCGATATATGTATTGATATGTGAGTTGCTTGTGGCAAAATGACCTTTCATAATTTTAATTCTTGCTTTCGGGTTCTTCGTCGAGCGAAGGTCAACTAATCTTTCGTCCATATTGCATCCTCCTTGATACCAATTAAATTTTTCTGATAATTTAGTATAACATGATAAATTGTCAGACGCAATTGTTTTGTTGTAGAATCTGCTTGTTTCAGAACACAAGCTTCCAAACGAAAAAGGTGGGGTTATATTGTTCCCCACCAGTTCCTATTATGTTCCATATGTAAATATTTTTCCCGCGTCGCCAGACCACCCCGAATATGACGTTCCGATTTATTTACATCTAACACTTTTCGCACCTCCGCTGTAAGTGACGGATTGATTTTCTCTAATCGCTCAGCTACGTCTTTATGTACGGTACTTTTACTAATCCCAAAGGCTTTGGCCGTCTGCCTCACGGTTGCATTGTTCTCTATGATATAATTTGCAATCTCAATTGCCCGTTCTTCGATGTAATCCTTCAAAATAAAACCCCTGCATAAATCGCTTTTTTACAATCTATGCAGGGGAGTGTTAAGTTATTCTTGTACTTTAGTCGTAATCTTCTTACGCACGCTTTTTAAATATCTTACTCCTAAACAGCAATATGTTCATTCCAACAAAGAATACCACCAAAATAATCATCGTCAGATACGGTTTCACCGGTGCCAACGTTGCAAGAAGCATCATTGGAAAACCAAACACAATGGCCGGGAAATTCTGATATACCATGTTATCAGCCGCCGGTGTATTGAAATCACCGTCAATTTCTCGAAGAAGAATAATACCCGTACTTGCAGTTCCTGTAAGCATTCCATACATCATCAAGAATTGTTCTTCCTTATATTCCGGGAACAATGTTTTTGCAACATAGTAATTGTAGAAATAGGTAATAAACAAACCTACTAAACCGAGAATTACGATGATTCCCCAATAACTTTCTAAAATATCCAATCGAATAGCCGCAATACCTGCAACAACCATCACGTCAAAGAAAAAGTTACTAATTCTCGTCATCAGGAAGTCGTTGATATACTCCTTCTCTGCAATACCATGTTTCTTTAACTGATTGATAATAATTTTTATTAATGTTCCGGAAAGTACACCAAGCAGGAAGTTGAAACCATATATGACAGACTTCATACCTGGCAAAAGCTTACCTAAAAGAAACATTAATAAGAAGGTGCACATATAGGCTGCCATAACTAATGCTATCTGTATGGTCAATTTATCAATACTTCCTTGCATTGGAATCTCATCCGCTTTTTGTACTTGTTCTGACTTAAGCACGCCTTCTTCCGATGCACCTGTAATCTTACGTTTTCTCTTAAGTAAATTTAGGTGTACAACACCACCGATGCTTGCACTCAAAAACCCCAGAGCAGCAATAGTAAGACCAAAGGTTTTACCACCAACGAAACCATGCTCTGTTTCGTAAATTGTTCCATAATTCATCGCCTGCCCTGTTCCTTGTCCATAGCCAAATGGCAACAAAATGCCGGCTGCCTCAAAGAAGCCTTTGATGATTAAGGAAGCAATAATGGTAATACCAAAACCAATAATCGCCTGGAGCAAATATGTAGAAACTGTGGTAACACCTGTATTAAAGATTTCCGTCGTACGCTTTTTCGAAAGCTTCCCATTTTCCGTTTTAAAAGAAGATGCAACAAATCCAAGTGCCAGAGCGTGATAGGTTACAATCTCAAGATTGTTATATCCATTCGTTCCAAAAAACACTTCCTCAAATAACACATTTCCTGTAATCATCTTATATAGACCGGAAACCACTAAGAGGAGCCCGCCACCTAGCACAGATGTTGGAATTAATGATTGTTCCAAAATCCTAATTTTCTTTTTCATTGCATTGGCTGCTAACAAACTTAAGAATAGCATCGCCATGATGTTAAGCCAGCCCCATACACTAAAGTCCCAAAAATTGCTCATTTTCTTCTCCTCTACTTACGTTCTTATAACGATAATACATATGCACATATTTGATCGCATTGAACCGTTTATTACCTTTTAACTGATAAACTTTTTTATCATGATATATATTGAGCTTGTTTCGTCCTAGCACGGAAGCTGCTGTAATCTCTGCAAATGGAAACTCCTTGCCATCCATAACCACACGATCACTATAAAGCTTAATATCTGCACATTTTTTAATCAGATTTTTCCTCGTATATACAATAACCTCGTACAAAGAAGCAAACTCCTCATACATCGGTGACTCCAGATACTCGTCCAATTCCATGCAATTAACAAAATCTTCTTGATACTCGTACCAATCATTAATAAAGCGAAATGGAAAATAATGGTCCACACCTTTTAATTCTTTTGTTGGCAAATACTGCACTTTTCTGCCACATTTCATACACTGAACCTTATCTCCGTGGCTTTCAAATATAGAAAGTCCGCAATGTGGACAAACATAGAACAACCTTTCCATATATTCTGCATTTTTTCTGTGATAGTAATTGGTCGTCACTTTTGCCTCGTTGACATACAGTTCCTTTTGGATTACATGATATAGTTCATCATTGCTCCATTCCTTGTATTCCTCAGGCATAATGACACGAGAAAAGTATCCGCGCATTTTCCCTCTTCTCGCCTTGTCACACCACCTAGGCTGAACACCATAACCACCTTCAATGCGGAAAAATGCAATTGGAAGATTAAGCGTCTTCGCAAGGGATGCAATTGCAGGATTCATGTGCTCTGTCTTTCCACTATAAGTACGATTACCTTCCGGTGCAATAGCAATAGTTCCGCCTTCTTTTGCAACTTTATAGCAGGTTCTTACCGCCTGCACATCCGTTGTCTGCTTCTTAATCGGAATCGGTGCTATCAAATATCGAATAATGGAGGATACCCACCCAAGTGAGAAAATATCTTCCGTTGCCACATAATAAATCGGTCCCTTAAATGCCATACCAACCAAAAACTGGTCAAACACCATCTGATGATTCAGCAGAATCAAATATGGTCTGTTCTGTTGGTCTTTCATTCGTTCGATTTTAACTCCGAATTTCAATCGACAATATGGATACATAACCAAATATAACAGGTTTCTCACCACTTGATGCCGAGGATATATCCATTTTTTCTTCTTTTTGCTCATATGTATCTCCTGATTTCTTCCTAAGTATCATCTTATTCATTATATCCCTTTATAATTACTTTGTAAACATTTCATAAATATTTCACGATACCAAAAAACGTCAGAACTAGTTATGAATACTAGCACTGACGTTTCATTTATATTGTAACCCAACACATCTCTGCAAACTCGTTTTTTTCTGCACAGACTGTCACCTGATAACCGGATATCTCATATTCCTTAAAATAACACTCCGCCATTTCCAACGTCTGAAGGGGCACACGAATACCGATTCCCTTCATTTTCAAGAAGCTTTCCTTCTTCGTCCAAATGCGAAAGAACTCTCGGTTATATGCATCACCTGAAAATGATTTGAGATATGCATTTTCCTCTACTGAAAATGCACGTTCTCCAACCAGTTTTGGTGCTTCTTTAATTTGCTCAATATCACATCCCACCGGTCGTTCACTCACTGCACAGATCACATAATCTCCCGAATGCGAAAGGTTAAAGCAGATACCATCTGCAATCGGTTTCCCATTTTCATCTGTTTTAAGTGTATTTGACGAGATACCGTGCTTATGGAAAACATGATTCAGCAATAATCCTGCTCCCAAACTTTGTAACCTTTTTTGCTTTTGTTTTGAAGCCAGAATCTTCTTTTGCCTCTCTATCGGAAGCCCTTCCATCACTTTGACATTCTCCAATGGTTCCGGAAGTGTAGAGATATCAGCGACATATACGTATACCATCTGCTTACTCTGTTACAGTTTCTGAAGAATCCGCTGCCTTTGGTTCCACTACTTTACAGTTCTTATAGATAAATTCAGCCACTTTTTCCTGCTTAAACGCAAGTTTAAAGGAATCCTCTCCATACATTTCCTCATAAGCTTCCTCAACAGCATCACCATCTTCATATCCATAGAGTTTTGCCTGATCTTCTAAAAACTTCTCATAAGCCTTATCGCTAAAATCAAGTTTTTCTACTTTTTGAATTAACTCAATTGCCAATTCAGACAACAACTGTTCCTTGGCAATATCTTCAAAAGATGCTCCAAGCAAATCTTCTTCTGACATACCTGTTGATTTCTTCAACTCTTCTAAAGTTGTACCATAGTACATCGATGCCATCTGCTCTAACTGTTCTGTATACATTTCTGTACAATCTTCAATCGCATCTTCCAGTCTTTCTTTCGGATATTCAATCACTTCACATTGCTTCATAAATGCTGCAAATGCATTGGATTTCATCTGCGCCTCAGCAGATTCCTTATTACTCTTTTCCAAATCTGCTTTCACCTGTGCTTTGTATTCATCAACTGTCTTCGCTTTATCTGACAATTTTGCAACAGTCTCGTCATTCAATTCCGGAATAACAACTTCCTGAATTTTGTCCAAAGTAATTGTAAATACAACTGCCTTTCCTGCTAAATCAGCATTGCCATAATCAGCTGGAAATGTAAGTGGCAAGTCAAATTTATCGCCCGGTTTGTGTCCCACTATTCCCTTCTCAAATCCATCAATAAAACCTGCTTCGCCTAATGTGATAGTCTGATCGGTAGCAGTACCTCCCTGGAATGCAACACCATCTTTTTTCCCTTCATAATCAATCACGACTTGATCGCCCATTGCCGCTGCACGATCTGTAATATCAATTGTTTCAGCCAATGTTTGAAGGTCTGATTCAATACTCATGTTTATGTCTTCATCTTTAACCGGAGTAGGGTCTACTCGTTCAACCTCAAGCTCTTTCCATTTTTTAATCTTGATAAAGTCGTTATAAACTTCTCCCTTATCTCCAACCTTATAACCTTTGCCACAGCCTGTTGCAACTACGACCATAGCCATCGCTAAGAATAGCGCCATAATTCTTTTTTTCATAGTATTTCTCCGTTCCTTTTTTTAAAAATTTTCTTCTGCCTATACCGTATAATATACCATGTTTTCTTTTTTTTGCAAAGTATTATCTTGCACTTGTGACTAAAGAATGTTAAACTTGATAATAGTTTACATAAAGTATCTAGTTAGGAGGTTTTCCCATGAAAGGATGGATTATTTTTGCAGTGGTAGTTGCCATTTTAATTGCAATCATCGCTGTGTTATATTTCTTAGGAAAAAAAGCAGAAAAGAAACAAGCAGAACAGCAAGAACAATTGAAAGCGGCAGCACAGAATATTTCAATGCTGATTATTGACAAGAAACGTATGAAGCTTAAAGAAGCTGGCCTTCCGTCAATTGTACTTGAAAGCACACCAAAGTATCTTCGCGGAGCAAAGATGCCGATTGTAAAGGCAAAGGTTGGTCCTAAAGTGATGACATTAATGTGTGACGAGAAGATTTTCCCATACGTTCCTGTCAAAAAAGAAGTAAAAGCTGTTGTAAGCGGACTTTATATTACAGATGTAAAGGGAATCAGAGGTCCATTGGATGCTCCACAGAAGAAAAAAGGATTCTTGGCAAGATTCAAAAAATAATAATGAAGCACAAAAAAGTACGGAGTTTATTTCCGTACTTTTTTAATGTCATCTTGTTTTGCAGTATAAATTGCCTATCATATAAAAAATTCTTCAGACTCTCTTGGCTGGATATTGATACGAATAGTACAATCCGCCAGCGGTTCACAATTCACATCCAACGCATATTCCGCACGAATGTTAATATTGTTTTCAGTTTCGTCAACAATCAGCTTGCTTGTACATATACCAAGATTAAGCTGACCGAACGGCGTTTGATAATGGCATCTGTTATTCTTATTCTTTTCAAATATCATATGCATATTGGAAACACCTTTTTTCATGACTTCCAAGGATTCTTTTCCGTTAACTCTTATCTGCGTTTTCGTAACGCCCGGAATGCCTTCCACCACCTCTTCCATGAAGATATAATGCTTCCCATCTTTAAAGTAGTAAGTACCTGCACTAACGATTTCAATTGGCTCATCATCCATACTCTCCATTGTATTTACGGCCATCTGAAGACCGGAAATACTCACTAATACATCTTTCGTCATATTCCACCTAATACTCTTCTATATTAATCTGTTTTGTAGTTTCAATATCATATGGCAGAATCGAATTTGCAAATTGTTTGAATTTATCCGCAGCATCACTTACATAAAATGAATAGGAACCATGGTCTCCCTCAATGTCCGGATTCTCCATATCCATTTCCTGCAGAATTCGCTTCAAGTCCATAGCTGTTTCATAAGCAGGATTGACCAAGGTTATCTTTTCACCGACATACTCTTTAATCTTAGAACGCAACAACGGATAATGTGTACATCCCAAAATCAATGCATCAATATCTGACTGTTTAAGGCTTGCCAAATAATAGTCAATAATCTCATCTGTAACCCGATGCTTCTTGAATCCTTCTTCCACCAGCGGAACAAACAGCGGGCATGCTTTTCCAATCACGGAAACCTCCGGATTAATCCCTTCGATAATCTTCTCATACATGGAACTTCTCACAGTAGCCTCTGTTCCGATTACACCTATTTTTTTATTTTCAGTTACTGCTAATGCAGCTCTTGCTCCCGGTTCTACCACACCAATAATTGGAATGTTAAACTCATCCTTTACCGTGTCGAGTGCCAATGCGCTGGCCGTGTTACAGGCAATTACAATTGCCTTTACACCCTTGGTCTGTAAAAAATGAATAATCTGTCTGGAGTAACGAATAATGTTATCCTTAGACTTGCTACCATACGGAACACGCGCAGTGTCACCAAAGTAGACAATGTCTTCTTTTGGCAAGTTACGCATAATTTCTCTGGCTACAGTCAATCCACCTACTCCGGAGTCAAATACACCAATTGGGGCAGTTTTCTTCACATTTATATCCAAAGTACCTTCTCCTTACAATATTTTTGCAATATCTAACTGATATTCTGGAATCTCTTTGTTCATCTTAAGTGCGTCATTGATATCAAAATCAATATAGTGTCCATCTTGATATCCCACCACGCGATTGGTCTTTCCTTCTAAAATAAGTTCTACTGCTTTCGCACCCATGATAGACGCATACACTCTGTCTTTTACAGTTGGGCTTCCACCACGTTGCAAGTGACCAAGAATAGTAGCTCTGGTCTCCACACCGGTAGCTTCTTCGATTCTCTTTGCCATGTTGATAGAATCACCAACGCCTTCTGCATTGATAATGATGTAGTGTTTCTTACCACGTTTTCTTTTTTCAATAATGTCGTTAATCATAGCCTGCTCATCATATCCATGTTGCTCCGGCAAAAGAATATACTCTGCACCATTAGCAATACCACACCAGAGAGCAAGGTAACCTGCGTCACGCCCCATTACCTCTACGATACTACATCTCTCATGAGAGGTTGAAGTATCACGAATCTTATCTATAGCTTCCATTGCAGTATTGGCAGCTGTATCAAAACCGATTGTGTATTCTGTACAGGCAATATCCAGGTCGATTGTGCCAGGAATACCGATTACATTGATTCCGTAATCTGATAATTTCTGAGCACCGGCAAAGGAACCATCTCCACCGATTACAACCAATGCCTGAATTCCATATTTTTTCAAAATAGACGCAGCCTTCAACTGTCCTTCCGGTGTACGCATCTGTTGACTTCTTGCTGTCTGCAAAATGGTACCACCACGTTGAATGGTGTCGGCCACATCACGTCCTGACATCTCGATAATTTCTTCTCTTAACAAACCATGATATCCGCGGCGGATTCCGCGTACTGTCAATCCATTTGCCAATGCAGTTCTTACAACTGCACGAATCGCTGCATTCATTCCCGGTGCATCTCCACCACTTGTCAAAACACCAATTGTATTAATTTCATAATTATCTATCATAGTTGTCCTCCTCATGTATTCTTATTATACAAGCCTTTCCGTCTGTTTTATAAAATTTTGCTTGACTCTGAACAGTAATCACATTATTTGCATTTTACACCTTTTCTATCTGTTTTTCTACCACTTTTATACGTTCTTTTCCAAAATGTTTCGTCAAGTGTTCTAATAGCTGTGGTGTAATCTCTATATTTTTGTTTGCCGGAAGCCTTTTTACACCTTTTTCCTTTGCACAATAAATCACAACCATATCTTTTCCTTGGAAATCTTTGAGCATTTCATAAAGGGCAGCTTCCTCCGCTTGAAAACTTGGAATATCCGGAAATTGAATCCAAAGCTCCGATGGCACATCTTCAAAAGGTATGATGAGCTCACAAATCAACTTGCTGGCATTGTCATCTTCTTCCGACACTCTGCCTTTTACAAATACTTTGGAATCCTCTTGCAAACAATTTCTGTTCTTCTCGTAATCTTTCGGGAATACCACGACTTCTACAGTACCCATCAAATCTTCAATTGTTAAAAACGCCATTGTTTTGTTGTTCTTGGTATGCTTAATGGTGATTCCCGTAATCATCCCACCGATAATGGCACGTTCCCCATCATGTACTTTTGTACGTCCGGATTCTTCGTCCACTTGGAAATCCAAAGTTGTGTTGGTGATACTCTTTCTCCACTTGGCTTCGTATTTCTGCATCGGATGTCCACTGACATAGATACCAAGCACCTCTTTCTCGAACGCAAGAAGTGTTTCCTTTTCGTACTCACCCACATTTGGCAGTGGAATATCAAACTCAACCTTTTGTTCTTCGCTTACCATATCAAACAGTGTCATCTGACCGGACATGGAATACTTCTTTTCCTGATTTACCTGGTCGAGAATCTTGACATAAATCATCATAAACTGCTTGCGGGTACCGCCAAGACTATCTAATGCCCCTGCCTTAATAAAGCTCTCAATCGTCCTTTTATTGACTTCTTTTCCTGACAAACGTTCAATAAAGTCCTTCAAATGCTTAAATGGCCCATTTGCCGTACGTTCTGACACAATTGCCTCAATAACAGGTCGTCCCACGCTCTTAATTGCCGCAAGTCCGTAACGAATATTCGGACCATCTACGGAGAATTTACCCACTCCCGTATTAATATCCGGTGGCAGAATTTTTATTCCCATCTGACGACAGGTATAAATGTATTCAGAAACCTTTCCTGAATTGTCAATGACGGAGGTCATAAGAGCCGCCATAAACTCTACCGGATAGTAGTATTTCAAATAAGCTGTCTGGTAGGAAACAATTGCATATGCTGCTGCATGAGACTTATTAAACGCATACTTTGCAAAATCAAGCATTTCATCATAAATCTTATTTGCCACTGCCTCCGAAATTCCATTTGCAACACAACCAGGCACTCCTTCCTCCGGATTGCCATAGACAAAGTTCTTTCGCTCCTGTGCCATCACATCTGCTTTTTTCTTCGACATCGCACGGCGAAGCAGGTCGCTTCTTCCCAAAGTATATCCTGCCAAATCACGCACAATCTGCATAACCTGTTCCTGATATACAATACAGCCGTAGGTTGCCTTCAAAATAGGCTCTAACTGCGGACAGTCATAGGTAATTGATGACTGATCATTTTTTCCCTTGATATACTGTGGAATAAAATCCATCGGGCCCGGTCGATACAGCGCGATACCGGCAATAATATCTTCCAAACTCTGCGGCTTAAGTTCCTTCATGAAGCTCTTCATTCCCGCACTTTCCAGCTGGAACACACCATCTGTCTTTCCTGTTCCCACAGATTCAAGTACTCGTTTATCGTTATAATCGATATGGTCCATATCGATTTTCTTTCCTGTATTCTGCTCGATGAGCTGCACAGCATCCCGAATCACGGTAAGCGTACGAAGACCAAGAAAATCCATCTTAAGAAGCCCCAGTCTCTCCAACGTAGTCATAACAAACTGGGTCGTCACAGAACCATCTGAACCCAAGGATAATGGTACATACTCATCTACCGGATTTTCGCAGATTACAACACCGGCCGCATGCATGGATGAATGTCTAGGAAGTCCCTCCAAACGCTTTGACATATCGATGAGTTCCTTCACCTGCTCGTCCTTCTCATAAAGGGCACGCAATTCAGAATTCATCGTCAGCGCTTTATCCAAGGTAATGTTCAATTCTGTCGGAATCATTTTGGAAATGCTGTCACACATTGCATATGGCAAATCCATAACACGTCCCACATCTCGAATAACACCTCTTGCAGCCAATGTACCGAAGGTTACAATCTGAGCTACATTTTCTGCGCCATATTTACGCACCACATAATCGATGACTTCCTGTCTTCTTTCAAAACAGAAGTCAATATCAATATCCGGCATGGATACACGTTCCGGATTCAGGAAACGCTCAAACAGTAACTGATAACGAATCGGGTCAATGTTGGTGATTCCAAGGCAATAAGACACAATACTACCTGCAGCCGAACCACGTCCCGGTCCAACCATAATCCCATTTGTACGGGCATAGTTAATAAAATCCCACACGATGAGAAAATAATCTACATACCCCATGTTTCGGATTGTGTTCAATTCAAATGTAAGACGCTCCGTCAGCTCACCTTCCGGATTCTCATATTTCTTATGCAAACCTTCAAAACAAAGTTTGTTCAAATATTCCCATGCTGTATAGCCACTTGGAACATCATACTTCGGCAACTTGGTTACCCCAAACTCAATTTCCACATTACAGCGGTCTGCAATCTTCTGTGTATTTTCAATAGCCTGCAATGCATATGGGAAAAGATTACGCATCTCGTCTTCCGACTTGACATAGTACTGCCCGCCTTCGTATCGCATACGGTCCTCGTCAGCCAGTTTCTTTCCTGTCTGAATACACAACAAAATGTCATGCGGCTTTTCATCCTCCGCATATGTATAATGTACGTCGTTGGTAGCCACAAGCTCAATGCCGGTTTCCTGCGACAAACGCACCAACTGTTGATTCACCAACTGTTGCTCTTGCATACCATGGTCTTGAAGTTCAAGGAAGAAATTCCCCTTTCCAAAAATTCCTTCATAACGTTTTGCAGTCTCAAAAGCTTCTGCATACATACCTCGTAGCAAGTTCTTTTGCACTTCTCCAGCCAGGCAGGCGCTAAGCGCAATAATGCCCTCATGATATTGTTCCAAAACTTCCATATCTACACGTGGTTTATAATAATAACCATCCACGAAACCTTTGGAAACGATTTTCATGAGGTTCTGATATCCTATATTATTTTCCGCCAAAAGCACCAAATGATAATAGCGCTCTTCATTGTTGCTGCCCGGCGTCTTATCAAATCGAGAGCCCGGCGCCACATATACTTCACAGCCTAGGATTGGCTTGATGCCCGCATCCTTTGCAGCATTATAAAAATCAATGACACCATACATCACTCCGTGGTCTGTAATGGCAGCACTATTCATACCAAGTTCTTCGACTCTGGCTACATATTCTTTTATCTTATTGGAACCGTCCAGCAAACTATATTCCGTGTGGACGTGTAAATGTACAAAACTCATTTATTTCACCTTTATCGTATTTTCACCAATCTCTATCTTACCTTCTTTTAAGAGTCTTCCAACCGCACGCTTAAATGCATTCTTACTTAAGTTAAATTCTCTCTTTATCACTTCTGGATCAGCCTTATCTGTAAACGGAAGACTTCCACCGTATTCTTGAAGTCTTGTCCAAATTAAATTCGCATCCTTATCCATCTGCGCTGGAATCTTATCTCTCACACTCAAGTCTAGCTTTCCATCTGCTTTTACTGCAGTTACACGGGCCTTCACACTTTGTCCCACTCGCATTTTCCCAAAGACCTCTTTCTTTGGAATCAACGCGGAATACTGGTTATCCACTGCAACGAATACGCCAAATTCATCACTTGTATCGTAGACAATACCCTCTACCATGTCGTCCTTCTGATATGGCGAATCTGTTCTAAGAAGCTCATACACTTTCATGGTTGCACAAAGTCGCTCGCTTTTATCGATATAGAGCGAAACCAAACATTTGTCTCCCGTCATAACCTTGGCTGTCTGCTGCTTAAACGGAAGGAACAAATCCTTTTCCAACCCCCAATTTAAAAATGCACCGTATTTATTCGTATCTGCAACCTCCAGAACTGCCAACTCACCAAGCTCTACTTTTGGTTCATTGGTCGTTGCGATTAATCTGTCATCGGAATCTTTATATAAAAATACTTCCACCGGGTCACCTGGTTCAATCCCAGCCGGAACCTGTTTCTTTGGAAGCAATACCCTTTCTTCATCATTTCCAAGATATACTCCGAAATCTACTTTTTTTACCACTGTCAGTACTTGTTTTTTTCCTAATCTCATTAGTTTTCTCCTATTACTTCTACAATTGCATACACGTTGTCCTGCTCATTACATAATACCGCAGTTAGAACATTGCCCTGCATTGCACATTTTAATATCATTGTCTCACCGTAAACGGCTGCTTTTTTATACTCCACACGAAGGCCTGTGACGAAAAAATTCTCCGGCAACGCCTCGCATGCCAATTCTATGTACTTGGCATTATTCATATGGTTGTTCGTATCAATATGATACTTGTGCACGGTGAATGTGTCAACCACTTGCAGCTCTTCCGGCGTTTGGATTTTTCTGGACACGATTTCCATTGGAAGCGGCTCCTCCACTTCATAAACGTCTATTTCTGCTTCAGTCGGTTTCACCGGTCTTCCCGTTTCTATATCCACATATACCCAAAGACTGTGAGCACAGGCAAGTTCCTCTCCATCTGCTGTTTTCAAACAGAAATCTCTCGGCCCGAACACGCCCTTAAATCCAGTCGCCCAGGTAGATACCTCAAGTTTTTCACCAACCTGTGGTCGTCGTTTGATGGATACCTGCCAGGAATTTAAAATCCATGCCCTGTTTTTTTCTTTTAGATAATCAAACCCCACACCTAATTGCTCTGAATTTTCCGTTGTACAATCCTGAAAATAGTTAATGATTGCCGCAATCTTCAGTTTATTATCCGTGCCGCACTCACTGTAACGGACACGGCCTTCCAACTTGTACATCTATATTTCCTCCATCTGTCGCTAGAAGAAGAACCACCCGATTTTAAAACGGGTCGTGGTGGTCACCATTTCATAGGTATCTTCCTCAAGAACTTCTTTCAATTCATTCTTCCCTTTTTCCGGAACTACTGCATGTACCGCATCTATAAAACAAAGATTCGGATATAACACGCACCACCAATTCTGACCCTTTGCCTGTCCAATCTCGATGCGAAGGGCTTCGTACTCCCCTGCCGGAAATGTGATATCCCCATAGGTCTTGTCCGGAAAATCACAGGTAGTAACTTCTGCTTTTACGGAATAATCGTAACCTTCTTCTGCGATAATCTCGGCCGCCACCTGTTCAATCTGCACCAAATTCTCTCGCGCCCATTTTTTTGTCGTTTCTACACTGTCTGACTCTGGCAGCTCCTGCTTCATATAAGCGATAATCGCTTCTTTTACTTTCATTTTCAATGCCTGGTCTTCCTCACTATCACTGTTTGCTAACACGTGAAAACGAAAAACCTGCTCAGCAAGTTCTCCCTGCATTTCGCTTTTCTTTGCATTTACTATAAGACCGGTTATTAAAATTCCTATCAAAACTCCGACCATCGCACATGTTTTTTTCATAATTATGTACCTCCCAATTCATTTGTTGGGAGTGTGCTCACTTTTCAGAATTTTATTCATGAAAATCTATTTTTTTGTTCGAATGGTATCGCTTACTGTCTTTGCCTGATTTTCAATATGTGTGCTGATAGCCACTTTGGCAGCCGCTTTATCATGCTTTTCAATACACTCGATAATGTGCTCGTGTTCAGCTAGAAGAACCGGATGCACTTCTGTCCTTTTTAAATATTCTACACGGTAACGATACATTTGCTCACGCAGGTTATAGAGAAGCTGAATCAGTCTCTGATTATCAGTTGCCAGATATATAATATCGTGAAATTTCACGTCTGCTTCCGCAAATTCTGTCACATCTCCACCTTGCAGAGCCGCTTCGAATTCCTTTGCCGCTTCCCTTAAGCTTTGGATATCTTCGGCAGAAATCCTGTCACATGCAAGATCCACTGCCAATTCTTCTAATGCCGCACGTACCTCCAACACATCGCGCAAGCTTTTCTCTGTAATCTCCGCAACCTCAGCACCGCGTCTTGGAATCATCAGAACAAGCCCTTCCAATTCCAATTTACGAATTGCCTCCCGAATCGGAGTACGGCTTACACCCAATTTGTTTGCCAGCTGAATTTCCATTAATCGCTCACCCGGTTTTAGTTCTCCGCGCAGGATTGCTTGACGAAGGGTATTAAATACAACGTCACGCAATGGCAGAAATTCATTCATATTTACTTCAAAATCCGCTCCCATGTTACTTCCTCCTTACATTGTGTACATTTGCCAAATACACTTGCTTTGCACAGTCCATATTTCTTAGCTTATGCCAAGCTTCCTTGGCTACCTTACGGTTATCAAAGATTCCAAATACAGTCGGACCACTTCCGCTCATCATGGCATTTAAAGCGCCCGCTTCCTTCATCGCATCCTTTATGGTCTCGATAATCGGGTACCTTTCGATTGTTACACTTTCCAACACATTCCCCATTGATGATGCTATCTTAGACAAATCTTGTTCTTTCAGTCCCTGTAATAGTCCATCTATATCCGGATGTTCCACAATCTCCTTTGCATCCAATGTTTCATACACCCATTTTGTCGAAACACTAATCGCAGGCTTGGCCACTAAAATATAACACTTTGGCATTGGCGGCAACGAAGACAGTTCCTCCCCGATTCCCTCTGCCAACGCGGTGCCCCTCATCACACAATAAGGCACGTCCGCACCAAGGGATACGCCTCGTTCCATCAGTTCTGATTGGCTAAGTCCCAGGTCAAACATGCGGTTCATTCCAACCAAAACCGCTGCCGCATTGGAGCTTCCGCCCGCCATGCCAGCAGCGACTGGAATTCTTTTTTCTAATTTGATATGCACACCTTCTCGTATATCAAACTCGTCTATTAATAGTTTTGCCGCCTTATAAGCGATATTATTCTCATCAACCGGAAGATAGGAAAGATTCGTTTCCACCTGTATCCCTGGTTCTTCTGTCTTGGTTAAAGTCACATTGTCATACAGGTAAATGGTCTGCATCACCATGCGCACATCATGATATCCATTATCTCGTCTTCCCAGTACATCTAAGCCCAAATTAATTTTGGCAAGAGCCTTTAATGTCAAAGTATGTTCCATCTCTTATCCCCCTATTGTCTTACTTTGTACTTCCTATGTATCTTGTATACAATACTCTTACAGTATACTCATATTTTCCTTAAAAATCAATAACCTGTCGCCTGCTTTTAGTTTCTCCCCGCTCACGTCGTTTAATTCCCTAATCGCATCTACACTCGTACTGTAACGCTTTGCCAAGGACCACAAATCGTCTTCCGGTTTTACGATATATCCCACGATACTTGGACGTTTCTCAATTTCCTCCAGCGAAAGCGGTTGAACCTTTACTTCACGAATCATTTTTCGAGTTCCATTTCTCTTAAAAAAACCATGAAACGCCAGAGCTGCTTTCACTTCAATCTCATCTCCGCCCTGCAGCGTAATACTAAGCTGCTCCAAGATGGCAGAAATATGGAAGGTTAAATTATCTTCCGCATCTTGACACTCTATGAGATGCGCAAACGGAACTACACCTTGCCAGGTATCAAAAGGCATATTATCATTTGCTCTTACAAATAGGAAACTAATATACAAGGCACCTTCTACCACTACCCCATCTTCTCGCGCAACTGTGCGGTCCACATGAATAGCACCACTGCTGTGACAAATTTGTAGAATCTCATTTTTTAATTCAGGAATTGACAAACGTTCCATCACTTTACATTTTGAATTGTTTTGCAAAACCAGTTGCTCATATTCCACATCTCTTGTTTCCAAAACACACGCTTTCTCCAAAGAATACATATCTTCTAAGATATCCACTTGCTCTTCCTCATACACTGCAATGCACACCTGCAAGGTTCCCTCTATACCTACAATCCGCATTTCTCCATCTTCATCCACACGAATGTCAGCATGTACTTCTTCCAAATTAGCCTGTACATGATGATACATGGTTTCATCCACGCCGTAGCATTCCACGCGGCCTTGATACGGTACGGTCTGCTCTATCCAGTCAATCTTGCCATCCGGCGACTCGTAAAAACAAAATACCAACACTTCTCCGGATAATTGCAATTCATCAACTGCCAACTTTGTGTCCAATTTCCGATTTACAATATCACTCCATAGCATTACGCCGATGGTCTCTTTTGTTCCCGGCAAAACCAATTCTTCCTTGATGCGATACGTATCCTTCTTCGATGTGTGCAGCTTTAACAGATCCATTTTTTCCTGCTTTTTAAAAATGTTTCCGCTGTCTTCTACATCTGTTGGTATCTCTTCCACATTCTGCTTTTGAGATTCCAGCTCCATTTCCACCATGGCCTTGATTCGAAGTTTTCTGGAGTGTACCATATTACTGTTTAACTCTACCCGAACAGATTTAATGTCAAGATTTTTATCTGCCCCCTCTTCAACATACACCATTTCTACAAAAGGCAGCTTTCCTTCCAGACAGGAAAAGGTAGGTTCAAACCCCTCTGCCACATACAGAACCTGAAACTCCACCTTCCCTTGTACCCTTAAGTAATTTTCCACCGGCTTTACTTCATCAATCCGAACACGCCCGTCACTCATGACAATTTTCTCTACATCATTTTTGCTGTCCGGCACATTAAAATCTTCGTCCAGCATAAACTGATTTGTCAGTCTTCTCTCCACATGATTTGTCTCAATTTGTTTTGTAATTACTTCCATTCCTGCTCTCCTTTACTGAAATACAACATTTTTGTCGATAAACTCTGTTTTGATTACGATATAGGGGTCCGTTTCCCTTTCTATAATCTTTTCATCCTTTGCAGGGCCGATTAAGTTCGTATGTATGTAGATTGCATTTTCACTTTCGTAGAGTTCCTTTACCTGAATACTGTAACCAGTGGTTGACTGCTCGCCGTACCCAACTGCAATATAAAGTACTCCATTATCTGCATAGGTCAGTTTAAATGGTTTGTCTTCTCTTTCGTCAATCATTTCCTCCAAAGGTTCCGGTATATCGTCTTCATCCACTACTGTAAAATCAATATCTCTGAGTTTTTCCTTGCTTAAGGTCTCTGCGGAACAGCCTGCTGTCAGCATTGTAATGATAAGGCTCAAAAGAATTATCTTTTTCATCATAACTCCACACATAGTTTCTCTACTATCTTACGCGTGGTATTTATGAATTATGCTGAATTTATGGGGTGCTTGTTGGTGTTTGGACGAAATCCAAAAAATTAGGACCTACACAGGCGCACAACCTGTATAGGTCCTAATAACAACTCAAACTCATATTCACTTCACACAAGAGAAGCATTCTTTCTTATCGTATCTTCAATTATCTTCTGACAGGTTGCGCCAATGCGCTTTTGCTCTTCCCTATCCAACTCTTTTGGATAAATCGGTGTACCATATTCCAAAATCACATGTGTCTTTTTTATCCTTGGTAAATGATTTTCAAAGATTTCAGCCGTGTTATTTATGGACACCGGCACAATTGGACATCCGGTTTTCAGCGCAATTTTAAAGGAACCTTCCTTAAACGGAAGCATACTGAGTTCTTCACCCTTGTTACGTGTTCCTTCCGGGAAAATAAATATGGAAACACCTTGCTTCACATAATCAATTGCCTGCAAAATGGTTTTCATGCCTTGTTTGATATCCTTGCGGTTAAGGAACAGACAGTACAAATATCGCATCCATATGCGGAAGGACGGCACCTTATTCATGGTATCTTTGGAAACAAACCCAGTCAGGTTGTCGCACTGCACGTACGCAATCAGAATATCAAAAAAACTTCTGTGATTACCTACATAAAGTGCTGCCTCCTTCGGCATATTTTCTTTCCCAATCACAGTAATCTTCACACCGCAAATCCACAAGATAACTCTAAACGCCCACTGTACAATACGAAGGGAACTTATATCTTTCGCTCTTTTATTGATTTTTCCAACAATCCATTCTACAAAAAATAGAATATAAGAAACTAGAAGGAACAACACTAAAAATGTTGCTGCAATGATAAATCGAATCATAAAAACTAATTCATCTCCTATCGTCCATAAATACGCGTAATATTGGCGAGTGCTTTCGCAAGGCCTTCAGACAACGCATCTTTTTTGTAACGCCATGCCCAGTTTTCTGTTCCAACTCCCGGCGTATTCATGCGTCCTTCTTCGCCAATCCCCAGCACATCCTGCATTGGGAAAATGGCGCATGTAGCAATCGTACCCATACAAGTACGAATAAAATCCCAGTGAATATTATATCCATCTGTATTCATATAGTAACGAACCTTGTCTCTGGAATATTCAGATGCATTTGCATACCATCCACGAGTCGTGTTGTTATCATGCGTTCCTGTGTAGCATACGCAGTTAGTAGTATCAAATTGATGTGGTAAAAATGTACTTTCATCACCCGAATCAAATCCAAACTGCAGCACTCTCATACCCGGAAGTTTAAAACGGTCTCGAAGTGCTCCCACTTCTGGCGTAATAAGTCCCAGATCCTCTGCAATAATAGGAAGGTCCTTGCCTAATTCCTTCTCAAAAGCAAGGAATAAATCTTCTCTTGGACCCGGAAGCCATTCCCCCTTAATTGCAGTTTCCTCTCCATATGGAACTGCCCAATAGCTTTCCAAACCTCGGAAATGGTCAATGCGCAGATAATCTGTCAACTTCAACTGGTGACGTACTCTTTGAACCCACCATTTATAACCGTCCTTCTTTTGGGCCTTCCAATCATATAGCGGATTCCCCCAAAGCTGACCGGTTGCCGAAAAGTAATCTGGTGGTACTCCTGCAACTACAACCGGATAACCTTCACTGTCTAGCTGAAACAATTCTTGATTTGCCCACACATCTGCGCTGTCCATTGATACAAATAGCGGAATATCTCCAATAATTTCAACATCATTTTCATTGGCATACTCTTTTAATTCTAACCATTCCTTGTGGAACATAAACTGCACGAAATAATAATATTTCACTTCTTCCTTTAAAAGTTCCTGCAATTTTTCTTTCACTTTAGCTGTTGGCTTACGATATTCTTCGTCCCAAGCCAACCACTCTCTGCCTTCATGCATATCTTTGCATGCCATGTACAGGGCATAATCACCCAGCCAGTCCATGTTATCTTCTAAAAAGTCGTCATATTCCTCCAACAGTATTTTGTCAGCCTTCTCCACGAAACGCGAAGCTGCCAGTCTTAATATCCTTGTTTTCCAAGGAATGATTGCTCCGTAATCCACTTTTTCCTCTTGACCAACCGGGCAGTCAGAAAGTTCCCATTCCTCCAACAATCCTAATTTCATAAGGCACTTCGGACTTACAAGTAAAGGTTGCCCTGCAAATGCAGAAAACCCTTGATAGGGAGAATCTCCAAAGCCGGTTGGAGTCAATGGCAGTGTCTGCCATAAATGTTGTCCTGATGCCTTTAAAAAATCTATAAAATCATAGGCGGCCTGCCCCAAATCTCCAATTCCGTATGGTGACGGAAGTGACGTTGGATGAAGCAATATGCCCGAAACTCTTGCTTTTTTTGTGTTACTCATATGTTAGTCCTCTTTTTCCACTAGAATATACACATTATACAAAACTTTCTTTGCAAAGGCAAGAAAGAGTGCTATACTAATAAGAAAGACTTTTACCTAAATAGAAAAAGGAGTTGAACAGACATGAGCAGAAATCTTACTTTATTAACTGACCTTTATGAGTTGACAATGATGCAGGGATATTTTGAACGCCAAGCAAACGAAGTCGTTGTGTTTGACATGTTTTTCCGTTCTAATCCAAATAAATCCGGTTACTCCATAGCTGCCGGACTTGATCAGGTAATCCAATATATAAAAGAGTTGAATTTTACCTACGACGACGTAGCTTACCTGCGTAGTTTAGGTATCTTCAGCGAAGAATTTTTGAGTTATTTAAGTGGGTTCCATTTTAGTGGGAATATCTACGCCATTCCGGAAGGAACCGTTGTTTTCCCTAGAGAACCACTGATTAAAGTAGTTGCTCCGATTATGGAAGCACAATTAATAGAAACAGCGATTTTAAATATCGTGAACCATCAATCCTTGATTGCCACCAAAGCAGCACGTGTTGTGTATGCTGCCCAAGGGGATGGCATTATGGAATTTGGTCTTCGCCGTGCACAGGGACCGGATGCCGGTTTATATGGTGCAAGAGCTGCCATGATTGGCGGATGTGTGGGAACCTCCAACGTGCTTGCAGGACAAATGTTTGACGTTCCGGTAAAAGGTACACACGCGCACAGCTGGATTATGAGTTTCCCTGATGAATATACAGCATTTAAAACTTATGCTGATTTGTATCCAAATGCATGTATTTTACTTGTAGATACCTACGACACCTTGAAATCAGGTGTTCCAAATGCGATTCGCGTATTTACAGAAATGCGCGAAGCCGGTATTGAGCTAACAAACTACGGTATTCGTCTAGATAGCGGCGACCTTGCATATTTATCAAAGAAGGCTCGTAAAATGTTAGATGAAGCAGGCTTTGAAACTGCAGTTATTTCCGCATCTAACGATTTGGATGAATTCCTCATTCACGACCTCAAGATTCAAGGTGCTGAGATCACATCTTGGGGAGTTGGTACGAATCTGATTACTTCAAAAGATTGCCCTTCCTTCGGCGGTGTGTATAAGCTTGCTGCAATTCAGCAACCAGACGGAACCTTTGTATCTAAGATTAAGCTCTCTGAAAACTCAGAGAAGATTACGAATCCGGGAAACAAAACTGTTTACCGTATTTATGATAATGAAACCGGCAAAATGCGTGCCGATTTAATCTGCTTTGCAGACGAAACCTTTGATGAATCAAAGGATATGAAAATCTTTGACCCAATGGAGCCTTGGAAAAAGACAAAGCTCTACGGTGGTACTTATCATATGCGTGAAATTCTTATGCCTATTTTCATTAATGGACAATGCGTGTACGAATCACCAAGCGTAATGGAAATCGCGGCATATTGCAAACAGGAAAAAGAAACCTTATGGGATGAAACCAAACGTCTCTTCAACCCACACAAGGTTTATATTGATTTATCACAAAAATTATTTGATGAGAAACAATCCTTATTAAATCAAATGGATAAGGAATAATAAAGGAGTATAGTAATTATGAAAATAGTAGTTTTAGCCGGTGGCTTAAGCACAGAACGTGACGTATCACTTGCATCCGGTGCCGGCATCTGTAAAACCTTAAGAGAAAGAGGTCATGATGCTTTTCTTCTCGATGTATATTTAGGTTTCCCACAGGCTCCGGAAAACTTAGAGGACGTGTTCTCTCTTCCGAATGCCGGACTTGAAATCGCGGAAGGCATCAAGACAACCGAACCGGATTTAGCTGCCATTAAGGCCTCCAGAGAAGACCAATCTGACTGCTTTGTAGGACCGAATGTTATCGATATCTGTCGACTTGCTGACATTGTCTTTATGGCTCTCCACGGAGACGTGGGCGAAAACGGTAAATTGCAGGCTACCTTTGATATTCTGGGAATCCGTTATACCGGGCCTAACTATCTTGGAAGTGCACTCGCAATGGACAAGGGCATCGCCAAACAGATTTTTAAAGCCTCAGGAGTTCCTACTCCTCTTGGCACAGCCTTAAAGAAAGAAAATAAAGATTTGGCACTTGCTGATTTAGGTTTGAAGCTTCCGGTAGTTGTAAAGCCTTGTTCCGGCGGTTCCAGTATTGGAGTTTATATTGTTAACACAGAAGAAGAATATCGTAACGCGATTGAAAGTTCCTTCTGTTATGAAGACGAAGTTGTCATCGAGCCTTACATAAAAGGACGTGAATTTGCTTGCGGTATCATCGACGGCAAAGCCCTTCCTGTTATTGAAATTATTCCAAAAACCGGGTTCTTTGATTATGCTAACAAATATCAAGATGGGGCGACTGAAGAAATCTGCCCTGCACAGATCCCGGATGAGGTTGCTGAAAGAATCCAGCGCGCAACAGAGCTTGCATTTAAGGCGCTGAAATTAGATGTGTATTCAAGAGCAGACTTCTTATGGGATACAAATGATGATATCTATTGTTTGGAAGTTAATACCCTTCCTGGAATGACTTCTGCAAGTTTACTTCCGCAGGAAGCTGCTGCTGCAGGTATTCCATACGGAGAACTTTGCGAACTTATTATCAAAAAATCATTAGAGCGTTACAACGCCTAATCGGAGGATAGACCATGAAAGCAATGTCTTTAAAAGAAATCGCTGCTGCATGTGGCGGACATTACTATGGAGATGAATCAAAGTTAAACAAACGGGTAAGCGGCGTAGCCATTGACAGCCGTAAAATAGAAGAAGGATATTTATTTATTCCAATAAAGGGTGCTCGCGTAGACGGGCACACTTTTATTTCTCAGGTTATGGAAAAAGGTGCTCTTTGTACTTTAAGCGAGAAGCCTTTGGGTGACGAGGCGGACACATACATACTTGTAGATTCCTGCGAGCAGGCACTGAAAGACCTGGCAGAGCATTACCGCAAGGCCCTTGGTATCAAAGTCGTTGGTATCACAGGAAGCGTTGGAAAAACAAGTACAAAAGAAATGATTGCTTCTGTACTATCACAAAAGTACAATGTGCTGAAAACAGCCGGGAACTTCAACAATGAAATCGGACTTCCGCTTACTATCTTCAACATTCGCGAAGAACATGAAGTGGCTGTCCTAGAGATGGGGATTAGTGACTTTGGCGAAATGCATCGTCTTGCCAAGATGGCAAGACCGGACATCTGCGTCATTACAAATATTGGGCTATGTCATTTGGAGAATCTGATTGACCGGGATGGCATCTTGAAAGCAAAAACCGAAATGTTCGACTTTGCTGCTCCCGATGCCAAATATATCTTAAACGGCGATGATGATAAATTAATCACTGTTAAGGAATGGGAAGGATGCAATCCGATTTATTTCGGGTTATCCACAGAACTTTCTGCGTTTGCGGAAGATATCCACAGCCTGTCACTGAAAGGAACCTCTTGTACGATTTGTCTTGGGGATAACTCTTTTCAAGTTACTATTCCGATTCCGGGACACCACATGGTATACAATGCATTGGCTGGAGCCTTAGTTGGTCGCGAACTTGGTTTAAGCGCAGAGGAAATCAAATCCGGAATCGAAGCTCTTGTACCTGTTTCCGGACGAAACAACATGATTGAAACAGAAAATTTCCTTATCATCGATGACTGCTATAATGCCAACCCAATTTCAACCAAAGCATCCTTAGATGTTCTGACATCTGCAGATACTCGAAAGGTTGCTATTCTCGGAGATATGTTTGAACTTGGAGAAAATGAAAAAGAATTACACTACGGAGTTGGACAGCATGCTGCCGAGAAAGGCATCGACTTATGTATCTGCATAGGTACATTATCAAAAAATACTGCCGAAGGTGCAATAAATAGCAAGGGCTCTGTCCTTCATTTTGAAACAAAGGCTGATTTTTTAACACAAGCAGATAAGCTTCTTAAAAAAGGCGACGTAATTCTCGTAAAAGCCTCGCACGGGATGGAATTTCCTGAGATTGTTGAGAAATTACAAACTTTGGTAATTTGACCTGCTGCCACTTTCTATAAATTGGCTTATATAGGGCTTGTATACCCATAAATTTGTGAAATGCTGGGTATTTATAGCTGTTTAACTATGCTTTATAGACAGTGGCCTATCAATTTGCTTGTTTTTTACGTCTTTTCAGAAGGTTTCTGGGTATTTGTATATGTAAATCAGGACTGTATACCCAGTCACAAAATGGGACCAACATAAATGAAGCAAGAAACCAATATAAAGAAACCAAATCAAATAGAAAGAGGCGCTGCAACAAAAAATGTTTGTTGCAACGCCCTTATATCTTTTATTCCTTCTCTGCCAAAACAGCTTTTATAAATTCCCACACTCTCGCAATGGAACTAATGCTGATGACCTCATCCGGTGTATGCACATCCGCCATGTTTGGTCCAATGGAAATACAGTCTAAACCTTCAATCTTTGAAGATAGAATTCCACATTCCAAACCTGCATGAATCACTTCAATCTTCGGCGTTTCACCATATTGCTTTTCGTAAATCTTCACACATAAATCACGAAGGCGAGACTCTCTTGCATAAGCCCATCCCGGATAATCTCCATGATAGCTCACCTTACCCCCAAGCATCTCTGTAAATTGTTCCAATCTTGAAGTCAAATAATCCTTTGCAGAAGCAACTGAGCTTCTCACTGAAAAGCAAGTGCTAATGCCTTCCTCATCAACCTTCATAACACCCATATTAAGTGATGTTTCCACAAGCCCAGGCAAATCTTGACTCATGGTCTGCACACCGTTTGGCAACAGATTAAGTGCTGTAATTGCCTTCTCTTTAGATACTGCAGATAGCACCTTGCATGCGGCTACATCCTTCACCTCTAACACAATAGCCACATTTGGATCTGCAACACCATACTCAGACTTAATAATTGCATTAAATTCTTCTACCGCTTTCTTTACAGTTTCTATATCTGCTTCTGCTATCATGAAGTTGGCATTGGCATTTTTCGGAATGACATTATCTTTCACTCCACCAGCCATACTTACGATATCAAAGCTCACCTTGTCTTTTAAATATAAGAAGAATCTTCCCAGCATCACATTTCCGTTTGCACGTCCTTTGTGAATCTCAATGCCTGAGTGCCCACCTAAGAATCCAGTTGTTTTGATTTCACAAATCAAACCACTCTTTTCCACCATTTCTGTTGGAATCAAACTGTCTGCACGCACTCCACCTGCACATCCTGCAGTGAATACACCTTCGTCTTCCGAATCAATGTTAAGCAAACGTTTCGCCTTACAGCATGACAAATCAATTGCCGTTGCACCTTCTAACCCGACTTCTTCGCTTACAGTCAAAACCAACTCTAATCGTGGGCGAGGAATATCTTTAGAATCCAAAAGTGCAAGTCCATATGCAATTGCAATTCCATCATCCCCACCAAGTGTGGTGCCATCGGCTGTGATATAGTCGCCATCTACCATGATGCGAATGCTTTCTTTTTCCATATCAATGTCGCACTCCGGCACTTTATCTCCTACCATATCAAGATGCCCTTGGATAATGATTGGTTCTACATCTTCATATCCAGGTGTCGCTTCGCCAATGATAATCACATTTCCAAGTTCGTCCTGCTCGTAATATAAATTTCTTTCCTTTGCAAACGCCACACAATAATCACTAAGTTCTTTTTCATGATAAGAAATGTGTGGAATACTACAGATTTCTTCAAAAAAACCAAGCACTGAGGCTGGTTCATATCCATTTAAAACTTTCATTATAACTCCTCCGAATTCAACTTATTGTTCATCAAAAAATCACTCAAATTCAGATGTATAATCCCATCTCTGGACATCTGTATTTTATCCATGGAAATTACATATTTCGGATAATTATCATTTATGGCATCATATGCCCCAAACTCTCTCTCTATCACAGCTTCATCTGACAACAAATATGCGGCTTGAACGTAAAATTTTTCTTTTCCTTTTTCCGCTATAAAATCCACTTCGCCTTTATACGTTTTTCCAATATAAACATTATATCCTCTGGAAATCAATTCATTGTAACATATTGTCTCCACAATGTAATTATACTCATCTTTCACTCTATTTTTCTTCAGTTGAAAAAAGCCAAGGTCACACACATATGTTTTTTCTTCATATGCCAGAATTTTTTTACCTCTTATGTCATATCTCAGCACTTTGTCGCAAATGCAAGCCTCAGAAATATACTTCAAATAGTCATAGACCGTAGGGGCCGATACAGATTGATTTTCATCTGATAACGCAGCCGCAATTGAATTCCCGGAAATTGTCGTAGATGAATTTGCCACAACATACTCTAGTACTTTTTCCAAAGCAGTCGGAGATACTATCTTATTTCGCATCATAATATCCTTGAGCACAACCGAATCAAAAATGTTAGAAAGTACGATTTCCTTACTTATTTCATCTGTTTCTTTACACACCAGCGGGAAACCGCCCCATTTCATAAATTCTTCCAGCAACTCTTCCCGTGACTTTGTTGTACCTCCTTGCATTTTAAATTCACAGAACTCAGCAAAATTGAACGGCATAATACGAAAAGATATTGTACGTCCACTTAAATGTGTTGCTAGTTCCCCTGATAACAGTTTTGAATTAGAACCTGTAATAAATATGCTGATATCGTGTGTTGCCCTAAAAGAATTAATTACCAATTCAAATTCATTTACATTTTGTATTTCGTCAATTAATAAATAATATTTTTGTGCATCCTTAATTTTTTCTTCTACATATTCATACAAAGCATCCGGATTGCTAATTTTTCGATATTTATAGTCTTCAAAATTAATGTAAATAATATGTTCTGTATCAATATTCCTTCGCTTTAATTCATCAATAATTTGGCGCATAATTGTCGATTTACCACAACGACGAATTCCTGTTAGAACTTTTACCATTTCCGAATCATAAAAAGGTCGTATACGTTCTAAATATCTTTCTCTAATTATCATTTCATCAACTTCCTTCCATATGAAGTATATACATAATACCATATATTAAAACAATACGCAATGGAATTAAATGCATTTAATTCCATTGCGTGCTATTCTTTTTCTGTAAAGTTTATTTAATTCTATTATTTCATTATTCCATTACCAAATGTGACAGAATCTCACGCTTATACTGCAAGAATTCTTCTGAGAGATTAAAATTCTTATCTCTTGGTTTCGTTTCTTTTATCACAATCTCCTTCGTAATCCGCCCCGGCTTTCCAGTCAAAAGATAAATACGGTCAGAAAGCAGAATCGCCTCATCAATATCATGAGTGATAAATATGGTAGATAACTGAATCTTCTCCATCACATTCAGATACCACTCATGCATAGTCTGTTTCGTCAACATATCAAGAGCAGAAAACGGTTCATCCAAAAGAGCGACTTTATTAGAAAAAAGATAAGTCCGCAGCAATGCTGCTCTTTGCTTCATGCCACCAGAAAGCTGTGCCGGATATTTTTTCTCCGTGCCTTCCAATCCAAACTCTGCAAAATAAGGAGCTGCTATTTCCCTTGCTTCTTTCTTCTTTATTCCCTTAACAATTAATGGTAATGCAACATTATCCAGTATCGTCCGATATGTAAGAAGCAAATCCTTCTGTAGCATATAGCTGACATGTCCTGGTTGCCCAGTCACTTCTTCCCCGTCGAGCCACACACTTCCCGAGTCGGGCTGACTCAGCCCTGCTATGATATTAAAAAGTGTCGTCTTTCCACCACCACTGACACCAAGGAGAGAAACAATCTCTCCTTCATGTAATTCCAAAGATATGTTTTCAATTATTTTCTCCGAATCAAAAGACTTTGATACGCCTTCTACCTTTAATACTGCCATGTTTCCTCCTATTGTATCGAGTCTGTCTCTGCATGTCTCGGCGGGGTGTAACTCTGTATGTCTACTCTGGTAGGTATGCGTTACTAAACCCCGTATTCTCCGGGATATCTGTCTCCACTAAATCATGTTCATTTAACCAATGATAGAAATTGTTCCAACGAATTGCATCAATATATCCCCATTTATCTGCCTCTGCCTGATATTGATCAGCTAAATATTTCTGGCTTGCTTTTACAAGTTCCTCATCCAACTCCGGATTTGCGTTGCATAGAATTTCCGCGGCTTCTTCCGGATGTGCAATTGCATATTCATACCCTTTAGATACTGCGCCCAAAAATGCTTTTGCTATTTCCGGCTTCTCTTCCAAGAACTTATTTCCTGCGATAATAACTGGCGTGTAATAGTCGAATACCGGGTCAATTTCTGCAAATGCAAAATAGTCTGTTTCTAATTCTTCCAGTTCTGTTTTCACACCAGCCCATCCGTAGAATATCCAAATGGAATCCACAGATTTGGATTTCAACGCAGACACTTCATCTGTAACAGTACTTGGTATCAAATCTATTTTCTTAAAATCTCCTCCATCTTTTTCAACCACCTGCTTGAGGGTTGCTAACTCAGTCGGACCATTCCATGTTGCGTAAGTATGTCCTTCCATTCCTTTCGGAGTATCCATCCCTTCTCCTTTGCGGGAAATAATTCCAGACGTATTATGTTGAATGACTGCCGCCACTGCTGTGATTGGAAGTGCGTTATCTCCAACCAACGCTGGTGCCATAGAATCCTGGAATGAAACTCCAAACTGTGCTTTTCCTGATGCCACAAGAACCTCTGCGCCGTCTTCCGGTGGTTGTACAATTTCCACTCCGATTCCTGCTGCTTCAAAGTATCCTTTTTCCTGTGCCACATAGATTCCTGTGTGATTCGTGTTTGGCGTCCAATCCAGCACGAACGTTACTTTCTCTAAATCTTTGATATCTTTATCTCCATCTGTTTTCGGTGTATGTCCACATCCCACCAATAGTAACATAATAAGTAATGCTAAAAGTTTCTTCTTCATAGTTAATTTTCCTCCTTTTCCCAAGGCATACATTTCTTCTGCAAGAACTCGACTCCTTTCATCAGTAACAAACTGATAATCGAAATCATAAATATAACTGCAAACATCTTGTCAAAAGAAAACGCCTTCTTTACTCTTGTCATATATACTCCCAAGCCTTTAAAACCGCCCAGCCATTCTGAAATGACTGCGCCCACAACTGCATACGAAGCCGAGATGCGAAGTCCTGCGAAAAACTCCGACAATGCACCTGGGAATTTAATGTAACGAAAAATCTGCCATCTGCCCGCCCCCATTGCACGAAGCAAGTTAATAGAATCCCTATCCGCAGATTTAAACCCATTAAGGAGTCCCACTGCAATTGGGAAAAAAGTTGTGATGACAATCAAAATCACTTTAGGTGTCATTTCATATCCAAACCATAATACCAAAAGTGGTGCAATCGCTACCGTTGGAACAGTTTGGGTTAGGACAATTAACGGGTAAAAAGCTTTGTAAAGTCCCTCGAATTGGTCCATCATAACTGCCATCGCGAATCCCAGCAAGATTCCAAATGCAAGTCCAATAAAGGCTTCCGCCAACGTAACCAGCGAATGCTCCATCAGAGTTGGAAATTCCGTGATAAATGCTTTCACCACCTGAACAGGTGAGGGCAGCATAAAACTATCCACGAGTCCCGTTGCCGAAACAATCTGCCACACTATTAAAATGAATACAATTGCGGAACAGGACCAGATTTTACTGGTGATGTTTGGTAACTTTCTTTTCAATGGTAAGCACTTCTCCTTCCGGGCGATACGTAATCTTTACATATGCAGAAACAGATTCTGCTCCTGCCCTCACTGCTACTTTCTGACACTCTTTGATAATGTCCATTAATTCGTCATAATCACCTTCAATTGAGGTCTCACAAGGACCTACATAGTAATTTAATCCGGTAGATTTAATATAGGCAATTACCTCATCTACAATACGGATTAGTTCATCATCATTGTCTGCCTTTGGCAGAACTTGAATTGCTACACTTGCGTTCATAATTCTTTCCTCCTTTTTCTTGTGACGTCTGGACTTTAACGTGAAATTTTCGGAATAAAAAATACCTAGGTCGATAATAACCTAGGTATTAGAATACATTTATCCTCTAACGAATATCTCTCTTCCTACGCTGGCATTATCCAGATCAGGTTCTTGGGTCCAAGATGAATACACCTCGTCTCAGCCGGTTCAATTACCAGCACCCCATTCAGTTGTTGATGTTAGTTTACTACGCAAAGTTAGGTACGTCAAGCAATTTATTTTTAAGAAAATAGTTAATTCATTTCCATTTTATGTTATAATAAATTTCGGACTCTAAAAAGAAGTCCCATTTTACAAGAAAGGAAAATTGACATGTTATTCAAATTGTTTTATACATTTGCCAAAATCGGGCTGTTTACGTTCGGTGGCGGCTATGGCATGATTGCCATTGTTCAAGACGAGTGCGTAGAGAAAAAGAAATGGATTACGGAAGATGAGTTTGCAACCGTTCTTACCATCGCTGAATCTACTCCGGGACCAATTGCCATCAACTGCGCAACCTATACAGGCTATGCGCAAGGTGGAATCTTAGGTTCCTTAGCTGCAACCTTTGGTGTAGTATTGCCATCCTTCGTGATTATCTTTTTGATTTCATCATTTTTTGATAATCTATTGGCCTACCCTATTGTTGCAAATGCATTCCACGGAATTCAAATTGGTGTGGGACTGATTATCTTCAGAGCCGGCTACAATATGTTAAAGAAAATGAAGAAGACACCTTTTTCCATTGCAATCTTGATATGTGCTCTTCTTATCATGCTAGCAATTAACTTCTTCGCATTAAACTTCTCAACTATATATCTGCTCATTATCGCAGGTGTGTTAGGAGTAGTATTCTGCCAGATTCAGAAAATTCGTGAAGGAAAGAAGGTGGAATCATGATTTA
>JAEIGA010001127.1_pt1 | contig 40903 bp, 58 predicted proteins | sample 9270691 | NCBI WGS metagenome assembly JAEIGA01 (sample SAMN17057246, study PRJNA624740) | gut metagenome | biome: biome; isolation source: fecal sample | host: Bos grunniens | place: China: Xizang | collected 2019 | reverse complement strand
CAAGGTTGTACAAGTTTAACTAGTGCTCCAGAGTTACCAGCAACAACACTAGCAAGTAGTTGTTATTATTGTATGTTTTATAAATGTACAAGTTTAACTAGTGCTCCAGAGTTACCAGCAACAACATTAGTAGATTATTGTTATGAAAGTATGTTTTATGGTTGTACAAGTTTGGTGAATGCACCGTCAGTTTTACCAGCAACAACATTGACAAGTTGGTGTTATGCTAGTATGTTTTATGGTTGCACACGTTTAACTACTGTTCCACAGTTATCAGCAACAACATTAGCAAGTTATTGTTGTCATGAGATGTTTTATAAATGTACAAATTTAACTGAAGCTCCGCAATTACCAGCAACAACATTAGCAAGTTATTGTTATTATAGTATGTTTGAAGGTTGTACAAGTTTAACTAGTGCTCCAAAGTTACCAGCAACAACATTAGCAAGTTGGTGTTATCGTTGTATGTTTAGAGATTGCACAAGTTTAACTACTGCTCCAGAGTTACTAGCAATAAAATTAGCAAGTAGTTGTTATTCTTATATGTTTAATGGTTGCACACGTTTAACTAGTGCACCGTCAGTTTTACCAGCAACAACATTAGAAAGTAGTTGTTATTTAAGAATGTTTTCTGGATGTAAAAGTTTAACTACTGCTCCAGAGTTACCAGCAACAACATTAGCGGATAGTTGTTATGCTAGTATGTTTAATGGTTGTACAAGTTTAACTAGTGCTACAGAGTTACCAGCAACAACATTAAAAGATATATGTTATTATCAAATGTTTAATGGTTGTAGTAAATTAAGTAAAATTACGATGTTAGCAACTGATATTAGTGCAAGTAATTGTTTAGGTAATTGGGTAAGTGGTGTTTCTTCAAGTGGCACATTTATTAAACATAAAGATATGAATGATTTAACTATAGGTGTTAGTGGAATACCAAATGGATGGACAGTAGAAGATTATAATGAATAAAATAAAAAAAATATTACTTTATTATGAAGACTTGTATATGTGTAATTATTAAAGATGAACAAGATTATTTAGAAGAGTGGTTAGAACATCATTTTAATCTTGGTATTGATGAAATTTTCTTATATGAAGATTATGGAAGTAAAAGTCATGCAGAAATAATTAAACCTTTTGGTGATAAAGTACATCTACAATCAATTGACGTGGTATTTAAGTCTAACATTCATTATAAAAAATCGGGTTCTTATCGTCAGAATGCATTATTCAATTGGTTTCCAATTGAATATAAAGATAAATTTGATTGGGTATTATTCAATGACATTGATGAATTTTTGATGTTAAAAGTACCTTTACATGAATTGCTTAAAGAGTATGATGATAAACCTGGAATATTGCTTGAATGGAAGTTTTATGGGGCAAATGGACATATAACAAAACCAAAAGGTAAAGTTATGTGTAATTTTACAAAAATATCTCCATCATCTTTTGATTATTATTTTTCTTTTAAGTCATTTTTAAATTTAAAAAACTATACATATTGGGAAATTCATATTCATAAGATTAATGGAACTGTTTTTCCTAAAACAAGTTATGGTGACCATAAGGCTTGGTTAAATCATTATTTTACCAAATCATGGGAAGAATGGAAGGAGAAATTACTTGTTAGAGGTGATACTGCTCCAGGTAATAGAAAAATATATCAATTTTTTTATTTAAATAAAGATTTAGAAGATAAGAAAGAAGAGTTATTTTTAGATTTAAGTACTAGTGTAAATAAAAAAGAGAGTGAAAAATAATCACTCTCTTTTTTTTCATGGTTTTGTTGATTTTCTTTTAATTTTAGCATCATTCCAATTTGTTAATGCTTTAATTTTTTTTATACAATTATTTTTACCTATTTTACTATAACTCCAATTTCCACCGTAATTTAGGTATTTTATTCTTTTTTTATTTGCGGTTTCTTCTATTAAATTATATAATCTAATACAATCAGATGTATTTTTACATATGATTAATTCTGTTTTATCTAATGAATCGACTATTAATTTATTATTATATACTATTAGTGTTGTACCATTTTTTTTATATTCACATAATGGTTTAATAATTTCATTAAATATAAAGTCAAATGTTTTTCGTTGAACAAGTGGATGGTAACCATATACCCAAAAAGTTTCTTCTTTAAAATATTGTGCTTTATCAAATACAATCCAATTATCATTATTTGTTAAATGTTCAACAAATTCGCCATGTTTATTTCTTAATTTTGTTGTTTTTGGTGTATTTTCATTTAATCTTTTTTTAATGACAACAATTTCATAATGTGCTTTTTCAATATATTTTGAACTGACATAATACACTGGAAATTTAACATTATTATTTTCTAATTTCATTTCATTAAATTTTTTCATTGCTTTTGCTTCACTATTAAATGTTCCAATATATTCAACTTGTTTATTATTATGTGTTATAATAATTTGAAATACTTCTTTCCATTTTCTCATAATAAAAAAACCATATTATACATATATAAATATATGTTCATTTGATAAAAATATGAATAGTATTAGAAACTATTTTTGGATTTTAATAAATAAAATTATATGTTTGCAAAAAATTAGAAACTATTAACAATTTAAATTATTTTATTAATTATGGGAAAATTATTTACAACTAGTGAAGACATTTGTGAACTTATTACAGAAGAATTTAGTAAGACTGATTTGGAATCATATGGCATTAATTTGAGTATTATGTCAACAAAGAAAGCAAAGGATGTAATTAAAGTAACAAAAGCAAGTCCAACAACTGAATTTATTATTAAGCAAGAAGATGTAATTCAAGTTTGTGTTTATGAAGCTGCATTTGATAGGTTGACAGATGATGCTAAACAAAGATTGGTTGAAATGGCATTGTCAATTGTTCATTTTGATAGCGAAAAGGATAAACTTACCGTTGAAAGTAATCCTTATATTCAATTATTTAATGGTAGTAGAAAATATGGTGCTGAAGTGGCATTGAATACTATTGAATTGAGTTATGCCGTTATTGCTCAAATTGAAGAAGAGGAAAAGGCAAAGAAAGAAGAAGAAAAAGCATCTAAAAAGAAAAAGGATTAAAAAAAAAAGATTTAATATATGACAAATGAAAAATTAATGAAAGATTTTTCTTTATTTGCAAGAGATAAAGGGTTATCATCATTGCTTGTAGAAGATGTGTTAAAGAAAAATCAAAACATAATTACCCCATATATTTTAGAAGAAAGGGAATTAAGAACAACAACAATTGACATTTATTCTCGTTTACTTTATGATAGAATTATGTATTTTGGACATGAAGTTACACAAGAAACATGTGATGTCGCAATTGCTCAGTTGTTATTTTTAGATTCAGTAAATAATAATAATATTTCTATGTATATTAATAGTCCAGGAGGAAGTGTTATAAGTGGACTTGGACTTATTGATACTATGAATATTATTAAATCACCAATTTCAACAACTTGTGTTGGTATGGCAGCTAGTATGGGGGCAGTATTATTAAGTTGTGGTGAAAAGGGTAGTAGATTTGTATTACCACATAGTAGAGTTATGATTCACCAAGTGTCTAGTGGTATGAGAGGAGTTCTTTCAGATATGAGAATTGAATTAGAACAAACTGAAAGATGTGAAAAAGATATATATAAAATTTTAGCAGAAAATACAAATAAAACATTTGATGAAATAAAAACATTATGTGACAGAGATAATTGGTTTATTGGTCAAGAAGCGGTTGATTTGGGTATTGCTGATAAAGTTTTAGTAAAAGAAGAATGATTTTTTTAATTAAAATTATCTTTTTTATAATTGATTAAATATTTATAAGTATATAAAAAAATTTTTAATTATGTTACTTAATGAAGAATATTTAAGAAAAGTTGTAAGAGAATCTATATATTCTGTTTTAATGGAAAATGAACAACCAGATTGGTTTTTAGAATATGGTTTTGATGAAAATTTTGATTTCGCTAATGATATGATGAATAATTGTCATTTATGGGAAGTAAATGAAGATGAAAATGGTATTTATCTTATGTTTAATCCTAATGATAAAAATTTAGAATATTATTACATTGTTTATGTTGATTGTGACATAGAATGGGAAAATGATGATATGGAAGATGGGTATCGAAAAGAAGTTGGTACACCATATATTACTAATATTAAATCAGTAAAAATCGATAGTGATATACCAAATGCTCAAGAAACTGAAATTGAGGTTAATGAAAGTGATGAGTTTATTGAATTTCTTAAAAAAGGAATAGAAGAAAGTGGTTTTTATGGTGAAGAAGGTTTAAATCGATATAATCCAGAAGAAGGTTATCATGAAGATGATGCTTATGATAGATGGAAAGAAGATGGATTCTAATATGTAAAATAGTAATAATTATGGGTTGTAATTGTAAAAAAGGTAGTTCAGTTTCTCAAAGTTCTGTTCGTGCAGTATCAACAGTTCCAAAAGGTAGAGGTGTTAACAATGGAAAATCAGTTTCTAAAGTTAAAAGAATGATTAGGAGAAGTTTTAAGTAGAATATTTTTTTTTTATAAAATGATATATTGTTATAATTGTAAAGTTGAAGACCATACTAGTCATCCTAATAATGTATATATTGGTCGTGGTTCAGTATTAGGTAATCCATATACACATGATGGTAAAAAATCTAGTTTAGCAAAGTTATCTTTTAAAACTAGAGAAGAAGCAATTAATGCTTATAAATTATATTTTCAAGTTATGTATGAAAATGATTTGGAATTTAAATTAACTATTGACCAAATATATAACAAATATAAAAATGGAGAAGATATTTATCTTCAATGTTTTTGTAAACCATTAGAATGTCATGGTGATTTTATAAAAGAATTTTTAGAAAAAAAATTAATAAAAGAAAAAATGGTGGAAAGAAAAAAAGCACAATCTAGATGATTGTGCTTTTTTGTTTATTATAAAATGGATTATCATTTAAAGATTCAATTAGTTTTTCATATTTTTCACATGTACTTAAAAAATCATTTGCTTCATTTTCATTTAAAACAAACCATTCATTAATTTTATTATCATTTGAAAAATGTCTATGAAGCATATTTTCAAGTTTATAAGGATATTTTGTTTTAAAATAAGAACGTACATATAATTCATCAGAAGAACCCGTTTGAAGTTCTTTAATTCGCTTATTAATATCTTTTTTTGTTAATCCTATTTTATAAATATCTTTATTATCCAATTCACCAATTAAATATATATAACCACCCATATTTTTTTTATAAAAAATAGTTGTTATTTAATAAAAATAAATATATATTTGCAAAAAGTGAAAAAAAAAATAATGGAAAACATAGTTGTAAAAAACGAACCACCAGAAGTAACAGAAATTAGAAATAAAATTTTAAATACATTTAATGAACTAATTTTTGTTGAAGAAGGACATAAATATTATTTAAGAGGTGAAGAATTACAATCAGTATCCCATGTAACACATCAATTTGAACCACAAAGTGATTGGGATAAAATTGCTACAAATTATGCTTTAAAACATGGTGAAACAAAAGAATATTGGCAAGAACAATGGCGTTATAATAGTTTAAAAGCAACTATTAGAGGAACTTTAACACATGAATATGGAGAATCTATGGCATGGTTAAGAAATGGGTTTCCTGAGCGTATTTGCCCCTCTTGTGTATGTAAACATGTTGATGATTGGTTAGTGCCTACACACCCAAAAGAAGAGGCAATTTTGAGGTTTTGGGATGAGTTACCACCTAACTTACATTTTGTATTAGCAGAAACAAAGGTATATAGTGGTGTTAATCCAAATTTACCTAGTCTAAATAATAATTATGCGGGTACTTTTGACTTATTATTCTATTATAAAGACCCAAAAGATGATTCAAAAAGTGGTTTGGTTATTTGTGATTACAAAGGTTTACCTTTAGATACACCAATTTTAACAACAAATGGTTGGAAAACAATGGGAACTATTCAAGAGGGTGATTTTGTATTTGATAAGAACGGTCATTCAACAAAAGTGTTACATACATCGTCAATACATCATAACCCTTGTTATAAAATTAAATTTGATAATGATGAAATTATAGCTGATTGTGACCATAGATGGGAAGTATCTTTTATAAAAAAGGGTCAAATTATAAACAAAGTTATGACTACTTTAGAGATTAAAGAATATCTTGATGGGTTGAAAAAACGTCATTCACATTTAATACCTAAAATTATAAATAATAAACCACTAGAAAATGATAAAAAAGAGTTACCAATAGACCCATATGTATTAGGGTTGTGGCTTGGAGATGGTAGTAAACGATGTGGTGTTATAACTAATATGTTTGAAGAGATATGGGAAGAAATAAAACGTAGAGGGTATGAACTTGGGAAAGATGTTTCACAAGGTAGTTCTGGAAAAGCTGCAATGAGAACTGTTTTAGGATTAAGCAAAGAGTTGAGGAAATTAAATTTATTAAATAATAAACATATTCCAGAATTATTTTTGTTATCAAGTATTGAACAAAGAAAAGAACTTTTACGTGGTATTATGGATAGTGATGGTTATTATAATAAAACAAGAAAACGATTTGTGATAAACACCACGCAAATTTGGCAAAAAGAATCTTGTGTTCAATTATTGTCTTCATTAGGTATTAAATCTACTGTAATTAAAACTTATGCGATTTATAATAAAGATAATGGGGAAAAAGAAAAACGTGATACATTTCATATAACATTTTGGTGTGATTTTAATCCTTTTTTAGTAAAAAAATGTGATATAGAAAAACCGTTAAAAGATAAACATAATTTTAGAAATATCATTAGTGTTGAGGAAGTTGAAATTGTTCCCACAAGATGTATTGAAGTAGAAAGTGAAACTCATACATTTTGCTGTGGTTATAATATGTTAGTAACTCATAACACTAATAAAGAATTAACAAAGGAATTTTCAAGGACAAAAGAAAAGATGTTATTACATCCTTTTGAAGATTTGTATGCAGAAGCGCAATCTTTGTACACATTACAATTATCATGCTATCAAATTCCTCTTGAAGATATTGGTTTAAAAGTGATTGGTCGCAGATTAATACACTTAAAAGAAGATGGTACATATGAAAAAATTCCGTTGCAAGATGTTACAAAAGAATTAAGAAATACATTATAAAATGAGTGAAACTATTAAATTAAGACATATGCAAGAAGAAATTAATGATTTAATTAAAGAAAAGTTGCCAATTAGTGTTGATTTTGACGCTACATTGTGTTATCCTCATGCATACCCTAATATTTTATATGAAAATAAACCTTGTTTTGATGTTTTGAAGAAATGGCAAGATATGGGTTGTATGATTATTTTAAATACCATGAGAGGTGGTGATAAATTACAAGAAGCAATTGATTGGTGTAAACAATTTGATTTTACATTTGATGCTATTGGTAGAAATCCAACTCAAGACGCTTGGTGTGGAAAAGATGTGTATAAAGTATACAGTGTTTTAGATATTGATGATAGAAATGCTGGAGTTCCTTTAAAGGGTGAAGGTATTGATGGACGTGGTTGGGTGGATTGGAATAAAATTGATGAGGTTTATACACCAAAGATTTTAAAGTGGATTAATAAAAACTAAATAAAAATATAATAATATGTTATCAAAATTAAAAATTTTATTTCTTTATTTGAATAATTTTTTAAATTTCATGTTTGAACCATCTCCTAAGTGGGTCAGTCTTGAAGGATATGAAGGTATATATGAAATATCTAGTAATGGTGATATTTATGATTTAACAAACATGAAATTCGTTTCAACTTTCACAAAGAAAGATGGATATGTATGTGTTGCTTTAACTGATAGTAATGGTAAAACAAAACAACATAGACTTCATAGGTTGGTTGCTAAATCTTTTTTATATGATGAAAATAAAAAAGGTACTGTAAAACATAAAGACGGTAATAAATTAAATAATAATGTTAAAAATTTATATTGGGTTTAATGGATAATTACAAACAAAGGAAATATGTGTTTAAAGAACCATATACAGTAAATGAAGGTACTATTCCAGAAGGTAGTGATATTATTATATTTAGAGGTGTTGCTTATTTAAATGGTGGAATGATACATCCAGCTTATCAAGAAATGATTAGAAAAATTGTAGATACACCTACTTTAAAAGAAAAATACTTAAAGGAAGTTCCTATTATTAATAATAAAGTTTAATTAAATTAATATAATAAAACAAAATGAAAGAAAAAAATTATGTAAGTTTTACAACTGCTATTGATAAGAAGGGTGATGCCCATCAAGTTGTAATCGTTGGTGTTTATAATCAAAAGAAAACTGTACGTTTGATTGAAAAAGAAGTTACTGTACCTATTAATGATAAGAAGAATGTTGATGGTGCACTTGTTTATTATAAACCAGAAGTTAAGAGAACACTTACTTATGCATATGCAATTTGTCATCCAGATGATAAATTTAATCTTGAAGTTGGTAAAAAGATTGCAACAAAGAGAGCAAAGAAGTCACCTATGGGTTTACTTGAAACAACACTAATTACATCACTATGTAAAGACCAAATTAAATTGATTTTGGATGGTGAACTTCAATATATCGTTAAAAATATTGATAAATTTCTTGAAAAAGAATAAAAAAATATATAATTTTTATGACAAATACCATTTTTGGCATGGTATTTGCTATTATATAATTGAAAAATAATAAAAATAAAAAAAAAATGTATTTAAAATATGAGTAAAACAGTAATTGGTATTGATTTGGGTTCAACTCTTAGTGAAGTTTGTGTTATTGAAAGTGGTAAACCCGTTGTAGTGGTAAATGAAGAAGGTAGTTATACAACTCCGTCAGTAATTTCTTTGAAGAATGGTGAACGTAAGATTGGTGGAGCTGCAAAGCGTCAAATGATTGTTAATCCAAAGGAAACAGTAAATCTTATTAAGAGATTTATGGGTGGTACTTTTGAAGATTGTAAGGATGCAATTAATCATGTTCAATATGATGTTGTAAATCGTGATGGTATGCCAAAGGTATCTATTGAAGGTAGAGAATATTCTCCAGAAGAATTGTCATCTATGATTCTTAGTAAGATGAAGAAAATTGCTGAAGATTATTTGGGTCATGAAGTTAAGGATGCAGTTATTACTGTTCCAGCATTTTTCTCTGATGCTGCTCGTAATGCAACAAAGTTGGCAGGTGAACTTGCTGGATTAAATGTACTTCGTATTATTGCAGAACCTACGGCTGCACTTCTTTCTTCTAATATTGATATGAAGAAGGGTGGTAAATTTATGGTTGTTGACTTTGGTGGTAGTACTGAGGATAATTCAATTGCCGAAGTTAGTGATGGTATGGTAGAAATTTTGGCAACTAATGGTGATGTTTATCTTGGTGGTGCTGATGTGGATAATGCTGTTGCGGCTTGGGTATTAGAAACATTTAAGAATGAGAATGGTATTGACTTATCTACTGATAGTCAAGCAATGACACGTGTTCTTGAAGCAGTTGAAAAGGCTAAGATTGAACTTTCTAGTAGTCCTTCAACTGAAATTAGTTTGCCTTATGTTACAATGAGTGAAAGTGGTCCTATTCACTTGAATCAAACTATTACAAAGGCAAAATTTGAACAATTAATTACACCTATTGTTGATAAACTTATTGTTTGTGCTAAGAATGCAGTTGAAGCTGCAAATATTACAAGTAGTGAACTTGATGGTATCCTTCTTGTTGGTGGTTCTTGCCGTATTCCTTTGGTTCAAGAACGTTTAACAAAGGAATTTGGTGTGCAACTTATTAAGTCATCAAATCTTGATTTGGCAGTTGCTGAAGGTGCTGCAATTCAAGCAAATATCATTGTAGGTGGTGAAGGTGCTGAAGATTTATTGCTTCTTGATGTAACACCTATTTCAATTGGTATTGAAACTATGGGTGGTGTGTTTACAAAACTTGTTGAAGCAAATACAACAATTCCTTGTAAGAAGTCTGAAATTTTCTCTACTGCGGTAGATAATCAACCTAATGTTGACATTAATGTATTGCAAGGTGAACGTCCTATGGCAAAGGATAATAAGTCAATTGGTTTGTTCCGTTTGGATGGTATTATGCCAGCAAAGCGTGGTGTTCCTCAAATTGAAGTATCTTTTGATATTGATGCTAATGGTATTTTAACTGTTAGTGCAGTTGATAAGGCAACTAATAAGGAACAAAAGATTACAATTGAAAACAGTAGCACATTGAGTCAAGAAGAAATTGACCGTATTAAGAGAGAAGCAGAAGAATTTGCTGAAGCAGATAAGAAGGAACGTGAAATTGCTGATACTGTAAATAAGGGTGATAGTTTGGTATTTAGTACTGAAAAGATGCTTGAAGAGCAGTCTGATAAGATGGATGAAACTTCTAAATCAAAACTTACAGAACTTATTGAACAAATGAGAACTGCTGTTAAGGATAAGAATGTTGAAGATATTAATCGTCTTGAAGGGGAAATGAATAATGTTTGGAATGAAGTTGCTAGTGCTATGTATGCTTCTCAAGCAACACAACAAGAAACTACACAGACAACAGAAGGAACTTCAAATGAAGAAAATATTCAAGATGCTACTTTTGAAGAAGTTAATTAATATATAAAATATTAATATATGTTGGTGACTATTGATTTAGTCACCAATATTTTATTTTTTATTGTAAAATATTTGTTTAATTAAAATAATTTTGTATTTTTGCATTTGAAAAAATGAAATAACTTTAATGTTTAATTAATTATGCAAGTTTTTATTATTGGTGATGTATTAAATACATTTGAAGTTTTAGATAAAAAAAGATTAAATAAACAATTAATTGAATGCAAACAAATATTAAATGTTTATAATGGTAATACTAAAGCTTGGAGTAATCATCCAGTTGTAAAATCATATAAACCATATCAGAAGTGGTTAATGATATATACTTGGGCATTAGAAGAATTTTTAAATAAATCTAGTGATTTATTAATGTTAATGCATTATAATAGGTGGTTAAAAGAAAACAAACCAATATTTCATACGGAAGATTATTTTAATCAAATGAAACGTAGGTTATATACTAAAAATAATGCATTTTATAACCAATTTTCTGAATTAGGTGAAAGTGAAGTTAATTGGTACTATGTTGATGATGAATGGTTATTTTATAAGAATGGAAAAAGAATTAAAGAAAAAATATAATCATTTTTCAATAGTTGATTGGTATATAAAAGATTCTTATGACAATATATTATTTACTGTTATATGTAATAATGAGTTGACACAAAAAATTGTTGATAAATTAAATTGTAATAGTAAAGAAAAATTTAATGCTAGAATAAAAATGGATAATATATTAATTGATGATATTATTGTTTTAAGAATATCTAGTATTAAACAAATAAGTATCATGTTTAATATTTCAATTAATGAAGCAATAACAGAACAAAATAAATTAATGAATTTTGTGGTTAATAAATTAACACTATAAAAAAACACTTAAATAAATGAATGATAGAAAAGATTATTATAAGATTTTAGGTATTACTGAAGAAGAAAAAAAACTTCAAGGTAAAGACTTTGAAAATGTTGTAAAGAAGAATTTTAAAAAATTAGCAATTAAATTCCATCCAGATAAGCAACAAGGTAAATCTGATAAAGAAAAAAAAGAAGCTGAGGAAAAATTTAAGGATATTAATGAAGCTTATGAAGTTTTATCTGATTCACAAAAAAGACAAGAATATGATAATCCAATGAGTGGATTTAATGGTTTTGGTGGGTTTGGTGGATTTGACCCATTTGATATGATGAGTGAATTTGGTTTTGGTAGACAGAAACAAAGAGTTGTTAAGGGTCAATCAATGCGAATTGTATTGAATGTTACTTTGGAAGAATTATACAATGGAAATACTAGAACCATAAAATATAAGCGTCAAGGTACTTGTAAAAAATGTGGTGGTAGTGGTAAAGGTGCTAATACAAGAATTGAAACTTGTAAACATTGTGGTGGTACTGGACAAGTATTTAATCAAAATGGGTTTATTCAAACAATAACAACTTGTCAGCACTGCGGTGGTAAGGGTAGCAAGATGATTAATCCTTGTTATAATTGTAATGGTAGTGGTTTGGAATTAGAAGAAGTAAATTTAGATATTACTATTCCAAAGGGTGCTTCTGATGGTTTACAATTAGTTGCTCAAGGTCAAGGATGTGCTCCACCTAATGGTGAAGGTATTTTTGGTGATTTGATGATTATAGTGAAGGAAAATGAACATGAGATATTTAGACGAAATGGAAATGATTTAATATTTGATTTAAAAATTCCTGTTGTTGATGCTATTTTAGGTTGTGAAAAAGAAGTGACAACAATTGATGGCAAACGTTTAACAACAAAGATTTCTCCATTGATTGAAGATGGTGCTCAAATTCGTTTTGTTGGAAAGGGTATGCCAATTTATGGCAGAGACAATATTTATGGTTCAATGATTGGTGTTGTTAGATTAGTAATGCCTAAATCATTGAATGACGAAGAAAAGGAATTACTTAATGAATTAAAAACAAAAGAGCATTTTAAGTAAAATGATTAACATTATTGAAAATGAGGATATAATGAATCATATAGGTGAATATGATGTTATATTAATTGGAACTAATGTTTATTGTACTTTATCACAAGGGGTTCAACGTGAGATTGCGTTGAACTACCCTTATGTTAGAACTAACAATTTTAATACTAAATATGGTGATATTTCTAAAATGGGTACTATTTTAGAATGTAAAGAAGAAAACGAACCATTAATAACATTATTATATATATGTCGTGGTTATCCATGTAAAAAAGTTAATGGAGATGATTATTTATCATATGAATCATTAGAAAATTGTTTAAAGTTAATAAATAAAAAATATAATGGTTTAAATTTAGCTTGTCCATTATTAGGTTGTAGTCGTTTTGATGGAAATGGTAATAAAGAAAAAGTATTGGAAATATTTGAAAAATGTTTAACAAATGTTAATATTACCATATATGATTATTTTCAACAAAGTAGGGATGAAAAACAAATTGCTACTAGAAAAAAAGAATTGGAAGTTAAATCAAGAGATTATAAAGCATATTATGAAATGGTAAAAAAACGTAAAGAAGAAGCTGAAAAACGTTTTTTACGTAATGGTCATGCTAGATATTAAAAAAATAATAATTAATAAAAATTTATGATATGGTAATTGAATTAAATTTAACAAAGGACCATCTGAAATTAATTCCATTTTTCTTCATTCAAGAGTTTGATGATGATAATGTCGGTATTGATAAAAACATAATGTTTAATATGGGAAATCATTTATTGGAAGACATGGCATTTATTTTGGGTCTTGAAGATAAAGCAATAAAGAATACTCAATTTGATGCTGATGGTCGTGCTTTTGATGAGGAAACAGAAAAATATATGTTATCATTATTTAATTATATTAATGATAATATGTATTACATTGAAACATTAATTCATCAATTTGTTGTTAAAGGTGGATTAACTGAAGGAACATATAAAGCACTAGATAGTGATTTAATTTGGAAAAAAAATGAAAATTAATTTTGATTTGTAAAAATTAAAATATAAGTTTGCATTGTCAAAATTAAAACAATAAATATTTATAATAAAAAATTAATGGCAAAACAATCTTTTAAGAAAGAATTTGAACATCGTATTAACGATGAAATTATTGGTTATCCTCAAGTTAGAATAACTGGTGATAATGTTGAAAGTGAAATTGTTACATTATCAAAAGCTAAAGAAATTGCATCTAATATGGAATTAGATTTGGTTGAAATTAATGCTAAAGTGACACCTCCAATTTTAAAGATATGTAATTATAGTAAGTTTTTGTATGAACTTAAGAAATCTGCAAAGAAGAATAAACAAACATTTTCACAAGTTAAAGAAATTCAATTGACTGTTAATATTGCTTCTCACGATTTAGAAACAAAAGCAAAACAAGCTATTAACTTTTTAAATCATGGTGATAAAGTTAAAGTTGTTTTGGTTATGAAAGGTAGAGAATTAACAAGACGAGAAGAAAATAAGCGTAGCATTAATATGTTTGTTGAGTTAGTTAATGGTTTTGGAACTGTAGAAAGTCAAAAGGATGAAGGTAACAAAACAATTGTAATTCTTAAAAAGAATAAATAATGATAGTAAATTTATCAACGCCACAAAATAATTTTTTTGAAAGAACTGATACGTTAAAAAGATATTATGAAGATATTCGTAAGTATACACCATTAGAATTAAGTGATGAGTTGGAACTTATAAAGACATATCATAGTACAGCAAATAAGTTTGAAAAAGAAAGAATTAAAAACATTATATTATGTGCAAATCAACGTTTTGCGTTGGGTGTTGCGAGAAGATGGGCAACTAATGATAATTTAATGGATTTAATTTCAGAAGCAAATATTGGTATGATAGAAGCATTAAATGACTTTGATTATACTAGAGGTGTTCGTTTTATTACATTTGCAGTTCATTATATTAGACGCTCTATTAATGCATATATGATTAAAAATGGTAGTATAATTAGAAAAAATAATATTGCAAAAACATACCATTTAATTTCACAAGCAACAAATAAATTTATGCAAAGAGAATTCAGACAACCAACACTAGAAGAATTAACTGAAATGTTAAAAAATGAATATGGGGTTGAATTGAAAGATGTAAATGATGTTGCAACACTTCAATTGTCATCTATTGATGAAGATTATGGTTCTGATGATGAAGATGCTAATATGGCAACTATGATTGCATTTAATAGTTGTAGTGCTTCATTTAATGATTGTGAAAAAACAACTAATCATGATTTTGCTAAAAAACTTGTCCAAAGTGTATTAAAAAAATTAACAAAAAAAGAACAAGAAGTTGTTAAATATTTATTTGGTATTGGGCATAGTAGGGAATATGAAATAAGCGAAATTGCTGAAAAAATGGAATATAGTACTGAAAGAATTAGACAATTGAAAATTAGTGCTTTAGAAAAAATGAAAAAAGAATATTCTAATATTATTTCATGTATTTAAAAAAAAAAGGAATGCTTAAGCATTCCTTTTTTTTTATTATAAGAATTTTGATAAAATTTTCTTTAATTTATTTAATTCTTTTATAGTAAAATGAAGATGTTGTTCACCTTCTACTTTTTTACGAAATTGAGATTGGGCACCAGTTTTTGTGTGTCCAGGATATAGTTCTCTACCTATTTTAGCAAAATTAATGTAGTCTTTTAATCTTTTTAATAATTTTTTAATTTGAGATTCTTCTTTATTTTTTTGTTTATTTTTATGTCTTTTAAAATATTTTTTATTTTCGTTTAAAGTTTTGCAATTATTTTCATTTACATAATGTTTAATAGTTTCATTAATAATTCTATTTATATCGTTCATATTATACCTTTTATATATAAATATAAAAATAATTAAGAAAATTAATAAAATAAAACATATTTTTCTTGTTTGGTATGAAAAAATATTGTACCTTTGCAAAAGAAAACGAAAAGAAAGAAAAAAAATGGAAAAAAATGCTTTTATTGATGCTTTGACATCTTGTGATACATTTACTGAAAATGGTGCTATTAGTAACTCAACGACTAAGAATATTTTCGTAGACCAATTTGGTGCTATTAGTAGTTATATGAATAGAAATATTACTTCAGTATTTGATGACCAAGAAGAATTGTGGTCAAAGGATATAGTTAAATCGTTGAAGTTCATTTTTTATATCCGTGCAATTAGTAGAACAACAAATGTAACTTTAGATGGTGAATCAAAAGGTTCTTTTGTACAAAAGGGTCAAGGAATGCGTGATGAAACATTTAAACGTTTGTTGTGGGTTGCACAAAATTATCCAGATATTTTTTATGATAATATCGAACTTTTACCAATTGTAGGTTCTTGGAAAGACATTTGGGAAATTATGTGGTATAATCATGAACTTGGATTAAAGGTTATTAATCATAAAAAGTTGTTTGCTTTGATAGCAAATGGTTTAGCGTGTAAAGAAACTTGTGACTTGGTAAAGAAGTATATGCCATCACTTTCATCTTCCAATAAACAAAAATCACCTCGTTCATGTTTTATGAACATTATTGGTCGTGATTTTATGAAGTTTATGGGTTGGGATATGAAGACATATCGTAAGGCAAAATCTAGTGGTAAAGCACATGATTTCCAAAAAATGATTTCAAATGGTTTGTTCGATAAATTGAATTGGAATCATATTCCTGGAAAAGCATTGACCAAGATTGTTGCGTCTAAGTTTATTATTAACCATAATCTTACTTCTTCTTATGAAGAATGGATTGATAAACAAGACGATGTTAAGTTTACTGGACATGCATATGAATTAGGTTATGTACTTAATCATAATAACTTGTTTAAGCACCAAGAACATACACTAAATAAGCAATTTGAACATTTAGTTAAATGTACTAAAGAAAATACCACATTTAGTGGAAATGTATGGTGTGCTTTAGATACAAGTGGTTCAATGACTTGGAGTTATGATGGAAGAAAAATTACACCATATGATGTATGTACTTCATTAGGAGTATTCTTTTCAACATTGAATGATGGTGCTTTTCATAAGCAAGTAATCATGTTTGATTCCACATCATATACAAAGCAATTGAGTGGTACGTTTTGTCAAATGATGAAGCAAATACCAAGAGATGCTATGGGTGGTACAAACTTCTTGAGTGTTATTAAGAGAATTGTTGAAATTAGAAAAAACAATCCTTCAATACCTTTAGAAGATTATCCACAAACACTTCTTGTTGTTAGTGATATGCAGTTTAATGCAACTGGTGGTTTAGATACCAATTATCAACGTAGCAAGACAATGTTGCTTGAAGTTTTTCCTCAAGAATTTGTTGATAATTTCAAGTTTGTTTGGTGGAATGTTGCAACATCAGTAAAGGATTATCCATCACAAATTAACGATGGTGGTACATTCTTATTGAGTGGGTTTGATGGTTCAATTATTTCTTTATTGTTAGGTGAAGAAATTTCTAAAAAAGAAAAGAAAACTCCAAAAACAATGGTAGAATTGGTTGATGCTGCTTTGAATCAAGAAATTTTTAATTTCTTGAAGGTATAAATTTATTTGTTATGCGGTTATTTACCGCATAACATTTATTAACTAATAAATGGCAAGAAAACGTAAAAAAATAAAAATTAAAGAATGTGTAAATAATTCTAAAATAAAAAATAAGTACAATAAAAATACTTTAAATAAAAATGAATTTATAGAATTATGTAAACACATTATTTTATCAAAACAAAAAATAAAAATTATAGGTTTTAATTAAATTTTAATGATATAATTTTGTTTTATTGTTAATATAATTGTATATTTGCATCATTAAAATAAAAAACAAATATATTATGGTTAATGATTACATTTTTAATGAAGTAATGTCAATTCCTAGTGAAAAGACAATTTCATTAGGGGTATCAATTAGTAAAATGTCACAATTTTGTAGTGATATAAAAATATTACAAGATGATGAGTATAATATATATTATCAAGTTGATGCAAATGTCATTAAAGAAAAAGTTGATGACTTATCAGATTTAATGGAGTTAAATCAAGGTGGTTGGGTTTTATCTGAAAATAAAAAATTTTTAGTATTTTATATATAATTTATTCACAATTTTAATTTTAGTAAAAAAAATGGTAAATGTAATTTTTAACGGACGATTAGGTGCTGATGCAGAAATTCGTCAAAACAAGAATGGTGTAAACTATGTGACTTTTAATGTGGCAGTTCATGAGTTTCGTGATGGTGAAGATAAGACAACATGGTTGAGAGTATATGGTAGAGAAGAACGCTTTATTAAGTTAGCACCTCATTTGAAGAAGGGTTCTCTAGTTTCAATTAATGGTAAAGAACATGTTAGTACATTTGTAGATAAGAATGGTAATACACAAATCTCTCGTGAAGTTACTGCATTTAATGTTAACTTTATTGGTGTTAAAAGCGATTCAACTGATAATAATAAAGCAACAACTACTGTTATAACACCTACTCAAACAGTTACTCCAGTAGTTAACACTCAAATGGAGATGTCTTGTGGTACGTTGCAACCTCAAATGGCATCCGCATCATCTGCTCCAAGTGATTATGATGATTTGCCATTCTAATAATATTTTTGTTCTGTACAGTATTAAATGTTGTACAGAACAATTTATTTAATAAAAGTTTATAAAATGAAAGAAATAAAAACTAATTTACGTTGGCCAGGTGGTAAATCTAAAATGCTTAAAATTTTAGATGAATTTTTCCCAAAAGAAATTAATAAATTTATTGATACATTTGTTGGTGGCGGTAGCATTTTACTTCATATTGTACAAAAATATAATCCAAATGAAGTTTATGCAAATGATATTGATAATATGTTAATTGGATATTATAATGCCATCAAAAATAACCCACAAGAAATAATTGAAGAATGTTTAGATATTAAAAATAATAATACTTGTGAAACATTTGTAGAAAAATTCTATGAATTAGATAGGTCTAAACCAAGTAATTTTTTTATTTCTAATAAAACATCATTTAGCGGATTAAATAATAATTATTCATCTCAAGCATTTGATAGGAATTTTTCAATTAATTCTATTAATAAAATAAAAGATGTTTCTGAAGTAATACAAAATGTTAACTTTATCAATGATAATTTTAATAATTTAGAAAATATTATTGGTGAAATTAAAGACTATTTTATTTATCTTGACCCTCCTTATTTTGGAAATAAAGATAAAGGTTTGTATGGTGAAAAAGGTATATTGCATAAAGAATTTAATCATTTAGAATTATTTGAATGGGTAAAGAAGCATTCAGATAATAATAAGATTATGTTAAGTTATGATGATTCTCCCTTTATTAGAGAATTATATAAAGATTATAACATATATAGTTTTGATTTTATTTATAGTATGACAAATACTGGTGGAAATACATGTAAAAATGGGAAAGAAATTGTAATTACAAATTATGAAATAGAATAATTTTGTGAAAAAAAACTATTATAATTGTTTTAAATAAAAAAAAAATATTTATCTTTGCATCAGATTTTTCAATTAATTAAATATAAAAAATAATGAATACACAAGTTAAGACACAAATTAGAGATGCCGAAATTATTATTGACAATGTAAATAATGTAACTCCTTCTTCATTTAGAGGAGAGTTGAAAGTTATTAGTGATAATGGTGAAGTCAATATTAATAATTTAACAACACAAGAAAAAGAACATTATTCTCAATTGAATAAAAGTTTGGTTGTAACAGATATTAATTCAATTTCTAATTATGGTGCTGATTTGCAGTCTACAATGAGTAAGTACAGTAATGATTTTTTAACTGCTGTACGAGGTTCTAATGGCACTGAAATTGGAGAATTAATCACTAATCTACTTGATGAATTAAATTATATTGACATTGATGAACTACAAGCACCTAGTGGGTTCAAAAAGTTTATTAGACGTGTTCCAATTTTGAATAAATTTGTGTGTAATATTGAAAAAATGATTACAAAATATGATTCAATTACAAATAACATTGATTCATTAACAAAGAAAATTACGGCAACACGTTTAGCGTCATTACGTGATAATAATGCGCTTCAAACAATGTTTGAAAATAATGTTGAATATGGTAAGCAAATTGAAGAATTGATTATTGCTGGTAAATTAAAATCTGAAGAAATTAAAAATCAGATTGAAGAAATGCAAACAAATTCTAATAATTATGAAGCACACGAAATTCAAGATGCATTAGAATTTTATAATAATCTTGAACGTAGAGTTAATGATTTAATTACTCTTCGTTATGTTATTAAACAATCTCTTCCTCAAATTAGAACTGTCCAATATAATAACATTGCAGTTGCTGATAAAGCACAAACAATTATTGCAACAACAATTCCTATTTGGAAGAATCAACTGTCAATTGCAATTGCTTTACATAATCAACAAACTAACATTGAAGCACATAGAAAGGTTAGTGATACAACTAATTTGATTCTTCGTAAAAATGCTGAAATGTTGAAGTTGAATAGTACAATGGTAGCAAAAGAAAATGAACGTAGTGTTGTTGATATTGAAACATTAAAGATTACAACACAACAACTTATTGATACAATTCGTGAAGTTAAGGAAATTCACGAGCAAAGTGCTATCCAACGTAAAAATGCTGAAGAAGAATTGGTTAAAATAGAGACTGAATTAAATTCTAATATGATTGGAAATATTAAGTCTAACGTTAAATATATAACTAAATGAGAACTTATCAAAATATTGAACCTGAATTAGTTAAAGCATATTTTCATCCTAAACTTATTAAAAAAAGAAGAATAAAGACTAAAAAAGAAAAGTTTCATGAAGGTGATATTTTTTCTTTACAAGGTATTGAATGTGATGATTTTAATATGCCAATTAAGGAATATAAAGTTATAAAAAAAATAGATTCAGTTTCTGGAGTTGATTTAAGTGGTATTGTTGTTAAACAAATTAGTGGTGATGAAGATACCGTATTTTCATTAACAAAAACAGATTGTCAAACTTTAGGTATTGAATTTCAACCGAAACTTTTATTTTTTCCACAAAATATGGCATGGAAAGAAGTATCAGTTAAAAAAACTTATAATTTTAATCAATTTAATCCAAATGATTTAAGTACATATCCAGTTGATGAAGAAAGTGGGATGATTAAGCGTATCGTAATTAGTTTTAGTAACGTTAAAGAACATAAAATTGAAATATTAAAATATCCAGAAGTAATAAAAAGTTATTCTATTGGAAATGTTAATGAAATTTCAACTACTGCTATTACAAATAATTTATGCTTAAAACCTAAGATAAATTGTGCACGTGACCCAAATTTATTAAGATTGGATTATGTTTATAAAGGTCGAAATATAACAAATCAATTGTTTAATGATGGTATTGTATTTAATTCAAAAACTTTTTATGAATTTGATGTTAATTTAAACCCTAAAGATGTTGTTGGACTATCAATTAATGATGTTTTTGATGTTTTGATTTTTGATAAGTTTAGATTAACTTCAAAAGAAAGACATGATATTAATCAAATGTTATACATAATAAAAAATGAAAAAAAGATATGCAATTTATTGAACATGACAAATCCCCAAAAACAATACCGTTTGAAATTTGTGGAAGAACTGTAGAAGTTAAAGTTGTAAATGATGCTTTTAATGCTTTAAATGAAGTTATGAATGGTAATATTGTTGCTAGATATGAATTTGGTTCTTCTATGGAACCAATATTACATAATGGTGAATACGCAATTTTAATTCCAAAAGAAAAAACAACAATTGAAGCGGGTGATGCAGTATTTTGTGAAGTTTGTGGTACATTAATGACACATATGGTACATATTATTAAAGTTATTAATGGTAAAACTCAATATTTAATCGGTAATTCATTCAACGAAACAACACCAACTATTGTTTATGGTTGGACTGAAAATATTTTTGCCAAAGCAATTAGTTCAAAACATATTCAAAAAGAATGTTAATTTTTTTTCATTAAAATTAATAAATAACTAATAATTAACTATTTATTTAATATTATGGATAAGAAAGATGTAGATTTTTTTAATGGTTTAATAGAACATGGTATGTTACCATTGTTTTTAGTTTCATTAATTAGTGCTGATAATATTGATACTAAAGAAACTTGGGAAAATAATTATGCACGAATCACAAAATTGAAACAATATATTGAAGAAATTGAATTTGAAGATAAAGTAAAATATTTAGAACAAATAAATAAAGGAATTGAAATAATTAAAAGAGAACTTAAAAACTATGATTGATTTTTGCCTTTGGAGTGTATTTACGTATTTATTAACAGTATTAATTTTTTTTACATATGAATGGAAACAATGTAATGATAAAAAGGAATTAAAAAATATATTTTCTAAAATGTATATGGTAGAATTTATACCATATATTAATACACTAATATTATTATTTATTATTGTGTTTTTTATAATATTTTTTGGTTCATTTTATTTTTATGTTTTATTATTTGAATTGAGTAAAATTATAAAATATAAGAAAGTTAGAAAATCTTTTTTGCAAAAATTTGGTTTTTAAGTATTTTATTTATACATTTGCGTTATAAAAAAAAATAATTTATTATGAAGATTTTAGATAGTGAATTTAGAAAAGAACTTTATAAAAGTTTGATGGATGCTGGGTATGAGAAGCAAGAAGCACAAAAGATTGTTGCAGTTAAGTACTTTAAGTCTTTAAAGGAAAAAGTGTTAAATGATTTGAGTGCAATGTCTAATGATGTTGGTGAAAATAAGTTCAACGCTTTGGATGAACAATTTATTACTAATTTCAATGCTGACATGCAAGAATTGGATAAAATGTTCAAAATTGTAAGTGCCGATTAAAAAAAAACAATTAATAGTTATGAAAATTAAAAAAATAATAGAAGAAACTATTAATGAATATTTGGATGATTTGCAAGGGGAATGTTTATATCATGCTACACCGTCTTGTTATGTAAATTCAATAAAAAAATTTGGGTTAGGTGGTAAAATTCCTAAAAAGAGATTTTGGGATTATAAAAATACCCCATATTCTAATATAACACAAGGTGTATTTTTGGCAACTGATGAATATGTTGCGGAATCATATTTAGATTCTAGTGATGAATTTTATGAACTTGCTGAATGGTATGAAGAAAAATATGGCAAAGAATTGAATATTGTTGTATTTAAAGTAAACATTAATGATTTAGACAAATCATTATTGTCTATTGATGAAAATCAAATGGTTGATGATAATGGTGATAATAATCATACATATTTTTATAATGGTGTTATACCGTTTAATAAATTAAAAATTGTCCAAATATAATTATTTATTCGAGTCAGTGAAAACTATTTTCCATTTAGTGAGAGACTGACAACCGTTGTCCCAATGGAAACTCCGAAGTGAGCTGACACTTAAACAAGCTGTATGAGTGGGTTGTAAACGGTGGTGCAAGGTAAAGAAGACTTGTTCAAGAAGAGTACCTATTGTGTTCTGTATGGTGATGTACAGTTAGTCATTTTTATTAGACATAAAAACCTCTAAAGCTCTTTATTTTCTTTGATTAAAGTAGTTTAATATTTGTTAAAACAATAAAGTTTTATTATGTAGGTTAGAATCCTACCTTTTGTCAAGGAATTTTATTTAAAATAATGATTTAACATATAAAATGATTATGAAAAAGATTATATTTTATTTTATTAGTATTTGTACTATTTTAGGATTTGTAATGTTTTTATTTAGTTGGGCATCACCACTTTCAATGGAAGATTCTGATGATATGGACATTCTTACTGCTGAACTAACTATTTTACATAATAATGATTATAAGGTTACAGTAAATGAAATTGGTGAATTAGGGACTTATTTTGATAAAACGTATCAATTAGTAACGTATACTATTTCTAATGATAGTACGCAAGAAACAAAACAAGTTAAAGTTGAACTTGAAAAAAATAATTTAGAATATAGATTCAAACAATTTATTTATTAATAATAAACAAAAAACAATTAAAGGCAAATGAAATGGTATTATTGGGTAGGTTGGGTTTTATTTTTATTTTCTAGTATATTTGATGGGTATTATTTTTTAACAAAATATAAAAAAGAAATATCACTAGAAAATGAACAAGACGCAGTAAAAATATATTATTTTTTACAAGAAGAACATAAAGACGCTAATATTATTAATGTAAGATTAGGTGGTAATTTTCCAGTGACAGGTTTGTTTAAAGATTTAATTGAGACAAGGCATCCAAATGCAGATATTAATAGCGTGAAAAGTGTTTTTTATGAAGTTGAAACGGATACCACTTTATATCATTATGTAACATTATTTGAAATTAAAAATAGTTTCATGAAAGAAGAAATTGGTGATAAGTTATTGACTGGTAGAAATTATTTTTTTGGTTTAGCAAGATGATTAAAAATAATAGATTTATAGTTAGGTCGAATTTATTTTTTATTAAAAAAATAAAAGAGGGACTTGAAAATAAAAAATGGAATGCTAATGAAAATAAAAATGAAACAGTTAGCATTGAGACAGACGAATTTGAATATTGTTTTAAAGTAAGTAAAATACTTGAAAAACGATTATCGAATAATAAATGGCAGTTAAAAATGATTTCTTATTATAAAAATAATAATAAATTTTATTACTGCTTTCAAATGAAAAAGAAATAATGGGCTATACCCTAATTAAATTAGGGTGAAGTCCATTTTTTTATAAAATAAATAAAATATTTTTTGGTTTTATGTATTTTAATTTATATTTTTGCATTGTTAAATTAAAAAAAAATAAATAATATGAGATTTAAAGCAATTTACAAAGAAAACAGTCAAGAAGAAACTATTGTTGGTACATATAATACCAAAAAAACTGCCATTGAAGCTTTACTTAATAAAGGTGGACATAACTATTGTTTAGACAGTCGTGAAGAACGTTATGATGCCCTTGAAATGAGAGGATTTTGTATGTGTGGTTGTGGTCCATCATCCATGAGAATTGAAGAAGTTGAATAAGTAGATAAAAATTTTAATAATATGAAAAAACATTTTAGATTAATTTTGCTTGTAATTATTGGTTTTATGCTTAGTTTTATTTTGTCACCAATTATTGATTTTTTAAGTGGTTTAATTGGATTTGGAATGGGCATTGCAATAGGTTATTTATTCCTTTGTTTTGCTGAAAGCAAGTGGGGATGGTTTAAAGATAAAAAGTAAATTTATATGGAAAAAGTTGTAACTGTAACGGTTAATAATAAAAATATTAACACCAAATGTAAAAGTGCTAGTGGATATGATAGTCATTATTATATGATAGTTTATGATAATGATAATGGTCGCTATATTGGTGAAATGAAAGATGTTTATTTTGACGATTCTAATTTTAAAACTAAATTAAAAAAATTTTTAAAACTTAATTATTAATATGAGTATTGTTGTTTTTGTTGTTGTTTTTGTTATAATTCTTCTTTGTTATAAAATTTATAGTGATAAACAATGGCATAAGAAACCTCTACAAAATTTCCCATTTATTCATAGAGGTAAGGTTTTTTGGTATAGTCGTTCTGTAGCAACAACTATTGGTGTATTTTGTCATGATGAGAAAGGGAAATTATGTGTTTTAGCAAACAAACGAGGTAAAGGTACACCTGATTTTCAAGGATATTGGAATATTGTTTGTGGTTATTTAGAACATGGTGTAAATGCCGAAGAAAATTGTCAAAAAGAAGTATTTGAAGAAACTGGACTTTTTATTCCACTTGATAAGATTAAGTTTTTTAACTTAAATACTGAACCAACTGAAAGCAAACAAAATGTCACATTAAGATACTATAGTTTGTTAGATGGTGTTTGTGGTGATTATGATTTAACAATTGAAAATTGTGAACAAGATGAGGTTGAAAAGGTAATGTGGATTCCAGTTAGTGATATTGGTAGTTACATTTGGGCATTTAATCATAATTACTTAATTGGTGAAATGGTTAAAAAAATTAAATAAATTTTAATATATAGGTGGTTTTACCACCTTTTTTTATTTTACTATGAAATTTAAAATTATTGTTTGTATTAATAAAAAGAATTATATTGGTAAAGACAATGGGTTGATTTGTTATTTACCTTCTGACTTAAAAAGATTTAAGTATTTAACAACTAATAATGTTGTTATAATGGGTAGAAAAACGTTTGAATCATTACCAAATGGTGCTTTACCTAATAGAGTTAATATTGTATTAACTAGTGATAAAAATTTCAAATCAGATAATGTTATTGTTTGTCATTCTATCGATGAATGCATAAAGTTATGTGAATTTAATTATCAAGATAAAATTTGTTATGTAATAGGTGGTGGTTCTATTTATAAGTCATTTTTAGAAAAAAATGTTGTTGATGTAGTTGATGTGACATATGCATTAAATGATATTGAAGGTGATGTCTTATTCCCTAAATTATCTGAAGATAAATGGCAAAGTATTAATGTAAAAAGACAGTATTTTGATTTTCGTGATGAATGTGAATATGAAATTCATAAATTTTTTATTAAAAGTGATTAATTTTTAATATTAAGTCTTTTTGTTTTTAATTTTTTTTTGTAATTTTGCGTCATCTAATAATAGTTGGCGCATTATTAGTTATTTAATATATACATTATAAAAATATAAATTAATATAAAAATAAAAAAAAATGACAATTAAATTACAATCCAATGAGGTATTAACAAATGAAAATACCAATGAAGTTTCAAATAACATAAATGAAACTAGTGTAACAAATTTAGTGGTCAGTAATGAAGAAAAAAAGGATGTAAATGAATTATCTTTAACTCATTTGGATAAGGACTTTGTTTATGAACTAATGTCAATACCAACATTATCTAGTAATGAATATCGTTTGACTACATTTATTATTTTATGGTCAATGCGAAATAATATTAATTATGAATTGGATAATTATGGTAACATTTATTTGACCAAAGGTAATATTAAAAAAGGTGAGTATTATCCTTGTCTGACTGCCCATCTTGATAGTGTTCAGACAAAACAAAAAGCATATGCTCAAGCTGGTCAACCCCTTCAAGTAAAAACTAGAATTTCAACAGTTAATAAAAAGCATGAAATTTATGTTGACGGTATGGGTATTGGTGGTGATGATAAAGCAGGTGTTTTAATTGCATTATCAATGTTTAGTCATCTTGATACATTGAAAGCATGTTTCTTTTTGGAAGAAGAAATTGGTTGTAAGGGCTCTAGCAATTTAAACAAGGATTGGTTTAATGATGTTGGTTATGTTATTGGATATGATTCACCTGATTTAAATCGTGCTGCTTATGCTTGTAGTGGTGTTAATTTGTTTAGTGCAAATTTCTTTAAGACATATATGCAAGACATCTGTAAAAAGCATGGTCTTACAAAATTTCAATCAGAACCGTTTACAGATGTAAAAGAAATTCGTGAAAAGACCAATATTATTTGTATGAACTTTGGTAGTGGTTACTACAATGCTCATAGTGATAGAGAATATTGCGTCATTGAAGATATGGACACTGCTTGCCGAATGGGAGTTGAACTTATTAAATTTATTGGTTTAACTCGTCATGAATTAGCATGCTCAAAAACTTGGGTTCGTGGTTCTGATGGTGTTTATAGAAAATCTGATATTGATGAAGAAGACGAAAAATTCTTTAGAACATTGAGTGGTTATTCTTCATATTATTCTTATGGTAATCAAAATACAACAACAAGTAAACAAGTAACAACAACTTCAGTTACTACAGTAACAAAAGAGGATGATAAAAATAAAGTTGATTTGGAAATTCTTAGATATGTTACTGAACGTTATGAAGAATATATTCAAGATATGCAAGATAGAATAAAAACCATTTGTAATGAAAATAATATTGATTTTTCTCTTTTTAAAAAAGAGTTTGAATCATCATTTACATTTTAAAGTATGATTTGGAAATATATTAAAACTTTAAACCACTTAAAAAATAGTTTAGAATATAATGTTATTGTACCTTTTTTCATGGGTAATTTTGAATACGAACCAATTGAAGGGGAAGTGATTAAATTATCCATTGAAAATAAAGATTATTTATTACTTTTCAATAACCATTTTTCATATGGTGACAAATCAATATCTAACATTTCTACTCATATTGATGATGAGTGTCTTGGTAAAATTGAAATGTTAAGAAGAAAATACAGAGAATTGGTTCTATTGTATTATTTTGATGAAGATGAAATATTTTTCTTATCACGTTATTTCCCATTTATAATTACTAGTGAAACTTTGAATTGTGATTATGATAAATTTTCTAATGACAATAAGAAAGTTTTAAATAATATATTTGACATATATGGTAAAGATAATAGTTTTTGTAAACTAATATATCTTTTAACAAATGGTTCTTCAAATATGTTTTTATGGGCTTTAACAAATTTACGTAAACACACACCATTTTATTTAATAAGTGAGATTTTATATTGGTTTAGAGAATATAAGACTTTTGTTGGTAAGGTGAGTAAAGGTACATTTACGGCATATAATGATACCAAATCAATTTTAAGTCTTAGAAATGAATTAATCTTATTAAGACAAGAAAAGAGAATTACAAAGGTTTTTAATATGTTTAATACATATCAAAAGAAACTTTTGAAAAATGCAACATTAACTAATTTTCAAAAAGAAATGGTGAGTCGTTTTGAAACAATTAGTAAAGAAAAACAAATTAACTTTATTCGTAAAGTTTCTACATTTGAAACAATTGAAGAAATTTTTCATCAAATGGCAATTTTAACAAAGAACCATTTTGATTGGAATAGAGATTCATTTTTAGAATTTATTACTAATATTGATAATCTTTCTTTTGATGTTGTGTATGATGAATCTAATATTATAATTTTAAATGTTAAAGACTATGAAACAATAAAATATGTTACACGAACAACAAATTGGTGTATCTCTAAAAATAAAACATATTGGAATAATTACATGGAAAAGGGAAATAAATTAAAAAGTAAACAATATGTTTTATTTAATTTTAATGAGAAAGAAGATAGTGAATATAGTATAGTTGGTTTTACAACTAACAATGACATATCTATTTCACATGCACATAGTTTTACAAATAATAATTTGATTGTTAAAGAAAGTAGAATTGGTACACAGTTATCTTCATATGTACAACCATCCGTAATTAATATTCAAAAATTGTTATCAAACTTACATATACCATTAGATAATATAATCATTAATGATAGTTTACCATATGTATGGGATAAAAGTAGTTTGTTAGTTATTTTATCAACTATTGATGAATATAATTATGATATTATAAAGAACGAAGGTGATATTCTAGTTTTTACAATTAAATCATCACAAGATATTGTAAGAATAACAGGAATTAATCAATATGCTAAAATGTTAAATTTAACATTAAATAATCCTATTAGTTATACACATTTATTTATTTGTGATTTTTCTAAAAATGATGACAATAAATTATTATGGACATTTGCATATGATTTTACAGAAAATGAAATAAATTATAGTTTATTTAACTCAAAAGGTTACAAATGTGATAAGTCATTGTATCATGTGTTATATGAATATAATTTGCCGTTTGATATTTTTTGTAACCCAATAAGTATGACTGATATTCTTGTTAATGCGTTTGAAACGTATGATATGAAATTACTTAACATTTTACTTTCTGATAAGAATGCTATTCAATTTTTAAAAAATAAAAAGGTAAAAAATAGTATTAGTGATAGTATAATATGTTCATTGTATCATCATCATAGTTTTGATGTTATTAAATTAATATATTCAAAAGGTTTTCTGTTGTCAAATTTAATAGACGATTCATTTGTAAATAAATTATTGTCAAAGACACTAGCATATATTAACATATCTGATGTGCCCTCAAAAAATGATTATGATAAACTTTTTTCATATAAATTAAATAAACATTGTATTGATGCATGTGCTAATTTCTATTTATTTGAATTGATATGGAATAATGAAAAAAAACCAGAATTAATTAAAGATTGGTTTGTTAATATATCTTGCATTGATTCGCCAAAAGTTTTAAGATATTTTATTGATTGTATCAAACCTTATTTTAATGATATTGTTAGTAAAGTAAAAATTAATGTTATTGCTAATGCAATTATTAAAGCAGAATATTTTGACGTATTATCAAATGATTTAAGTGATATTTTAACTAAGGAAGTGAATGATATTTTAAATGTGGTAAAAAAAGAGGCTTCTTAATAAACCTCTTTTTTTTATTTAATTTATAAAAAAAAATGCTAAAATATTTGTCAATTAAAAAAATGATTGTATCTTTGCACCATCAAACGATATAAAATGATATTAACATGGTTGAATTAATTACTTTATTCCTTGCCTTATTTTTTTCATTATTATTTATAAATGTAAAAATTGGCAGTATTCTTAATTTTATTATTCTTAAAATTGATGATAATCGAAGAACTGCAATAATTAATTTTATTTTATTATTGTTATCTTCATTGTTTATTTCGGTATATTGTGTAATTTAAAAATATTAATTAAAAAATAAAAAAAAATGATTGAACTTAATTATTCAAAAAAGCAACTTAAACCACTTATTGAAAAGTACAACATCAATGTTGAAAGTGATAAGGATTTTCATGAAATTATCAATTTGTTTGATGGTCAAACAACTTATCATCTTTGGGCTATTAAATTGTTCTATGGTAATATTTGTTCACTTGATGTATTTCAAAGAATTAAGTTGTGGATGGATGTTTACAAGACAGAAATTAAAAACCTTATAAGACAGAATGTTATATCATATGTAACACATGATGATATTGTACAGTTATTTGATGAAATGCATGGTTTGGAATTGATTAAGACAGTCAGAGATGGCGCTTCTCAATTTAATACTTCTCAAAAAAGAATTTTCATTGACAAACTTTTGAAAAGAGATAATGGTATTCCTTATACTGGTTTTGAAGTTACTAGATTTGGTCTATTAGAATCATGGGCAAATTTGTTCAAAAATGTTATGAAGTTGCCACAGATTCGTAAGGAAAAACTTATTAGTACATCATCAGCACTTCGTGATATTGATGAATTGAGAAGACATATGGAAAATGCATTAACTGCAACATATGAATGGGTTCGTGAAGACTTGTTATCTTATGTTGAAAATAATACTCCTGATTGTAGTATTATGTTTGATAAGGATAATGTTATTGTATTAAACGTTCCATCTTTTAAATCAAGTCAATCACTTTGTGGTAAGGGAAGAACTTGTTGGTGTCTGACTAGAGAAGAGAGATATTTTAAGCAATATGTTCTTGATAATTGTGGTGCAAAACAATATTTTCTTTTTGACTTTAATAAGAGAGAAGACCATGAATTAGCTCATATTGGTTTTACTGTTGTTAAGGGTAATGGTATCACTAATGCCCATTCAACTAGCAATAATAATATGATGCATGATGGTATTTTAGTTGATGGGGAAAGAGTTAATGTTCAAACAGCTTTAAAGAAGTGTGGTATTCCTATGTCAACATATTATAATATTGAAAAACCATTTTATAATTGGAATGTTGAATCAATTCTAAAAGTAATTTCTGATAATAAGAACTCACTTGTTTTATCATATAGTGATAATAATAGAGTTGTTATTAACGTACTTAATATGGTTGGTTTAAATACTCTTTTGGACCATACTTGTATAAATATTGCAAACCAATCAATCCCTAGCAATGGAAAAGTGTTTGTAATGTTTGATTTCAATGAAGAATATAATTCAGACAATGCTTGCGTTGTTTTATTCTATGATTCTGACAGATATGGTACATTTTCATTGACAAAAACAATTGATGGTTTTGGAAATAAGATGGATAATGATTTAAGTAACATTGGTATTAAGGAAAATATGTTCTTAGAGGCTAAACCAATTGACCCCAATATTATGTTGCATAAGTTGATTAATGAAAATAGAGAAGATGAAGCAATTGAATTGGTAAAAAATAATGATAATATTAACGTTAATCATGTGTTTGAATCAGTATCACCAATTTTTTCAGTAATTGACAATAAGTTGTATAATTTATTTGATGTTATTGTTAATCACAAAAGTTTTAATGCAAATACCACAGACGGTTATGGCGAAACAGTTTTGAGTCATCTTCTTTATACATATGACATCAACAAAAATGAAAATAGTGGTGATAACATGTCAATTAAAAATATGATTGATGCGATTTTAAATAACGAAAAAGTCGATTTGAATTGTCAAGATATTAATTCAGAAACATCATTAAGTGTTGCATGTAGTGAACCATCATTATTGTGGGTAGTAGAACGCTTGGTTAACAATACTAGTGTTAATGTAAATATTGCGGATGATTTTAACTTTACACCTCTTGGAACTGCAATTAATGCAAAGAATATTGATGCTATTCGTATTCTAGGGACAAGACCTGATTTGGTTATTAGAAAGCGTGATGTTGAAAATGCGAAAAAACAAGGCTTTAACCTTTATGATATTATTGAACCTAATGGTAATTCAGAAGATAATTTGATTATTCAAAATGAAATTAATGAATTATCTGAAATCTTTGCAAAGGCATTTGGTTGTCTTTAATACATAACTTAAGGATAAAAGCACATTTGTATTAAGTGTGCTTTTATTTTTGTTTTATATTAAAAAAATTATGGAAAGATATACTCATTCAAATATTAAAAAATTATTTATTGTTGGTGATGTTCATGGTGAATTTAAACAATTATTTCATAAAATAAGAACCAACGTATTAAAACAAACTAAAAATAATGAACAAGAAAAACTTGTTGATGATGATACGTTAAAAAAATTAGAACCTTTTTTTGATGATATGCCACATCATGTGTCTTCAAAATTTTATAATTATTCATATGGTCTTGGAAAACATTTAGGTGTTATTGAAAACTGTGTTATAATAGTTGCTGGTGACTGTGGTTTTGGTTTTAATAAAGAAGAGTATTATCATCAATTGTTTAACAAATATCATGAAATATTAGAACTTAATAATATTTTTATCTATTTTGTTAGAGGTAATCATGATGACCCATCTTATTTTAATGAACATAAAATTAATTATAATAACATTAAAACAGTAAAAGATTATTCAGTTATTACTGTTAATGACAAAAATATATTATGTGTTGGTGGTGGATTGTCAATTGACCGAGTATGGAGAAAACAACAAGAAGTGAAGATTAATAAATATAAAAAAAATATTAAAAAACAATTGTATTGGGAAGATGAAATGCCAGTTTATTCTCAAGAAATGTTAGAAGAAATTAATAGTGAAAATATTAAAATTGAAGTTGTTGTATCACATACCTCACCTAATTTTGCATTCCCAACTAAAAAAGATTCACTTAGTTATTGGGCAAAACTTGATAAAAATCTTTATAAAGATGCTGAAACTGAGCGTATAATTTTATCTAATGTGTATGATTTTTTAATTGGTAATAAACATCCATTAAAAAAATGGTGTTATGGGCATTTTCATTGTAATAAAACTGATAGAAAAAATGATGTCGAATTTATTGCAATAAATGAATTAGATTTTGCTAAAATTGTTGTTGATGAAAACCATAAAGAAATTAATGATTTGGTAATAAATCCTTTTTTTTGATATATTAATACCTTAAAAATATGAAAACATACACAGTATTAGTTATTGGTGACAAACCAGAGGAGCAAATGGAATTGTTTAATTGTAATGCAAAAGTTGATAAGTATATTAAATATTATATAAATGACGCTAAATCAATCTATGACAAAACAATTAAAACAATAGAATTATTATTAAAAACAAATAGTGAAAATGAACGTTTATCATCTTATTTAGATGATATTAAAGAGATGACTGAAATTGAGTATTTTTCTTTCATTACAGAGGGTTTAGAACATGATACTGAGGGTAATGCTTGGGATGACTCTAACCCACGTGGAAAGTGGTCTAAATTCACTTCAGGAGGTTCTTTTTCAATACCATTAGTAACCATTGATGGTAAAGAAACTTTCCAAACAATAAAAGGTAAAGTCGATTGGAATAAAACACATTTATTTAATGAAGAATTATATTCTAACACATGGGAATTAATAGTTGAAGGTAAAGAACCAATTAATGAAAATGATAATAAGATAATTACAACAATGAAATCTCATAAAGAATATTTATTATCATTTGGTACTAAAGAAAATTATATTATTTATAACACATCTTATTGGAATTATGCTGTAATAAAAGATGGGGAATGGATAGATATGGAAAATAAAAATTCATTTGAATGGATTAAAAATTTTTACAAGACGTTTATTGAACTTTTAGATGATAATACTTTATTAACTGTATTTGAATATACTGTATAAATAAAAAAAAAATAAGATAACTGTTGTTTAAAAACTATATGGTTGCTGTTTTGATATTTTTTATATAAAAACTTGACTTTTATAAAATTTTGATTATATTTTAGTTGAATGCAATTTATAAATAAATTGATATTTAAGGCGGTAACATGTGGGTAGAACCATTAAGGTTTAATATGTGTTTTTTGTCAACTAACACACTAGTTTGCAATACTGCTATATTATTGCCTAAAAAAAAAGGAGTTGCAATATTGTGTCTATTCTAACGAGAACTACAATTCTATCAGCTATAACATCAAGAAGAGTCCTCTACATAAGATACTCCGTAATGAGATGGCAAAACATCATACCATTTCGGGTTGACCAAAGATTTTTTTTTACACAAGCGTTGCAACTCGGTTACAAAAGTAACGAAAAATAGCGTAGCCAAAAAGGCTACGCTATTTTTATTTTTTGTTAACATCTATATTATTTTTTTATTGGTAACGACATTTATCAATAGTGTTAAAACATGATAAAAGTTTATCTTTTTCAAAAACATTATGAGCAAATAATTTCTTTAATGGGTATGAAACTAAATTATTATTTAATATTCTCCATTTGTTAAGATATGATTCATCATGCCACTGTGGAATTATATTCTTTTTCAAATCTTTTTCGACCATTAGTGAAATATCTTCACACATTTTATATGTAATGTCAGATGGTCCAAAAAAGAAACCACCCTGCACATAAGTATATTGTGAATCAATATATGCCTCTGAATTTTTATCTATTCCTTGTGCAAAAATGTGACCATCTAAATTTATTGATTCATTACAATAAGAATGTCTAGATAAATTTAATTTAGTAAAGTCAAAATTGTTTTTAGAATAATCATATTCAATATTAAATTGCATATCTCCGTTGCAATAACAAACATAATCACAATCTATTTTATGTTCTTTTATATAATTCATTTTAAATAATGTTATTATTGGCCAAGGAAAATGGTCAATATGATATACTTTATAAGTTATGTCATTTTCGATAACATCATTCCACTCTGTTAAACCATCACTAATAATAATAACAGTTTTTTTAAATTGTGGAAAAAAATATTTTAGATTTCTCTTAAAATGATAAAAGCCAATTTTATAATTTGAAGTTGCAATATAATAAATTGCAAGATGTTTATTGTTCATTATGTTGTAGTTTGTTGTAAATTATCTTTTAACTCTTGAATTTGTTTTTGTAATTCAAGCAAAGCATATGCAGTTACTTTTGCATTATCTTCAATTGCTTTTCTTAAAACTTCAACATTAATAGTTAATGTTGATGCACTAGTTTGTAAATTAGTGACATTAGTGTTTAAGTTTGAAATACTATTGCTTAATGTAGATGCACTAGTTTGTAAATTAGATATGTTAGTAGTTAATGTTGATGCACTATTTTGTAAATTAGATACATTAGTGCTTAAACTTGAAATACTATTGCTTAATGTAGATGCACTAGTTTGTAAATTAGTTATATTATTAGCATTTGTTTTAACACTGCCACTAATTGTTGAAATATTACTGTTTAATGTAGTTATGTCATTATTTATATCACTTATATCTACTTTTGGTGTGAATGTTATAATATTATTGTTAGTATCTTTAATAAATAAAGATGGTGATTCAGCATTATAATTTATAGCTATTTCTCCATAATCTAAATTAGTTGGTTTGCTATTTTTGTTACTACTTCTTTTATGTTTTATCTTATATCCCATGTTTTTATTATGATTTATAAATTATATTAATAAATATTATAATTTTCAATTATTTAACATTAAATATATATTTTTTTCTTAAATCATTTATTGGATACAATAATTCTTCATAACCATTTAACTTTTCACCAACATACTTAAAACAATATGACATACGTTCTAATCTTTTTTTATATTTTTTACCTTCATGAATTAAATTAGACCGTTGTTTACCATTAAATGTAGTTGGTTCCCATTCTTTACATTTTTCTAAATGTTTACCCATCTTTGTATGGATTGTTTTAATTAATAATCTATAGTCATCTCCTAATGATTTAATAATACCACCACAAAAGTTTAATATAATCGAAGATAAACCTAAACCTTGATAATCTGGTAAAATAACAAGTCTACTAATAGATAAATCATGTGGATAACCTTTCCTTGGACTATTTAATAACCCAACGAATGCAACTGGAATATCACCCCAATAAAATAATAAACATTTACAAACTTTATTCATATTATCAGTTAAATAGTGATGAATATCAAATCTCAAGTTTTTCCATTCACTAGCTTCAACACGTTGTACACTTAATTCAATTTTTGGTTTATCATATTTATTTTTATTTAATAATATTGTTTTCATTTTTAATGTATTAAATATTTGTCACTTAAAATGTTATTTTTATTTACTTTATCATAATGTTTATATTCTTCATCATCTTGGTATATTAATCTTTCAATATCTACATTACCATCATTTTGTTTATTTAAATTATAAATCCAATCTGGATTTAACCAATCAATTATATCAAAATGACATGATGCTAAAATTATTTTTAAATTGTTTTTCCTTATATATCTTTGTAATGCATATGATAACGATTTTGCACACTCTCTGTTAACAACACTAGTATATTCATCAAAATAAATTATATCATCTTTTGAATAAGCTAACACCCAACAAATATCCAATCTAGATTTTTCTCCATTAGATAATTCATTTGGTTTATTTAACCAAGTTGGCACACTTGATAAACCAACACTTGATAATAAATCACAAACTTCTTCTTCGGATAAATGAGGAAATTGACTTATAATTGGTTTATTATAATCATAAGATGGAATAATGTTGTTATATGATTTCATGTTTCTTAAAATTGTAGATTTGCCACTACCACTGTTGCCACAAATTAACCCTATATTCCATTCAAAAGTTTCCAATTCATTTTCGTTTATCATTGGAATGATTGTAATATGTTCACTTGTATTTTGTAAATCATATTTATCAATAAGATAATTGGTATAATTATCTTCTAATACTTTACTAGATAATATTATATTATTCATAATTAATTAATTAATTTATTAAATATATAAAATATATAATATTATTCAAATAAAATAAATAATTAAAAATTAAAAAAAAACAATATTAATTTAATTGCTGTTTGTTTTTTATAAAATAAACAAGTATATTTGCATTGTTTACAAATTAAAGATAATTAATATGAGTATAGTTAGAAGTAAAGTAAATTTAATGAAATTATGTAAATATTTCATTAAAGAATTAAAAAACAATAAATTATACCGAAAATTTTTACAAATTTATGGACAAGGTGGATGTAATGGTAGTCAATTAGAAGCAATGGTTAATTGCATGTTATTTGAAGATATTGACGATATAAATAATGATTATGATATTATTATAAGTCATGTTAATTTTTTAGTTCGTAATTATGTTGAAATGGGTTTAAATGTACATACACATGATGCTGCCAAATTTGGTGAAAATTTATTTAATTCTTATTGCATAAGTATCTTTGGAGAAGAAAAATTTAATAATGATATGAATAAATTATCAAATAAAAAGAATTATAGTGATAACGATATTATAAATCAATATAAAATATTTAAAAAACATTATACTAATTTAAGATTTGAAGATTTTGTAATTCTCCATAAAAGTTTAGAAGAAAGTATAAATAATGAAATAAGAGATTATTTAAGAAATTTTTAACTATGACACAAAATAATATTTGTAATAATAACTGTAATAATTGCATACATTTGGCAAGACGTGAAGCTGTGACTTCAAAAGAGTTTGAAAATGTTTATTGTACGAAAGAAAAAACAATAAAACTTATTGAATATAGAATAAAAAAAGATGGTGATGTTAAAAAACCATTTTGGTGTCCAGTCGAAGAAATTAAAAAAGTTAAAGTTAAGATTGAAAATGGTGAAAAACTTACAAATGGTGAAAAGAAAACAATGTTAATGAACCATACACCATTTATTGCTTGGGAAGATATAGAACAAGACCAGATTTATCATATACCATCACTTCTTGGAGAAAAAAGAAAAGATGTTTTAGTAACATGGAAAGGAGAATATTCATGTACCTTTAAGAATTTAACGAAAGGAAATAATGCAACAGAAACAATTTACCCTTCAACATTAGAATCAAGATTTTTTGTAAAACATAAATTAAAAAAAGTTAAAGTTAATTAAAAATGGATAAATATAAAAATTGTATTGTTGATAATAATGAAACTAAAAAATCTATCTATGTAAATGCTATAAATGAATATGTTAATCTAATAGATAATTTTTTACCTATTTGTGATAAATCGTATGTATTGACATCCAATTACCGTAATTTTATAAAAAATAATGATGTTACACCGTTAGCATGGGAATTTTTTTCACCTAAGAAGATTCACAATTCTTATGATGATATTGATATATATGTAGTTTATAATAATAAAATTAATAAAAAACAAATTATCGTTGCTAGAAAAAACAAAACTTTTAGTTTTATTAACAATAGAATGGGTTTGGAAACTCTGAAGACTGTTTATAAGATGTTATGTCATGATGTGCATCACCAAAAATTATTTATTAAGTGTAAAAATAATTTACAACAATATATTGATAAACTTAATGTAAATAATAATCGTTGGAATAAACAAGATTTATCTACTTATCTTCAAATTAGTGATATAATTTATGATAACACTAATAATACTATTACATATAAAACAAAACGATTATATATTGAAGCATTTGCAAAACGTATTAAGGTTGTACAAGAATCTGAAAGAACAATTTATGGTTATTTAAATTGTGTTTCATTTGTTAAAAATCTTATTAAACCAGTGTGTGGTGTTAATATTACAACAGAAGAACTGTTAGAAACCTTAAATAATTTAAAAGAAAAGTTTAAAAATGATATTGATACAAGTTTTTCTAACGAAATTGGAAAAATATAATTAATAGTTTTCTTGTTTATTTCATTTTTTTATGATAATTTTGCATTGTTAAATTAAAAAAAATGAAAATAAATGTTTAATAATATACTTAAATTTTTATCAAATTGTTTTCATTATTTATATCATATAATTAAAGATAATAAGGTTGATAAAAAACTTAATGATAATTTAATTAAAAATTGTAAAATTAATAATAATATAATCAATATGAAAAATATGGATAAAAATGAAATAACTGAACAAAAAAACAAAAAAAGTATTAATAAGTTTACTTTTATATTATTTGCTGAATTTGTCGGTTATGAAAGTCCTTTTATTGAATGGGTTGAAAATATGTGTAAAGGTGAAAAACTTGAAGATTTTCAACTTAAACTCATTGAACGTGATTCAGATTATATACTGAAAGAAATGTTAAAAGAATTTGATGAAGATTCTATTAAAGAATGGTTTTTTGAATTTTATGATATAATTTTAAAAGATTATGATGAAACCTTAAAAAAAATAACTACACTTACTAAAATTTAAAATAAAAATAGTATGACTAGAATTGAAATTAGTCTTGATGAGTATAATGAATTAAAAAAAAGTATTTCAGATAAAGATAATGAGATACATAAACAAGAACATATAATCATTGAACTTGAAAAAATGAATTTAGATTTATATTCTGAACTTTACGATATTGTAAATGGAGCTGCTATATTTGATAGATTATTTAATTGGAATAAAACTATTGAAGACGCTGAAATGCTATTAGAAGAATATAAAGAAAAATATAAGTAAAATTTAAACTAATTAACTAATATAAAAAAAAACATATTATGAACGGAAAACGTAGAGCAATGACTCAAAAAAATGAATTGATGAATGAAAAGTTTAATGAACTTACAATTGAAAATAAGTTGAAGTTGCTTAATCTTAATGAAGATATCCAACATGACCATAGATATAAATATATGGCACTTGAAGATATTGTATTCCAAATTTGGTTTAATAAGACTAACGCTGAAAAAAGACAACTCGTTAAATCATTTAATTAAATAGGTTAATTGAAAAAAAAAAGATGAGAGAATTCTCTCATCTTTTTTTATTTTATTTATTGCATATTTATGGATAATTCTGAAAGCAATTCACTTTTCATATATTCTAATTCTGGATTTATTGTAAAAAATTGACTTATCTTCCTATTATTTGGAACCAAATCACCTCGTTTTAATATTTGTATAACCCATTCTTCCCATGATTTAGTGAAATAATGATTAATCCATGCTTCATGGCATCCATATTCATCAATAGGGTAAATGCCATAATTAACTTCATGAATTTGACTTTTCCAATCTATATAATGTTTTAAGTTTACAAATGACTTACAAAGCCATTTTTTACAAAACATATTATAAGTATTAGACGCTAAAGTTGTAAAATTATCGACAATTTTTCCTTGTGGTTTCTTAATATTTCCATTAGCACCAAACATTTTCCAATGTAAAAATAAACCGCTTTTATCATGATATTTATTCAATAAATCATGCAGTGGTATTTTTAAAATTAAGTATTCATCAATATCATTGAATAGTACCCAATCAAAATTATCTCTATATTCAATTGGAAACCAATTGAATAATACCATTTGTCGATTAAAATGTTTATTTTCAATTTTTACATTGTTTTTAAGCACTGTATCAATTGATTCAAGATGTACTTTATTACCAAAAGGTTTAATTATTTCTGCATGACTTTTACTTCCATAATCTTCATATAAGAAAATTTCATCAATACCAAGATTAAAATGATGTTCTAACCATTCCTCTAAATAATCTTGT
>JAEIGA010001126.1_pt1 | contig 40915 bp, 29 predicted proteins | sample 9270691 | NCBI WGS metagenome assembly JAEIGA01 (sample SAMN17057246, study PRJNA624740) | gut metagenome | biome: biome; isolation source: fecal sample | host: Bos grunniens | place: China: Xizang | collected 2019 | reverse complement strand
CATTCTTGCTGCGGAAATCAGCGCGGCTACCTTCCTCGGGGCACCGGGTGAAGGCTTTGCTTTGCGCAATTTTACCTATGCGCAGCTGGCCATCGGCACCATATTGGGGCGCATTGTGGTGGGAAAACTATTCCTTAAACCATATTACCGGTACAATGTGGTCTCCATTTATGAGTATTTGGAGAAGCGTTTCGGTTTGAGCACGCGTCGCTGGGCAAGTGTCACCTTCCTCATCAGCCGTGTGCTGGCCAGCGGTACACGCTTGTTCTTTGCGGGTATTTTGTTGGTGATAGCCTACATGATGATGACCGGGCAGGATAGCGCCGGCCAGTGGGAAACGGTGATTATCTACATTGCTGCGTTGACTCTCATTACCATTGCCACCGCCGTATATACCACGCTGGGTGGTCTGAAGGCCGTGGTGTGGACGGATGTACTGCAGGCCAGTATTTTGGCCATATCTCTCATTACCACCATTGCCGTTCTTCTCTTCAGTATCAAAGCCGGTGGCGACTGGGGCAGCGCTTGGGATTCCATTTGCTACCATTTGGGTAACAAGGAGTATAACCCCTGCGGTATTGAAAATCTGAAGCCTTGGGCATTCTTCGACACCGGTGTGACGGGGCAGGGATTGTGGGCGGATGTGAAGAACATCATCGGCAGTGAGTATACCCTGTGGACTGCCGTGCTGGCATCCACCTTCATCACCATGGCCACACACGGTACGGACCAAGACATGGTGCAGCGCATGCTGGCCGCCCCCAGCAGCAAGAAAGGCGCTCGCGCTGTGATTCTTTCCGGCTTGATGGATATGCCCATCGTGCTGATTTTCATCTCCTGTGGCATGTTGCTGTTCGTGTATTTCGCGCAAAACGGCATCACCCCGCCGGAGAAGCAGATAGAGATTTTCCCGTGGTTCATCATCCACTGCCTGCCGGCGGGCGTGCGTGGCCTTTTGGTTGCCGCTCTGCTGGCCACGGCCATGGGCTCTCTCTCCACCGCGCTGAACGCCTTGGCCACCACGGCGACCAAAGATTGGTATGTGGATGTGTTCCGCCCCCACGCCACACAACAAGAGCAGCTGCGCGCCGTGCGTTGGATGACTGTTGCCTTTGCCGTGTTGCTCATTTTGGTGGGGGCTGCCACCGCTTGGCTGACGGTGATGGACCCCACCGTGCGCATTTTGCCGATTGCCTTGGGCATTTTCGGTTACACCTACGGTTCCTTGCTCGGTGTATTCCTGCTGGGCATGCTGACCCGTGGGCGCGGTAACGACATGGGCAACATCATCGCCATGCTGGCCGGTTTCGTAACGGTGATTGCGCTGGAGGTGCTGGGCCGCTGCGATTTGGTACCTGCCATTGCCTTCCCGTGGCGTGTAACCATCGGCACCATTGCTACCTTTGTAGTCGGCTGCTGCTTCCGCACGCCTCAGACCTGTGTGGATGCCGGTAATGCAGACCGTGATTGATATCCTTCATTCACAGAATACAAAAAAGGGGAGTCGGAAACGACTCCCCTTTGCGTTGGTACGGCTTGTTTTGAAAATTACAGAAGCTCTGCCAGCTTAGCCGGGAAGCTCTTGGCCTTTTCCTTGATGGTGAGCAGAAGCTTGCGCTCCAAGGCGTCCACCTGACCGTCGCCCTTTACCTTGGCGTACAGCCATTCGGCTTCATCGGCATCAATCTCACCCGGGGTTGCCTCATCCTCCAGAAGGTAGGTGCAAATCACCTTCACGAACAGATCCTCCCACTCAGGGGCGTTCTCTTTGCCGGAGACGGCATCGCTCAATTCAAACATGAACTCAGCCTCCTCTTTATCAATGACGCCGTCTGCATACAGCAGGGTGTCAAGCTGCTTTACTTCCTCGGCGTCAATGACGCCATCGGCCAACAGGGATTTCTTTAATTCTGCTAAAGTGCTCATAAGTTGTAGTGCGTGTCAGTTGTTAATGATAGTTACGCTACAACTCCAGACTAGCACGTATTCGCGCGTTGTCAAGCTCATTTTTTCACCTGTTTAACTATCCAAGTGACAACGCCGAAAAATTCCGCCACTGTGTCTTCCGTGATGCTGATGGGGGAGTAAGCCGGGTTTTCCGGTAGCAAACGCACGGAATTCTCTTTGAGATCCAATCGTTTAACGGTAAATTCTCCGTCCAGCGCGGCAATAATGATGTCGCCGTTGGCCGCGGTGATGGCACGATCCACAACGAGTACGTCGCCATCCTCTATGCCGGCGCCTATCATGCTGTCACCGCGCGCGCGAATGTAGTATGTGGCGGCGTGGTGCCGTATGCACAGGGAGTTGAGGTCCAGTGCACCCTGCAGGTCGCCCATGGCCGGGGAGGGGAATCCGGCCGCCACGCCCTCCGGGAAAAAGGGCAGGGCGTTCGGTTCTTGCTCAGGGGAAATCTCAGCCATTATTCGTATGTTACGATGATTTTTGCGACCTTGGGCAGCATGTCACGCAGGCGTTTGTTAATGGAGGAGATGCGCTCATGGCTTTCCTGCACGTTCAGTGCGCCTTCCTGCGGTATGCTGATGATGCACAGGCGGTGGTTGTCCTTGGTATAGAGCTTGATATCCGAGGGGAGCGGGGCGCCCATGGTAATCATGGCATGGCGAACCTGCGATTCCCAGTTATGCGGCACTGCTTGCAGGTATGTGGGCAGTTCTCGCACATCCGGCTCCACGTGCACGATGACGGCCTGCGCTTTGAGCCTGCGCTGCACTTCTTTGCGGAAGGCTTGGATGGCCACATTCCAACCGGACAGGTTGGCGTGCGGCGGTAGCTCCAAATCTGTGAAGATGATGAATCCTTGCTCCGCCTGCATCAGCACCAACCCGTGCATGCCGAAGCGGTGCGTGAGCGCTATGCGGCGTATGAGCAGCTCCGGCGTATCTTCCGGCAGGGCGGAGGGCTGCATGTGTACGATGGTTTCCGCCTCCGGGAACTCTGAGGCGATGAGCTCCTCAATGGCGTCTGCTATCTCATGGGCTGTATCCACATGGAGCTCTCGCGGCACCGCCACCTCAATTTCCGAGTAAACTTTCATGCCGACCTCGCGCACGCGAAGGCGGGTGACGGGGTAGGCCGGCATGCGCTCTGCCATGAGCTTACGGATTTCACCGGCAGCGTGCCCGTCTACCCTGTCCATGAGGTTGTTAATGGCTTTTTTACCCAAATCCCAGCAAATGTGCAGGATGAGCAGCACTACGCCCAAGGATGCCAGCACGTCCGCTCGCAGCAAAACCCAGTGCAGGGCGCTACCCTCTTCCGCGAACCCTACACACGCTGCACCGGTGATACCGAGCAAGACGGCTGCACTGCTCCAAATATCGGATGCAAAGTGAGCGGCGTCTGCCTCCAGCGCGGCGCTTTTGGTTTCTTTGGCTACGCGTTTGAGCATGGCGGAGCGGTTAATGTCCACCACCAGTGAGACAATAACGACCACGAATGCCCAGATGGAGGTCTGCACATGCAGCGCCTCGGGGGAGTCGCTCATCAGTCGTTCCACCGCCTCCATGACCACCCAAGCGGCGGTGGCCAGCAGCAGCAGGGTTTCCACCAGCGCCATCAGGTTCTCCACCTTGCCGTGCCCGTACGGGTGTTCTGCATCTGCCGGTTGGGCTGCAATCTTCACCGCGAACAGTGAGCCCAGTGCTGCCAGCAAATCAAGCGCACTGTGCAGCGCCTCTGACAAGATACCGAGTGAGCCCGTCAGTACGCCGACTACGAACTTCATGAGGGTGAGCAGTGCGCTCCAAATGACGGAGGACACCGCTGCTATGGTCTTTTTTGTATCAGCATCCATGGGTGAGCACGCATGTTACCATGCCCCTGCCGTATTAGTCAAGACAAACCGCCATTTGCCGGGGGCAAATGGCGGTTCGGATAAATGAGTATGGAGCGGAATCAGTGCTTCGCTTTCATTCGGCCGATGAAGCGTACGATTTCACCCACTACGAGTACCGGGCAGGTTACACCGGCAAGGAGGAGCCAATCCATCACGCTCAGGGATTCCGTGCGGAAGATGCCGCCACCGAACTCCACTGCCAGAATCTGGCCCACCAAGATGATGAGCATGATGAGCAGGAAGGACTTGTTGGCAAAGAGCCCCTTGAGGAAGCTGTGGTTGGTGCCGTATACGCGGGCGTTGAACAGGTTCCAGAATTGCAGCATCACAAAGCCCGTGAAGAGCATGGTGACATCATGCTTGGTCGGATCACCGCCGCTTTCAGGCGTGATGTGCATGACGTACCAAATGAGCGCAGCAATGAAGGTGAAGCCAAGCCCGAGTATCCACTTCCACATGCCGGGAGTGATGATGAAGGCCAGCTTATTGCGCGGGCTTTGCTCCATGACATCATCGCTCGGCGGCTCCGTTGCCAAGGCCAAGGCTGCGAAGGTGTCCATGATGAGGTTCACCCACAGCATTTGCGTCACCGTGAGCGGAAGATCCACACCGATGAAGGGTCCCAGTGCTGCAATACCGCATGCCGCCACGTTTACCGTGAGCTGGAATACGATGAACTTCTGAATGTTGCGGTACAGGGAGCGGCCCCACTTAATGGCGCGGGTAATGCTGGCGAAAGAGTCATCCAGCAGGATGATGTCAGAAGCCTCCTTCGCAACGGACGTACCGGTGATACCCATGGAAAGACCCACATCCGCGTGGTTAAGGGCAGGGGCGTCGTTCGTGCCGTCACCCGTTACGGCTACCACGTGGTGTTTGCTCTGCAGGGTATTCACCAAACGCAGCTTATCCATCGGCTTGGCTCGGGAGAGCACTCGCAGGTCATTCACCTGCGCTGCCAGTTGTTCATCCGTCAGCGCGCCGAACTCCTCGCCGGTGAGCACGGCGTTGGCGGGGATTTCACCCTCTGCGGGCAATAATCCGATTTCGCGACCGATTTGGCAAGCGGTTTCCTTGTTGTCGCCCGTTACAATCTTGATGCCTACACCGGCCTGCAAGCAGGTGGCAACGGCAGCAGGTACATCACTGCGGACGGGGTCCTGGATGACGAAGCAGCCCATCCATACGAGGTCGGTGCAGGCAGCCTTAATGTCATCCGCTGTTTCAGCATGCGCCTCACGGTAAGCCAGGCCGAGCACACGCATGGCCTTGCGCTGGGCTGTGGTGATGGTGTTGAGCACCTCTTGGCGCTTGGCTTCATCAAGCTCACAGCCGTAGGCGGAGGAGCACTTGCTGAGCACAATCTCCGGGGCACCCTTAACGAAGATGACATCCTTGCCACCAAGAGCATTGGACTTCACGCAGGTGGCCATGAACTTATTCATGGTGGAGAAGGGAAGCTGCCCCACGGTGGGCGTACCGGTGCGCAGCGCCTCGTAGTTGCTGCCGGCGTCGCGGATGAACATCAGCATGGCGCCTTCCGTTACATTGCCCAGCACTTCGCCCTTTTCATCAAGGTCCGCCGTGGAGTTGACGGATACGGCCTCTGCAAGCAGCGGGTAAATGGGAGCCTGAGCCTTCTGCTCATTGACCAGCGGGAAATGGCACTCACGCACCGTCATGCGGTTCGTGGTAAGGGTGCCGGTCTTATCAGAGCACACAACCGTAGCGGCACCGATGGTTTCGCAGGCGTCCATCTGGCGCACCAAGTTGTTCTGCTTGGCCATTTTGCGCATGCTGTATGCAAGGCTGAGGGTTACGCTCATGGGCAAGCCCTCCGGCACGGCCACCACGATGAGGGTGATGGCAATCATGAAGTAGGTGAGCATGCTGTCCGCAGCCTCGCCGCTCATCCAAGTGGAGGGATCATTCCAGACGATGAGCTCAGCAGCGCTCATGCCTGCTACGGTAATGCCGAATACCACCGCACCCAATACTAAGCACCACAGCCACGGTGCGAAGCCTTCTTTCTCCACCAAGGCCGGGGCGGGAATCTCCACCTTCATGTAGCCAAGCAAATCTTGGAAGATGGGGTACCAAACACGCAGTAGCGCAAAGGCCATGGAGACGATAATGCCTGCAAAGAAACCCCACTGGGCGCCACTCAGCTCGAAGGTGCCACGGATGGCGTCATGCGTAATCAGAGAGGCGAACAGGAAGAACGCGATGCTGGAGCCCAGTACGTTAATGCCCTTGGAAAGGCCATCCAACTGCTGGTTCAGCGGGGATTTCTCCTCGGATTCCTCGGAGGCAGCCTCTGCCACCTTGCCGATTTCCGTAGCATCACCTACTTTCGTAATGCAGATAACACCGTGGCCTTCAGATACCAAGGTGCTGCGCAATACGATGTTGCGGGGGTAGGCCCCGGCCAGTTGCTCTTCACCCGCTTCACTTGTTTTCAGCACGGGCTCGGATTCGCCGGTGAGGGAGGCTTGGTTAATGCGCAGGGCAACGGATTCGAGCACCACGCCGTCAGCCGGTACTTCTTCACCGGTGCCGAGGGTCACGATATCGCCCACCACCAGCTCATTCTTCGGGACTTGGCAGTGCTTGCCGTCGCGCACTACACGCACGGGCTCTACATCGCTCACCTGGTTGAGGATGTCGAACTCCTTGTTTGCTTTGTATTCATTGATGAAGCCCACGAGTGTTGCCAAAAGCACGGCCATGATGATGCCGATACTTTCAATCGGGCTGTGGTCTGCAATGATAACCGGGATGAATGATATGACGGCCGCTACTATCAGAATAACGATAAGCGGGTCGGTAAATTTCTCCAACAGTTGCACCCACCACGGGTCGCGGCTGGGCGGTGTCAGTTGGTTGCTGCCGTGCAGCTTCCTGCTCTCTTCAACCTCAGCGCTGCTGAGGCCTTTGTGCGGGTCTGTGTATGTTGCCATTGTTTTGTTTTTCGGTGTAAGTAGTGTTGCCTGCGTGTTGTTGCTTGCAATCTTGGTTAGAGTTTTGACACGGTATGTTGTTTTTTTGTTCAAAAAAACTCGCCCCGATAACACTCAACCTTCACGCAGCGTTTTACCCCTGCGTGAAGGTGTCTGTGTATCAGTTTGTGAAGCTTACCTTCATTCAGTTTTTTGCCTTGATGCCAATCTTCTTGAAATCAGCACCGTATTCCGAGATTTCGCCTGCACGGTTCGTTGCTGTGGCTTTCACGTGTAGCCTGCTGCCCGGTGTGTAGTCTATCTCGCAGGCGCCGCTTTCATCAGCAGCTTGCCCGTTGATTTGTATGTTGCTGAGCTCAAAGCCGAGTCTCGCTTTAACGTGGATGATGATCTTGCCTTTCGTTGCGGAGTGCGTGTATGATACCGTGTAAGGCTGTGTGCCTTCCGTCATGCTGATATCATTGATGATGGCGGTGATTTCATCCACCGAAGCTCCGGTCGGAATGTCTCGAGAAACGTCCCTCACAAAGATTTCAGCCTCATCCTCCGTCATGTCCAACTTCTCCGTTGCGAGTTTGCGGATGTGCGTGTCTCGCTCTTCCGCGGTTGCGCTGTGTGCCGTTCGGACAGGATTTCCCTTATGGTCCACCAGGGTCTTGTCGATGACGCGCATCTTGTTACCCTGCGTGTCTTCCACGCCGTCTTTCGTGCGTACTAAGGTGTGCCCTTCATCGGTGATGACGCGACGCCCACCCTTGGTGGTGACGCTGTCACCCTCATTTTCGGGCATGACGATGATGTCATTGTCTTCGGTGCGGATGATTTCGCGCGTACGCTTGTTCACAAGCGTTCTGCTCTCGTCTTGGTCGGGCGTGTCTTCCGCTCTTGCGGAGGTAAGCGTGCGCCCCTTGTGATCCACTAAGGTGGAGCCCTTTACCATGACCGGGTTGCCGTCGGAGTCTATCAAACCGTGTTTCGTGCGAACCACTGTTTTGCCGTCAGGGGTAACGACGTGCTCACCCTTAGCCGTTTTCAAGAGTTTACCCTCTTCGCTCGGCATGACGATAATGTCGTTATCTTCGGTGCGGATGAGTTCACGCGTACGTTTGTTGACCAGGTTGCCACCGCTATCCGCATCGGCCTCCTCCTCCTCCACGGTTTCTGTCGTTACCTTATTTCCCTTGTGGTCTACCAAAGTGGTGCCCTTGACAATGACCGGGTTGCCGTCGGAGTCCACAAAGCCATGCTTGGTGCGGTGTATGGTTTTGCCTTCCGAGGTCACAACCTGCTCACCGGAGGCCGTCGTCACGGCATCTCCTTCATTTTTAGGCATGACGATGATGTCCCCGCTTTCCGTGCTGATGACTTTACCGGTGCGCTTATTGATGAGCTTCCCGTTTTTGTCAACCGTGTGCTCTTCCCGTGTTGTGACGGTGCGTCCCTTATGGTCAGTTAAGGAGGAGCCTCTTACGTAGATGGGGTTGCCATCCTCATCCTCCAATCCATGCTTGGTACGGCGTATGGTTTTGTTGTCTTTAGTTACCACCTGCGTACCGTCGCGCGTTGTTACATCTTCGCCCTCCTGAGCCGGCATGACCATGATTTTGCCGTCATCCGTACGGAGAACAGAACCTGTGCGGCTGTTCTTTAACGTACGCTTCTCGTCAGTGGTGAGCTTATCCGTCGTGACGGCGTTGCCCTTGTGATCCGTAAGCGTGCCGTCGGGTAAGACGTAAATGGGGTTATCATCCTCATCTACAAGGCAGTTGCGCCTATTGTAAATCTTCTTGTTGTCAACGGTTGTTACCGGGCTGCCATCCGCGTGGGTGAGGGGGGTATTCTCATCTCGCGGTATGTTGTAGCTTGTGGTGCTTTCATCTTCGCTGACAATTTTGCCATCTTTCACTACAGCCGGTTTGGCAAGGACTTTCAGACGATAGTTGAAATTATTGCCGTCAAACTTGAGCTTGACCGTATATTCCTTGCCCTCGGTAATGGTCTTCACATCAGTCTTGCCATCACCCTTGAAGGTGAAAGGATTGCCCTCCGGGGACATAATGGCGCAGCAGGTCTCCGGATTGAAGGCAAACACCTCCAGCACTTGCTCTGCTGTGTCATCTGCGTATGTACCCGGCGGAATGGCTCCCTCTGTGGGAAGCGGCTTCGGTTTTGCTGTCGTGTCTACATCATCGCCCTCCGTGGTGGTATCCCCAGTGGTGACGGTCGGTGCCGGCGGCACGGGGCCTTCGGTTTCAAGATTATCCGGTACCTGCGGACGCTCGATGACGATGAGATGGTACTTATAAACGGTGTTCTTATCCTGAACACTCAGCTTATACTCCTTATCGGGCTTGATGACTTCCACCTTGGGCTTCTCTACACCCTTAAAGGTAAATGGCTTTCCTGTGCTTGCCAATTCTGCTCGACAAGTCACCGGGTCGAAAGAGTACACTTCCATGCGACGCTCATCCCAAGTAGTACCGGGAGGCACCGCTCCTTCCGTCGGAATGTTGTCCGGGGTTGCTTCTTTTGCGGTATCTGCGGGCTTTTCTTCGGGTTTCTTCGGTTCTTCCGTCGGCGTGGTTGCCGGCGGCGGAATCTCCTTGTCTTCACCGCATGCGTAGAAGAGCGTGCCTGCCAGTGCCAAGAGGATGATGGCACCTGTGCCCACGGCCTTCCAATTGGGGCCATTATCAATAAGATATTTCGGGAAGAATGTCTCCGGGTCAATATCCACCGCTTTCACGGAGCTGCCCGGGCCGTGTTCCATGCCCCAGATGATGAACATGCGGGTGTCTTTGCCGGAGCCGACAAAGCGGTAGAGCTCCGGTGCTCCCGTGGGCTCGGGCAGGGTGAAGGCCTCCAGCATCTTGCGCGCGTTGGGGTCGATTCCGGGGTCTGCCAAAGCAGAGCGCAGGCGTTGCAGGGCGCGTGCAAAGTTTTCCACCACATGCGGGGGAATCTTTCGCCCCATGGCGCCACCGCCCAGCAGCGGGGCACTGGAGCAGAGCAACTCTTTGCTCTTTTCGACGTATTTTGCGTTGACACAGTCGGATGAGGAGTCATACTCCATCGCCGGTAAGAACGGGCTGAGTCTGTCTCTCAGTACATCCTGAAAGCTGGGGTGCCAAAAATCCGGTCCGCCGATGTACGTGCGGACGCGTCTGTAGCCTTTCATGCTGACGTTAAGGCCACCGTTGGGTATTGCAGTAATGTCCATTTCTGTTAAGAATGTATCAGTTGGGGGGCTTAGATAAGTCGTACCAAGATTTTGTCCTTGTAGATGTTGCCTGCTGCATTGGTGATAGCCCATGAGCACAGTGCATCCACGCAACCGGTGCTCTCGCCGTCCGGTGAGATTTCCATGTTGCGGGAGGAGTAGGTGTTACCTAATTCCGTGAGCTCAATGCGGTAGGGCGCATTATCCTGGCGGAGCTTCTCATTGAGGTAATTTGCCATAACTTCTGCCAAATCCGCAGCTGCGCCGTAGTCTGTGTCTTGGGCATACAGCGCTTTGAAGAAGTAGCGGCTGAAGTTATAGAGAGCCCGTGAGGCTGAGTTGTCGTATGAGGTGTCTTGGTTGTCTTCCAAGGTGAGTTTGTAGGCATGGGTGGCCTGCCATACGGCAAGGTTGGTTACCATGCACACAAGTACAGGCTCCGGGTTCGCGGATTGCAGGTTCGCTTTCCACGCAGCGGCGTAATTCGCCAGCTCCGGGAGGTCCAGCACCTCGTTCCAGAGTAAATTCGGCGTGTTAGCCACCGCCGGAGCAGCCTTGGCTTGCTCCAGTTGCTCTTTCAAACCGGCAATTTCCGCATCTTTTGCGTTGATGATGGCGTTCAGCTGTGCTTCTCGTTCGCCGGAGTCAGTAGGGACCGGTGCAGCTGCCGCAACCGGCCGCTCCGCATGGGCGGAGCCGGCGGTTGCCTGCATTTCTGCGAGCCCTTCCATCACCATGCGGCGAATCAGGCTGCTGAGCTGCTGCTCTAAGCTGAGGGCGCTGCCCTCGTTAGGGGAATTCGTTTCCATGAGTTCTCTTTAAGGTATCAAAGATCGAATTCGCTCAAATCCGGGTCGAAACAGCAGGTTTCCTTCCAGAATCCCTGGCGCGGCAGTGTGCGCAGTTTCATCTGTACGTGCTCGGAAATGAACCCGGCTCCCAGCTTGGCGTCGTTACGGTGTGTCGGGGCAACGGCTACGAGTCGAATGTCGTCATCCGTACCGTTGTTTCTGCGTACAAACTGAGCTACCAAGGGATTCTGCGGTTTCTTGTCCTCCGGACCTGTCCATACGATTTCGTATTGTTGCTCGGGGATGGAACTCTCGGACTTGTACTTCATGCGGCCGATGCAGGTGCCGATTTGAATGACCGTGCCATTGCATTCACCGATGGTGGAATCCGCTGACTTGAAGACTCTTTCAGAGTTGTCGTCTTCCTCTCGCTCCAGAATGATTTCATCGAAACCACTGCGTCCACCGCGGGGGGAAAGTGTGCCCCAGTAGTTGCGGGTGGAGAAATCTGCTTCCGTCATTTCGCAGCAATCTTCGCATTCCTCTTCCTCCGTATCAATATCAGCCTCACGTATGTTACCTGCGCCGAAAAGCCCTCTGTACTGCGCGGCGTAGTATGCAGCACCTACGGCGGTCACCGTCTTGGCATCATTGATTCGGTAGCCTTCATTCATCGGATACCAAGCGCCGGCAAGGAAGTTCTTCATCGGGATGATACGCTGCTCGCGGATGGGCAGCAACTCCTTGAGAAGCTGTGCCACGCAGGGCATCTCGGATATCTTGCCGCTGAGGGTGACGATGTCGATGTCATACGCTGCAATGAAGCGACCCAGCGGGGCAATGCCGTCCTGCAAAGCATCAATAATGCTGTCGTTGATGTCGGTAGCAGAGTACTCCAGTACATCATCACTGAGGATGAGGTCGGTGTCGATGCCGGCCTTGTTCATGAAGCTGTTGAAGTCAGCAATGGCGGTGGAGTCCGCACCGCATTCCGCCAAGGTACGGGAGGGCAGGTTCTTGTACTCCAGCTCGCCTCGCTCGTTGCGTGTAGCGCTCTTGGCCACATCGGTAAGCCACGTTTGCACCACAGGAATGAAGAAGGTGGAGACAATACGCTGCCATACAGCCTTGTCACCGGCCAAGCGGCTGCTCTTGTTGAGCTCGTTGCGGTACTTGATAGCGGTCTCTTCATCATCACAGCGCTTCATCAAGATGGCGGGCAGTAAGACTCGCTCAATGATGTTGAGCATGGCGCTGTCTCCTGCAAAGCTGCTGCAGTCGCGGAAGAGTACCTTGTAACGCAGCGCCAGCTTATCACCGGGGGCATCGTTACGGTATTCGATGATGGTGGAGTCAGAGGTACCACCGCCGATATCTACCGTCATGACGCGCACGCGATGGCTCAGGTAATCCTCCTGATGATCTGTATCTTTGCGCCCGTAGAGCTTAATCCAGAGGTTGGCGTTGCGCAGACGGTTGATTTCCGAATAGATGAACGGAAGCTGAGAGGCCACGGCTTCATCCAACTCCATGAAGAGCTTCGGCCTGCCATCTGCGTACGGATTACCGGAGGGAATCTCCTCTCGCGTTTGCATGTGAGCCAGCGTGAAGATATCCACAGCCTGCTGCCAAGCCTGGCGGTAATAGCGTTTTTCCGCTGCAATCCATCCGGAGGGGAAGGTGACGTGCACGCCTGCCAAACGACGGTAGACGAACTCTTGGTTATTCTTACGCCAAGATTCGGATGTAATCTGTCGGTAGGCGTTTTCCAAGATGGAAAGCGCGGACCACACCATGGCCGTGCAGCGGGGATAGCAGGGGCTTTCCGGGAAGTAATGCGGGCGCTTGTGGGACTGATCGTCCTCGAAAGGCGGTTTTGCGATGTCCCATTTCTTGTTGTCAGCGTTGCCATCCGGGTACATGTAGCGGCAAATTTCACCCTGCAATTGCAGCAGTGCATTACGGCGCTGCTTGTTGGACCACGGGTTGGGGTTGAGACCCCAAGGCTGGTTACCACCTTCTGTCTTGATGGGGTCGCGATCCCAAAGATAGCGTTTCGGGGAGCTCATGGTCACGTTAAGACCCACCTTCAGATTGATGTTCTGCAGCAGCTCCTTGGCCTCAGGCCCCATGAGTGCCGGTGAAATCTCCACGAACATATGCGGCTTGCGCGTCGTTCGTGAGTACTCATACTCAGCCTCGCGGATGGTTTTGCCCAAAATGGTTGTTGCCTCGCGAACGGTCTTTTTGTTGTATTCGTAGCTCAGGCTTGTACGGTAGGGGCTATCCGGGATGGGGGGCGGAGTATTACCCTTTTGACCATCCGGAGCAACCATGCCACCGATAGCCGGGTAGTCCCATTCGGAGAATACCGGGTCTTGCAGGAGGAGCCAGGAGTCTACGATGGACACGAAGCCGTCATCCTTGCTCGTGTCGGTAAGGTCCGGATATTCAACGCCGCGCGGTAAGGAGTATATTTTGCGACACAGCACGGCCAAAGCGTTCGGATCATCTGCCAAGCCGGTCTTGTTTTCTACTGCGAGTACGACAGTACGCGTGTTACCGAAGTCTACCACAAGGTCAACATCCATGGCGGCTGCAGGCTTTTTCCACACGATGTCGAGCGTGGCAACGTGCAGCTGTTCACCTCGTCTCTCCGGGTGAGCAATGGAGAGCTCGAAGCAGGCGCTGTCTTCACCGCCCGGCTTATTGACGAGCTCGTTCATGTTGTTGTAAGCGTAGGGGGAGACGTAACGGTCATCCTCATTCTCGGGGAATGTTTCCACAGTGATGGACTCATTCGGGTCGCCGATGATGTTACCTCGATCTACCGTGCCGATGTTGGTTTCAATGGCAATCCATAAACCAACGCGGTCTCCTTTTTTGCCCATGCGGTAGCGCAGCCACGGCGTGGGCTTGTTTTCTCCCTTTTTGTAGCCTGCATCCCACGGAACATGGTTAGCTCGGCAAGCTTTTGCGACTTTGCCGTTCTTGCCGCCATACTCTGCTAAAAGTATGTTGTCAAACGGGAAGAAGAAATAGTGGTGACCGGTGTTCGGGAACACCATAATCTCCATTTTCTTCGGTTCGTATCCGGAGTTTTCAGAATCTGACATGATGAAATTAAAAGCTGGAGTTAGTAAAATACGTATGAATTAGCCGAGCATGGATACGAGTTCATCGTCACCGGGCTGCTTGCCACGGCGCATCATGTCCGGGGAGTTTTTGAGTACCTCTAACACATCACAGAAAGGCTTAATGACGGAAATGTAGTAGGGGTCGTTTTTGCCTCGGCCATTACCTTTTTCCGTAATGCTGTTGAGCAGGGCAATGCTGTCCTTTTCCTTACGGTGAGTGCTCGCCAAGGGGAAAATCTCGTTGGCAAGGTAGGTCGCTACCAAGCGGCGGCATTCCTTGCGCTCTTCTTTATCCTTGATGTCGATGATTTCGAGCCAACGCACCATATCAGCCTTCTTCTGCTTGTCCATGATGGCGTAGAGGTAGGTGAGGATGCGGGTGCGGTGTTCCTCGCTCTCGAAGCCCATGTTGTTTTGCAGCGGCTTGTTCTTGGAATCTTCAATCCAGCGATTGATGACACTATCCACATAAGTCGGGATTTCTCGATCGCGCTTGGGCAAGATTTCCAGCTTGGTGGCGTCAATGTTCTGGAAATCCTGCACATTGTAGGCTACTTGCAGCAATTTGTCCGGATCGTTATCCGGGGTAATGAGCGCTTCAATCACCTTGTTGATGTCTTTGGCTCGCTTGCTGTCGTCATCCGTCAGCGGGGGCAAGGCCTCTGACAGGCAGTTCTTCCAAATGGTGGCAATAGCCTCGCTCTTCTTCTCCAACAAAGACTGACGGTGAGTGGTCGCCATCATCTCATTGAGCTTGCGGAAGAGGTAAATACGGCCACCGTACTGCTCTTCCTCGATGTCTGCCATGGCGCGGAGTGAATCCTCCGTTCCGGCAAATTGCTTGAGGAAGTGCTTGTCCTTGGCGATGTTGTCGATGACTTCGAGCTTGCGCTCCGTGGTCTCAATGTCAATCTTGCCATCCGGGAACATGGGATAGTTCACGCAGTAGGTCGTTACCACGCCCGGATCTGCCAAGTCACCCATGCCTCGCAGCTTGTCGAATACGCCGATGAGACCGGCAGAACCCGTGCCGCTGGCGTCCACCAAGTTCAGCAAGCTGGCGGAGAAAGTGAGCAGTAGGTTGATGGAGAGTTGACGGTCGCGGGGCAGCTTTTCAGCACATTCCTTACCCATGGCCTTAAACCAGCAACGGATACCGTTCATCAGCTGCTTGGGCTGGGCAGGGTATTGTTGCCCGGCAGGCATGCGCACCAGTAGGGAGAAGGCATCGATATTGAGGTGACGGGCGCTGCTGACTACGATAGAGGCCGTCTTACCGCGCTTCAGCACCTGAGTAAGAGCCAAGAGCGGGCGTCTGCCGTGTTCATTGGCGTAGTCGAGCGCAATTTGGTCATCCTTGATAAGCTCTGCTGCCTTGTGTTCGTTGGCTACACCGGGGAAGTCTACCAAGTCTACCTTTTGCAGAAGCTCATACACTTCCGGCTGGCCTTGCTCCATGATGCTGCGCTTAAGCGGAACCACGATGAGAGACACCAAGCCCTGAGCCAAACCGAAGTCAATGTCACCGTGGAAGAGTTTTTTGCCACCGCCATCTGTGGTGATGATGACGGTCTCCTCGTCCTTATCCTCAAGCTTGCAGTTATCCACCAAGTTGCGGATGTAGTCAGAATCCTTGTAGTACTGGGCGGAGGAGATGTTGAGCATGAGGGCAGCCATTTCGATGCTGCAATATACGGTCTTGTTGCCAAGCTCGCGGCGCTTGTTGCGCAGCTGCTTGTACACATCCGTCATGTTCTTCCAGCCGTCCCAAAGCAGGTTGGCTGCAAAGTCTTCCACCACCTCCGTGGAGCTGATGAGCTTGTCGTTGTTCAGCAAGTCGCTGCGGCGGGCGCTCCACTCGCTTTGCAGGTTGCGGTAGCGATCCTCTGCGATGTCAATCAACACATCAACAACGTTGAGCAGCTCCGTGAGCAGGGTGTATGCCTCGCGGTTCGGCGTGGCATCCTTGACGCCCTTGGTTGCTGCTGCTGCCAAATCCATCAAATCACCGGCATCCCAGATAACTTTTTCGCCCTTCTTGTTGAGCGCTTCCGTTTCGCTGAGGTAGCCGACCGCCATGGACAGCAGAATCTCCTGGTCCGTGGCAAACTGGATTTCTACGGGGTATTGTTTGAATCGAACCTCGTCTTCATCCTTCAGCTGGAAGCGGGTCACGCAACCGGAAGCATCGGCGCCTTGGTTGTAGGGGTTAAGCACAGCGACGGTGCCCCCCTTGTTGTCACCGCTGAAGCGGGCGGGGCAGGCGGAATCCCAGCTCAGGGCGCTTCCGTTGCCGTTTTCATCCGCTCCCAAGTCAATGAACTTGGCCAGAAGGGTGGATTTGCCGGACTGGGACGGCCCCCAAAGGGCCATGGTCGGCTTGGAGTAGACGGTCTGCGCGAGGTCGATGTGGCGCGCTTCCGTCATGACTCGCAGCATGCGGTCCAGCCAAATGCCACGGGAGAGGGAGTATGCCCCCTCTCGCTTGGAACCGTGCTCCCAGTACCAGTCCAGGATTTTTTCGGAGAGATTGTAATTGATGGTTGACATATTTTTGTATGCTTTTGTTAAAATGTATGGCAAGAACAGCCGACTGAGGGTTATTTGAGTTTACGCTCAATGTGCATGGCTAAAATGCTGTTGCCGAGCTCTTTAGCCTTTTGCAAAGCCTTCTGAAGCCCGTTAATGCTGAGCTGTCCGTTGTTCAGCAGTGTTACGCATGCGCGAATGTCTTTTTGACATACGCAGGTGTACAAGGCTTGGTCGTCTTTGCCGTTTGAGCTTGGCGTGGCGGGGATATTCCCCGGAATCGGGGGCAGAACATTGATGCCCGTGCCTCCGGGAATGGGGGGGAGCTCTGTTCCTCTGTTTTTGAGTTGCCTATCTTTCTCATTAACGGTAGCTTGCAGGTTTGCAATCGTTTGAGAAGCTTGAAGTAGCTTGTTCTGATAGTCACTCAATTGACGCTTGAGTGTTGTCTGCTCCATTTGCAGTTGCTGAATCAGTGCCTTACTTTCGGGACTTTCTGTCTGAACGGTTTGTTTCTGCAATCTCAGCTGTGCAATTTCTGATTTCAGCTTAGCGTTTTCAGAGCCCAGCTGATCCGTATAGGTCCTCAATTGAGCGTTCTCTGTCTTTAACTGAGCATTTTCCGCGGAGGGCTGAGCGCAACTCAGCTTCATCTGAGCATTGGCTGCTTGCTGTTGGCTGAGGGTTGCTTGCGTTTGCGCGAGTTCGCTTTGCAGTTGTGCAAGCTGAGTTTTCAGTTTGGCGTTTTCGACTGCCGGTTGAGCGCTTTCCATCTTCAGTTGCGCTGTGGCCGTCTGTTGCTGAGCAAGCTCGGCTCTCACCTGATTGAGTTCTGTCTTCAGTTGCGTGTTTTCTGCTTGGAGCGGTTGCATCTGTGCAGCCCCTGCCGCTACACTTGCTTCCAGCTTGGACTTCAACTCATTAACTTCCATCTGCTTGGCTGCGTCTGCATTCTTTGCTGCTTCGAGCTCCGCCTGCAGGGCGTTGATGCGCTCTTGGTCTTTCTGAGAAGTGGAGCAGTTGCTCATTTCTTCTCTGAGCTCCGCTATCGACTCCTCGCGACGCTTCAGCTTGTGCTCAAGCTTGACTACTTTTTCCTTGTAGTCATCCATCGCAAGCTCATAATCCATCAATTTGGTCTTGGTTTCCTTGATGGTTTCTTTGAGCTTTTTGAGCTGCTCCGGGTCTTCTTCCGGTTTGGCATCCAGTTCTGCGCGCAGCCTGCTTTCGCTGGCTTGAAGGTCGGTGTACTTTTGTTTCAGAGTGTCAAGCTCAGCGCTCTTCTTACTCAAAGCATCCGCAGCCTCGGCGCGCTGGCTGTCAGCACGCTGAATCTCGTTTTGTATGTTTTTGAGCTTGCTCTCTAGGCTTTTGACTTCTTCTTCAAGCTGGTCAATTTTCTCTTGCTGTTTATCAACGCCATCTTCTATATCATCGCCGTAGGGATCGTAAACCATGTGTATTATATGTTATGCGATTACTTGTTGTTGCAGGGTAGCACCATTGGGAAGCACGATTTGGAAACCCTTGGCGCTCATCGGCATGGAGAAACGCATGATGGCCGGTACGCCATCCGTGTAGCTGTGAACGCGGTTGCCCTCCAAGTCCTTAATCTCGGCGGATTTGGCGATGATGCGGTTTTCATCTACCAACTCGGCGAAAATATCATTGATGGAGCGCATCTCCTTGGCAATCTTGTGATCCCATATGTCGTAGGGCAGGTTCATGGCATCAGGCAGGTCATCCAGCTGTGCCATCTGATCCGTATCAATCTCAGACCCAACGCCGACGAGTACGAAATGTACCGGATTTACCTTCTTGGCAGCGATGTCGTGGGACAGCTGGCAGGTGAAAGCCTTCACCTCCTCGAAGTCATCGATGCGACCATCCGTGATGAAGATGTAGAAGCCCATGGGAGCATCCGCAAAGGTGGACAGGAAGTAGCGAATGGCGGGCATGAGTTTCGTGCCATTGCCCCAGTCGCTTACGCCTTTGTACTCTGCGGTTTTGGCTTCCTCTGCCGTGAGGTCGCCCATGAGTTCGATGCCGGAGCCGTCTGCACCCATTGCCCAGTAAAGAACCGTCGTGCCACCGTCTGCATCAATCTCTTCTGCCAGCAGCGGAATGGCGGTGCGGCATACGTTCTGCACCTCATTTTCATCCTTGGAAATGCGGAGAATGCCTTGCTGGAGCAGGTGCTCATGGCAGCCGTGCAGCATGCGGCACATGCTCTGGCCGTCTTGCTCAAATACTTCAATGAGTCCCTTGCTGATGAGGTCCGAGGTTTCTGCATCCGTGAGGGCACGCGTGAAGTACATGTTTTCGCCGCCGAAAGCTCGAGTCATGGAGCTGGAGCAGTCGATGGCAACACCCGTCTGCCAGCCTTCATTGCCTTGACCCGGGCGCAGGAGGATGGTGGCGGTGACGTGAAGCATGCTGTCTTTGAGCGTGACGTTCACCTCGCCGAGTGATTTGTGTACAAGCTGGTTATCGAGCTGGACGTTAATCCCCTCGCTGAGTGATGCAAGTGTAGGAAGTGCCATAGTGGTGTGTTTGTTGGGTGTGGTGAATATGGAAACTTATCAGAATTCGCAGCCGGAGATGTCTTGCACCAGTTGCTTGCCGTTGGGAAGTGTGATGGTGAAGGAGGTGGAGCCGGCCGTCATGCTGAAACGCAACAGTGCCGGAAGCCCATCCGTATAGGAGCCACCGCCCTCTACCTGTACCGGTAAGCCGAAGCTGTCCGTTACCTGGGCAGAGCGGGCAATGATGGTGTTCGCGGATACGACCTCTGCGAAAATCTGGTCCAATGAGGTCATATCTTTGGCCAACTTGTGGTCCCAAAGGTCTTGCCCCGGTACGCCGTATATCGGGTCTTCATCCAAATCATCCAGTGCCTCCAGTGCAAGACGGGCAGGGGAGCCCACCTCGCTGAAGTCTTTGCCCAAGCCGATTACCACAAACTTGGTAAAGCCTCGCTTGCCATCGCGCATGTCTTCGCAGATAATCTGACTGAGTGCCTTGGCCTCCTCCAAGTCATCAATGAGACCGTCCGTCACGATGAGGGCAAGCAGCCACGGGGAGTTCTCATAGAGGCTGAGGAAGTGCTGCATGGCAGGTACGATGCGTGTGCCCGTACCCCACTTCTTCGGGCCGCTGATGGTGGCGGTCGGGGCGCTTTCCTCCGTCAAATCACCGATTTCTTCCAGCTCTGCGCCGAGTTTGCCACAGGCGAAGTAAATGGTGGAGGTGCCGCCATCGCTGTCAAAATTGGCCAGGTAGGCGGCAATTTTGCGAGCCACGGGCTGCACGGAGTTTACCGCAGGCACCGGGTCGTCCATGGCAAAGATGCTGTCCTGAAGTACATCATTGCTGTGGCCGTACATGTCCTGCATGGAGAATGAGCCGTCCAGCGCGAGACCAGTTTGCGCGTTCTCGATGCCGTTGGGGCGCATCAGGATAGTTGCTTTGATACCGACTCGGCCGTCTTCCAACTGCGAGACGTTGACTTCGCCGAGTGACTTGTTGACGAGAGATTGTTTTAACTGTGCCATGGTATGGAAAAGAATGGTTTAGGTGATGAAGAAGAATTAATCGTTGAAAGCGCTGCTGATGTCCTGCTCAAGCTGAGCGCCGTTGGGCAGGGTGATGGTGAACGAGGTGGACCCCGGTGTCATGGTAAAGCGCAGCAGTGCCGGAAGACCATCCGCATAGGAAAGCTCGCCTTCCGGTGTGACGGGGATGCCGAAGGAATCCGTAATCTCTGCAGAGCGGGCGATGATGGTGTTTTCCGTGACAACCTCTGCGAAAATCTGGTTCAGGGAGGTCATGTCCTTGGCAATCTTGTGGTCCCACAGGTCTTGCCCCTCCACACCGTACACGGGGTCTTCATCCAAATCATCCAGCTCTTCCAAGGCTTGGCGTGCTTTGGAGTTTGTCTCATTGAAGTCGTTGCCCAAGCCAATCACTACAAACTTGGTAAAGCCTCGTTTGCCGTCGCGCATGTCTTCGCAAATAATCTGGCTGAGTGCCTTTGCTTCATCCAAGTCGTCAATCAAGCCGTCCGTGATAATGAGCGCCATGAGCCACGGGGAGTTCTCATACAGGTTGAGGAAGTGCTGCATGGCCGGGACGATGCACGTGCCCGTGCCCCACTTCTGCGGGCCTGCAAAGGTGGTGGTGGGAGCCTCATCTTCTGAGATGTCACCGATGCGCTCGACTTGCTTGCCGAAACGCCCGCAGGCAAAGTAAATGGTCTCCGTGCCTCCATCACTGTCAAAGTTAGCCAAGTAGGCTGCAATCTTGCGGGCTACGGGTTGTACCAAGTTGGGGCGGCATACTTCATCTGCAAAAATGCCACCGATGATATTGTCGCTGAAGCCGAAAATATCCTGCATGGAGCGCGAGCCGTCAATGGCAAGACCTGTCTGGGCATTCTCGATGTTGTTCGGCTTCATCAAGATAGTTGCCTTGACTGATAATCTACCATCGGGGAGCAGCTTGACATTTACTTCTCCGAGGTTTTTGTGTACGAGTGATTGTTTTAACTGTGCCATGGTATCAAAAAGCGTAAGGGAATGATTAAATACTACTCAATTATCCGCTGAAGTCAAGAAAAAAACAGGTTTTACACCTGCATTGTGTGTATGTTCTTGATGCAATGGTATGGGGGCTGTAGAAATGCTCATGTTATCCTGTAGACGTTTGATGTGAAGTTTTGTTCAGTAATTCCCTTTCGTTATTGGAATTTTCTTGACAGAAATCCAAAGCCCCCTATAATGCGGCGCGTTATGGCAGAACAAAATGGACTGAAATCCCTATTGCAGGCGTTTGTGCGCTATTTATTGGCGGGTGGTATCGCGTTTATCGTGGATTTTTCCGCGTTGATGTTCTTTAATACGGTGTTGGGTATAAATCATTTGGTCGCTTCCGCCATTGGTTTCTGTTTAGGGCTTTTGGTGACATATTTGTGCTGCAATAAGTTTGTTTTTGCTCAGCGCAAGATGGAGGATTCTCCCAAGACGGAGTTTTCCATCTTCGCTATTATCGGGGGCGTGGGTTTGCTGCTGACTCTGCTGTTCATGTGGCTGTTCAAAGATGTACTGGGTGGCTTGTGGAGCGAGTTCGGTATCACGCAGCTTTTCAATTACGTGTACAGTATGGTATTGGGCAGCCCGATGCAGGAGGGAACTTGTGTGGTGGCGCTGTCCAAGCTGCTGACAGAGGCGCTGGTGTTGCTGTGGAACTTCGGCGCTCGCAAAATCATTCTTTATTGATACTCTGCTATGATAGTTGATACTCATTGTCATTTGGTTTCTCGAAAGTATGAGTCGCTGGAACAGCTGCGCGCTGATTCTCTGGCTCTCGGGGTTGGGCATTGCATTTCTCAAGGAACGGGTGCCGATGATTGGGAGCCCCAGCTGGAGATTGCCCGCAGCATGCCGGATTTCGTGTCCTCCTGCTTGGCTGTGCACCCGAGCGATGTGACCAATGTGACGGATGAGCAGCTGCTGTACATGGAGGAGCTTTGCCGCAAGCACCCTCAGGCTGCCATCGGCGAAACCGGTTTGGATTACTATTGGCCTGCCCCGAAGGGCTGGAGTGAGGAGGATTACCGCGCCCGCCAGCGTGTGTTCTTGGAGCGCCATTTTCAGCTGGCTGAGGAGCTTGGCTTGAATATCTCTCTGCACACCCGCGATAAGAAAGGCTTGGCGAGCTTTGAGGATGCCTTTGCCATTGCTCGCAATTTTCCGAAGGTGCGACCGGTGTTCCACTGCTTTATCGGCGATAGCTTGCAGGCGGAGCGCATCTTCACGGAACTGGATGGCCTTATTTCGTTTACCGGTCTACTGACCTTCAATAAAACGGAGGACATACAAGCCGTAGCGACCTGGTGCCCGACGGATAGGTTCATGGTGGAGACTGATTCGCCCTTCCTGTCTCCCGCTCCGTTCCGTGGTATTACGAACATACCCGGCCGTACTAAATACGTGGTGGACAAGATAGCGGAGCTGCGCGGTGTCAGCCCCGAGGAGGTAGCGGCGTGGACAACGGCGAATGCCGTGCGTTTCTTCCGCCTGCCGGAGCATGTTTTTGCTTGACTCCTTGCGGAAAAACACTACAATGATGTTATAAGAAATAAAACCCACACGGGTAACCAAGTGTTATGAAGAAAGTTTTAATTATCGGTGGTGGCCCCGCCGGTCTTACGGCTGCGTATGAACTCGCCCGCAAGGGTGGGGTGGAGGTAACTGTTTTTGAGCGCGAAGAGCAGCTCGGCGGTATTTCCCGTACATTGGAATACAACGGCAACCGCATTGATATCGGTGGTCACCGCTTTTTCTCGAAGTCGGACACGGTGATGAACTGGTGGCGCGAGATGATGCCGCTGCAGGGGGCGCCCTCTTGTGATGATATTGAGTTGAAGCGCGAGGTGCCGTTGGAGGAAAACGGCCCGAATCCTGAGAAAGAAGACCGCGCCATGCTGGTGCGCTCCCGCCTGAGCCGTATTCTCTTCCTGCGTAAGTTCTTTGATTATCCCGTATCGCTCAGCATGAACACCATTTGCAACCTTGGTCCGTTCCGTATGGTGAAAATGGGCTTCAGCTATATGTTCAGCATGCTGCACAAGCGTAAGGAAAACAGCTTGGAGGATTTCTTCATCAATCGCTTCGGCTCTGAGCTGTACAAGACTTTCTTCCGAGATTACACCGCCAAGGTGTGGGGTGTGCCCTGCAACAAAATCGGCGCGGATTGGGGCGCCCAGCGTGTGAAGGGGCTTTCCATTGCCAAGGTGCTGGGGCATGCTCTCGGTAAGCTGGCTTTCTGGAAAAAACGCGATAAACAGGGCGGTGAAACCTCGCTGATTGAGGAGTTCTGGTACCCGAAGCATGGCCCCGGTCAGCTGTGGGAGACTGTGGGCGCTGAGTCTGAAAAGCTGGGGGTGAAGATTCTGCGCCGTCAGGATGTGGAGCAGGTGCTGGTGGAGAATGGTCGCATTGCTGCCTTGGTGGTGAAGGATTTAGCCAGCGGGGAGACTACCCGTTATGAGGCGGATGAGGTGATTTCCACCACCTCCGTGCAGGAGCTTATCCGCAAGATGGGGGATGCCGTGCCCGCAGAGGTAAAGGAGGTCTCCGAGGGCTTGGTGTACCGCGATTTCATGACGGTGGGCTTGCTGCTTAACAAGCTGCAGCTCAAGAGTAAGAATATGAACACCACTGTGGGCGAACACGGTGTGGTGCCGGACAACTGGATTTACGTGCAGGAGCCGGATGTGAAGGTGGGCCGTCTGCAAATCTTCAACAACTGGAGCCCCTACTTGGTCAGCGACCGCTCCAAGGCATGGATTGGCATGGAGTACTTTGTCAATGAGGGCGATGAGCTCTGGAGCATGGGTGATGATGCCTTCTGTGAGTTTGCTGAGGGTGAGCTGGTGAAACTGGGTATTATTGACAAGGCGGATGTGGTGGACCACAAGGTGTTCCGCATTCAGAAGGCGTACCCCGCGTACTTCGGCAGCTTCAAGCAGTTCCCTGTGATTCGCGAGTGGGTGGATTCCCTGAGCAACCTTTACTTGGTGGGCCGCAACGGTATGCACCGTTACAATAACATGGACCACTCCATGCTTTCCGCCATGGAGGCAGCCAAGAATATCTCTGCCGGTATCACCACTAAAGACAACATTTGGGAGGTGAACACGGAGAAGGAATACCATGAGTCCAAGTGATGCAGCTTCGCCCCGCCGCCGTGGGTGGGTGATTGCGCTCTTTTGCTTGCTGACGCTGGGCAGCATCATGCTGTTTGCGCCGTCCGGTGAGCTGTATGTGGATGAGTACGGCAATCCGCACGTGCCCGGCTTTTTCAATGACGCCGTTATTACTTATGCAGACCAGATATCCGGTGCGCATGAGGTAACGGACTGGCATTGTGCCCTGTACATGTATGAGGGGCGAGCCTTGCACCATGCCATGGAGTGGGTGAGCGGTGCGGAGTGTGATGGCATATTGCCCCAGCGTATCCTGATGTGGGTGGCAGACATTGTGCTGCTGGCAAACTTAGCATACTGGCTGGCGCTGTTGATGCGCCGCGATGCGCGCTTGGGGTGGATGGCTCTGCCCTTCGGTGGCTGCATGGTGTTGTTACACATCGGTTTGGGAGTCAGCTTGGATTACTTTTTCACCACCATCCTGTGCAGCAGCCTGTCTCTGTGCTTCATGCTGTACCGTGCGCCCGGCAAGTGGGTGCGCCTGCTGTGCGCTGTGGGGCTGGTGATACTGCTGTGGCACATGGTGGAGTACCGCCGCAATGCTGCTTTGTTGCTGCCGGGCTTCGTCTACTTATTGACGGCTCGCTACATGCCCGGCGCTCGTATTTTCTCCAAGGCTGCCCTTGCCGCTGTGCTTACGCTGTCGCTTTATTGGACGGCGACGAACTCCATCCGTTTATCCGGATTGACGGTAGAGCATAAACCCTCCATGACGCCCATGGTGGAGTCAGACTTGCGTATTGCAGCCTTGCTGACCGACAGCCGTGAGCAGGAATGGGAAAATCTGCGCGCCAATGGCATGCCGGTGTATGAGCACGAGTACCGTGACTCCATTACGGCATATTGGGGCGGGGCGGATGTCAATAAGACGGATTGGGAACGCGTGTGGCCGTATTACCTGAACGCGTGGAAGACCAATACGGGCAATATGCTGATGGCTCGTTTTCTTCAGCTCTCTCAGTTCTACTGGAGTGGCACGACCCCGGCCATTGTAGAGAACCTAGCGGATGCCATGTATCCCGCAATGCAGCACAACCCTCAGCGCTGGGTCACCCTGCGACCCACGGATATGCAGTATACCTACCTGCGAGTGCTGCGTTTAGCCGTTACGCTGGGTACGATTATTCTTTGCCTGCGCTTGCTGTACCTCTGGCTGGTACGCCGTGTGGCGCTGAGTGCGTGCCAATATGTGCAACTCATCGTTACCGGTGCTGCCTCGGCGTATTCCGTGAGTTATGTGGTGGTAACCCCTACGGCGGATTTCCGTTACTTGCTGCCCGCTCAGGTGTTGGGCTTCTTTGTATTCTTCCTGATGGCGCTGCAGGCGTACCTGCGCCGCAAAGACTCATGCGCCTAATCGCCGGAGGCATTGCGCGGAATGGAGGCTAATGTTTCGTGTTCGATAAATCGGAATTTGAAGGAGTGAGATGGTAGGGAAATTTTGCGAGCGTAAGCGAGCGGAATTCGAAGCCCCGCTTTGCGGGGCTTAAATTTTAGGCTCGCCTACGGCTCGCAATCTTTTCTCCAAATTCCGATTTATCTGCGTAATTACCGGTTGATAGCCGTATTTGCATCCCTGATGCGAAAATGCCGCAAACGCATGTAGCATTTGCGGCATTTCGGTACGCTTTTTCAGCGAGAATGGGTGGTGGCTTCAGCGAATGAAATACGAGCCACGTTGCTCCTCATATTGGTTTGCTCGCTCCGCTTCTTCAGCAATGGAGGCATCATTTAAGATTTCTTCCGCGGCTCGGAGGTCTTGCTGCAAACGGAGGTTGTTGTTGTGCCATGTTCTATCCTCGTTACCCTTACAATATATCAGTTCCTCTGCCGCTGTGGTGAGTTGGCTTGCAAACCACGGGGAGGGATCCATCCTGTAGATGAAGAGAGCAAACGGCAGGTTCTCCTCAATGTGTTTGCGATTGCTCGTGAACTTGAAATCGCTTGCAGTGAATTTCCAGTGGGGGTGAGACTCATAATAGTGCATGTTGAGCTCACCCACCATGCGTGATGGCGGCACAATGCTTTGCGCAACGATGAGCAGCACGGCTGTACCCATGCAAATCTTGACGTAGCGGCGGAAATTCTTGCAGCACGCAATGTAGAGCAACAAAATGATGATGCCGATGATGCCCAGCACCATCACCTCAGCTGCTGCAATACGGCGGAGGGTAAAGCCCATCGCCTCTATCAAGTTGTACAGGCGCAGGTATACGCTGGCTGCAAGCAGCAAGGTCTGCAATATCAACAGGTAAGCCAGGAATCGGGCTGCGCCGGAGCGCTTCGCCATGCTGCCCGGTAAGAATAAGAGTAAGAGCACGATAGAGGCCAATACCGATGCCGTGGTGATGGAGGCTGCGCCCTCATACAGATATTCCGTATGCGAAATCCCTTCCGGGATATTGTGCAGCCACAGGAAGGCGATATCCGTGGAGGTAACGACCAAGAACGCGAGGTTGAGCCCCAACAAAATGCTGAACGAGATGAAGGGGAAACTGTATTCCGGAGTGACGCGCAGGGGCTTTGCTGCCGGTGCTGTTGCGGAAAGAGAGGGGCGTCGGATGGTGTAAACGCCGAATGCTAGGATACCCAAAACCCAGAAAATGGCGTGGGTGAGGTGCTCCCAGCAGAGGTTGAGGTACTCCATGGCTTGTTTCCAAGCGTTCACAATGCTCGTCCACACTAAGTCTACCACCGGGTTGCCGGCAGCAAAGATGCGGATGAAAACAACGAAGATGGCCAAGCACACCAAGGCGCAGAGAATATAGGTGCCAAAACGCGTTTTTTCCACCTTTTTATTGCTGTCCTTGCTTTTTTTCGCCGTATGGCGCGTGGTCCAGTATGACCACCAGTTGCGGTAACGCACGTTGGGTTCCGGGGCTTCTGCCTCTGAGCTCGGCAACATGATGATGAACAAAGGCAACAGTATGCAACTTACCACAGCCCAGCCGGAGCCGGAGGCAACACAAGCAACACCGCCGATGAGCCCTAAGCCACTGACGAAACAGATCTCACCGGTGGTGAGGTCTTTGCGCAGCAGGTTAAAGGCCTGCGTCAGGAGGACACAGGCTATCCCGGCGGCCATACCGATGCCGTTGTTTGTGAATGACAGTAAATCACCGATGGCGGCTGCCATGATGAGAGCCAGCGCCGGAATCCAGCCCAAGCGCCACCATTGGGGCGACTTTATCTTAATGGCCGGCGGTATGGCCGGGAGCGGGCAGGGTACTGCCGTTTTTTGGGGTGGAATTGGCGGCATCGGCACCTCTACGGGCTGATTGTTCCGCACAGGAAATACGGCGGGTTTCTCCTCTACCGTGGGAACGGGGGGGATGTTTGGTACCGGCGGAAGCTGAGCTTTCTTCGGCTCAATGGGGATGGTGATGAGTGGCGCAGGTGGTATATTTGTTTTCACGGCCTGCGATGACTCAGCTTTACTTGGTTCTGAGGGGTGATTTGTGTCCATGTTCCTAGATGTTAGACCCTGTTAGGTGGGAGAGTGTTCAAATTCCTGTCAAAATAATTTGCCGTGCGCATAGTCTACAGCCATCAGTCCGGCGCCGATGAGCCCGGAATCCGCCCCGAAGTGAGCCGGCAGCAAGCGCATGGCATCATAATGAACCGGGAAAAGTTGTTTTTTCAATGCTTGGCGCAGGGGGGTAAAGAGCAAGTCTCCGGCTTGCGCTACTCCTCCCCCGATGATGATTGCCTCAGGCACGAGGGCGTAGGTAAGGTTCATGATGAGGCATGCCAGTTTCTCCGCGTAATTCCGGAATTGCTGCAGCGCAAGGGCATCCCCGCGGAGGGCAGCCTGTGCCAGCAGGTGCGGTGCGCATTCCTGAGCTTGGCGGGGGATGCCCGCAGCGGTGTAGGCTGCAGCGGCATCAGCCGCGAACTCATTGTTGCCGATGTATTCCTCCACCGCGCCACGGTTGCCGAACGGACCCATTCTACCGTCGTAGTGTATGCTGGTTTGTCCCAGCTCGGCACAGGATACATTGCGCCCGCGCAGCATGCGGTTGTGAATGATGATGCCCCCGCCTATACCCGTGCCGAGGGTGAGGCATACCATGCTCTCCAGTCCTTTACCCGCACCTGCTTGCCACTCCGCGTAGGCCATGCAGTTGGCGTCATTATCCAGCACTACGGGTAAGCCCAATGCTTGCTCCATTACCTCGCGTACGGGCTCCTGCTTGTCCCACACGGGCACATTGGTGAGCTGGTAGAGCACCCCTCGGTAAAAGTCCACCCACCCGGGCATGCCGAGCCCGATGGCTGTGGCTTGCGGGTGGGTGTGCAATAGTTCCGCTATGGTGGCGCACATGGCCTCCATAATGGCTTTGGGGCTGTCATAAGCGGCTGTGGGCAGGGGGGCTGCTTTCTGCAAAATCTCCGTGCCTTGTGTGACTGCTATTTTGATGCTCGTTCCGCCGAAGTCCACGGCGATGCTTTTGCTTACTTCCGTCATGACTGCTCCTCTAGGTTCGGTGTGTATCAGTACCCTTTATGCAGAACTGGCTTGCCGAGCGGAATCTCGCTGCCTACGGGCTGCTTACTGAGGTCGAAGGGTATCTTCCAGCGGAAGCGCGTGCCCTCCTTCGTTTGGATGAGGATACCCAGCTCCATTTCGCCGCCCTTGAGGTGGTTCAATCCCCCCAGCTCATTGAGGGGCATGTTGAAGAAGGCGACTTGTTTGCCGTCCTTGTATTTACCTAAGGGTTTGCAGGTGAAGGCCACAGCCTCGTAGTCCTGATTCACGGCATAAGGCGGGTCTTGCAGGTAGGCGTTGATGCCGGCTACTTCTCTACCTACTTTAATTCGGAGCACCAGCTCGTCACCTTCTTGTTTGAAGCTTGCGCTGTGGATGGTCGGTTCCTTCTCCTGTGTGTAGTACGGTCCGTATTGAGCCTCTACGCTCTCTGCTTTTTCCGGAGTCACGAAAATCTGCGTGTGGGAGAGGATGGCGCATGAGGCGGGGGTGAGGTACGTGGGGCGCAGCCCGAAGGTGTAGTTGCCACTGCCCATCAGCGGGGTGCCGAGCTCCTTATTCATGCTGATGGTGCCGTTGTTGTGCGGCAGGTTCATGCCGTGACCCAGCTCATGGGCAAAGCCTCCGTACCACTTGGTGAGCAATTTGCCCTCCTTGGTTGGCTGCCCTAGGTGCTTGATGTCGAAGTCCGTGTAGTCCAGCGCAAAGCAATCGCGCCCGTAGCCGTAGAAGGGTACGCCACCGGGGTTCTTGTCGTTGTACCCCTCATCCTGCCACGTGGGCATGATGATGAAGGTGTGCTTGCTGCGGCGGCTGCCGGGGTGGGCATCGAACCAAGCGTTCACCTCTTGCAGACAGGGGCCGTGACCGGTGCCGTACTTATAATCTTTGTGTGCCAGCTTGCCACGGATAAGGATGATGTTCACGTTGCCGTTCTCCTTGAGCTGCAGCCCGAAGGAGTGCTTGCCGTAGCCGTTGCGAGCCATTTCTTTACCGTAGTATTGCTGCAAGTAGAGCAACAGCTCGCTCAGGCGGCGCTCGTAGTCTGCGGTGGGTTCCATATCATTGCCCACAAAGTACACGACGTTCAGGTCGTACGCGTTCTCTTCCAATTCAATGCTGTCCGCCAGTAGTTCTTTGGCTCTCGGTTGGAAGTGTTCCGGTACGGCGCCCGCTGCGTTCAGCGCAAAAGCTGCCGTCGCTATCATGGTGTAAAGTGTGCTCTTTTGCATACAGCCACCATTCTGCCATATTCTGTCTATTTGTCAATTCTCAATTTTGTACGCCTCCGTTAGTCTTTACCTATACGAAAACGGCTATTGTGAGATGGCTTGAGCTTCTTGCTCAGGCGCTGGCTCAGTGGTGGGCTCCTCTGCCGGTTGCTGCTGGGGCTCTGGCTCCGTGGCGGGCTCCTGCGCGGGTTGCTGCTGGGGCTCGGGCTCCGTGGTGGGCTCCTGCGCGGGTTGCTGCTGAGGCTCGGGCTCCGTGGCGGGCTCCTGCGAGGGTTGCTGCTGGGGCTCTGGCTCTGTGGCGGGCTCCTGCGCGGGTTGCTGTTGGGGTTCGGGCTCCGTGGTGGGCTCCTGCGCGGGTTGCTGCTGGGGCTCTGGCTCCGTGGCGGGCTCCTGCGCGGGTTGCTGCTGAGGTTCTGGCTCCGTGGCGGGCTCCTCTGCCGGTTGCTGCTGGGGCTCGGGCTCCGTGGCGGGCTCCTCTGCCGGTTGCTGCTGGGGCTCGGGCTCTGTGGTGGGCTCCTGCGCGGGTTGCTGCTGGGGCTCTGACTCTGTAGCGGGCTCCTGTGCGGGTGCCTCATCTGAGATGTCATGGTCATCCTCCACGTTTACTGTGGGAGGAGTTGCGGACGGGGACAAGGATGGCTCAATCGCCGTGGATGGCTGCGGTGCCGTGGTTGCTGCTTCGTATGCATGCACGTTGAAACAGCGGCGAATGATGCATTTTGTCACCGCTCCATCTGAGCCGGCTGCAGAGAAATGAACCTCCACGGAAACACCGAAGTATTGGTGAAAATCGCCCTCCTTCATGATGAAGAAGGGGGCGTTTGGGGCAAATTCTTTCGGAACATACCCCATGTGAGTGTACCCATGTGGGTGTGTGATATGTGCCGGTATATCATGCCTGAAGAGTTCGTTCTTGTTTTCGGAGTAGAGGGCCTCCATGGAAAACACATGCAAGGATTGGCCGGATTTCAGGTCACGAATGACGATGATGAATGTTCCTTTTTGCCCCGGATTCGCGAAAAACTCCGCCTGATATATACCGAAGCGCGGCGTTAATTCAGAGAGATGCAAAATGGGCGCTGTACCTGAAATTTTGACGGCTCCGCGAATCATTTTTGAGATGGTAGCAGTCTCCGGCTTTTTTGCTAAGGGGGCAAGCTCTGCATCAATGGCAGCAAGCGCTGCGTTTATTGCCTTGAAAGCTGTTCCTCTGTTGTTTACTCCGCGCCATGCCAAAAGTAGGTAGCGTTTGCTGCCCAAATCTATGGCCAAATCCGGTGTGTTTTTTTCACCCGCCGTTCCGGTTGTGGGGAAGGTGGCTCCGGGGGTGAGCTCCAAATATCCGTCCGGCAGGGGTGAGCCTGCTGTCACCGTGCGGAAAGAAGCGTGCACCAACCCCGGGACACCGCCGTCCGTCGGTGTCACCAAGACCAAATGCCCCGGCTTTGTGTAAAAGGTGTCATCGTTCGTGGCGAACGCCCAGCGCCCCGAGGTGCTGAGGTATTGCTCCAGCAGCTCGGGGTGTTCTTGCTCTAACTGAGCAATATGCGGTACGTGGATGAGCTGGGTCGCGGAGAACGAAGACGGGTCGATGGCGCAGCTGAGCGCTGCAGGCCCTGCCGGAAAATCCTCCGCATTGTGCAATTCGTCCGTTTGTTGGATGTGTTCCGCCTGCTGTTCTTGGTACGGGGACGGAATGTCCGCAATTTCTGCCAACCTGGTGAAGATGAGGATGGCACCACACCACAGAGCCGCCCAAGTCATGATTTGACCGAGGGCGCGCATGTTCTGCAACTTCAGAAAATAATAAACGGAACTGCAGATGAGGTGGAGTAGCGAGCTGAGGGTGCTCAGTAAGATGATGCAGCCACAGACGCTGCGGATGTCTGCATGCGTTTCTGCGTTGCTGCTGAGGGGGAAAAGGATGGGCACGGTAGCCACTAAGGCCAAGGCGCACAGGGTAAGTGCCAGCTTCCATGGTGAAAACCACCAAACGCGGATTTTTTTGAAAATCATTTCTTTGAAGCAGTCGATGCGCCGTTGAGGATTTCCGGGTGCTCCAAGATGCTGCGAGCCATGACGGCACCGGGCGCGGGGGAGAGCAGCTCTTGGTAGCGGTGATGCGAGGCTTGGATGGTGTAGGGGTCTTGGCTCAGTTCGTCGTTAGTGAAGAGCATGTCAATGGCCGTTGCGTGTTGCTCTAAGCCCTGCGCACGGAAATACTGCTGTGCTTGGCGGAATTCATCCGCCGAGACCCCCTCAATGTTGCCATTGCGCATGGCGTGGTGCACTTTTGCTGCGGTGTACAGCTCCGCCTGTTGTTGGGTTAAATTTGCCGGGGCAGTGTCATCTGAAAATCGCATTCGCGCCTGTAGCTCCTGCGGCTCGGGCGCAGGTAATCCCTTGCGTCGCAATAAAATTTTGTAGGCAAGGTAGGCCAATTCCGGATCGCGGTTGGCAGAATACTCGCGTATGAGCCCCAGCGCGCTGTCTCCCTCCACGCGGAGTAGTAATTCTAACAGCTCACCCATGGGGCGCGCGGCGCTGCAGGAAATCATCTCCTCTCCTTCCTTGGGCAGCAAGTGGTGCAGTTGTTTGATGGCGGAGCGCAGCTTGTCTGCGCGCACAGGCCAGTTCGTGTCTTGCAGCGCGGTCAGAACCAAGGTCGGAATTTCCTCAATAAAGTGCTCGCCGTGTTCCCAGTAAACGAGGTTGTTGACGTAAGCCTTCGCCTCTTTTTCATTCGCCAAGCGCAAGAATGCCAAGCAGTCCGCAATGGCTCCTTCCGGGATATTGCGGCCGCTTTCTGCGGATAAATAAGCGTCCAGTTTCTCCTTGACTCTGGCGTACGCCGGTGCGCAGTAACAACGGGAGAGGTAATCGAGGCACTCTCGGTGAGTCGTGTGTTTGGCTTGCGCTATGCGCAGCTGCATGTAGCGACGCAAGGCCAGCGGCTCATAGGGAATGCGCACTGCCAATTCCTTCGGAAGCAGCTTTTGTGCGGTGAGTTTTGCTTTTAATTCCGGCTTGCTTTGCAGGTAGAACACGGCGTTGCACCCATAGCGGTTTTCATGCATGGCGCTCGCCCTGTTCCTCAGCAGCAGGGTAAACGCTTTGTCCACCGCTTGCGCATAATGCGGGTTGTTGCGGTAGCGGTAATCCATTTCCAGTGCTTTGCAGAGCAATAGCAAGGGGGTGTTTCCCTCGCTGTCCGTGGCATTCGGGTTTGTTCCTCGCGCCAGCAACGCCTGCATTTTGGGGATGCTCTCCTCACCCTTGAAGTTTTCTGCCAAGCGCAAAAGCTCTTGTTCGTTTGCCTCTGCTTGCGAGATGACCGCAGGAGGCGGGGCAACAGGCGCCGGCTCAGCTTCTGCCGTGGGGAAACTGAGCGATAAAAGGAGGATGGATGCTGCGTTCTGCATGTGATTATGCTAAATCTACCTTAAATACTCGCGTTTGTCAACATTACTTTGCTTCCGGGGTGGAAAGAAACTCAACTTCGTGCTCAATAATGTAGCGAGCCGTGGCAATTTCAAGTTCGTAAATCCAATCTTTGCCGAGCGCTTCCAGCTCATCCAGCACGTCGGGATTATCCATGTTGTCCGCATAACGCCCGTAGGTGTCGATGGCTGCCTGCGGTGCCCCGACTGTACGCAGCGCTTCCATGAATTCCTGCCGGCGCTGCTCTGTCAGGTTGTTCAGCCACATTTCTTCCAGCGAAGTAGCGAGCAGGGCAGTACGCAGAGCGGGGGTGTCTGCCTGTCGCTTGTGGGCGTCCAGCCATTTCTTTACACCACCATCCGTAACGGCCGGCAGCCCTCGGCGTTGCAGCTCGGCAGCCCACGCCCCGGCTCGTATGGCCGCGTGGGGAGATTTTTTCAGCTCTTCAAGCTCTGCAGCGGCATTTTCGCAGCGGCTCATCAGCTCTACGGCCACCGCTGCCAGTTCGACATCTTCCACAGCGAGTGCCTGTTGCATGACGGTGCGCAGCTTCTCGATATCCGGCGTCAGTTTCGGCTCACAGCGCAGGGCGTACACGAGTTGAGCGGCCGTCGTGCAGCTGTGCTCGGAGCATGAGTGGGTGTGGTTTGCATTTTTGTGCGGTGCTATTTGCCACAGTGCTGCGGAGTTGATGGCTGCGGAAGCTCGGGGCGCATCCACCCCGGCCAGCAGGATTGCAGCACTGCTGATGGCGGTATTCAGTGCAGGATTATGCTGCATTTCCTCCGTCGGTGAGAAAACGGCGGCAATGGTATCAAAGTGCTGCGCAATTTCTTCCTTGCTCAAGCCTCGGCGCTCTGCATGGATAATGCTTGTCGGCAGTTGCTCTCCGCCTTGCAGGCTGAACGGTGGCGGTGTAAGCGTTATTCCCTGCGTTGCCAGCGCTTCGAGTGTTCCGGGTATGGCTGCCAACATGTCGTAAGCCGTAAGACCGTAGCTGTCGGAGTTACCGGTGTGGATGGCGTTGGCATCCGCACCGTTACGGAGCAGAAAGGCGATGAGCTCCAGCACGCTTTTGCGATTATCCGCTTCTAAATAAGGTAAAGTTTCCAGCGTATAGGTGAGCGCGGTGAAGCCGGATTCACTCTTGGCGTTGATGTTCGCCCCCTTTTGCAGCAGCAACTCTGCGCAGCGTATGTAGGGGCGGGCACTCTTTTCCGCCGGGAATATACAAGCTGCCGTGAGCAGCCAATGCTCGTTTTCCTGCAAGGGACCACGCTTGTTGAGTGCTTGCTCCAGCGTATCTGCCCAGCCGCATTTTACCACTTCTGCCAAATCCTCCGTGCTGAGCTGCGGCATATACTGCAATAAATGCTTGGCGATGGCCTCTTGTTCACACGCATTTGTCGTGTACGACATGAGACTGCTATCCCCTAATCGGCATTGCTTCGGGTCTGCTCCGCCCTGTATGAGGGTGTCGATAAGCTTGATGGATTCTTCCGCAGGGACTTCCGAGGTCAACGTGGTGGCTACGGCAAAGTGCAGGGGGGTGTTTTCCGGTTCGCCCATGCTGTTGCGAGTGCGCGCGTTCGGGTCTGCCCCGTCTATCAGCAGGCAGCGTGCCAGCTCCGCTTTTTTGAAGAGGCATGCCAAGTGCAGCATCGTCCACCCATGGCGTGGTGTGGCGTAGCTTGCATCCGCCGTGCGGTCAAAATAGCCGATGAGGGCGGCAATTTCTTGCGCGAAACCGTCCTCTTGCATCCACTCCTCATGCTTCACCTCGTCAATGGCTGCCACTATCTCTTCATATTGCGCCGCTGCTGTGGGGGTGGCGCTTCCTTTGTCTTTCCCTCCGCAGCCATTCAGCACGGTGGCTGCCATGGCTGCAAGCAAAAACCCTTTGCGGAGTCTTCTTATCATGTCTCTATAGTAGCACTCTCACGCGCTCATGGCAAGTGTAATGATTCCTTTTTCCGCGCGGATTCTGAGAAAAATGCCCGTCATGGGGCAATCATGCGGCGGGAATCTGCACTTGTGCTTCAATCATGACGTGTCTGCAGCTTGCCCTGCGCGCCTGAGTGTGTTATACAATGAGGCATGTTCCGAAAACTTTGCTGTTATTTGTTTATTATGCTGGCATTCCTGGTAATGCCGGCTTACGCTGCTCTTCCGCAGAATTGCACGCAAGCCATCATCGGCATTGCGGAGGGGTGGAATCATTCCTCCGTCACCCTTTCCGTGGTGGAGAAAAATGCCGCCGGCCAGTGGGTGCGTGTGCTCGGCCCTTACAAGGGCCGCCTCGGTCGCAATGGTTTGGTGTGGGGGCTGGGCGTGCATGCCAACCCCCGTGGGGCTACCGTCAAGCGCGAGGGTGATGGCCGCTCCCCTGCCGGTGTGTTTGCTCTCGGTGGCTTGTGGGTGACCAATAAAAACTACGTGAAGCACCACAAGTCCATTCCTTATGTGAAGGTGGGCCCCAATGACCTTTGGGTGAGCGATGTCAGAACCCCCAAACTCTACAATCGCCATGTGCGCCTGAATCACCCCGCCCGCACCGAGTGGGAGCTGCGTGAGCAGATGCGCCAGACGGACTACGCCCACAGCATCAAGCTGCTCATTTGCCACAATACGGCCGAGCGTCGCGGGGGGCCTGTTGTAGGCGCAGGCTCTTCCATCTTCTTCCACATTTGGCGTAAAAACGGCGCTTCTCCCACAGCAGGCTGCACCGCTATGGATGAGACGAATCTGCGTGCCATCATTGCCCGCCTCAATCCCTCTCGCCACCCCGTGTATGTACTCCTCCCCAAGGCGGAATACGCTCGCTTGCGCCAATCCTGGCGCTTGCCCTAACTCGGTAATATGGCGCAACTTGACGCGTTATTGGCTTGACAAACGAATGTTTTTGCAATAAATAGGAGACGTGATGAAACTTACACGGACACTACTGGCGACACTCATCGGGTTCGGCGCACTGTTGTCGCAACCTGCCGGAGCTCAAGAGCGCATTAACTATGATAATGTGCAGGATGGTGAGCAAAACGTCAATTACAAATTTTGGGTGTGCATCGTAGGCTGCCCGAAGCAGGCCGTAACGGCCATCCGTTTGGATACGATCGTCTCCATCAACAAGCACACCTACACGGTGGATGGTGTGGTGGTAAAAGAGGTGACGATTGATACCCGTGGTAATAACAGCATCCGCTTTTACTGCATGAACAGTAACCCGGCTGCTGCCAAAATGAATGAGCGCACCAAGAATACCCGCAAACTCATCGACAGCAAAACCGGTGGCCTGACCACCAAGCCGGCCAAGTCGTTCCCGGATGGTACCTATAGCCATAATGTGGAGTACTTGATTGATGACGTCAAAAAGTTGGATGATATCTATGAGTCTGCGCTCAATGCCGTCATCCGCAACAAGGGGTGCACCTTCAAAGTAAACTGATTTTTATGAACAAAATGACATATGCAATCGTCGGTCTCGGCGTTGCTGTAGGCGCTTTCTCGCTGTACAGCTATGCCCAGAATCCCGCAGAAGCAACACCTATCGCTCCGGTGGCTGCTCCCGCTACGCCTTCTGAGGCGGAAGTTCGTGAGGGCTTCTCCTACCTCATCGGGCAGCAACTCGGCTCCAGCTTGGCCTCCGACCTCAGTGAGCTGACCATCTCTGACTTGGATGCCACCATGCTCATGAAGGGTATTGAGGACGGTATGGCAAATCGCGTCGACCCGGAGATGGCCAAGAAAGACGTGCGCGCCATTATGCAGGCTTTCGTGATGCAGATGGAGAAGCGTACCCAAGAGAAGGCTGCCGCCAATGCTCAGCAGGGCAAGGCTTTCTTGGAGGAGAATGCCAAGAAAGAAGGTGTGGTAACTACCGCTTCCGGTCTGCAGTACAAGGTGCTTACCGCCGGTACGGGCCGTACGTATGATGCTGCGAAGGATGGCGCCTCCGCCGTTGCTTCCGTGATTTACGAAGGCCGCAAGGTGGACGGCACGGTGTTTGATGCCTCTACCGAGCCGGTGGAATTCCCCCTCACTCAGGTGATTCCCGGCTTTACGGAGGCTCTCAAGCTCATGCCCATCGGCTCTGAGTGGGAGGTATACATCCCCGCTGAGCTGGCCTACGGTGACCGTGGCCCCGGTATCATCGGCCCGAACTCCACGCTCATCTTCAAGATGAAGCTTGTGGACATCAAGCCCGGCGCTGCCCCCATGTATGCGCCCATTCAGCTCACCCCCGAGCAGCTGCAGGGTGCCGGCATTACCCCGCCCGCTCCCTGATGCTGTGCCGCCGTGGCGGCTATGAATTGATGAATCGGCGTTCGCTGCGTTTTTCGCGGTGAACGCCGATTGCCGTTTCTCTCCGCCGGTTTTCCTCTTGAGCAGGGTGGGCTGATGGAGGTGGTGGGCGCGTGGTTACGTCTTGTGTCTGTATGGAACTCTGAGCTTGATATGGGGCGTGCTATATGGTAGAGTGACAGCGTATGATGCGCGACTCGAAGTATGGTAAAAAAACGAGCCTGCACAGTATTGTTGTGGGGTGGGTATCTTTGGTGCTGGGCTTATGTGTGTTGCCGGTATCGGTGGGCTCCGTGGCTTTTGCTCAGGAGGATAAGGTGCAAGTGCCTGCGCCGGAGTGGCGAGGGTTGCATGTGGATGTATCGCGCCATTTTTTTGAGCCTGCGGTGCTCAAGCAGCTGATGGACCGCATGGCTGCCAAAGGATTCAACCGCTTGCACCTGCACCTGACCGATGGCCCCGGCTGGCGCTTGGAGATTAAGCGTTACCCGCGCTTGACAGCAGTGGGGGCATGGCGTAAGCTCTTGCCTGCGGGAGCGTGGAATTGGAAGGACCACGAAATCGGTAACCACTTTGCGGAATGTTACGGTGGTTATTACACGCAGGAGACTATGCGCGAGCTGATAGCATACGGGGCAAAGCGCGGTATAATGCTGGTGCCGGAGATTGATATGCCGGGGCATGCCTACGCCAGCTTGGTGGCCTACCCGGAGCTCGCCCTCGAGCCGCCTCCCGCCTGCAAGCTCGGCCGCGATGTGTGGGATGTGGAGAAGGAACACGTGCGCCGCTTTGCCAAGGAGGTGCTGGATGAAGTCATGGCGCTGTTCCCTCCCGGTACCCCCATTCACTTGGGTGGTGATGAGGTGGAGCCTCACTTGCTCAGCTTTGAGCAGCAGCGTGTATTCATGCAGGAGATGGTGGATTACGTGCAGGCTAAGGGCTACCCCGCTATCACCTGGGATGAGGCCGCTTGCAACGGTGTGCGCGGGCAGTGGGTGATGCTGTGGCGCGCTGAACGCCAGGCGGAGGTGTTGGCTTTGGGCATGCCCGTGATTTTGTGCCCCAACTCTCATTTTTATTTCGATTATCCGCAGAGCGAGGAGGAGGCTGCCCCCGGCGACCACGTCATCACTGTGGATACCGTGCGCTCTTTCCGTATGCCAACGGGAGCCAATGTGCTGGGCGTGCAGGGGAATGTGTGGACGGAGCACATCCGCACGCCGGAGCGTTTGTTTTACATGGCCTTCCCCCGCGCGAAGGTGATGGCAGAGGCCTTTTTTAAGGAGGATAATAAGGAAAGTGCTGAAAAATAAGCCAGTTGACGCACTTTCTGCGCGACAAAATCGGAAAGTCAGGCTATAATTGCCGCGCCCCGATTGCGGGCGGACAACCGAACACGTTCAGATGCTATGAAATTGAGAATTGCAGTACAGTCGAAAGGCCGTTTGAATGAGGACACGATGGGATTGTTGGCGGAGGCCGGTATCAAGGTGAGCTCCTCCAAGCGCACCTTGTTGGTATCCGCGCGCAAGTTCCCGATGGAGGTCCTTTACCTGCGTGATGATGATATTCCGGAGACCGTAACGGATGGCGTGGCGGATATCGGCGTGGTGGGTCTCAATGAGTACTTGGAGCGCGAGGGCGATGCCGACATTGTGAAGCATTTGGGCTTCGGCGGTTGCCGCTTGAGCATTGCCATTCCCAAGGAGTTTGAGTACCACGGCCCGCAGTGGCTTGAGGGTCGCCGCATCGCTACCTCATACCCCGGTATTTTGCGCCGTTGGCTCAAAGAGCAGGGGGTGCAGGCGCATATTCACGTGATTACCGGCTCGGTGGAGATTTCCACCGGCATCGGCCTGGCGGATGCTATTTTCGACATCGTGAGCAGCGGCGCTACCTTGGTCAGCAATAATCTGAAGGAGGTGGAGACCGTGCTGGAGAGTGAGGCCGTGCTCATTGCCAACAAGAACCTGTCCGCCGAGAAACGCGAGATTCTGGAGAAGTTGCTCTTCCGTATGGAAGCCGTGATGACGGCTGCGGATAAGCGCTACGTGCTGATGAATGCTCCCAAGGAGTGTGTGGAGCAGATTGTGGCTGTGCTTCCCGGTGTGAAGAGCCCCACCATCATGCCGCTTGCTCAGGAGGGCTGGTGCAGTATCCACACCGTGCTGGATGAGGAGTGCTTCTGGGACATCATCGGCCGCTTGAAAGAAGCCGGTGCTCAGGGTATCCTCGTGCTGCCGATTGAGAAGATGATTCTGTGATTTTTCCATGACTATGAATATCGATTTTGAAAAATGCGGGGGCTTGGTGCCTGCCATCATTCAGGATGCCGCCACCGGTAAGGTGTTGATGCTCGGTTACATGAATGCTGAGGCGTATGAACGCACGCTTGCCACGGGGCGCGTGTGCTTCTACAGCCGCTCCCGCCAATGCTTGTGGACCAAGGGTGAAACGAGTGGCAATTTCTTGGATGTGGTGAGCATCAAGCTTGATTGCGACCGCGATACCCTCCTCATTGCCGCTACTCCCCACGGCCCCGTATGCCATACCGGCACAGATACCTGTTGGGGGGAGGTGAATGAGCCCTCCCCGACGGCGTTCTTGACCGAGTTGCAGGATTTCATTAACAAACGCCGTGAGGAGATGCCCGAGGGCTCTTACACGACCTCCCTCTTCCGTGATGGCGTGAACCGCATGGCTCAAAAGGTGGGCGAAGAGGCGCTGGAGGCATGCATTGAGGCTTGCAACGGCACGGATGAGCGCTTGCTTTACGAGGCTTCTGACATGCTGTACCACCTCATCGTCTTGCTCAGCTCCAAGGGGCTGCGCATCGAGCAGGTGATTGAGGAGTTGACCGCCCGCCACAAGCCGGGTTGGAAGAAACACTGAGGCCTTTCCTCCCCGTTCCTTTCGCAAAAAGCAGCCCCTACGTAGCCGGGCTGCTTTTTTGTGGCGTTTGGTTTGTGTACTCAGTCGTTTTCAATCAGCCCGATAAATCGGAAGGTGAAGGGGGGGGGGATGATGGGGGAATTTTTGCGAGCGTAAGCGAGCGGAATTCTGAACCCGCGTCAGCGGGTGACCTAACTTAGCCTAGGGCGTAAGCCCTAGGAAATGGGTAAAAAAACAAATCCGAACCCGCGAACCGTTGAGGCTTGCCGAAACGGTATGCGGGTGGCATAACCCT
>JAEIGA010001125.1_pt1 | contig 40916 bp, 38 predicted proteins | sample 9270691 | NCBI WGS metagenome assembly JAEIGA01 (sample SAMN17057246, study PRJNA624740) | gut metagenome | biome: biome; isolation source: fecal sample | host: Bos grunniens | place: China: Xizang | collected 2019 | reverse complement strand
TGTCATCTGTTCCATAAATTCACCTCATAGACATTTCACTAAATATATATTATGTTATTCATTAGTGATGGTCAATATATTTGAGGGATTCGATATGGATAATAGATATAACCGTCATAACAGACCACATACTATCTTTGGCAGAAATATCCAAACTTTTTGTCTAAACAGTATTGGAAGAAGAAAATCTTTTGGTCTGATGGGTACTTTGCTTGTAGTATAGGCGAAGTATCGTTGGCTACCATATAAAAATACATTGAGAGCCAAGGTTAATGGCTACGAATTTACAAGGCTCCTCCCACCTGCTAAAGCAAGTGGGTTTCCGCCTACAACAACAGAAAGGATTTTATTTATGAAATTGGTACACTTAGCTGATCTTCATCTTGGAAAAAAGGTAAATGAATTTTCCATGATAGACGATCAGGAATACATTTTAAAAGAAATCATCAATATTATTGATGATGAGAAAACAGATGGCGTATTAGTAGCAGGGGATGTGTTTGACAGACCAATACCCAGTGAAGAAGCCATAAAACTATGGGATGATTTTTTAAATGCCATGGCAAAGAGAAATATTCAGGTATTTGCCATAAGTGGCAATCACGACTCTGCTGTGCGATTTGCAGAGCACACATCTTTAATGGATTCTACAGGAATTCATTTGTCTCCAGAATACAATGGAAAGACTAATAAATATCAGATAGAAAAGCAAGGCGTAAAGGTCAATATTTATCTGCTTCCTTTTATCAAGCCTATTCATGTAAGGCATTATTTTCCAGATGAAGATATAAATAATTATACAGATGCATGTAGAGTTGCAATAGAAAACATGCAGGTTAATAAAGAAGAATTAAATATTTTAATAGCTCATCAGTTTGTAACCGGCGCCACAAGATGTGATTCTGAAGAAATCAGCGTTGGAGGGCTAGATAACGTGGATGTAACCGTGTTTGAAGACTTTGACTATGTGGCTTTGGGCCATATTCACGGTAAACAGACGATAGGTAGAGAAACTATAAGATACAGCGGAACTCCGCTTAAATACTCATTTTCAGAGAAAAATCATGTTAAGTCAGTTACAGTTATAGAAATAGATTCCAAAAAGGATATTAGTGTGAGAGAAGTGAATCTGACACCAAGACGTGATATGGCAGAGATTAGGGGAAAATGCAGTGATTTGATGCAGGGGATATCTAACGAAAATGTGGATGCAAATGACTATTTACAGGTAATTTTAACAGACGAAAATGATGTGCCAAATGCTATGTCAGATTTGCGTCGTGTTTATCCTAATATTATGAAATTAAGCTACGATAATACCAGAACCAGAGAGGATAGAAATCTGGAGATAAATATGGAGGTAGAGCAAAAGTCCCCAATGGAGCTTTTCAAAGAGTTCTATGAGATTCAAAATAATCAGAGTCTCAGTGAAGACCAAAGAGAATTCATGGAAGAAATTATAGAGGAGATATGGGAAGGGGGAGATGAAAAATGAGACCAATTACACTGGAATTATCAGCCTTTGGCCCATACGCCTCAAAGACAGTGATAGAAATGGATAGATTAGGAGACCAGGGGATATATTTGATAACTGGTAACACAGGGGCAGGAAAAAGTACTATATTTGACGCTATATGCTATGTCTTGTATGGAGATGCCAGCGGACCTAATAAAATACCAGCAATGTTAAGGTCTAAATATGCAGAACCTAATACTCCTACCTATGTGGAAATGACATTTGAACACTTTGGAAAAATATACAGAATCAAAAGAAATCCCGAGTATATGAGGCCTTCTAAAAAAGGAGATAAGGTAACTAAGAATGTAGCAAATGCAGAGATTGAATTTCCAGATGGAAGAATTGTTACAAAGATAAAAGAAGTTACGATAGAAGTGGAAAATCTTTTGGGAATTAACAGAGATCAATTTTCCCAAATCGTTATGCTAGCTCAGGGAGATTTTTTAAAACTTTTGGTGGCAGAAACAAAGGACAGACAAGATATACTTAGAAAACTTTTTAAAACCCAGTACTACGAATTGTTGGGAAATAAGGTCAAGGAAAAGAGCAATGCTCTAACAAAAGAGGTTAAAAGCGAAAGAGACAGAGTAGATCAGTATATTAATGATATTCTTATAGATGAAGATGACCCGTTATCTGTGGATGTTAATAAGGCAAAATGTGAAAATATGCCTACCAATCAGGTTATGGATCTTCTAAATAAGATAATTGAAAAAGATGAAGATATCCTTAATAAATTAGATAATGAACTAGAAGATGTAAAACAGGAATTGGAGAAGGTTAATAGTAATATTGGACTTGCTAACACAGTTAACAAAGCAAAAGAAGATTTAGAAAAAAATAATAAAAAATTACAGGAAAACGAAGAAAAAACTGAGAGTATAGAGACTACATTTATAAAGGCAAGGGATGAGCTTCAAGTAAGGGATAAATATCAGGGAGATATTGCAAAACTTAAGGAAGAACTAGAACAATATGATACTTATGACGAGTTAAAGAAAAAGATAGAAGAGACCAGGAATAAACTTGCAGATTATGAAACTAAACTAGAAGAGTCTAATAAAAAATATATCAGTAGCAAGGACAGTCTTTTAAATCTTAAGACTAGACTTAAAGAGCTTGAAAATGCAGGAACTAATTTAGCAAACCTTAAAAATCAAAACGAGTCACTAAAAAATAAGGATACAGAGTTAAAGAGCATAGAAGATAAGCTTAATGAATGGGATGATAAGCAAAAAGAAATTAAAGACTTAAGGGAAAAATACATTGAGAAAGATAAAGAATTTTGTGAGAAAAGCGCTATCTATGAGCATATGGATAAAGCCTTTAGAGATGGACAGGCAGGAATACTTGCCATGAATCTTGAAGAGGGAATTCCTTGTCCGGTGTGTGGAGCCACTACTCATCCTAATCTTGCAAGTCTTAAAGATGAAGTACCAACTAAGGAAGAGTTAGATAAGGCAGGGGATGATGTAAAGAAGGCAAGAGATAAAGCAACTTCTACATCTCAGGATATAAAAGTATTATCTAATGCATTAGAGATTATTGAAAAAGATCTAAAAGAGAGATGCAACAAGTCATTTGATAAAGAGGTGGATATTAACGAAATAAAACCATTATTAGGAACTAAGGAATCAGAGATTAGGGATTTAAAGACACAGATTACAAACAAGATAAATGTAGAGATGTCAAATGTTAAAGAGAAGGATGATATTAGTAACAAGAAAATACCTGAACTTGAAGAAAGTATAACAACTTTAGATGAAAAAATAAATAAGTTAAATGGAGACATTTCAACCAACAAGGCTAATCTTGAAAATGATATAAAACAAGCAGAAAGTACAAAGAAAAAACTTAGACATGATAGTAAAAAAGAGGCATTAGATTATATCAAAAAGTTAGAAGAAGAAGTTTGCAGAATACAAAAGACATATGAAGAGGCAGAGAATAATCGAAATACACATGCAAATGAATTGGTTAGACTCAAAGAGCAGATAAAGTCCAGCAAAGATATTATAAACGCTAATAAGGAAGTGGATTTCAAAAAGGTATTTGAAGAAAAAGAGCAGCTAGATATTAAACAGAAAAGTTTAATAAAGAAGAAAACAGATATAAGTTCTAGAAACCATACCAATACCAGCGTAAGAAATAATATAAATAAGCTAAGTCAGGCCATATCTAAGAAAGAGGAAAAACTCACATGGATAAAGGCATTGTCAGATACGGTAAATGGAGATATCAATGGCAAAGATAAGGTGACTTTCGAAACCTATATTCAAAGTGTATATTTCGAAAGAATTTTAAAAAGAGCAAACCTTAGACTTCTTAAAATGTCCGGGGAACAGTACGAATTAAAACGAATGGAAGAAGCTGAAAAAAAGAGTGGAAAAACGGGCTTGGATATAGAAGTTATCGACCATTACAATGGAACTAAAAGAAGTGTAAAATCCCTATCTGGTGGTGAATCCTTTATGGCCTCCCTTTCTTTGGCATTGGGACTTTCTGATGAAGTTCAAAGCAGGGCTGGAGGTATTCAAATTGATACCATGTTCGTAGACGAGGGATTTGGTTCTTTGGATTCTGATACCTTGGATAAGGCATATAACGCATTGATAGGAGTATCCAATGGCAATAAGCTTATAGGAATAATATCCCATGTGGAGGGATTAAAGTCGAAAATTGATAAGATGCTTGTGGTAACAAAAGGGAAAGAGGGAGGAAGTAAAGTAGAAATAGTAGTTTAAATATATAAAAGAGGTTGAGAAATTATTATATTGGGGTATAATACATCGGGATAGTTTGATGTTATTTTTTGACGTAGGGAGACATTATGAACAAACTTTTAAAAAAAATTGACAGCATAGATTTTTCAGGGAAAAAATTCAAAGCTTTTATATTTATAACAGTGGCTTTGGTTATGTTTACATTTTTCTATGTAAGGTCTAGAACAGCCTTTGACGCTACATCAAAGGTGATTAAAAACAGCTCTGTTACTAAGTTAGAAAACGGAGTGGAAGTAAAACAACAATTACCAATTAAGAATCTGAAACTACAGGGATTGCAGCTTCAATTCGATACGTATGGAAAAGAAAATAAAGGTACGCTTCATATAAAGATATATGAGGATGATTCTGTAATAAAAGAATGGGAATTTGAAGCAGGAAGACTCCCGGGACTAGAATACAACGAAGGATATTATTCTTTTGGACTTGATGAATTATATTCTACTGATGCAAGTAAAGAATATTATTTTACAGTATCAGAGGATTATCAGGGAGATAATGCAGTTGGTATATGTACAAGCAGCGATGGCACAATATGTTACAAGGTTATGAATACTGACACATCCTTGAGGATGAAGGTTCTTATAATTGCATTTATAATATTTGCAGCAATTATTGCCATGGTAATTCTAAATGTAGACGAGAGAATAGTAATGGTTACATTGCTTGTAAGTTTCGGTATTATTTATTTCTGGCTATGTCCAGTGGGTATGGCACCGGATGAGACCAATCATTTCTACAGAGCCTATGAGATATCCCAGGGAGGATTAATCTCAAAGCACATGGGAGAAAGTGGTGTAGGAGGTAATACATTTCCGGCGGCCCTAAAGGAATACAAAGATTCCAAGGCAGAGCTTAACTGGGATGAAACTTTGGATTACAAATTTGGTAATACATCATTGTATTCAGCCATAAGCTACCTTCCACAAGCAACAGGAATAAAGATAGCAGATATATTTACAAATAATGTTAAAGCTATATTTTACGGTGGAAGACTTGGTAATTTTATAGTCAGCATGTTTTTATGCATTATGGCTTTATGGATAATTCCTTTTGGTAGAAAGGTTTTATTCATGGTAATGATGTTTCCGTTGACTATGCAGGAAATGATTTCCATGTCCACAGACGGATTTACCATAGGACTTTCCTTTATGTTATTGGCATACATCTTATATGTCAGCTATAGAGAGAAGGATCTGGGAAAGAAAGAGATAGCAATATTAACAGCACTTTGTATAATGCTTTCTTTAACAAAGATTATATATGTAGTTTTGGTATTATTGGTATTTATGGTTCCTAATAAAAAATTAGGAGAAGGTAGGAAGTGGGCAATATTTAAGTTTGGTGTGCCTGCGTTATGTGTGATTTTAAATTTGGTATGGTTAGTGATTTCATCAGGGTATCTGGTGGAGTTTAGACCGGGAGTTGATTCTGCAGCCCAGGTAAAATATATACTTACACATATTCATTTATATTATGCAACAGCAGTATCAACTACCATGGAGACGGGAATGTACTATGTAGAAACCATGTTTGGTACATATATGGGACAGCTGGAAATAGCCATAGTTCCGATGGTATGGGTAACATTTCTTATATTGTTTGTATATGAAATTGTAGACAGCAGAGATGTTCCTGTAAAAGCACACAGATACGATATGTTTATTTTGTTATCTGTATTTTTGGCATGTATGGCCCTTTTATATACAAGTCTCTACGTGCAGTGGACACCTTTGCAGAATCCATCAATAGAGGGAATACAGGGAAGATACTTCATTCCGATAATTCCATTGTTGGCTTTGGCATGCATGTATGGAATAAATATAAGGGAAGTAAGAGCAGGTAATGTAAGCAGATATTCCAAAAAAGCATCGTACTATTTTGTATTTTTAGCGTTATTAAATGGAATAACGGTATTAGATATGATACTTTATTATCTGTGTGAATAGTTTTTATTAAATGTATATTGGAAAGGAATAGGATAGTGGATAAGATTGCGGTTTTAATACCATGTTATAACGAAGAGAAAACAATAGAAAAGGTTGTTAAGGATTTTAAAAATGTTTTGCCAGAAGCAACCATTTACGTTTATAACAATAACTCATCTGATAGAACAGCTGAATTAGCAGAAAAAGCCGGAGCGGTAGTAAGAAATGAATATATGCAGGGAAAGGGTAATGTTATTCGTAGAATGTTTCGTGATATAGATGCAGAATGCTATATTATGGCTGATGGAGACGATACATACCCGGCAGATAACGCCAGAGAAATGGTTAATCTCGTGTTGGATAAACAGGTGGATATGGTTGTAGGTGATAGATTATCTTCAACATATTTTCAGGAAAATAAAAGACCTTTCCACAACTTTGGTAACTCCATTGTAAGAAAGAGTATTAATGTACTTTTCCATAATGATATTAAAGATATTATGACCGGATACAGAGCGTTTAGCTACGAGTTTGTTAAAACTTTTCCAGTCTTATCAAAGGGTTTTGAAATTGAAACCGAGATGAGCATACATGCTGTAGATAAGAATATGTATGTTGAAAACGTAGTCATTGATTATAGAGATCGTCCGGAAGGTAGCGAATCAAAACTTAACACATACTCTGATGGATTCAAAGTTTTAAAAACCATAGCAAGGCTTTATAGGACATATAATCCAATGGGATTCTTTGGATTTATTGCGTTTTTACTGGCATTGATTTCAGTGGGATTTTTTATACCGGTGCTTATTGAATACATAGATACGGGATTGGTTTTAAAATTCCCAACACTTATCGTATGTGGATTCACAATGATTGCGGCTATTCAGTCATTCTTTGCAGGAATGGAACTTCAAACCAATGTTCAAAAGAATCGTCAGGACTTTGAGATGAATCTTCACAGAGTAGAAAATGACAAGAAGTATTTATTAAAGTAATAACTAGGCCAGGAAGTTGGATGTACACATGGAAGAAAGAAAAGATATATTCGATAAAATAATGTCCCTGCCAGGACTAAGAATATTTGAAGAATTTTATAAAAAGAACAAGGAAGTATTATTATATTTGTTTTTTGGAGGGTTAACCTTCATAGTGAGTATAGGTTCATACACACTATTTTGTGTACCTCTAAAAATGAATGTTCTTATTGCAAATGTGTTATCTTGGATTTTAGCTGTGGCATTTGCCTATGTAACGAATAGAATCTGGGTGTTTAACAGTAAAGCATCCGGTATAAATGCCATCATTAAAGAGATGATTTCCTTTGTTGGAGGAAGAGTTTTTACACTGGCAGTTGAAGAACTTATATTATTTGTATTTATAACTTTGTTAGGAATGAATGCAATAGTAATAAAGGTTATCGGACAGGTAGTGGTAACTGTGCTTAACTATGTAGTAAGTAAGTTATTTGTATTTAAGGAAAAGAAAATGACTAGTGAATTACAGTCATAGATAATATAAAAAATTAGAGACCTCTATCATTTTTGATAGAGGTCTTTTGATAATTCAATGAATTTATGTATTTCTGAAGTCTTATTCTTATAGGAATCCATTCTGGAGTATATCCCAAATGGAGAATGAGGAGATTCCTCCCACTTAAAGAACACCAAATCCTTGTGAGGCATAATCTGATGTTCTGGTATAAATACATATCCGAGACCGCTTAATGTGAGACCATACGCCTCGTTGGCATTATTACACATAATGTTATCTATTTTATCATTTACAGGAATTATTTTTCGACCAAGAGAAAAGTAGTTCTTAAGCAAATATGGGGGTATAGTTATAATCTGTCTGTAAGGCCATAACATTTCAGAAGTTACGGTCTTTATTTTATTTCGCCTGCATTTTTTTGCTAAAGGGTGCTCCTTTCTCATAACACATTTAAAATAATCCTCGTGAAGTTTGGTAAATATAATGTTCTCACTGTTAAAGGTGGCGTCTTGTATGCCAATAACTATATCTAATGAGCCATTAACAAGTTTGGTTAAATTGGCATCAGTTTGGTTCTGGATTAAAGAAGGAATCAGGTTTGGAAACATAGGAACCAATTTATTAAGAACTGTGCTGATTCCATTAATAGCATGTGGATCCATATATCCAATGTTTAAGGAATGTTTTACATGGATATTAAAACTGGATATCCAGTCTTTGGAACTGTAGTAGGTTTTTAAAATGGAGTTGGCTTCTGGGAGAAAGTGAATTCCTATCTGAGTCAAAGATACGGATCTGGTTGTTCTGTTAAATAATTGCGCACCTAATTCATCTTCTAGGGATTGAATCTGTTTTGAAATGGCCGGTTGAGTCAATCCTAATTGCTCCGCAGTTCGCATGTAATTCAAGGTTCCAGCCAAACTTACAAAGCATTCTAACTGAGTTGTATTCAATAAAATATTCCTCCTTTATTAATAACTTTTGGTTATTAATTATAAAATATATTCATTTCACAAGCAAGAAATTACTTGATAATATTTATTTATAAACTAAATGTTTTATGTACAGTATTTAACTGTAGAAAGGAGTAGTTATGGCATTATTAAATCTTGCTTCATGGTCAGGAAACCAGAACAGTTCTCATAGTGCAGCATGCGGAAGCGCATGTGGCGCAGGAGATAAGAAGGTATCTGCAGCATGCGGAAGTGCATGTGGCGCAGGAGATAAGAAGGTATCCGCAGCATGCGGAAGTGCATGTGGCGCAGGAGATAAGAAGGTATCCGCAGCATGCGGAAGTGCTTGCGGTGCAGGAGACAAATAATCTCGCAAGACCATTAGATTAAGGACGGGTGATTGAATGAAACAATATTTTGCCTTTCAGTGGCATATTACAGAAGAATGCGATCAAAGATGTAAGCATTGCTATATTTTTGCAGAAAATGCATGTAAAAAACTTCTCAGTATGACCTGGGATGAAATGAAAACTACATTGGCAAATATTGAGGATTTTTGCCAGACATATAACAGAACACCATATTTATATATAACTGGAGGAGATCCTATTCTTCACCCGGATTTCTGGAGATTAATGGAGTTGATAAAGGAAAAGGAGATTCCGTTTACCATCCTAGGTAATCCATTCCATCTAAATGATGAAGTGTGTAAAAGGCTTAAGGAATGCGGCTGTGATAAGTATCAGCTATCTATAGATGGAATGAGAGAGACTCATGATTGGTTTAGAAAACCAGGTTCTTTTTATACAACTCTTGAAAAAATAGATGTAATTAAAAGGGCGGGAATCAAAGCTGTTATAATGACGACAGTTTCAAATGTAAATGCTAAGGAGATACCAGATATTATTGACGTGGTAGTTAAACATAAAGCAGATGTATTTGCATTTGCAAGATATGTACCTACCAGTGATGAGAAAAGTACAGGGCTTTCTCCTTTTGAGTATAGGGATTTGTTAGAAAAATGTGATAAAAAATATAAAGCTTATGAGAATAATCCTGATTGTGTAACATATTTTAACAAGAAAGATCATTTATGGACGCTTTATGAATATGAAACTGGAGAATTTAAGATTCCTGAAGACGCTGTAAAAGGCATGATATATGGAGGATGTAACTGTGGTAACTGTCATCTTACGATTCTTCCAAGGGGAGAAGTGTATGCATGTAGAAGGGTAGCAGACAGTTATTGTGGTAATGTTTTTAATGATTCTCTGACAACTTTATGGATTACAAGTTTTGAAAAATATAGAGAGTTTTCGAAATTCAATAAATGTAGTAAATGTAAGTTATTGGCTTGGTGTAGAGGTTGTCCTGCAGTAGCTAAAGGGACTTATGGATCATTTTATGACGAAGACCCTCAATGTTGGGCAGATGTGGAAAATGATATGAGGATAGGTGAGTAAATGAAAGCGGTTTTAATTGATAGACCTACAAAAGCAGAGGATATAGTGTTATCAGAGGTCGAGATTCCCAAAGTAAAACCAGGTTGGGTATTAGTTAAGATAAAAGCCTTTGGTCTTAATCATTCAGAACGGATTCTTAGAGAATATGAGATAAATGCAGATTATATTCAAAAACCTGTTATTCCAGGGATTGAGTGCGTTGGAGAGATAGCAGACAGTTCCGATTGTGATTTTCAAATGGGAGATAAAGTAGTAGCCTTAATGGGAGGTATGGGCAGAAGCTTTAACGGAAGCTATGCAGAATATGCCTTGCTACCGGCTCATCATGTATTTAAAGTTAAGTCATCTCTTGATTTTATACAAATGGCAGCAGTTCCAGAGACTTATTACACTGCCTGGGGTTCTTTGTTTACATGTCTTAAAATTTCCAAAGAAGATAAATTATTAGTTAGAGGGGGAACCTGTGCCTTGGGGTATGTGGCAATTCAGCTTGCAAAAGCCGTTGGATGTAAAGTTGCCGCCACAACTCATAGAGAGGAAAAAATTTATTTACTGGAAGAAGCAGGTGCGGATGAGTGCATAGTAGATAAAGGTGATTTATCTGATGGAAAACTCAAGGATAAGGTTACAGGAGTTACCAAGATCCTTGAATTAATTGGGGCAAAAACTGTAAAGGACAGTTTACTTACCCTTGAAAAAGGAGGAATTGTATGCCATACCGGTGTGTTAGGCGGAGAGTTTGGCATGGAACAATTCTATCCCCTTACGGATATACCAAACGGATGTTATTTAACAGGATTCTATTCAAACTATCCAAGTGCCAAGGATATGCAAGATATTTTTAGCTTTATGGAGGATCATGAGTTAAAACCTGACATTGTAGCAGTATATAATTTATCCGACATAAGAAATGCGCTGATTGATTTGGATAGTCATAAAACCAATGGAAAAATAGTAATTGTAAATGATATTACATAAATAATCTGGTTTTATATATTTTATATGTATGGTAAAATATAGCAGAAAACAAGAAGAAGAGAGGCTTTATCATGCATATACCAGAGAATTATTTATCGCCAAGCACCTGTGCAGTTATGACAGCAGCTATGGTGCCGGTGTGGGGACACGCAGTAAATAAGATTAATAAGGAGTTGCCAAAAGAAAAGATTCCTATGATAGGAGTTGGAGCAGCGTTTTCTTTTTTGGGTATGATGTTTAATGTACCATTAGTGGGAGGAACCACAGGTCATGCGGTAGGAGGAACCCTTATAGCACTTTTATTTGGTCCGGAGGCAGCTTGTATTGCAGTATCCATAGCGTTGCTTTTACAGGCAGTGATGTTTGGAGACGGAGGTGTTTTAGCCTTTGGGGCAAACTGCTTTAACATGGCATTCGTGCTTCCATATGTGGGATACTATATATATAAGTTGATAGCAGGCGGTAAGACTGAGAATCTATCTGCAAAAATAAATAAAAGACAGATGGTAGCAGCTGCTATAGGCTCGTATGTTGGTATAAATGTAGCAGCCTTATGTGCGGCAGTGGAATTTGGAATTCAGCCAATGCTATTTAAGGATAGCTTTGGAAATGCATTGTATTGTCCATATGATTTAAGCATATCCATACCGGCAATGATGATTCCACATCTTTTGGTAGCCGGATTTGTTGAAGCAGCATTTACCGTAGCGGTTTATGGGTTTGTCAAAAAGACATCTCCTGATTTGATATATAAGGATTCAAATAGTAAAAAACATTTTTCTGTTTTTATTCTCATAGGGGTTCTTATTGCAGCTACACCTTTAGGTTTGTTGGCTACAGGTACAGCCTGGGGCGAATGGGGTGCAGATGAAATAGCTAATGTAAAAAATGCAGGAAAGGTATTAGGATACACTCCAAAAGGATTAGCAAATGGATGGTCGCTGGATGTTTTAATGCCAGACTATACATTAGCCGGTGTAAATGAGATTGTTGCTTATATAATGTCAGCGTTACTTGGAGTTGCGTTGCTAATAATTATATTTAAATTATTATCAATTCCATTTAAGGGCAAAACAAGTAATTCGTAGATTAAGGAAATAATATGATACCAGAATGGTTAAAGAATACGGACAAATACGTGCCACCAAGGGAAGGTGGCACTTTTGTTATTAAGACAATAAAAACAATAGGTCAGGTTATGGCAAGACTTAGAGTTCAAAAGGGCCATGAGAAAAATGTAATACTCCCGGCTATAGTTAAACTGCTACTAACAGTTCTGCTTATTCTTGTTATATCCATTAGTAGGAATAAGTTCTTGATACTAACGGTGATAACGCTAGTGCAACTATACCTTTGTATGTGGCCTGGAAAAGACATTTGGAATATAATAAAGACGTCTTTGTTTGCCATGATTATTGCATTTATAATATTCATTCCGGCAATGATTATGAACCCGGCAGGAATATACAATAATCTTCTTGTTATAGTGAGGGTATTTGTAAGTGTGGAGATTCTAAGTATATTTAATCACACCACCCAGTGGAATCATATAACACAGTCCCTTAGAAGATTACATGTACCCCCAATAGTTGTATTTACTCTGGATATTACTTTAAAATACATAGTATTACTAGGCAACTTAATAAATGATATGTTAACCGCTATGAGTCTAAGAATGGTTGGAAAAAATAATAAAGAATATCAGTCAATAGGTGGAGTTATGGGGACAACATTTGTCAAATCCACGCACATGAGCAAAGAAATGTATGAAGCCATGAAATGTCGTGGGTTTACCGATGATTACAAAGGATTATAATATGAGTTACATTAAATTAGAGAATATAACATTTTCATACTCTGCTGAGGAAGAAGCGGTACTAAAGGATTTTTCCCTTGAGATTGAACAGGGACAAGTGGTATGTATAGTTGGAGATAATGGTTGTGGAAAATCCACTTTGTTTAGGATTCTAAATGGTTTGTCATATCCACAAAAAGGTAATTATTTTTTTAAAGATAAGATCATTAACGAAAAGTTTTTAAATAATAATAAAAACTCCAAGATATTTCATAAAGAAATAGGTTATCTGTTTCAAACCCCGGATACTATGTTATTTAACGGAAGTGTCTATGATGAAATTGCTTTTGGACCAAGACAGATGGGACTTTTTGAGAATCAGGTTAAAGAAAGGGTAGAGGATTGTATGAACCTTCTGGATATTAAATCCCTTGCAAAAAAAGCACCATATCACTTAAGTGGAGGTCAAAAAAAACGTGTTGCCATGGCGTCAGTAATAGCTCTTAATCCGGAAGTTTACATTTTAGATGAACCCTTTGAAGGCCTGGATAACAAAGGAATACTTTGGTTTGAAGGGTTTATTAGGGATATGAAAAATGTGGGAAAAACTATTATCATTTCTTCACACAAAAATGATAGATTAGGTGGTATTATAGATAAGGTTGTTGAACTTTAATGTTTATAGAGTGTTTGATTTGAGAGGGATTTAAACCAATGAAAACCAGAACAAAAGTGCTTATAATCATTTTTTTCACCCTAGCCTTTTGTATTTTGATGATTAACGGTAAGGTCGGGGAAAAGGCAGCAGAATTCATAACAGAAAATGTTTTGAAAAATGATGAAACAAATGTTAGTTCTGCAGGGCAGGCTTTGCAGGAAGCATATACCATGCAGGAGATTTTAATAGATGATGAAAATGGAAAAATCTACGGGCAGGCTTATGTACCGGTAGATGAAAAGAAGGATACATTTCCTTTGGTTATTCTTTCCCATGGTCTAAATAATAATTTTAATGCTGTATCTTTCTACGCCTATGAGTTGGCTAAACATGGATTTGCTGTGTATATATTTGACTTTAGAGGTGGTTCTCAGAATAGTTTAAGCGAAGGAGATATGTTATCCATGTCTGTAATGACTGAGGTTGCAGACTTGAAACTGGTTATTGAACAGGCTAAAACCTGGGATTTTGTGGATACTACACAGATTATTATTGGAGGAGAGGATCAGGGAGGACTTGTCAGCGCCATTGTAGCTTCAGATATGCCTGAGGATATAACAGGTTTGATAATGTTATATCCATATTTGTCTGTTGCCGATGAACTGCACAATCAATTGATGTATCATGAATTAATTCCTGATACATTTCAGATTAGGGGAGGTATAACACTTGGATTAAAATATGCTAAAGATGTGTGGGATTATGATATCTATGAGCATATAACAAAATACACCGGCCCTGTGTTAATATTGCACGGAGATTCAGATCAGGTGGTGGATATTTTATATTCTGAAGTAGCCAGTGAAAAATTTTTAAAATCAGAATTTTATACCATAGAAGGTGGAGAGCATAGTTTTACAGGCAGATATTTTAATATAGCCTGTGACTATATGGTGAAATTCGTGGAAAAACATACTGATACATGAGATAAGTTGTATATGATGAGATGTATTATGTGAGGTAATGGATGAAAATTGTTTTATATTTATTAATTATTAATGTGATTGGATATCTTATGGCTTTATTAGATACTAAGATGGCCATTGAAAAAGAAAAGCGAATCAACAGGATTCTTATATTCATATGTATAATAGGTGGGGCATTAGGAATCATGATTGAGTACAAGGTAAAGGATGAGCCGGCGGAAAAATCCAATATGATTACAAGAGTTTTTGCTCCTTGTATGCTTATAATATGGACTGTAGGTCTTATTCTGTTTTTCAAGATGAATAATAAAAAATTGGATTTAAATATTGTAGGATTCCTTATAAAACACAAATTATTAATATGGTACATTTTGATTATTAATGTTATAACCTTTGCAGCCTTTGGTATTGACAAGCTTAATGCCATAAAAGACAAGAGTAGAATACCTATAGTGACACTTTTGGGACTGTCTTTTATAGGAGGAACAATCGGTGGCATAATAGCCATGTACACCTTTAGACATAAGATTCGCAAAGATTATTTTCGAATCGGAATGCCTCTGATATTGATAACACAAATATTTGTCTTAGTTTTATTAATGAATATTTTTTAGTAAAATGTGAAATAGTATTTTTAAAATACAAACTGTCGTTTGGTACAACTAAACGACAGTTTTTTTGTGAAAAACGACGAAAAAGATGTTGTTTCTAGAAAAGTTTTGTGACAATATTGTGTTTTTTGTTTTGAGTGGGTATACTGTAGCGGATGGGGTTAGTATATCTTAGGGCTACATTCGTAGCTATCATTTCACGTAATTAATATAACATAAAAGATTTATCTAACAAAAAAACAATATGGTTGAAAGGGAGATTTCAAAATGAGAAAAAATAGCTTACTTAAAAAAGCTAGCTCAACTGTATTAGCTGTAGCTATGGCTATGTCCATGCTTACCGGAGTAAACGTACAGGCTGAGACAAGTACAGAGGAAACCACAGAGTATGAAGAGGGTTTCGATGAATTTTTACCAATGACAGGTGCAATCCTTGAAGACATGGATTCTATACCTGAAGAAAAAAAGGTAGATGAAGTTGAAGAATATTATGCTCGGGAAGCTCAGGCAGAGATGGAGGCAGATGGAATAGTTTCAGAAGAAACAGCACAGGCACAGGCTAATCCTGAATCAGTTGTTGATGGACTTCCATCGTATGTGGATAACAGCAAAACCAAATGGATGCCTTTGGTTAATTCTCAGATTGGTGGATCTTGTACATGTTATGCAGGTGTTGGATATCAGTTTTCCTATGAAGTAAACAGAAAAATGGATAGAGAAGCAACTGCTGATAATGCTATGGCACCACTTTTTGTATATCATCTTTTAAATAGTGGTGAGAGTATAGGCGTAATGCCGGGATATGCATGTGAGGTGCTTAAAAATCTTGGATGTATAGAGAATCAGGATTTTAGATATGGCACAGGAAAAGATGTTTCAAATTGGGATGCCAGTGAAAAAGATTGGGCAAATGCAGGAAACCACAGACTTTTGGATTATACATATCTTTCAAAAGATATTGGATTGACCGGATATGAAGTAACCAATCCAAAAGATGAAGATCTTGATGTAATCAAGGCAGCAGTTAATGATGGACACATTTTATCCATAACAACATGGATTAGTGGTTTTGAATTAAAGAACATTCAAGATACCACTTTAAATCCTGCCAATAAAGATTTTAAAGGAGAAGTATATATTACAAAGATTAAATCTGCGTCAGGCTGTCATAGAATGACTATCGTAGGTTATAACGATGATATCTGGTATGATATCAATGGAGACGGACAGGTACAGGAGGCAGAAAAAGGTGCATTCAAGATAGTTAATTCATGGGGTAAAGGCTATGGAACAAATGGCTATTACTGGTTGGCGTATGATGCATTGAATCAAAAATCTCAAGTAAGCGATTCTGTTAACACAGCAGAAAGAACAAGAGGAGCATATGATATTATCTGCATAAATGTAGAAGAGTATGATAGTGATTCAGAAATCAGAATGGTTGTATCCCTTAATTCAGGACACAGACATAAGTTAAACGTTGAAGTTACAGCAAAAAATAAAGAAACCGGTGAAAGCAAAACACAAAAAATGGGATGTTTTATAGGATATGCAAAACCATCAAATATTTTTAGTTTTGAAGGAACCAAAACTGCATCTGACGGAACCATCAGTCTGGACCTTGACAGAGTAGCACCGGAGATTAACAGTGATAATATAGATAACTACGACATCAGTGTAAAGATAACTAATAATGCTGATTCATCTTATCCTTTAATTGTAAAGGATGTTCATGTAGTAGATGGAAATAACGGTAAGATATATGCCGTAGAGAATAATACTACACAATTTCCTACTACATTAGTTAATTCTTCAAAGGAACTTAAGATTAATACAACAGAAAATACTGATTATGTAGAGGTATACTATAAAGGATATACAACACCAAATATTCATTTTCAACAGGCTACAGAAGAGTGGACAACACCTCCCGGATATGGAATGATTAAATCAGATACATTAGATGATTATACACATAAATATTTTATATATCTTGATGAAGACACAGAATCTTCAATGGCTTGCTTTAATGATGGATATAATACGTGGGATAACAATGGTGAAAAGAATTATACACTGGTAAAAGGAACATGTGGTATTAAAGATGGTGTAAAAACAACTATTGAAAATGCCAACATAATTCAGAAAACATATTCAACAACTATCTATTACAAAGGATATTCAAATCCATATATTCACTACAGTTTAGATGGTGTATGGACAGATGCTCCGGGTGTGAAAATGGAAGCAAGTTCAGAAGTTGAGGGTTATCCGTATAAGATAGATATAAATATGGGAACCACTCCAAAATTAGTATTATGCTTCAATGACGGTAATGGTAACTGGGATAATAATAATAGCAAGGACTATACAATAAGCGCAGGAACATATACATTTTCTAACGGTAAGTTTACTCCATGTGAAATAAAGGATCATTCGATAGAAGCACCGGTATTTACAGCAGAAGCAGATTATAGGACGGTAAATCTTAAATGGTCGTCAACTAAGAATGCGGTTTCGTATAACATTTATGGTATACAAAAAGATGGTGATAATGACCTGCAATACATGGCATCTACAACAGATACAGAATATAGAATTGATAATCTGGCTGCAAATACCTGCTATAAATTTTTAGTTTCTGCCGTGAACCAATACGGGGACGAAAGTGTATGGAATAATAATGATTGTGTTGAGATAAGCACAAAAGCATATGATGCATTGGTTAATACATCTTATGTATCACAGGAAGCAGTTATGAAACAGAAAGTTGTATTCAAAGGCTCGGCTACAGGTGGAGACGGAGATTACAGATTTGCATACTACTACAGAAAGACAACAGATTCTGATTGGATATGTGTTGGAGAAGAATTTGGATTAGAAAAATATGCGACATTTAAGCCAGGTTCAAATACAGTATATGAAGTATGTATCAAAGTAATGGATGGTACAGGAAATATTGTAAAGAAGTATTTATCATTTGCAGCAAATAAAACAGCTACAAAACTTAAATGTTACGGCACGATAACAAAGACTATTTGCAAATACGGCAGATATAACAGAATATCAGCTTCATCAGAAGGGGCATCAGGAACGGTTAAGTACAAATATGAATTTAGAAAAGCTTCGTCATGGACATATGAGACAATAAAAGATTACTCAGAAGCAGAATATGTAGACTGGAAAGCACCACAGACAGGAGCATTTACAATAAGAATAACGGCTTATGACGGAACTGATTATTCAATTAGAACAATGAATATAAAAGTAAAACCTTAATTTGATTTTAATATTTTAAATTTACACGCAGATCATCTTGGTCTGCGTGTTTTTTTTGGTTTTGATACATTGATAAATACCTTTATTTATTATAGAATCAACGTATTATTGTAATTATCTATTATTCGTAAAGGAGAGGTGTTTATATGGTGAAACGTCAGATTCTATTTTTCTATTTTCTTTTTGTTGTGACTCTATTTTTTACTTATCAAGAAAAAACAGCGTTGGCAGCAGATGTTCCAACTATTAATTACAGAACCCATGTGCAGTCATATGGTTGGCAGAGTTATGTAAGTAACGGTTCAGTTAGCGGTACTGTGGGTAAAAGCAAAAGACTGGAAGCTATTGAGATATATGTTACCAATATTCCTTCAGGGATGACAGGAGGGATTACTTATAGGACCCATGTACAATCCTATGGATGGCAAAGTTGGGTATATGATGGTAGTTTATCTGGAACCTCTGGTCAATCTAAAAGGTTGGAAGCTATTCAAATCAAATTAACAGGTACCATTTCTAATAACTATGATGTTATTTATAGAGTTCACGCACAAAGCTTTGGCTGGCTTGGCTGGGCAAAAAATGGTGAATGTGCCGGAACATCCGGATATTCTAAAAGATTAGAGGGTATTCAAATCAAAGCTGTTGCTAAGAATTCTGTTAATACTGATGAAAGTAAGTCGTATATTGCATTTTCCAATGCTCCTAAGATTAGATATAATCTTTATGCTCAAACCTATGGTTGGCTTGAAGGAACTGAAGATGGTAGAATTATAGGTGTTGCAGGAGAAAGTAAAAGATGTGAGGCTATTTATTATAAAATAACTGATAATAAAAATATATCGGGTGGCTTGATAGGTTCTGCGTATGTGCAAACTTACGGATGGATTGATGCCCAAACCGGTAGCAATAATTATGCAGGCTCCACAGGTAATGGGCTTAGAATGGAAGCCATAAAGGTTAATCTTACCGGGAATATGGCAAAAGACTATGATTTATATTACAGAGTGCATGTGCAGAAGTTTGGCTGGCTTGGATGGGCGAAAAACGGACAGCCGGCCGGTACATTTAATTACGGAGCCAGAATAGAAGCGGTTCAAATGGTTATAAGCCACAAAGCTGCCAAATGTTTACCTGCAGGATATTCTGGTAGTATAGGTGGGGCCACTAGAACAAATCAAACTAAAACAATGTGTAGCAGTAAAACAAATTCAACTGACAGAAGAATTCCAAAATACACAGGGGCCGGAAATGTAAGTTATAAAACAGTCAATTATTCGTGGACTCCATATTATAATGGTTCTATGAGTTCTTATAGCATGAGCATTAATAACAATATGTTCAATTACTACAAAGGGTTAAGAAGATATTCGAAGCTTTCGACTCAAAGTATCAATTACATCAAGGACAGTAATAACGAGACCTTGGTTAAAACATTGGTTACACAATTTAAATCTATAGGAAGCAGTAAAGGATTATCTGATTATCAGATTATTCAGGAGGTTACAAGATTTGTTCAAAGCATGACTTATACCACGGACATTGCTTCAAGAGGATATAGCGAATTTCCAAAATATCCAATAGAAACATTAATGGATAATGGCGGTGATTGTGAGGATACAGCAATTCTTTTAGCAAGCATTTTAAAAGAAATGGGATACGGTGTGGTACTTATAGAATTTGATGAACATATGGCAGTTGGTTTGTTAGGAGACGATTCCCTATCAGGTACGTATTTTCAATACAACAATAGTAAGTATTTTTACATAGAAACCACAGCAGTTATGAACATTGGAGAGATGCCAAGTGTATATAATAATCAAACAGCAACAATAATACCGGTAAACTAAAGGAGAATATATGGATTTTTTAATAGTAGTAGATATGCAAAATGATTTTATTGATGGTGCTTTAGGAACAAAGGAAGCGGTAGCTATAGTTCCGGCCGTCATAGACAAAATAAAGAACTTTAAGGGTAAAGTTATAGCCACTAGAGACACTCATACAGAAGATTACTTAAACACGCAAGAGGGACGTAATCTTCCTGTGAAACATTGCATAGAAGGAAGTTATGGATGGGAGATTCAAAAGGATATAGCAGAGCTTATATCAACAGAACCATTTAACAAACCTACATTTGGCAGTCAGGAATTAGGAGAATACTTAAAGAAATATGATGCAAATACAGAAAAGATAGATAGCATAACTTTAATAGGACTATGTACAGACATATGTGTAATATCAAATGCCATGTTAATAAAAGCATTTTTACCAGAAGTACCTGTAAAGGTGGATGCAAAATGTTGTGCAGGAGTAACACCAAAAGCTCATGAAAGAGCCTTAGAGGCAATGACATCGTGCCAGATAGAGATAGTGTAGGTGAGGTTTAGTGATGAAAAATATAAAAAAAAACGGTAGCCTAGTATTAATTACAATAATAATACTTACTTCGTTTGTTATCACCAACATGGGTTCAAATGACAATGAATCCAACAGTTCTGATACATCATCAAAAGTAGAATCAAATGTAGATAATGTAAGTGAAGAATCTTCAGAACAAACTTATTATTTTAGAAATGATGAGCTTTTAACCCAGCATTTTCAAAAACACGGAAATGAATTCTCGTACGACACTAAGGAAGAGTATCAGGCAGGGGCAAGTGCAGTTATTAATAATCCAAAGGCTTTGCATAAGACAGAAAGCAAAGACGGAGACGACGTATATTATGTGGAAGATACAAATGAATTCGTGGTGTTATCTACAGATGGTTACATTAGAACGTATTTTAAACCATCCGGTGGAAAGAGCTATTATGACAGAAAGTAGAGAGTAAATAACCACAGAAGGATTGAGATAAAATGAGTAACGATAATACAAAATCAAACAAACTAGAAACCATGCCTGTGGGAAAGCTATTAGCATCCATGTCTATTCCTATGATGATTTCTTTCTTTATTCAGGCTATGTACAACATCGTAGATTCTATATTTGTAGCAAGAATATCAGAAGATGCCTTAACAGCAGTATCATTGGCTATGCCTATGCAACAGATAGCCCATGCTATTGCCATTGGAATAGGCGTCGGAATAAATGCATCTATTCCAAAGAATCTGGGAATGAAAAGAAGAGATAAAGCAAATAAGGTAGCCGGAAATGCCATCACAATGGATTTTATATTGTGGTGCATTTTTATCGTATTGGCCATTACTTTAGTTCCAACCATCTACAGGCTTCAAATAAGTGACAGGACAGTTATTAATTATGGAATTATTTATCTGACTATTTGCTGGTGTGGACTTGGTGGAGAGTTCTATGGACAAATATTTGAGAAGATGTTGGTGGCGTCAGGACATTCCTTGTATGCTATGCTTTCTCAGGCATCAGGTGCTATTTTTAATATAGTATTTGATCCGATTCTCATATTTGGACTTGGTCCATTTCCAAAGATGGGGATTGCAGGAGCAGCCATAGCCACTATTTCAGGACAATTTGTTGGAGGAATAATTGCTTGCATATTGAATATAAAATGCAACAAGGACATTAATATCGGCTTAAGTGATTTAAAATTAGAAATGGAAACGGTTAGAGAAATATTTGCAGTTGGAATTCCAAGTATGATAACCATAGGCCTTATGTCGATAACTACATTTTTGGCAAATCAAATATTTAGAACCTACAGCAAAACAGCAATTGCAGTTTATGGAATATGGATAAAATTGCAAAACTTCTGTTATATGCCTTTATTTGGAATGAATAATGGTATGGTTCCAATTCTCTCGTATAATCATGCCAGAAACAACACAGACAGGGTGTGGAAAACCATGCGCCTTGCAATAACAGTAAGTCTGGCATATATGATAATACTGGTGTCTGTATTAGAAATGGTTCCTGAATACATCCTTATATTGTTTGACGCATCCAGCAATATGATGGATATTGGAATGATTGCAGTTAGGGCTTGCGTGTTATCAATACCATTTGGTGGCATATGCATAATTCTGACAACAAGTATGCAGGCTATGGATCACAGCCGTTACACCTTACTTATAAATATATTCAGACAGTTAATCATTATTGTTGGATTATTGTTTTTAATATCAATAATCACTCACAACCTAAATGCTGTGTGGTTTGCAATACCATTATCTGAGTTTATAAGTTGTGGAATGGCTATAGGGCTTGAAAATAAGATGATGAGAGATATGGAAATAAAATAGGTGGAGGAAATAGAAATGGCGGATAGTAAAGATTTATTAAATGTTTTGTGGAGTGGTGCAGATGTACTACGTGGAAAGATGGATGCAAATGAATATAAAACATATTTGTTAGGTTTGGTATTCTATAAATATTTATCAGATTCATATCTGGCAAAGGTTTATGACCTTTTAAATGACAAATTACCAGATGATTTACAAGAAGCTCAGTCGCAATACGAGGAAATAATGAATACGGACGATGCTAAAGATTTATTGCAAGAATTAAAGGTATCTATGCACTATACATTAGAGCCACAAATGACATATGTAAGTATACTAAACGACGCAAAAAACAACTCATTTAATAGAGAAAAATTACAAGCAGCATTTAACAGGATTCAGGAGTCGGATGAACTTTTTAATGGATTATTTGCAGATGTAGATTTATATTCAAATAGATTAGGAACTGGTGACCAAAAACAGAGTGCTACCATAGCTGAAGTTATAAAAGTTCTAGATGGAGCAGATTTAATCCATGCAGAAGGGGACGTGTTGGGAAATGCATATGAATATTTAATAGGACAATTTGCATCGGAGACAGGAAAAAAAGCAGGAGAATTCTATACACCACATGGACCAGCTCAAATACTATGTAGAATAGCAATGACCGGACAAGAGGATAAAAAAGGTCTACAGGTATATGATCCATGTATGGGATCAGGCTCATTAATGCTTAGTTGCAGAAATTATTCTAAAGAGCCAGATTATATTAAATATTATGGACAGGAGCTTATGCCATCTACATATAATTTAGCAAGAATGAATATGTTTCTACATGGAGTGCTTCCAGAAAACCAACATTTAAGAAATGGAGATACTTTAGACGCTGATTGGCCAACAGATGAAGAAACAGAATTTGATGCAGTTACTATGAATCCACCATATTCAGCAAAATGGTCTGCTGCGGAGGGATTTAAACAAGATGAGAGATTTATGGATTATGGAGGAAAGTTAGCACCAAAATCAAAGGCTGATTATGCTTTTTTATTACATGGTTTTTATCATCTGAAACAAAGTGGAACTATGGCAATTGTATTACCTCACGGAGTTTTATTTAGAGGGGCAGCAGAAGGAACCATTAGAGAAATTTTATTAAAAAATGGTTCTATATATGCAATAATTGGTTTACCATCCAACATGTTTTATAATACTTCAATACCAACTTGTATTATAGTTTTGAAGAAACATAGGGAAGGAAGAGATGTGTTATTCATTGATGCTTCTAAATTGTATGAAAAAGAAAAGAAGCAGAATGTAATGAAAGATGAACATATAGACAGAGTTATAAAATTATACAACGAAAGAAAAACAGTCGAAAAGATAGCTTATTTAGCGTCTTTTGAAGATATTGAATCAAATGATTATAACTTAAATATACCTAGATACGTAGATACAAGTGAAGAAGAGCCAGAAATTGATTTGAAGGAACTTACTCAAAATATACGAGAAACTGATAAACAGATTCAGGAGTGTACCAGCAAATTTAAGGAAATGCTAGGAGAATTAACATTTGCTAACGATGAAACTAAGAATGCTGTAGAAGATTTTATAAAAATCTTTGAGGAGGTGTGATAAATGAAGAACACACCTAATATAAGATTTAGAGGATTCGATGACGATTGGGAACAGCGTAAGTTAGGAGATATAGCAACTTTTATCAATGGAAGGGCATATTCTCAGGAAGAACTATTAAGTTCAGGAAAGTACAAAGTGCTTCGTGTTGGTAACTTTTATACAAATGATTCTTGGTATTATTCTGACCTTGAATTGGATGATAAATACTATGCTGAAGAAGGCGATTTATTATATACATGGTCGGCTACATTTGGACCTCATATATGGCACGGAGACAAGGTTATATACCATTATCACATATGGAAAGTGGAGTTATCTGAGCATTTAGAAAAGCGCTTTACAGTGCAATTATTGGAACAAGATAAAGCGGCAATTCTGTCTGATAAAAATGGTTCGACAATGGTTCATATAACAAAAGCGGGTATGGAAGGAAAGACAGTTCTTATCCCTAAGAATGTTAATGAACAGGCTAAAATAGGAGCATATCTTGATGAACTTGACAACCTTATCACCCTTCATCAGCGTAAATGTGATGAGTTAAAGGAAGTTAAGAAATACATGCTTCAAAACATGTTTCCTGGAAAATAAGTAGAAATATAATATGTCATAATTGGAATTGTAAATGAAAATGAATAAAGATAGACAAAGAAAGGGGATTTTATGCCAGAATTAGAATCGGTTTTAGAGAAAAGACTTATAGATAAATTATGTAGCGAAGAATCGCAGTGGACATATCGCTCAGATATTAAAACGGAAGATGATTTATGGAATAATTTTAAATATATACTTGAGCAAAATAATAAAGCAAAATTGAATGACATACCTCTTAGTGAATCAGAGTTTGCAAAAGTAAAAAATGATTTATCTCATGCAACGTTCTACGATGCAGGAAAGTGGTTAGTAGGGGAAAATGGAAAGGTATATGTTCATGTTCAGAGAGGTAATGAAACCTTGCATTTAGTAGTAATGAATAATGAACATATTGCCGGTGGAACCAGTGTTTATGAAGTTATTAATCAATATCAGGCTTTTAAAGATGAAAATGATGTAAGTAGTAGGGATAGAAGATTTGATGTAACACTTTTAATTAACGGAATTCCTATGATACACATAGAACTTAAGAATAAAGATCATTCTTATTTTGAGGGATATAGACAAATAAAAAAATATATTGGAGAAGGTAAATTCCATGGTTTATTTTCAAACGTTCAAATGTTTGTTGTTAGCAATATAGTGGATACTAAATATTTTTCTGCAGCAAGAGATACGGAGTTGAATGAAAAATTTTTAAATGGTTGGAATGATAAGGATAATTTAAAAGTTGCAGATTATATTGAATTTGCAGATGAAGTATTACGTATACCACAGGCTCATGAAATGGTTACTAAATATACGGTTTTAGATAATGATAAAAAGAAATTGATAATACTGAGACCATATCAAATTCATGCTATTGAGGCAATGAGAGCAGCATCAAAAAAAGGAAAGTCTGGGTATATTTGGCATACAACAGGTTCAGGAAAAACAATGACGTCATATAAAGCTACAAGAAATCTTTTGATGGATATTCCTTCAATTGAAAAGACGGTATTCTTAATAGACAGAAAAGATTTGGATATGCAAACTAAAGGTGCATTCCAATCATATGCAGATAATGACACGATAGATGTTGACGATACTGAGCATGTTGGTAGTTTGATTAAGCGCTTAAGTGATGATAATCGTCAGATGATTGTAACAACTAGACAAAAAATGCAGGTTATGATTAATAAGCGTTTAAAAGAAGGAACTAGAGAATACGAAAAAATAAAGGCTTTAAAGGTTGCTTTTGTTGTTGATGAATGTCATAGAGCAGTAACTCCACAAACTAAGCGTGATATAGAAAGATTCTTTAATAATTCAATTTGGTTTGGTTTTACAGGAACACCGATTTTTGAAGAAAATAAGTATGAGCAAAAAGGGGACTTGGCTCAAACAACAGAAGAACTATACGGTCCATGTCTTCATCAATATACGATTAAAGAAGCAATACATGATGGTGCAGTACTTGGTTTTAACGTGGAGAATTTAGGACCAAAAGACATTAATAATGATGATGATGCATATTATCATAGCGAAGGACATATGAGAAATGTTTTGGATACAATTCTCAATCATTCAGCAGCAAAATTTGGTTTTCAGAATGGAAGAGGTAATACTTATGAGGCAATGTTAACAGTTGAATCTATTCAAATGGCTCAGAGATATTATGACTTGATTTTAAAGATAAAAGCAGGAGAAGATAAGCTTAAAATCAAAGATGATATTAAGAAGGCATTACCGGATTTTCCAAAAGTGGCTATTACTTTTTCTGTAACTGAAAATGAAGAATCATCCACGACCAATCAAGATGCAATGAATAGATATTTGTCATATTATAACAATGTTTTTGGTACTAGATATCAAGTTGAAGGTATTAATGCGTATAATAATAATTTAAATGAACGTCTTGCTAGAAAGGAAAGTAGATATAAAGAAAGATCTCAGCAAATAGATTTGGTAATAGTAGTTGATCGTCTTCTAACGGGATTTGATGCGCCTTGCTTATCAACGCTTTTTATAGACAGACCACCAATGAGTCCACAGGGCTTAATTCAAGCATTTTCAAGGACAAACCGTTTATACGACAAGATAAAAGAGTATGGTCAGATTGTAACATTCCGTTCACCAAGAGAATATAAACAGAAAATTAATGATGCATTGATATTGTATTCTAGAGGAGGATATGGAAAAGCAATAGCAGAAGATTGGGAAACAGTACTTGAACGTTTTTGGATTTCTTTAAGGACTATACGTACATTTGCAGAAAATCCAGAAGATGTCCTTGATTTGACAATTAAACAAAAGAAGACGTTTGTTAACCTATTTAGGGATTTGGATCATGATTTTGCACATTTAAAATCTTTTACTATTTATACACCGGATGTATTGGAACAGTATGATTTTACTCAGGAAGACTATGATAATTATGCAGCAATATATAAAAATGTCGTAGAAATATTGAAAAATGAACGTACAGAAAATGAAGATGATGAAGAAGTTGTCGTAGATGATTATGACTTGATAGCTTATAGCAAGTTTAAAGTTGATTTTGAATATATTATGGAACTTTTACAGGGATTAGTAGGTGGAATAGGTGGATTTGATGAAGCCGAGTTTAACAGAAGAATTACAGTTATACGTGAAATTATAGACGATTATTGTGCTGATAATCCAAAAGCTGGTGAAATTTTTTATAAGCTTTTAGATAATATTCAAATGAATAAAGAAGAATATATAAATGAAAACATTTCGGTTATATTTAATCATATGAAATATGATGCTATAGACATTGAAATAAAAACATTTGCAGATAAATGGTTTTTAAATCCAGAAGATGTTAAGTATGAAGTGTTTAATTTCAAGTATGGTGAAATTGCAAATGAGAACAAGTTAAAAGAAAATGCTAATTATTCAGAATATAAAGAAAAAACAGATAATCCACTTCCAAAATTTAAATTCAATAGTGCACTAATAAGAGATTTTAAAGAAGAATTAATGCCACTAGTTGAGCCACTATTACTAACGTAATATGATAATAAAAGCTTGCAGAATTTTCTGCAAGCTTTTTGTCGGCGTACGAAAATATTTACGAGTTTAAATTAGATAAAGAGCGCATTATTATATCAATATCTTTGCTTTCTAATTCTTGTATTATATGCAAGTAAGTTTTTTGAGTTGTTGTCATATTTGAATGTCCCAATCTTCTAGCAACACTAGCAATTGATACACCAGCAAATAGTAGAAGAGAAGCATGAGTATGACGTAATCCATGAACTGAAATTACAGGTATTTCTGCATGTCTGCAGTGTCTTGCAAGTATTTCATTTACCGTGGAATTATATACTTTACCATTAATAAAAATAGGCTTATCTTCAGGTATGTTCCTTAATAATTCTGCAAATTGTATTACAGTTTGCCAGTCTAAAGGTATCTTTCGTACTGAAGATTGATTTTTTGTAGGTAAGAATCCGCCATTTCCTTTATAATCCCATGTTTTAGATACAGATAAACTTTGATGTGCCAAGTCAAAATCATTTGGTGTTAGTGCAAGAGCCTCAGAGAATCGCATACCAGTTTTAGCAATTAATAATATCATCCAATCAATATTAATTTCAGAAGAAAGATTTAGGTCATCAATGAGCTTATGAAGTTCATATTGATTAAGATACTTTGGCTTTTTGTATCGTGGCTGTTTACCTTTTATAATTGCTTTTCGAGTTGGATCCCGTGGAATTAGTCCTTCGTCAACAGCATCTAATATTGCACATTTTAAATGATGATGAAAGTCCATGGTTGTTTGTCTTTCATGCACTAGAGCATAGTCATTTAAAAGCTTTTGGTAGGAAATTCTATCTAAATCTTTTATTTTTAGATTAGGAATTAGTTTAATTAACCATTGATGTGCCATCGTGTATTTTTTCATAGTCACTTGACGAATAGCACCTTCTTTATAAACAGCTATCCATTGTTTGTAGTAATCACAGAATAACAGTGAATCATTAGTAGTTGTCGTTGTATACATTTGTAAGTTCTCCCTTTTTATCACGATATCGTACGCCGATGAAGGGTGATAAGGTTGTCGAGTGAGTCAAAATATCTACCTATTTTGTCCTGTTCAGGCTTGGAAGGAAACATGAATTCAAGGTTTCCTAGCATCTTTCCAGATATCTCGGCAAAGGTGGAACCAGAAGCAACTCTTTCCGCTTTTGTCTTTATCATATCGGTCATAGAATATACAAAATAGGGATTGATATCATCATGTAAAACCATAGACTGAAAGCCTTGGTTAGTGGCCGCAGGTGCTTGTAAAATAGCAGTATTTCCGATGCCAGCTCTGCTTGTAAAAAGCACAGTTTTGTGTGCCGGAAGAATTTTTGCGGAACTCTTTTCAAGACCAAGTTTTGTTATTTTTCGTTCGCTACTTTCAACATAAATCTGCTCTCCAATTTCTGCTGGAGCATACCAGTTTATGTCGCCATCCCAGTATTCAGGATTGCTTGTACTCGGAGTGCCACCTCCAATAATTTCAGCTACTTCTGATACCTTACGCTGTTCCCAAGTTTTCACTTTATCTTGAATAATACAACTAGTATTTTCAAAATCAATCAGTCGTAATGTATGTCGTCTTAGATAATATAATAATTGTGGTGTCAAGTTGAAATAAAATACCGGATTGTTTTGTTCGGAGTAAACCAACTCGGTTATAATCGAGTGAAATGCAGTTTTATGGAAGAGAAAATAAACTTAAGCATTTGAAAAGAGAATTGATGCAGATGATATGCGTATGACACTGATATAATGAATATGAATACATTTTAGATGTGGAAAGACAGAACCAGATTTTGAAAGAAACAACGTCCATGAAAGATGGTCTGAAAGAAGCATTTGCCTGGTATCAGAACCATCAGATGGAGGTTAATCGAAGAAACTATAAAGATTTTGATTAAATTAGATGGGACGATGTCTTTCTCTGTATCCTGTGATATTGAGGTTTCAAGACCATGTTTGTTACGGACATTCCTTCTCTTGCATTAACGGCATACATTACTGCATCTGCCACATCTTGAGGGTTTAGATAGCACCCTTCCTCTAAAGAACAGGTAAAATCTGCATTTCGATAGAGATTTGTGTCAGTCATGTCAGGAAGTATAGTGGTTACCTTTACGCCGTGTTTTCGATTCTCAGCAAATATACTTTCTGAAAAATGTATAAGTCCAGCTTTTATGGCACCGTAGGCTGCACCATGGGGACTAGATTGTAGTCCTGCTACACTGGCTATATTAATTATAATTCCCTTGTGTTCTTGAAGTGGCTTTATAAGGCACTTTGTAAGAAGCATTGGAACTGTAAGATCAACATTAATCATTTCTGTAATTGCCCTTTCAGAAATATCTTGATGCAGACCGTAGTAAGCTGAACCGGCGTTGTTTATAAGAATTGAAATGTCTTTAACAGGAATCATTTTAAGGCACTCTTCCAAAGAATTAATGTTATTAAAATCAAATTCAATTTTGTGAAATAATTGGGATGATATAAGTTTTGAATCCGTATTGGAAAAATTTCTTCCTACTCCGTATACAGTTATATTCTCATCAATCATGGCTTTACAAATGGCTTCTCCTATTCCGGAAGAAGCCCCGGTAACAAGGGCTATTCTATTATTCATCATATACTTCCTTTCCAGCGAAAGATTTTTTCGTTATTCATATATTTTAAAATTTCATTAGTAATGAAACCTTCGGTCTCTTCTTGAAGTTTATCTGGTAAATGATAGAAACCATCAGAACACTCATAAGGATAGTGTATAACTGCTGAGTCGGGATAACGCTTTCGCATTAGTTTTAAGTAATCCTTAGAGATTCTAAAACTTCCAATACTGACATCTTTCAAATAATCAGCAGGTATTTCTTTAAAAATGTCATCAATCATCTGTGTGTAATCCTTTTGCCATGTTTTAGTAAATGGCAAAACAGGATCCAGACATAGTCTTAGAGGATGCTGATGCATGTAAGCTTTTTTCATTGCATCTAATCGGGCACTTGCCAAAGGAGTGTGAGGTTCAAAGGCTTTTGTTATATTGTCAGGTGTCATTGTATAGGCAAATATAAATCTAGAACATGGTTCTAAAGTGGAAAAGATTTGCTTGCTACCTGATTTGGTCCTTAGTTCCACGGAAAGGTTCTCGTGGATTAACGTGAATTCGTGCCACTTTTTAACAAAGCCTGTGATATTTTCTAATGCTAACAAATCTGAATCATAGGAGATACAAAGATAAACCGGATGCTTAATTAACAAGGTTTCAAGTTCTTTAAAAATATCTTCGATGTTTACAAATATAACAAGATTGCCAGAGGGATACATCCCCTTTAGATAGCAGTAGCTACAGTCATATACGCAATTCATAACCTGAGAGCAGTAGTAAAAATATCTGTTGTCAAAGTTCTGACACACTGGAGAACCAGGATAAATGTGGGTTTCACGATTAGCTGCAAGAATAAGATTTTGATTTTGATGTTGAGCTTTGTAATCCTGATTCTTCCTGTTAAACACATCCTTATAATGGTCAATTAATATAATATTAGCCTTAGGAAATTTATTTAAAATATCAGATGTCAACTGATGATTTATTACATCTTTTTCTACGTAAATGTGGTTGTATTTATTTGAATTACTCATGGCCTTCACCTAACCTTTCCAGGTAGCGTCTGAAATCCTCTAATAAAGCTTTACCATTACGTCTGTTTAACGAGGACTTCATATCATTTTTAACAGCATCTTTAAAGAATTTTCTATAGTCGATGTCCATAATGTCTGCGTAGTGAAGGTATTGTTTTAACTGTTCTTCCATAGTAGCCGAACAATCTAAGAATTCAGAAAGCTTTTGAATATAAGCTGTATCCACATTTATTGAGGTGTTTTTTGTTTTGAAATTCACACTATCAAGGATTTTTAAAAATGCATCGTAATGTTTTTCAGATTCCCTGAATATAGATTCAGGAGAAATCTCTTTTAAATCGCCTACATCACTGGCAAATTTTAAGAAAATCATTTTATCTGGAGATAAATATTTTGAAGCACAGGCATAGATTCCGGCGGATTCCATGTCATAAAGCAGGTATTCTTCAAGACAATTCTTATTTATATAATCATAGACGTTATAAGTGTCTGGAAGGGATGATTTATGATTGTATGTGCAACTATAGATTTGACTTCCGCATAAACAAGCGGTCTCCATAGCATTTTCAAGGACCCCGTTCATGAAAATATCCGGATAGTAGCTTTTAAAATTATCCAGATTGGTTATTTTGTTTAATACATATAAAGGTGAATCCTTTAAGGGTAAATTCTTGATATAAGCACAGCTTCCGTAATTAATAAGTAAGTTGTCAGTAGATAATGAATCATTTATAAAAGCCCGGGAAAGTATCTGTCCACAAGTACTTGAAGCTTCAATCATACCAACTCCTGTAATGGAAAGAGTTATATCCAAATCTTTGTAAGTTCCACAAAAACTCTGGATTCCCTTTACAAGATTCTTTCGGTTAAGATTCAATTTTTTAATTAAAGGTTTTGCCTCTGCATATAAGGCCACAAAGATGTAAATCATTTTTAATCCTCTGAATGTATTAATATCTCAGTTAATTATACGATATCTGGAGTCAGTTTCAAATGAATATATTTTAAATATAATAATGAACGTATAAGAATTTAATGTTATAATTACTTACTGTTGGATTTAATAAATATTTAGAGGGAATGATATGTCAAATAAAACAAAGAAAAAAGAAAGTGTTAGGAATAAAAAGATTAATTGGTTGGAAATGTTTATTATAGTTGCTGTAACAGCCTGGCTTGGGGCCTATGAAATCATGAAAGGCTATAAAAACCTTACGGATGTCAAAGGTATATTAAATGTATCTCTTTTCAACAGAATTGTGGTAACTATTGTAATAGCTTTGTTAATGGCAGCTATTTACATATACAAGGACTGGATTGCCAGAATAATGTTATTTTTAACCACGGTGATTTTTTCAATTCTATGTGTGTTCAATGGTAATGATATTGTATGGGATAGATGTACGATTGGAAAATCCTCATATTGCTTGATAATGTGCTGTATAAGTTTATTAGTTGCTTATTACGTTAAGGATGATATACAAAAATGTTTTGAATTGATAAAATTTTCAGATTTAACAGTTAAGATTTTTCTGATTATCATGGGTGTTTTCTTAACAATACTGATAAGTATTCTTGGATATTTAAGATATAAATCATACTCCAATGCTACATTTGATTTTGGAATATTTGCCCAGATGTTTGAATATATGAAACGTACCGGAAGACCAATGACCACGGTGGAAAGAGAGAAATTGTTGTCTCACTTTGCAATTCATTTTTCACCAATCTATTATGTGTGGCTTCCGGTATATGCGGTATTTTCACATCCTATAACATTAGACGTATTAGAAGGCGTGATGTTGGCACTTCCTGTGATTCCTATTTATCTTATATGCAAGAATCACAAAATAGACAACAAGATAATAGTGCTAATTGAGATTCTTTATATTTTCTATCCTGCGGTTGCTACAGGTACAAAGCTTGATGTTCATGAAAATTGCTTTTTGATTCTGACAATTCTTATGGTTATATATGCGGTGGAAAAGAAGCGTTATGTTTTGTTTGGACTTTTTACGTTTCTAACGCTTTGGATAAAGGAAGATGCGGCATCGTATTTAATGGTTTTAGGCTTGTATTTTATTGTAACTAGCGATTTAGTAAGTGAAGTAAAAAATGTAGAACAGGACAAAAAAGAGCGTATAAAGACTAAAATATATGGAGCTATTTTACTTGCTGTCAGTGCTATTTATTTTTTAGTTATTATCAAGCTTTTAGAGCACTTTGGACAGGGAGTAATGGATGGAAGATTTAGGGATCTCTATTACAACCAGGATGGTGGAATGATTCAAATCATAAGAACAGTTTTCATTAATCCGGGATATGTCCTTACTTTACTTAACAATACTAATGTTAATTCGGCGGTTCAAAAAGCTGATTATTTAATATACATGCTTATGCCGATTGGTTTGTTGCTATTTACGTTTAAGAAAAAATATAGCAGATTGATTTTAGTAGTTCCATTTGTTTTAATTAATCTGATACCATCGTATCCCTACATGCACCAGCTAGAGTGCCAGTATAATTTTGGAACTTTTGCATTATTGTTATATATTGTGCTTCTTAATTTAGCAGATATGAAAACTGTACAGAAACAGTGGTGGCCGGCTTTGGCATGTGCTGTGGCTTCCATCGTAATGTTTGCAGGAACCTTTGCACCGTATCTTTCTTACTATTACGATAAATATAAAAATGGTAAAGAGGACTATAAGGAAGTAGAAGAAATAATAAAGACAGTTCCTAAGGACGCATCAGTAACGGTATCTGGTTATTATATGCCACATTTTTATAGAAATCTTGACTTGTATGATGCCACACATTTGGAAACTGATGACAATAAACATACAGACTATGTAGTTGTGGATGAGAGAGATAATGAAGAAGTGGAAAAGGCTATGATATTTATGTTGGAAGATGAGTATGAAGAAGTAGCAAGAAAAGACGGTTGGATAACAGTTTACAAGAAAGTTGATTAGTAAAAATCTCCCAGGTAGGAAAAACACACCTGGGAGATTTTTTAGGAAAATATTATGAAAAAAAAGTTAATTTATACTTGTACAAGCTGCAGTATAAGCATCAGATAACTTAAGAGCTTCTTGTTCATATATTTCATAAAGTTTATTTCCCCAATCGGTATATTCATCTGTAGTAGTTCCACCTGTTGAATATAAGAAATTAGCCATTTCGTTGACACCTTCTGTCTCTAGTGTTGCAAGCTGTTCTAATTTAGTATTGTGAATCGTTGCTAGACCTTCAATGCCAGCTGTATTTGTTGTAGCCTCTGCATTTAATTCATCTATCAAAGTAGGTGTAAGCTCTGTCATTTTCTGAGAATATGTATTATAGATTTCTTCATAGCTTGAATATGCACTCGTAGTACCTGTAACGTTTGATAATGCATCCTGGACACTGTTTGCAACATCATTAGAGATTTCATCAGCGGCATTATCAACTGCTTCGTCGACAGATTTATTGAATGAATCTCCAATTTCGTCAATTGAGTTTTCTAAATCCTTTTTAGCATCTTCCATGTCTTGTGAAACAGATTCTTTGGTTTTATCAGAACTATCGCTAGTGTCTGATGTACTACCCATTGCAAACATTGCAAATACCCCAAAACATAATAAAATAGCCAACCATTTTTTACTTTTCATACCTTTTTTCCTCCTTTGTAATGTGTAGGCAGATTGTAAAAGCAATTATTTCACTAATTATTTCAATAATAATATCTAATAAATCACAAGTTCCAGGTATCCATCCCATTTTTTGCCCTAACTCTAAGGTTGATAAAAAAATAGATATTAGAATTAATAACACCCCGTTATTAATGTCGTTATTTGAAATAATTAAAATCATTGATGTAAGGGAAAATGCCCATAGTGAATCCATTAGATAGTATCTAATGAAAAGGAGAAATGTATTATGTGTGTAAATAGAAGTTTTAAAACCAAGAGGTTTAAGAAATATTACCTGTGAATCCAATGCTAAATATAAAAAACCACCTAGTATAAGAGGTAATACAACAAGAAGAATTATATATTTTAATTGTTTAAACTCCTTATTTGCTATGATAATAAACATCTCCTTATGGGATTATTACATCTGTTAAGTTATTATTTACAACCTACATACATAATAATTCCTCAGGAGATTTTAATGGTGTGCGGCTGGCACACTATTAATATTTTATAAGAAAAATATTGCATAAATACATATCATTATTATCAAAATGACTATGGTTAAGACAACGTAAAACATAATGAATAAAAACATGTTTAATTTACTTTCGTAGGAAGTATTTCTAAACATGCAGTTGTGAAATATTCCAGTATAATCCGTTATGATATCAAATAAAATATTTAGTAAAGTTAAGGCTAGTAGAAAAAATATAAAAAGAGAAAATTTTCTTTTTTCTGCAGCATAGGCTAAACATAACATTGTAAATACAAAATGAAAACAGTAGAAGAATAGGGCAAATATTCCATGTACAATGTTATCACTTCTAAATCCCGGTGGTGGGAACAAATGAGCAAAGAACTGGGAATCTCCGGCTATATTAGGTAAATTTAATACATTTATGACAGTACTCACCTTTTTGTAACGTCTGTCCTTATCTACAGAACAACATACCTTAACAATGTGTTTATATCTGTTGTAATCTGGAAACATTTGATTAATCAGCACGCCAATGGCGTAGATGTCAGTTCTGACGTCAGAATGGCTGAAACCATATTGTTCAGGAGCAGCATTTCCAGGGGTTCCCATAAGTACTGTATCCTTTGTTAAATTGGGATTGTATATTCGTGCAGCATCATAATCAATGATTTTAACATTTTCATCCTTTGTCAGCATAATGTTTTTAGCCTTGATATCCCTGTGTATTATCTGGGGTTTTGCCTTGTGTAAGAATTCTATCCCCAGTAATATTTCTTTAAGGATTTGTTTCTTGCGATAATTGGTTAAATCAGGGGTTTCAAGCCATTTATCTAATGTAATACCGTCTATATATTCTTCGATAACATAAAGCTTGCCGTCATCTTCTTTAATGGCATATATTTCAGGAATGTATCTGCAGGGATGATTTTTTAAATATTTATAAACTTCGATATCATAGATTTCTAATATTTTCAAAATACCTACTACATTTGTTAATTCATTTATAACAATTGTCTGATTCGTGCCTTCGAGTTTATGTAATTTTTTGAAAAAATCGAATTCATTATTTGTATTTTTGTCAGAAATATTTTCAGTCATGAATATCCTCCAAAATTCTCTCAAAAAATAAAACTGTTGACCTTCACATTTTATTTTATATAAAATTATTTATAGAAATAATTATAGCATATTAAGGAGTGAGTAACTATAATGACTGAGAAAAATACTAGAGATCTGATAGATGAAGAGACAACAAGATCATTGATGGAAGTATTAATGAACACTGACAATGTTGATAAATATCTAAAAGATAATAAAGATAGTCTTAATCCATATATGACCTTTATTGAGTATTATCAGAGTTTGCCTAAGGTAAAGTCTATGAAATTATCGGAGATTAAAAATGCCAGCAATATTAACAAGAATTATTTCTATCCATTGATTAGAGGTACAAAAAATAGCCCCAACAGGGACTATGTAATTGCTTTATGTATCGCCGCTAAACTTGATATTGAGGAGACTCAAAAAGGCCTTAAAATCGCCAAATTAGGAGAGTTATATTCAAGAGATAGCAGAGATGCCATAATCATTTTCTGTATTAATCATAATAAAACAGTTATTGAAACTGATGAGATGCTTGAAGAAAGAGGTGAGGAAATCATCTCAAAATACAAAGACTAATGGCTTATATGAGGGGGAGAAATCAGAAAACACCAGGTATTACTTGATATTTTTAATTATATTAGGGATTTGTTTTACCAGCTTGTTTTCTATTTCTTTGCTCTGCCAGTCCTCGTTTTTCTCAAATCCGCCAATCCATTCTTTGGTTTCAGGATCCTGAAATATCTGGTATACACCTGATTTTTTATCATATATTCTCCAATACAAATCTATCTCATAGGACTTTAGAAAAGGCTTTATTAATAGCTTTTCCAACTTAATGTCTATATCATCCGGATTTTTTTCCAATAATCCCAGCATGGTTAGTTTTCTGGTAATCTGTTGTTTAGATGCAGCAGAAATATGGAGGACTACATTCCAGTTATCACCCGTTTTAAGGATGAAATCAGCCAATTCTAGGTAAGTTTTACATCCACTGCCATAGAGGTCAGGAAATGACTTGTTAAGTTCAAATTCGCGCCATTTTAAAAGCCCCATTTCCACCATAGCTTGTTGATTGTATAAAGTTTGTAAAATTTCTTTAATCCCGGTTTGAATTGTGCTGGAAGTAACGTCCATTTCATCAGCTATTTCCTTGTGTGTTTTAAATTCTATGAAATATTTTTTTACATAAATAACCTTTTTGGGAGCCGAAGTATCAATAATCATCTGGATTGCCGCAATGTTATCGTCCCTAATGGTAAGCGGATTGGGTATAGTTGATTTAAACCGTGTCAGAGCACACATGTATACGTTTATAGGGTATGGATAATCTTTTTTGTAATCATTTTTCACAACGTCACCTCCCGATATAGTACTCCCTTTAAAGTCTAAATAATCTTATTTAATTCTATATTATTCCTTTAAAATAAAGGGGTGCCGAGAGCACACTACATAAAATAGAGGGGTTTGAGGCTTCGATTAATTGTATTTTTTTTGATACAAAATCCTGTAGGATTTGTGTTAAAATGTGATTTGTAAAAAATAATTTTTGAAGGAGTCATTATGGCGTTATGGGCAATTGGTGACTTTCATCTTTCATTTCAGGTTCCGGAAAAATCCATGGATATTTTTGGAAAGGTGTGGGTGAATCACGAAAAAAAGATTGTTAAGCATTTTAATAAATTAGTAAAACCAGAAGATACGGTTGTTATTACTGGAGATCACACTTGGGGACATAGATTAGATAACTGTAAAGAAGATATGGATTTTATAAAAGCATTACCGGGAAGAAAGATTTTGCTTCGAGGTAATCACGATATGTTTTGGAATGCCAAAAGAACTGATAGGTTAAATGAAATGTTTAATCCTGATTTATATTTTCTTCAGAATAATTATTATACTTACAAAGCCAAGGATGGAATATGCTATGCATTAGTTGGTACAAAAGGCTATTGTTATGAAGGATTGGATACTATAGAACACTATGAAAAGATAATGAAGAGAGAAGTTGAACGTCTTCAAACGTCCTTTGATATGGCGGTAGCTGATGGATATAAGAATTTTATTATGTTTTTACATTATCCACCGACTTCAATTGGTGAACAGGAAAGTTTATTTACTATAATGGCTGAGAAATATAATGTTAGGGATGTTATTTATTCTCACTGCCATGGCATAGATAGATTTGATGATAGTTTTAAGGGAAATGTAAATGGAGTGGAGTATTGGCTGGTGTCGGGAGATTATTTGAAATTTAAACCAGTAAAAATTATAGATTAAATGAAAAAAAACACTTCCGTTAAGAAAGTGTTTTGAAATTCTGCCTCTTCGCATGTGTCAATCGAAACATATATGATGTAATTCATTTATAAAAAATTGTTCTATGTATGGATATAGAATTGTTAGTATCACAAATTAGCAAGATTACCGATGATTTAATACTTGATGATGAAGAAGGCTATTCAAGTAAAAAGCTGGGACTAAGAATTTATTGCCCTGAGGATATTGTGGAAGATGTATTGATTCATGATAGATATTATTATGAGGATGAACGATAAAAAATTCAACAGCAGAGAGGTTAAATCATGCGAAATAACAGATATATGATTAATGGAATCGTATTCTACATAAATGCGGATGAAGCATTGACGCCAATGGCGGATGTGTTAGCGCAAGCTATGAAGAACATTCCCGTTGAAAGAATATGTGATGATTATAAATTTGAAATCGGTTTCTCAGTCTATATTTGCAAACAAACTGATAACGGTTTTACGCTTGTTGCTCCGGATTATCTTAACCATCCTTTATTAAATACAACCGAAGATTTAACTGTTCCTTTATGGATATTAACGGAACAAACAAGTTTTCTTAGAGAGTTTAATATTGAGGGTGTTCCGACGAGGTTTGATAAAGAAATCGTAATTGCAGAAAACGCACTTAGCAGTTCGTTGATATGTCTGCAAAGATTTTCGGATTTAGGAAAGGGTGCGTCCGGATGGTGTGTTGAATCAATCGAAAAAAAGCAAGACGGGAAATACTATACGATTGAAACTTCAAAATACCATTCATGTTATGCGTATGAATTGCTGCAAAGCAGGAAAGCACTTATTAAAGCGTTAGCCTTCCCTTATGGCTATATCATTGTATTTGACGGAGATAGTATAATTGAAATATTGGATGAAAATAATGTAAGTTTAATAAAATGAACATAAAAGCAGAGCAGGAACAATGTGTAATATTTGGAGGAAACATGAGTCAAATAGGAATAAAATTAGCAGACAATTTCTTCTCAGCAAATTGTGCAAAAATACTAAGGGAATACAGAAAGATTCCAATTTCTGAGTTGAAAAAAATCGTTGAAAACGGAGATTTATTAATGACTTGCGATTATATTGACGGCGCAGGTATCAAGCAAATTCTTTCTCTCTACGATGAGCTGTTAAATAATGGTTTCAAGTGTATACTTTTTGAAGATAACGAAGAAACAACTCCGGAATTGTTGAATAACCTGGTGAATCTATATAGAGAAACTGAATATCAGGTTATTAAGGAGATGGAAAGAGAAGCAGAATTTGAAAACTAAACTTGGATAAATATATTGTTGAGAGGTAAGCCATAAAAAATGAATTAAATAGGAGGATTAATTCATGAATGAAAAACAATTAGTTAAAGATTTATATGAGTCAATAGTGCTGGAAAATGCAAATATATATCGAAATTTATACGAGGAAGGCAGTTCTAATGATGACAATATTATTGATTATTGGAAAAATGCACTTTCATTATATAGTACGTTTAGCGAAATGCAAAAGGACGTGTTTTTTTCAATCATTAAGACAGTTATTACTGATACAGTATCAAATATGTTGGGTGTAATTGATGGTTCGTCAGAAATAGGTAATAAATGGGAGTTTCAACTGGTTTTGAATGGTAAAACTGTTGATAATGATTTGCAAGATTCTTTCCTGGAATATGTTGAAGAAATAGAGGTGACAAACTATAAACAGTCAAGTGCTTTTTGAAGATTTTTTGATTCAGTAAAAAAGTGCATGACAAATAAACCATCTGAATACACCGTATTTCAGATGGTGCAGTAGAAATAGTTATTTATGTCAGCGAAGAGAAGT
>JAEIGA010001124.1_pt1 | contig 40925 bp, 63 predicted proteins | sample 9270691 | NCBI WGS metagenome assembly JAEIGA01 (sample SAMN17057246, study PRJNA624740) | gut metagenome | biome: biome; isolation source: fecal sample | host: Bos grunniens | place: China: Xizang | collected 2019 | reverse complement strand
GGTCAAGCCTTCCGGCAATGAGGTGATCTGCGTTCCGCTCAAATACAGACTGCCGCCCACGGTCAAGCCTTCCGGCAATGAGGTGATCTGCGTTCCGCTCAAATACAGACTGCTGCCCACGGTCAAGCCTTCCGGCAATGAGGTGATCTGCGTTCCGCTCAAATCCAGCCAGCCGCCCACGGTCAAGCCTTCCGGCAATGAGGTGATCTGCGTTCCGCTCAAATCCAGCCAGCCGCCCACGGTCAAGCCTTCCGGCAATGAGGTGATCTGCGTTCCTCTCAAATCCAGACTTCCGCCGGTTCTTTTCATTTTTTCTTGCAGCTCTTTTAGTGTGAATTTCATTTCCCTTTTCTCCCTTTGTTCATATGTAATTACATCAAATAAAAATGATCTGATTCTGTCGGCTCTTTCAGCTTCTTTGTGATCTTGCAATATTCGCACTTTTCACAGCGGTCAGGCTTGAAAACCTTCTTCTTGATTGCATCAAACATTTCAACATTTGCCTTGAATCGTTCCAGCGCAAAATCAAGGGAAGCTTGGTCAATGTGCAAAATGTCAATGTCTGTGACCTTTTCTTTGGTGGCTCCGGCAAGATAGAACGGCAGCTTCAAGCCCGTGTTTTGCCTTACAATCTCTTGATACACAGCGCCTTGCAGATCATATCCCCATGCTTCAAACCAAGGCAAAACGCCTTTTTCGTCTTGATATACATTTTCAAAATCTTTCATGATTTTCAGGTCAACGATTTTGTCAGGCAAAAGACTGTCAATCTTGATCTTGACTGCAACACCATTGATTGTGCCGGTCATGATGACCTGCTTTTCCCCGGACATATACTTCATGAAAAGCTTGTCTTTCAAGATGCGCTGAATGATGGCTTCCGCTTGAATATAGTCAGCTTTCAAGGTTCCGTCCTTCTTGAAAATCTCCGGGTTTTCTCTGACGAAGTTTCCAAGCGTTCCTTCAAAGTAAGAATCAACATATGAACCGACGAGCAAAGATGTGGTTTTTTCCGGTTTGTATTTCCCATTGATTTCAGCAAGGGCGGCGGCTTGGCATTTCTCAAAGGCTTTGAATTGGGAAACGCTCATAAATTCCTGATTTGCCTTGCGGCTGAAATAGTTTTTTTGTGTCAGTTTCATTGTTGCGCCCCCTGCTGTGCAATAGCCGTTGCGCAACCGGCGCACAGGCATTTGCCATATTTCGCTTTCGTGTATGCAGCAACTTGTTCAGGATTCATGCTGCCGGAAGCTGCAATGTCATTTCCGCATTGTTCACATTTCGGCGCTGCTTTTGTTTGCACTTGCGGAATTCTATGTCTGATCCGCAAAGCATCATGAACATCACCAAATGCTTTCACCTTGTCAATTCCGATGGCAACAACCTTGCCTTTCAGTTTTTCGGTGTCTTTGGTCTTGTAAAGCCTTGCAAGTGCCTTTTTGTTTGTGATGTTTGCAATCATCGGTTTGAATGTTTTATCCGTCCAATGAATGACTGTGCAAATTTCCTTTTGCCCGTTTGTCACAACTTCTTCATCAACAATGCGATCAATAATCAAAATTGCTTCTCTGTTTGGAAGTTCTTCAACATCCCAAGAACCCAAATAATTGGGATTCTTGCCCATTTTCATAATGTCAGCCATTTTCTTCACTCCTTTTTGTGTTTCTTCTGTTATTTGCTTGTTCTTTTCGTGTAGCCCAGCGGCAATTTGATGGTTCATAATCTCCATTGACATCAATTCTGTCTATCGTCAAATTGTTTTTATAGCCAGCTGAAAACGCCCATAAATAAAAACTTTCTGCTGAATTTTCCCATTCATCACAGACCTTGATTCCCCTGCCGCCAATTCATAGGGTTCGGAAAGAAGGTCAAGCGCCTTTTCAAATGCCCCTATTCCGCTGAATAAGCTTAAAACCTTGATTTTGTGCTTGCAGCAATCCACGCTTTCATTTTTGAAGTATCGAAACAATTCATCAAAGATTGTTAATTGTTCCATTATGGATGCGCCCTTCTCATGTGTGTGAAGAAATGAGCAATCACATCAATCGTCCATCCATCACCAAGGACATCCGCTGCTTCGTTTCTTGTAAGGCATTTTGTATATCCTTCCGGAACAGTTTGGCATCTTTCCAACTCTGCTTGATTCAAATATCTAACACCATCAAAAATGTCAGTTTCATCGGTTGGGATGTCCTTTGCTTTCATGCCACGATAGTGCGCATCATAATATTTTGCGCATGCTTCATACTGCTCACGATTTTTGAAAATCAAGTTTCCGAAGCCTTTATAATAGTAACGATGGAACATTTTCACAGGCGTTGTTTGCGGTCTGCAATCCACAACAACCAAGCAATGCCCCTTTTCTCTGTCGGTGTAGCCATCCGCCAAAATATCTTGCATGCAAATATTTCTTCTTTCGATGGGCGCAATGTTGGGAATGTTTGTCCAATAATATCTATCACGCAATGCGGGACCGATGATTTCGCTGTTGATTCTCAACGGCTGCACACCCATCATGGCTGTAATAACATCACGGTCTTCATCCTTCATGGATGCAACATTCTCCATAAGGAAGTATGTGGGGTTCACTTCCTTCAATATTCTGTGGCACTCCAAGAACAAGCCGGATTTTTCTTTGTCTTCCATGCCAATGCGCAATTCCGTCTTCATGGCAATTGAAAAGGTTTGGCAAGGGCTTCCGAACATGACCAAATCAATGTGTCCTACATCAAAGCTGCCAATTTCGGTGTGCAAAACGCCATCCTTGAAACTGATTTTGTTTACATCACCAATATGGATGGTATCGGGGTAATTTGCTTTTGTGACCTTGATGCCGATTTCTTTGATTTCGGCAGCAAAATATTGGTCAACCTTTATTCCAGCCCTATCAAGGGCAATATGTCCGCAAGACATTCCATCACATAAACTTAAAACTTTCATTCCGTTTTCTCCTATATTATTTGAAAATTTAGATAATTAAAGGCAAAATGTTATTCAACATAATCATCCGTCCACTTTCTGTGATGCTCATTCAAGCATTCTTCGCAGACACATTCCCCATTGATTTCAAAATAGATGTCATCTTGAATGGGTTCATTGCAATATGCGCATTTGGGCAGTTTGTCCATTGCCTTTTGTTGCGCTGCATCATAACGGTTAAAATCTGCAAGTGGATCGCCTGTCCAACTCATTGCACCTTCTCCCCTTTCTTACGGTTCCGGCGCTCATGGTATTTGTCCCAGCTACCATCTTCATTGATGCGTTTGCTTTCATCAATCATCACAGCAATAGAAATAAATGGTGAAGTGATAAAATCCCAAATCTTTTTCAATGTCTTCATGTTCTTTTCTCCTTTTGATTTTTCAGCAGATTTGCGGCTGCATTATGTATGGCTTTCATCCTGCGGCTTCGTTCTTCCGGTGCAAGATCAGGAATGTGAACACGGGCAATCAGCCCCGGAAATTCAAAGACCTTTGTTTCCTTGTACGAATCTTGGCATTTCATTGCTTCAATCCTCGTCAATGTCTGCCGTGTCACCGAAAAGCCGTTCTTCTATGTTTTCCATTGTGATGCCTTCCGCCGCAAGCTCTTTGCCACGCTTTTCAAAATAACGCAAAGTGTACATGTATTTTCTTCGCTTGATCTTGATGTTGGTTTCCTTTTGCGCCAACTTAACAAATTTGGAATGTTGCAAGCGGTCAATTTCCATTTCCACTTGTTCATCCGTCAAAATATCCCTTGCCATGTTCGGTTGCTCCTTTCAAATCGGAATTAGCTTAAAGCTAATTCTATGGTAAAAAAATAAATGATGTTCAATTAGCTGCAAACTTAATGGAATCATAAGGTCTGCGATAAAGAGCGCAAATCTTTTCAATCATAGGCTGATCAGGAAAAGTCTTCCCATTCTCCCAACTACAAAGTGTCTTATTGCTGACACCAAGCTCTTCGGCGGCACTCTTTTGAGAAAGCCCAACATTCACTCTTGCTGCCGCTAAACTGATTTTCTCCATTCTTTTTCTCCTTTCTTTCCTAAACACGATTAGCTTAAAGCTAACTCGCAAGAATAGAATACTACGAAATGAATTAAAAATCAAGAACTAATTGTAAACACTATGTAAACGATTCGTAAAAACGATTTACTTTTAGCTAAATTTGGTGTAAAATATGGGAAAAAGGTGGTGGTGATATGGTTATATGGTCAAAGGAAGTTTTTGCGAATAATTTGCGCTTCTATTTAGAAAGAAGTGGTAAAACGCAAAAGGAACTTGCAGAAATGGTTGGTGTTTCAGCACCTACAATGAATGATTGGATAAAAGGAAAGAAATATCCTCGTATTGATAAGATTGAAATTTTAGCCGATTATTTCGGTATACTTAAATCCGATCTTATTGAGGAAAAGAAAAAGCCCACCGATGAAGATAGGCTTTCCGAAAATAGGAGAAAACTTATTGATTTTGCGAAGTCTGTCCCGGAGGATAGGGCGGAATTTGCTTTGAAATTGCTGCGTACAATTGTGGAAGGTGATTGATAACCTTTTCAATTTGTTCCGGGGTTAGATTGGAAACATAGGAAATTAGTTTGTCAACGGCGCTCATGGTGTTTTCTCCTTTCAAGAGGGGCGAACCTATGTTCGCAAAATAATAATTCTGAAAACATTATACAATCAAGCAATTCTTTTCGAATAGCTGAAAATATTTCCAAGTAATTATATCAAATGAAAAGTGAAAAAATTGCCGAAATTCGGCAGCAAATACTTTTTTCAAATTTCTGACATTATTTTAATACTTGAAAGACCAAAATACAATACCCAAGTTTGACAATTCAATACCCAAGTATATCACTCAAAACAGATAAAAATGACATATTGAAAGGATAAGAAAGTACAAAAATGTGGCTTGATAATCTCAAAGAATTAAAAGCAAAGACAGGAATGACATCAAAGCAGATTGCAGAAAAGACAAATTTGCCTGAAAGAACTGTCATCCGTATCTTTTCCGGTGACACGGATAATCCCTATGTGGACACGCTTCGCAGAATTGTTGCCGTCCTTGGCGGTTCTCTTGACGATATTTTTGCAGAAACAAAAATTGTTGTTGCAAGTCAAGACCTTATTACGGCGCAAGAAGAAGTAAAGGCACTTACCGCAGAAATTGAAAGGCTCAATTCGGAAGTTGCCCTATTGAATACAGAAACCGCAATTTTAAAAGACAAGAATGTCACTCTATCTGCTGAAGTTGACCTGCTCCGTTTGAAACTGGAACACAAAGAAGAAATCATTGCCTTGCATAATTACTATAAAACGCTTATGAGCGGATTGGCAAAATGATGATGCAATATTTGTATAAATAAGAAAGGTTTAATATATAAGTATGGGAATATTCGATTTCGTGGCAAAAGTGCAAGAAAAGATAAATGATATTCAAAAGAAAATTGAAACAACTTCGCTGGAATCTATTTTAGCGAAGAAAAAAGAAAAGCCAAGAAATGTTGCGCCATCCCCCCGGAAAGCTGCCAAGGCAGAAAAGCCAATACAATCAATGGAAGGTGTCAGCGCACAAATCATTGCGCAGCGGGACAGTTTAAAAAGAAACGGATTCAAAGAATATGAATTTATAGCAAATAGAACTTGTTGTGAAATTTGTGGCAAATTAAATGGGAAACATTTTCTTTTAACAGAATTCCAAATTGGGGTGAATGCTCCACCAATGCATGATGGTTGCAGATGTTCCATTGCAGCCTATGAAGATGAAGAAGAATATGAACAATGGCTGAATAGTCTATAAAGGTGGTGATGCTCAAAAGGATAACCGCAGCAAGAAACAGCATAAAGGGGGATTGATACAATGTATCAGAATGGAAGTTATGAAGGGATGTTCAAGCCGGAAGAAGTGCTTGACTACCTGCGGAAAAGTCAAAGTGATGATCCACTAATGACGGTTGAAGAAGTATTGGCAAAGCATGAAAGCATCTTGGATGAATGGGCAGAAAAGCACCTTGGCGGGAAGGTGCCGGAAGAAAACAAATTCCGTGAAGTTGTTTCCGGGGAAACCATCAAAGAACGCCCGGAAATCAACAAGGTCTTGCGGAAGATAGAATCACCGAAATACAAAGCCGTGAAAGTGGTTGAACCTCAACGGCTCACCCGTGGTGATCTTGAAGACATTGGACGCATGATGAAGCTTTTCAAGCACACCGGCACATATATCATCACACCGGAAAGAATTTATGATTTGCGTGATGAATATGATTGGGATGCTTTTGAAAGAGAATTGAAGCGTGGAAATGACTATCTAAATTATTATAAGAAAATCCAAAAGCGTGGCAGATTGCTTTCTGTAAGCCAAGGCAATTATATTGCATCTACCCCGCCATATGGATTTGACAAAATCAAAGTGATTGATGGAAAAAAAGAATGCCCCACACTCAAAGAGAACCCGGAACAAGCTAATGTTGTCCGCATGATCTTTGACATGTACGGCAATAAGGCAATGGGCAGGGTTGCCATTTGCCACAAGCTTGATGAAATGGGGATCAAGCCACCAAAGGGCAAGCAATGGTCACAAACAGCCGTGCGGGAAATGTTGCGAAATGTTCACTACATCGGCAAAGTCAAGTGGAATTGGCGCCCGGTTGTCACTGTTGTTGAAAAAGGGGAATTTCAAAAGACACGCCCGCAAGGCAATGTTGAAGAATACCTTGTGTTTGAAGGCAAGCATGATGGCATTGTTTCACAAGAGCTGTTTGACAAGGTTCAAGAACGCCTTGGGAACAACCACAGGGCAACATCAAGGGTAAAGCTTCGCAATCCACTTGCCGGCATTCTGTACTGCCGCCAATGTGGGAAAGTGATGGTTCTGTCACAATTCAACAACCCAAGATGCGCACCCCGCCTTTCATGTTCAGATCAATCAAGATGCGGCAACGGCTCTTGCTCTTTTGAAGAAATGATTGACCGGGTTTGCCAAATATTAAAGCAATGTATTGAAGACTTTGAAATCAGGATTGCCAATGATGAAGGGGATTCAATCAAGCTTCATGCAAATCTGATAAAAAATCTTGAAAAAAGAATGCAAGAGCTTCAAGACAAAGAGCTTTCACAATGGGAAGCGCAATCCCATCCTGATCCGGCGCAAAGGATGCCGGCGGAAATCTTCAAGCGCTTGAATGAAAATCTTTTGCAAGAAAAAGAGGATGTCCGCCAAGCATTATGCAAAGCCCGTGAATCCATGCCGGAACCGATTGACTATGAAGAAAAGATTGTGAAATTTCAAAATGCGCTTGATGCCTTGCGTGATCCTGATGAAGATGCAGACAATGTGCTGAAAAATGAATTGCTGAAAGCTTGCATTGAACGCATGGAATATTTCAGGGAAAAGCCGCAGCGAATAAGCCTTAAAGGGAAAGGAACATTCCCCATGACAGCACCAAAATGGACAAACCCACCAATTGAATTGGATGTTAAATTGAAGGTGTAATTTTTTTAATACTAATAATCAGCATTGATGTGCTAATGAACAAGCACACCGATGCTGATTATAAAGAAGGAAGTGTGACACATGAACGCTTTGGGGCATCTTGAACAAATGCTGCTTGCGGGTGAAATCACAGAAGAAGAATACAGGGAAAAGAAAGCAATCTATGTTGAAATCCTGCTTGAATTGTATATCAATGATATTATTACAAAGGAAGAATTATATGAAAAACTTAATCAATAACGAAATCAGCAAAGCCCTTGAAATTTTGGGTGTAACAGGCAAAGCCACATTCCACTATATCACGCAAGACCGGGTTGAAGTCATGATCAATGGTGAATATTTTGGAATATGGGATGCCACAAGAAAAACTTTTGTTGACTGATCAGAGGAACCGCCGGGAATTTCGGCGGTTCTTTTTCATGTTTACAATTTGTTTACAATCAATCCATAAAATATGCAAGAAATACCCCGTGGGGTATGGTATAATATAGACAAGCAAAGGGCAAAGCCCAAGATTGAAAGGAAACAAGGAAATGTTTGAAGTTGGAAAAACCTACACCGCAAGATGCTTTGGAGATCATGAGCTGGTCGAAGCGTGGACAATCACCAAAAAGACCGCAAAGATGATCACCGCAAAATCCGATATAGGCGAAACCAAAACAACAAAAATCCGCATGATTGATGGGCGTGAATGCGCCAAGATGTCTGGCGGGTTCGGATATATCAGAGCATAACAAACAAAGGGCGGCGGAAGCCCCGCCGCCCACACAAAGAAAGGAAGATAAAAGCATGATGATCGGTGACAGAATCGCAAAGCTTGAAAGATTCTTTGGCGTAAAGAAGCCCAAGAACATGAACCCCTTGGAATGGTTGGATGAATTGTACGAAATGGAACAGGCTTGGGAAGAAGAACACCAAATGCCCTTCCCGGTATAAAGAAAGGAAACATCATGAACATCAACGAAGCAAAGCTGAAAATCGCCAAGGAATTCATCACCAAGTATGTTGAATGGTTGAATGATTACAATAACTCCGAAATGTCAGATAAAGATTTTGGTTGGAAATACGGATGGCGCAGGTCTACACCTGAAGTGAAGGACACCCAAAAATCCATGTTGTTTTTTCAAAGTCATGTGTTCAGCGGAAGATACATTTGGGCATGGAAGGAAGCCGGGATTGATAAATCAACGATTTACGAACTTCACAGAATCGGTTTCCTCTCTTATGATTACTGTTCATCATATAACGCAAGACTGCTTGGCAAGACTGATTTCTACTATATTAGTCAGAATAAAGCAAAGGAAATCTACCGGGCATATAAAAACGGTTTCTTAAATGAAACATAAACCAACACGGAAAGCGAATCCCCAAAGGCGCAGAAAGGAAAAGACAATGAACAAAATGCCGTTTTATTTTGTACGCATCCAATCCGGTCTTTATTTGCAGGGTGTGGACATCAATGAAAATTATTGCAGAACAGGCACAGCCCCCACAATGGGCGCAAGGCATTCTTTCAACGAATTCAAGACTGTTTGGGGAAGCCAGCCAAGGGCGTTTGATTATCGTACTTTGGGGGGCTACATCAACATTCTTTTAAGTGAATACCAATGGGAAGATCGGTTGCGTGATCCGTTTGCGGTCATCCCGTGTGACGAAAACGGAAAGGAATTATAAATATGAAAATTTGCACTGTGGCAAAGAAAAACAAGGTTGGTGAAACATCAAGCAAATACGGCTTGCCCGGCGGTGGTGATCTGTTTGTTTCAGATATGCAAGCTCATGAAGAAAGGCAAAATTTCCTTTGGGGTGAATTTGTTTCTTTTATGAAATCGCACAATGTCACCCCATCGGAATTGCGCTCCATGTTTTCCCGCTATTATGAAGAATTTTTGGCATGAAAGGATAAGAAAAAATGCAATGAAAACATTGACCAACAAACAAAGATGCAAAAACTGCGCCCACAAATGTGTTTGCCATTATCAATCATATTATGAAAACTTGGAAGGTGTTGAAAAGTGCAAACACTATTGGACAAAACAAAAAGCATATGAAAGCAAGAAACGGCAGTATATCAGAAAATGTGGAATCTGCGGTCAACGGCATGAACAGTCCGAAATGATCAGAACTAATCAATCCCCCAATGGATGGATTTGTTTTGATTGCCATAATGCCGAATATCCCGAATATGAAATTTCCGAATATTGAAAGGTGGTGATGCGCAATGACCGAACCAAAAAGAACCCCTAAAAAAAGATACCTTGCCAAAGGCAAACGCATGACAATTGACTTCTACCCAACCGAAGCGGATTTGATTGCACAGATTGAAAAGCAGCCGCAGAAACAAACCTACATCAAGAACCTGATCCGGCAAGACATTGAAAAAGACAAAACAAAATAAAAAAGCGGGGTGCAATTGCACCCCTTTTCTAATACCCCAAATTTGCCCTGTAAGGGCTTTTCTTTTTATATGACCGAATACCCGCAAAATTCATTCCATGCGCACAGGCAAAGAAAATGGCGGGATGTGCCTATTTCAAAAGGCTGTTGACTTTGGCTTGAACATCCTTATAATTGTACCCGGCATTTTCAAGCTTCTTTTTGCGCTCCGCTCCATTGCCCCACTTCCCTGCAATGACCTCTTTTGCAATAGTGGCTGTTGTCTTTTTTGCAATAACCACTTTGTCATATTTCGGCACACCATACCCACGGATATATTTGCCGTTTACAGCCAAAATTCGGCGTTTTACGGCGCTTGAATAGTTTCCTTCAATGACAGTGATCTGACCGCCGGAAACCTTCTCCACGATGCCCACATGATCCGCATTGCCTTTGTTGTCACCCTTGCCGGAATCATCCCAATCATAGAAGATAATATCCCCCGCTTTCGGTGTTCTGTTTTCGTTCTCGATCCATGCGCCTTTTTTCTTGAAAAGGTCAATCATCTTTTGGCAGCTGCATTCAGGCGGAATGATGCTTGTATAGCCCAATTTGATTGATACAGCGGAAACAAAGGTTGCGCACCATTCATCTGTATATTTTACTTTGTAGCCCCTTGCAAGCGGTTTGTGGGCGTTGTAGATGTCAATAATGGATTTGTGTGTTCCGTTTGATTCTTTCTTTCCAATCCATGCTTTTGCTTGGTTTACAACTTTACTTGCGTATTTTGCCATTTTTCATCTGTCCCTTCAAAATTGGTATAAGATAGGTATAAGATTGGTATAAAAATCAATTTTTGCTGCAAAAGATTGATACTATACTTTCAAAAAAGAAAAAGGGGAAGCCGATTTTGTCAACTTCCCCTTGCAATTATTTTTTTGTTTCGTGGTGCTTCAAGACCTCAATTGCATCCTTGATCACGGACGGAATCGGCAAGCCCATCAAGCCAGCATTTTCAACAATGCTGATCAGCTCATTCACCATGAAGGCAATGCAAACAGCATCCCGGATGTAGGTTGTGCCAACCGCAATGTCCAGCCGATACCCTATCAATACAAATAAAAGCATCGTGCATTTGCGGATCAGCCCCTTCATCCCGGCTTTGCTTTCAAGCCCGCCATTGGCTGTTTTTGGTGACTTATGGAACACTCCGGCAACCACAAGCCCCGTCACATAGTCAATCAGCATGAAAATCAAAAGGGTGGTCAATGATGCTGACCACCCCCCAAATGCGGAAGCAATGAAGCTTCCGCACATTCCAATTGTTGCGCAAATTGTGTTTTTCATTAAATCAAATCCTTTCTACAATTCTTCAACAGTCAAATATGATTGCCAGCCATTGGCGGATGATCCGCTTTGGTTCGCATCTTCGACATCCCCGGTGTAATATACCATTTTCAATTCAGCCCCACTTTGTACCGGGACAATTATAGGAGCAAATGAAAACACAATGTTGCTTGAAGCGGTTGCATATAGGCAAGACCAAGCAACGCTTGTTGTTACACCGTTTAATGTCTTTTGGATTCTTGCGTGACGATTGCCAGCAACCGTGCCACATTTTACAAGGGTTTGTCCGCTGACTTTAACATATCCGCCAACATCACCATTGATCCGAATAGAATTAGATACCAACTGCAATCTTGAATTTGTTGTTGTGACAACATTGTTGAAAGGTACCTTTGTATAGGTATTTACAGCGCCAAGGGTTGTTGGGCTTGTCAACGATATTGTCATAGCTGCTTTTGAATAAATTTTGTTAGCGGCAAGCGGTGTCAAACTGCTTTGCCACCAATCATAGTAAACCCATACATTGTCAGCGCTTCTTGTGATTTCTCTTTCCCACACGGCGTTTGCGCTGTTGTAAGGAATATACCTTTGCCGCAAATATGACCATTGTTCAAGTCGGACACCCTCGCCGGTAGATGACCAAACTTCCAAGCGCCCTGCCCTTGCAACGGGTATATTTGCACAAGTTGCCGCAATTGCATTGCTTTGAACCGCATAGCAGCCCGTTTCCATGTAATTGTTGAAATCACTGTTTGACGGGATTGCTGGCAACCTGTCCATTCCAAGCGCCTTGCCATACACAGGCTTATTAAATTTTGCATCAAATGCAAAATCTGCAAGACCTTCTGTGTCAGCCGATTTTCCGAATGCAACGCCATTGCCGCCAGCCAAAAAGTCAATTGGGAACACAGAACTATTCAAGCGGACAAAAGCCGTGGTTGGTGTGTTGGAATCGTCCACTTCCACATTGATTGTGTATGTGTCTTCTGCACTGAATCCGCCAATTATTTTGCTGACAATGCCGCTTGTTCCTGATCCTGTTATTGTTGCAGCAATGCTTGCATCTTCTTTGGTGGTGATGGTGATTGTCGGATTGCTGGGCGTGGTTTTCCATTCAAAGCTGATCTTTGCATATGTGCCATCATCGGAAGCCGTACCATCTGCAATACATCTTGTTGCTGTAAAGTTGTAAATAACCGGCTTAACATATGCCAATTCCCAAACAGCAAAAAGCGCAATGGATGCATTTGCCGTATAAGTTGCCCCGGCTGCATATGCCACAGTTGTTGAAGAAGCGGATGTTCCCCAACCTTTGAATGTGTATCCTGATCTTGTCGGTTTGGTGCTTGAAAGTGTCAAAGAAACTCCATAAGTTTTGGTTTGGCTTCCCGGTGCGCCGGTTCCACCATTGGCGCTATAATTCACAGAATATGTGTTTGCTTGCCATACCGCATATAAAGTCAAATTGGCGTTTCCTGTGTAGCTTGCTCCCGGTGCATATGCAACGCTGCCGCTTGTAGAAGTTGCCCAGCCCTTAAAAGAATAGCCCGTTCTTGTGGGCTTGGTGCTTGAAAGCGTTGATGCCATGTCATACCACTTTGTCTGGCTTGATGGCGCACCGCTTCCACCGTTTGCATTGTATGTGATTGTATAGCTCGGTCTTGCCGGGATTGAAACGGTTCTTGATACCGTCATATCACCGCCAACACGATCAACATTGGAAAGCATTGCATACAGGTAGCGGGTGGAAGCTGCTGTGCCACGGGTATATGCATAAGTGTTGCTATATATTAGCACTTGGTTTGAAGTACTCCATCCGTCACCACTTGCAATGGTTGTGCTGATTGACTTGCTGCCAACGCTGGTGCGGGTTCCCAAAGAACCGGTCAAGTTGTCGAAATACAAAGTGTTTGCAGAATCTGAAACAGAATATTTTGACCAAAACCACACTTGAACGGTCAATGTGGTTGTTACATTTGAGCTTGACAAAGATGTATAAATTCCTATGCGCCCATAAGTGCCTTTTATTGCGCCCCAATATGTGCCGCTTGGTGCTGCCATTATTCATTCACCCCTTTCCACATAAGCCCCAAATTGCCATTGCTTCTTTGCTTCCAAATCCATATGCCGGGAACAAACACATTTTCTTCATCACCAAATTGCAATTCATTTTTGATAGTTGCTTTGCCAATTTCAAGCGATTTGTTTTTACTATTGATTGAAACAAGCTCCGTTGAACCATCAGTGAACAATATTTTTGTATTGGTGATCTTCAGCTTGAAGCCGGTGTCATGTTCTCCAAGGTCAATGCAAGGTTCCGTCACTATTTCATTGACTGCATAAACCGCCGGAATCAAGGTTTCGTTGAATGTTATACCAGATTCATATCTTTGATAGCGGAATTGTACACCAACGGCATCCGCAGGAATTGTGAATGTAGCATCTGTGAAAGTCCGCAGCATAGTTATACCAGCACCAGCGCTGTTATACCATACAACACGGAATTCAATGGCATTGCTGTTATGTTTTACATAATAGGTTTTACCCGCAACAATCCCCGGCGGTAATGTGTTTATTGAACCGCTAAACGCCGTCCATATTTCAGCCGTAGAAGTCCCACTAATCTTGCAGCTATTGCCAGTCCAATCAAAGGTAACACCACCGCCAGTGGCATCACTTGGGCTGATTCCGGCAAGCAAATTGACATCATCATGGTCAACATAAGTATGCGTTCCAATTTTGATGTATTCCGAAAGCACACCCAAATCCTCAACAGCAGATTCCAAGGCATCAACTGCGCTTTTGGTATCTCCCATTTCACCTTGCAATGTGCCAAGGCTTTCACTTGCTTTGTCAACGGCTTCTTGGATTGCTCCCGTGCTGAATGTCCAGCCCTCTGATGTTTGCACCATCAGTGAAGTGCCGTTCTTGTCGGTGACAAGCATTGAAATGGCATCTTTCAATTGTTGAATTGCTGATTCCGCAATGTCAACACGATCTTTCACACCATCAACATTCTTTTGCACTTCGCCGGTTTGTTCCTCAATGTCGGCTTCCACATCTTCCGGTGCGGGTGTCCAGTCGGTGGCTTTGCTTCCTTTTTCAAGCTTGTAATTCTTGAAATACAAATCACCGGTGAAATCTCTGGCAAATACATATATAGCCATAGCCGAAAGCGGTCTTGCAAAACGGAAAGTATATTTTAGGCGCACCCAACCTTGCCCGGCAACAGATGATATATAAGGGTTTCCGCTAATACTCGTTGCCCCTAACCATGTATCAACACCATTGCTGTTGTATAAGCCACTAAAATACATTTGCACAAATGGGTTTGTTGTTCCGGCAACATAATTGTCAAGTCTTACATCCAAGCTACAAGTGTATATTTGTTCTGTGTCATTTGGGTCGATCTTTGCAAGAATGCTTTGGTATGCGCTCAATGTTGTATTAAATCCACCTTGGATATGTGCGCAAGCAACACCATCTTTTGTGACAATATGGCTGTTATTGATCCCGTTCCATTTATCAACATTTTCTTGGAAACTACTATTCAATAACAGATTTCTTCCGCCGATCTCCATATTTTCAACCGCAGAAACCCTTGTGGTGATGCCGTTAGTATCAAGCTCCAATTGTGTTGTCCGTGATTCCACCCCAGCAACTCTGGACACAGCGGCAGAAATGTTGCCAGACATGATTGACAATTCTGCATCGGTTTCCGTCTTGGTGTAATAATTCAAAAACTTTGAATCAATGTCTTCCGGTGCTGGTGTCCAATCCGTTGCTTTGGAACCTTTTTCAATTTTAAAACATTTATATTGTTCGGTTGTTGTACCACTTACAGAAGCATCAGTGCCGACAAGTACATCAAATGATGCGCAATAATCGGCAATCTTAAATGTCAAAACACTTCTTCCTGTTTCCCCAACCTCAATAATGGTGCCGTAAAGCATATCATGAACAGCACCATCAGAATCATAACAATCAACACGCATGGCAAGCCTTTTTCTCATGGCTTTTAAATCGATTGAAAATGTTACAACATCACCGGGGGCAAAACCATAATCAGCAATCGCATGAAACTTGTTATTGTTCGGATTTGTTGGCGTGCGGTGGTAGAGCTTACCATCCCAAAGATTAACGCTTATGTCCGTCCATTCGCCTGATGTTCCGACAGCAAGATTCCTTCCGCCAATTTGGATTGCTTCAACTTCCGTTTTTGTGGCACGCATGGCAATTTGTTCATTGCTCTTGACAATTTCCGTTTCTGCTGCCGTGACACGAATCTTCAAAGAATCAACATCATCTTGCGCCTTGTCAGCTGCTTCTTGGGCTTCATCGGCTGCTTTTTTGGCATTGTCGGCTGCGGTTTTAGCATTGTTTGCGGCAGTCTGTGCATTGGCGGCATTTGTTTTTGCCGTGTCGGCAGTGGATTGTGCCGCTTTCGCTGCTGCATCTGCATCATCAGCCGCTTTTTGGGCAGCTTCAACCGCTTTTTCGGCTTCTGCAATATCTGCTTCTGTGGCGCCCACTCTTGATGTCACATTTTCAAGATTTTGCTTTGCTGCGTTCAAATCGGTTTGAGCTTGGGCGGCTTTTGCATCTGCATCATCGGCTGCTTGCTGTGCATTGGCGGCTTCCTGCGCCGCCTGATCCGCTTTTGCTTGGGCGGCTGCTGCATTTGACACAGCGGTGTTTGCCGTGGCTTGTGCATTGGCTGCATTGGTCTTTGCTTCATCGGCGGTTGCTTGTGCCGCAGATGCATCCCCCTTGGCTTCATCTGCCGCCAATTGTGCCAAATTCGCCTTGCTTGCCGCATCATCAGCAGCTGATTGTGCATTGGCTGCATTTGTGACCGCCGTGTTAGCCGTTGTTTGTGCATCCGTTGCCTTTTGGGCTGCGGTTGCTGCATCGGCATTGGCTTTGTCGGCAGCTGCTTGTGCTTCATCAACAGCTTGCTGGGCTGCGGCAATTTCTTCTTCCGTGGCATCCACTCTGCCGGACACTGTGGCAAGGTCTGCTTTTGCCGTGGCAAGGTCTGCTTCGGCTTTGTCTGCAACACCTTGGGCGGCATCGGCAGCTGCTTTGGCATTGTTGGCTTCGGTTTGTGCGGCATCGGCAGCACTTTTGGCTTGGTCTGCCTTTGTTTGCGCTGCTTCCGCATCTGCCGTGGCTTGATCCGCTTGGGCTTGGGCATCGTCTGCCGTAGCTTGTGCGGCTTCTGCCAATTCCTTTGCATTATTGGCAGTTTCATCAACCACAAGCACCTTTGAATGGGTAATTTCAAGCTGATTTGCATTTGCCGTGATTTGGGCTTGCAAAGATGCCGTTGTTTCGGTCAAATCCGTCTTCCGGGCATAATTTTCTGTAACCGTTTTTTTGTAGGTTTCAAGATTTTCTGCCCATTCATCAACATCTTTTTTCGCTTGTTCGGAATCGGCTTTTGCGGCGGCGGCTGTATCGGATGCCGCTTGTGCCATTGTCTTGGCTTCACTCGCCAATGCATTTACGGCATCAGCTTTGGTTTCTGCTCCCTCTGCCAATGTTTTTGCATCATCAGCAGCAATGTTGGCTTCATCCGCTTTCGTTTCTGCATTGCCGGCAGCAACCTTTGCTTCATCCGCCTTGGTGTTTGCTTCATTTGCCGCAGTTTGTGCATTTTCAGCAGCAACCCTTGCATTTTCAACGGTTGTTTCCAAGGAAGAAACGCTTGATTCAACCTTGTCAACCGCTGATTGTGCGGCATCTGCTTTGTTTGCGGCTTCATTTGCCGATGCTGTTGCGGTTTCGGCTGCGCTCTTTGCTTCATTTGCCACTGTTTGGGCATTCTCTACATCGGCGGCAGCTTCATTGGCTTTTGTTTGGGCGGCATCAGCAATGGTTTTTGCCGTGTTTGCCACACTCAACGCCCGTGCCGCAGAAACAGATGCTTTGGAAAACTGCTCTGCCAATTCAATGACCTTTTGGGAAATGCCGCTTGTTTTGATAAGGTGTTCACCAAGGGTGGCATCATATGTCTGATCCACAATAGATGTTTCAAGCATCAAAATTCTTGTGGAAACATACAATTCACCGGCATCATCAACAATGTTGATTCTGTCACCGATCTTCACATTGTCAGGAAGCTTTCTAATGTCAATTTCATAGTTGACTTCCATGTCACAAATCTTTTTCAGCTCTGTGACAGCATGGGAACACAAGGTTTTTTGATCCGTTGTATTGTAGGAATAAGGTCTGACAATATGCCCTTCGTATCCGGTCAATCGGTTTGGCTCTTTATTCCAAACATAACGGCTCCATTTGGCAACGGCTTTGCGGGATTTCAAAAGCCCATTTTTATCAACATAAAAATCCCCGTCATCATAGGTATAGCCCTTTAAGGTGATAGGTTCTTCCGCATTATCAGGAACACCACCTTCACAAACAAAAGCCGTTGCCAGATTGGCAACGGTCTTTGTTGTAACGATTTTATCAATATCTTGATTCAATCTTAATGTGATGCCAATGTCCTTCCCACGCATTTTGTGGATGTTGACATATTTGTTGGTGATAACAAGCCCCTTGATGTCAAAGGAATAGGAAATTTCATATCCCCCAAACTGCGTTGCAATACTTGCAAGACGGGATGTGACAGTTTCTTCACCTTCCCATTTCAGCTTGCGTTTTGTACTGGCTGGGATTTCATTAATGCCAATTTCAAAGCCACTGTCAACAATATATTTTTCAATATACCATGTTGAAGTGTGGCTTTCGGTGGCTTCAAATTCTCCCGCTATCTCGTTAAGCAAATCAAGCCCGGCATCCTCTGCATATATGTTGATCGTTTTGTTTTTGGTGTCAATTTCGGTTTCAATGATTGTGTAAAATTCATTTTCATTGTCATGGCTTCGCAACAGATAGTTGCCGGCTTCGGTCATGCGTTCCAGCTCCAAGCGGTTTGCATCATTGAAGCCAATGCGGCAACTAAATGTGGCAACGCCGGATTCGACATCTTCCGTTTTCAAATCTTCTTTGATGACATATCCATCATGAAGATTGGTTGATGCCAACCCCAACACTTGCATTTGTCGATCAGAAAAATAAACAATCATAAAAACACCTCTCTATATTTCACCTTGAATGAAGGTGCATATGCGGCATCCACCCAATCAGAATAGGAAAAACCAATCTGATTCAAGCCCGGTGTCAAATAGAATTGTTCCCAATCGTTGCCCAATGCACCATATGCGGGGGCTTCAACACCGTTCAAATAAATCTTGCCCGTGTTGCAATCTGCTTCCACCATATCATTTGCACTGAATTTATTGGGGATTTCCCGCCATGTGTCGCATTTGTTTTTCACAAATTTTGCCCAAAACAAGCCGTTGTAAGAAAGGGCGGTGGCGGTTGATCCAAACCGTGAAAATGTGAATGTGATTTCATTCACGGCGGTTGCTGCAATATTTGCATCACGGAATGACCATGCGAAACCACCAATATTGAACTTGACCAATTCACCTTCCTTTGTGATGGTTGATGTCTTGGATGACTTAAAATATTTATTGTCATATGACAAATCAATATCAAAAGTCTTTTTTACAGCTCCGTTCAAATAAAAGCGCAACTTTGCCCTTTTTCCGGTGGCTCCCTTGTACACATTGACACCGGCAACAATTTTTCTATCTGCCCCGCTTCCATTGACAAGCAACACTTGGAATGCTCCCAATTGCTTTGTGCCATCATTTCCGGAACCAATAGACAGTTTATGCGAATAACTAAATGTGAAATTGGCTGCACCAACATCCCCGGAAGCATCCGCCGGGATGATACGGGTTATAGATGCACCATGCCAATTTGCGCCTTGCCCAAAAGAATCCGGGCAAAGATAATATTCAGATGGTTCAAGCGTAGTGTGCAAGCTGATTGGCATGGCATCACATGCCGTTTCAGCAATTACACCGGACATGCCACCCGTTGTGTCGGTTCTGTAAGCTTTGAATTTCAATCCCGTCAGCAATGTATCTGTTGGGTTGACTTGCACTGTTGCTGTAAAGCTCTTTTTGTGCAAGGTTGTACCTTCCCACATATCATTTTTGTCTTTTAATTGCACAGCCCGCCATGAACCGCCAACATAGACTGCGGCTTCAAGTTTGAAATTTTTCCGGAAAAATGATTTGCTATTGTCAAGCCTTGCTGCAATTGTTATTGCAAGCCTAACTTCTGTTGTGGAATTCCGAACCGCTTGCGCTGTCACAGTATAATGAATATAGGGGTTTTGTGCTTTGCTCACAACTCCCAATATCTTTTTTGTTGTTGTGGTGGATTGAAAATTCTTTTCATAAGTGGCAACATCCATCTTCAAAGTGCCGGTTTGTTCCACCGCACTTGAAGATGTGATGCCACTATTCACCGCCCATTGTGATTTTGCCGCCGATCCCCAAGCCGCACTATTTTTGAAAGCGGAATTTACAAGTGTTTGTGATTTTGGATTGTCATTTTCTCCATCAACTTCATCAGGATCACCAAGCTGAATGATTTTTTCATCCTCATTGAAAAATGCAACATATCCACAATCCCCGTTTCCCGTTAATTCGGTCACGGTTTCCCCATCCTCACTTGCTTCTTCCTCGCTTTGAAATTCAGCAACCAATTTTGGGAATGCCTTATAAGTGCCGCCATAGTCCACCAAGATGCTTGAAGAATCAAGCACCGGTTGCGCTTCGTATTCTACAACAGAATATTTGAACGGATCAGCGCATAGAATTTCAAATTGCCCAACAACGGCATTTCTACCCGGTGCAACCTCTCCTATATAGGAAGGTGTACCAATGAAGAATTTGTCCGTTTCGTCATTGAAAATCAACTGTGCATCCGTAACATCAAGAACACTTGCCAGCTTGTTATATGCAGCCCGGAAATCTTCATTCGTTGCTGCAATAAGCTGATATGTGATCCTAATAATTCTTGCCGGGTATCTCTTGCCCATCATGGTTGAACCATCCCGGATGCCGGTTTCATAGGTGGATATTTCAGGCGAAAGAGCTTCCCGCCCTTCAACTGTCAATGTCCTATAACCGGCAACCAAATTCTCAATGTATTCACCATTGATTTGCAAAGCTTCGGAAGGCAGTGACACCCCTTCCGAAGTTTCTATAACATCTATAAAGTTATACATGCCACTGCCCCCTTATATTTTGCCTTGTTTGCGGTCATTTCTTGATTGCCGCTTGTTCAATTCGTCTTGCGTATAGCTTGCGGTTGCCCTTGCAAATTCCTTGCCATCAACAGTCAAAGGAACTTCAATGGTATATTCCGATTGTCTGGAATAGTTATAATCAGCAGACAATTCGCCGCTATATGCCATTGCAAGATCAGGTGTTGAAACCATAGGAACGGAAATCAGCTTTTCAGCCGCTGCCCATGCTTCTTTTACCTTTGAAAGAATACCATTCACCCAACCTTCACCATAATATTCACCGGATTCAGTGGACACTTTTGAAGGTGAATGAATTTTTGCCTTTGCCTTTATAGCCTTGTCAGCTGCTGCCGCCATTCTGCTTGCTGCGCTTTGAATAACGCCAAGCATTGACAGCATACCTTGTGCAAGCCCTTGACCAATAAAGGAACCGGCACTGAATGCGCCGTTTCTTCCACTTGCCAATGTTGTTGCAACTTGATTGGATGTTTGTGCTGCAACCATAGGTGCTTGGCTCAATCCGCTTTGCAAGCCTTGTGTGAAGCCGGTTCCAACCTTTCTGCCGGCTGCTTCTGCCTTGCTTGCCGTGCTGTCAAATGCACTTACAAGCTTATTCATGGCATCGGTTGCTTTGCTTTTCAATGCATTCAATCCGCTTTCAACGGCTTTCACGGATTTTTGCATGCTTTTCAATGATTTTTCTGCACTCTTTGCGCTGGAAGAAATGGTCTTCATCTGTGAAGATACACCCTTCAAAGCTGCCGCCATTACAAGTGTACCGGCGGCACCACCCGTCATTGCAGCTCCAAAGGCAATAACGCCAGCACATGCAGCCAAAGCCGTTGCAGCAAGCACCAACAGGGATGCATCAACCACCAAAAGCCCAGCCCCCAAGGCAAGCGAAACGGCAAGCAATGCCGTGAAAGATGCTGTCATTAGCAAAGCCCCAGCCGCATTGACAGGGAACAATGCCGCAAGCATTGTCAAAGGTGCTGTGGTAAGCATAAGCCCGGCAGCAAGCAATGTCACACCAGCCGCAAGGGCAAGAACCCCAGCCGCCGTGATCAGAACAGCCGCCCCAACCACTGCAAGCCCGGCGCCAGCAACCAAAAGCCCTGCGCCCAATACAATGCAAGCTGCACCGGCAACAGTTGCGCCGGCTGCAAACACAAGCATTGAAGCACCAAGGGCGGCAATTGCTACCGCTCCACTGACACCATATTGAACAAGCGCAGGAAGCGCATGGGATATGATCAGAAGTGATGTTGCAGCAAGAACCGCTGCCACACCACAAAGAAGCAAGGCTGCACCAAAAGCAATAAGCCCAACAGCCCCGGCGGTTAATGCGGGGGCAAGCGCAGCTGCTCCAATGGCAAGAAGGGCAATTGCGGCAACCATACCAACCATCACACCAATAGCAGCACCGCCAGCATTAGCAAGTGCAATGGAAGAAACAGCAAGCAATGCAAATCCTGCGCTGACCAAAAGGACAGCCGCACCCATAGCAAGAAATGCTGTTGCAACAGGCATCATTTGTGCGCCCATTGGTGCAAGTGTTTTCAAAAGCACTGCCATTCCAATGCCAAGCCCCACAAGAGCTATTACAAGCCCCGCCATGACCGCTATTGCACCGCCCCCGGCATTTGCCAAGCTGATTGCAGAAAACGCAAGCAGGGCAAATCCTGCGGCTATTGCAAGCACTGCAACGCCCATCAAAGCATATGATTTTGCAGCAGACAACATTTGTGCGCCGCTCGTTGCGCTCGTTGTGCCAACCGTGGTTTGAGATTTGGAAATGCCAAACAGTTTGGATGCAATGCCGCCAATACCCTTTCCGGCAAGACCGGCAATGCCCTTTGCAAACATTGTCACTCCCGGTGCAACGGCAGATGCAATCTTGAATCCCTTTATGCCAAGAACGATTGCAGGAAGCCATTTGATAAGTGTGGCAATCTCATTTGCATGATCTTTTGCAAATCCGGCAACACTTTTGATGAAATCCGCAACGCCTTTCATTGTGGATTTGAAGCCATCAACCGATTTGACAGAACCAAAAGCCCCTTCCATTCCAAAAAGGGCTGATCCAATTTCTTTCACCGCTCCCCACACTTCCGATCCAACACCGGAAAATGCTTCTTTCAATGCCGTGAAATACTTTTCAACTTTGGAAACCATGCTTGACACCTTATTTGCAAGCGCATTTGCATCTATCTTGCTTAACTTGTTTGAAAGTTTATCAATAATGCTGATTCCTTTTTTGTTCAGCACTTCAAATGCCGGGGTCAGCTTGTTTCCAACGGTTTCTTTCAAGCCATCCATGGCTTGCCCAACGGTCTTTGCTTCGGTTGCAAGCTCTGTGAAAGCTTTGTTTGTTCCAACCTTGGCAATTGCATCAAAGAATTTGTCCGTTGCAATCTTTCCATCTTGGACATTTGACACCAATTCAGATGTGGTCATGCCCATTTCTTTTGCAACGGCTGCAATACCAGCCGGGGATTGTTCCAACATCAGCTTGAAATCTGCCCATGCCACGGAAGGTTTGGCAGCCATCTGTGTTGCCTGTGTGGATAAGGTCTTCATGGCTTGCTGCGGATTTTCAGCAGCCGCAGCAAGTCCACCAAAGCCCTTCACAAGTGATGTGGTATTCTTTACACCAACCGCTTCAAGTTGCGCAAAGGTGGTTGCCATATCACTTGAACTGTAAATTGTTTTTTGTGCGAAATCTTGTAATTCTTTTTTTACTCCTGCAATCTCTTTGTCACTCTTTCCAAGCATCTGCATGTTCTTGGTGAATGTCTTCCAAGATGCATTGGAAGAATCAATTTCGTTAATAAGCCCAGACACGCCATTGGTCAAGGTGTGGAAAGCGGCTTGCCCCGCCCCGGTAAGAAGACCAAAGGCAACGCCACTTTTGACTTGGCTGCCAAGGCTTTTGATAGAACCAAGGGCGCTTTTCATAGTGGATGTAAAACCACTATCTTGCGCAGAAAGTCTTGCCCTTACAGAATAGCTTTCCGGCATATTCTCACACCCCCTTTTTTAAGAATTTGCTAATGCCGGCAAATCGGCTTTTTGTCTTTTGTTTCGTGACTTTTCGCAATTCTTCTTCATAGTTGTAGAAGTGTTTGAATTTCCTATATACCGGCTTGCTCTTGTTCTTTCCTGATTTCTTTTCTGCTTTCACAGCAAAATTCAAGAAAGCTTGCAAATGGTTCCGATAGTCGGCATCCACTTGTTTCAATTGCGCAGCTTCCATCAAAAGGTTGTATTCGGCTATTGTCAGCCGATCCACTTCTAAAAAGCTTTTAAAATCAAAATAACGAAAGCAATTCAAAGCAATATTCCGGTATGTTTCTTCAAATGATTTTACTGATTCGCTTTCGCTTTCTCCGCTTCCACCATTTCCAGAACCGCCAGTGCTGTTTTCTTCGTGGCGTTGGCTTTGGATAAAAAATCCAACACCTCTTTGAACAGCGCTTCAATGTCCGTGCTTTCGTCCTCAATGTAGGCATCAAGAAGGGCTTTGGTCACTCTGGGCTTCTCGGTCTTATTGGCAACATCCAAGATGTCAACCAAAGCAACCGGGTCTTCATCAATCAAGGATGCCACAGCAAACTGCAAGCCAACATCCTGTTTTTCGTCAGGCATTCCATCAATGGGCTTTCTGACTTGCTTGTTGATCTCTCGCATGAAGCCAAGACCAAATTTGAACTGATACACTGTTCCGTTGATAGTTAATTCAAACATTTTTTATTTCTCCTTCCATGAAAAAAAGGGTGAATTAAATCACCCTTTTATGCTCCGGTTTTTGCTGTGGTATCGGTAAACACATAGTTGGCAATGGCTTGCTGTTCGGTGGAAACGGTGACATCACCGGAAACCCCGGAACCATTGACACCAAAGGTCAACGAACATTCCACAAAGTCTTCTGCGCTGGAAGTCTTTTCAAACTCCGTCAGATAACCTTGATAATACTTGCCCTTGAACTTGTTGCTTCCAGTTGCGGCTGGTTCTTCAAGGTTTGCTTCCCAAATCTCGATAAGGGTGCCGGCATCCATTGCAGCTTCAAGCGTGTCAATGAGCGTGTCACCCTTTGAAAGAATGGAAGTTGCGCTGATCTCAACCTCGGTTGCGCCGGGGGTGCGGATTGCTCCATCCTTCGTTTCGGTGGAATCCGCATCCCTCGACTTGGTGCGGCTGTTCTCGGTGGTGAATGCAAGAGCAGCTGCGGCAGTGGTATTGCCCAGCACTCTATACAGATAAACGATCTTTTTTCCGCTCACTGCGGTTGCAGCGGTTGCGGCATCTGCGAAAAGCTGAAGATTCATTTCTTTCATGATTTTTCCCCCTTTTTATTCGGTTTCGGTTGCTTTTTCGGTATCGGTTGCTGCCAAATTACGCAGCATTTCATCCTGAATTTCAAAGGCACGATCTTCAAACGCCGCAAGATCATCACGGCATTGTTCCCGATGCTCTTTATACTTTTCGTTGTTATTCTTCCAGCTGGTGAAAGCAATGTTTGTGGGATTTACGGAATCAATCTGTGCCTGATAGCCGCAAATGTCCACGCCATCAATCACCGTTTTGCCGGTAAGAATGATTTTTTTGTTCATTGTCAACATGATGTTGCGCTCCTTTTAACTGAAATAAAAATCCACCTCAATCACACCATGCAAAAGGGGTGTTTTGGTGGTATTGTCAGGGAATATCCGTGAAGAAATCCCCCTTGCATCCCAAGAAAAATGCGCTGTGCGCCCAATTTCCCGGCATATTGTTTTGATGTTTAACACCATTTCAGACACCGTGCCACGCTTCTTGGGGTTGTTGTGCCAAATGTGGATCACTTGATGCACCCGCCCAAATACTGCGCTTTTGTTGGCTTCATCCGTCTGCTGATTATCTCCAAGATACACAAAAGGGTATGGTGTATCATCAGGCGGCAAAAAACCATCATACACGGCATATTTCAACGCTTCAATGTTCACTTTCAGCTTTGAAAACAATTCTTGCTGTGGGTCTGTTATATGCTCCATTCGATCACCTCACAAGCTTTTGCATATCACTTTTGAATTCTATGGCTTGTTCTTCAAGGGCAGGGCGAACAAACGGCTGTGCTTCCATGAAACGGGTTCCATACTCCAAATAGGGTGAATATTCCGTTTCCGGTGCCACTTCCGCTGCCAGCCCGGCATCCTTGATTTCCAAACCTATGCTGCGTTTTGTTGTTCCTGTTTGATAGCCTTTTTTGAAGTCTGCTTTTGCTTGCATTCTCCGCTGCAATTCTGCGCCATGGTGACGAACAACCCGCTTCACATCGTTCATTGTCACATTCGCTTTCAGCTTCTTTTCAAGCTCGTCCAAGCCATCAATCTTGATTTTCACAATTATTGCACCTCACTAACCACAAAAGCCTTTGATTTCCTTGAAAAATCCACTTGGTAAAGCTTTTCACCAATTCGGATGCGGTCAAAGGGCTTTGTATATGGTTGTTGCAAGCGGATGGTGAAGCTGCCTTGCTTGATAGCCCCATAAACCAAACGCAGCGTTTCTGCGCCGGTATCGGTTACGCTTGCATATTTCTTGACTTCGCTGATGGTGTCATCTGCATAATCACCGGTTGTGGGATCATATGCCCCCGGCTTGGCACTTTGAAAAAAGATTGGTTTATCATAACGCATTATAAAAACCTCACTTTTCCCCTTGTGCTTTCCTTTTGCGAATCAAGCCATGCTTGAATTTCATTTGCAAAACCATCAAAATCATGGTCTGCAAAAGAAAGGCTTTCACCTTCTTGGGAATGGCTTGAAAGCCCCTCTGATCCAATGCGATTGAAGCGCATGATTGCCACATCAAGCACAATGTGGTTCATTTCGTCCGGCGGATCAATGCCGCCAAGCAGCAATTTCAGCCGGGCAGTGGTATTTGACAGAATCAAATTCAGCTTTGCATCTTGGTCTGTGTCTTCAATGCCAAGCATCATTTTAAAATCGTCAAGCATTTATGCACCCCCTTATTTTATGGCGGTTTTCTTTGCGGATTTCTTGGCGGGTGCTTCCTTTACAAGCTCAATGAGCGGTTGCCCTTGTTTGTTGTTGCTGCCCGCCAATTCGGCAATCCGTTCTTCCGATGCGGTCACGCCTTGGCGTGGGAATGTATCTCCCACGCCGTAGGCATGATCATTGTCTTGAAGGTCTGTGAAATACTTTATGACTTTATACATCATCAAGCACCGGTGATAGTGCCGACAACGATGCCATCAAGCTTTTCAGCAAACAGACCAACACCGCAAGCTGCAACGGTTTCGGCGGTCAGATTGTTATAAACTGCTCCCGTGTGAATACCAACAAGACCGGTTGCATCGGAAGTCAGGTCAAACGCCTGTGCCATATCAGAACCGGAAACATTGATGAAGTAGCACACAATGTTCTCTGCGGCAGTGGAATAAACCTTGCCCTTCGGAACATCGGAAGCAAGAATGACCGTACCCATGCCAAGGAAGTTTTGGATATAGGTGAAGCCGAAAGCGGTCTGCGTGCTTACCTGTGCAGTTGCAAGGTAGTCGGCAATATCAAGGGGATTGACGAAATGCACCACTTCAATGGCGGTGTCCTCAAAAAGAACCTGCATCTGTCCCCAAGTCTGCGCAATGGCAGCCTGAAGGTTTGCCCCCTCTGCCTTGCCGGAACCGGTGCCAAGGAAGGTGATGAACTTGCTTCTAATGCCATTCTGAATCAAGCGCAGCATCTTTGCATTGGTGTCATTCACAGCCTGACCATAGCCTTTATCAGAAATGGCTTCAGCGGTGGTTTCCCTTCTCCACTTGTTCAGGGTTGCTTCACCGATAGGCTCATAGGTGGTGTTGAATTTGGAAAGGGGAATGATCTCACCTTCTGCAACAGTGCCATCTTCAAGGGTGCCGGCTACCTTGTAAACCTTCAGCACCTCGCCGGCTTTCTTCTCGATCTTGCGGGTAACACCCAGCATCTTCATAAGGGTATCAATGCCGGCGCTGAATCTCTCGGCAAAGTCCACATCACGCACCTTTGCCAGATCGGCTGCCTTGGTGGTGTTTTCTGCAAACATTTGCAGATTGAAATTGAACTTTTTCATTTTGTTTTTTCTCCTTTGTTAGAAATTGAATAAATGTTTGTTTTCCAGCATCTTTTGCTGTCGAAGCTCCGGGTCTTTGATTGCCATGATAGCTTCTTTGGTCATCCCTGTGGGGCTTCCCGTTCCTTTGCGGGGCGGTTCACCCTTCAACCGCTCTTTCACAGCCTTTTCAACAGCATCATTAAACGCCGTTTTGAAGCCATCCACAGCGGCTTTTGTCTTCTCGGCATCAGTGGTCACCAACAATGCCAAAACATCGTCAGAAACGGAAATTCCGTCATCTGCAAGCATCTTGCGGGCGGTCTTGGTCATTTCAGAAAGGGCATCTTTCTTTTTCAGCGCATCAAGCTCCTTTTGAAGCTGATCACGCTGATATTCTGCCTTTTGCTGTGCGTTCATTTCAGCAAGCTTTGCTGCTTCATCAACCGCCTTCTGCTGCTTTTCCTGCCACTGTGCAAATTTTTTGTTGATGATTTTGTCAAGGTCATCATCGGAATATTTCTTTTCATCCGGTGCCTTTTTGCCTTTGTCATCCTTTCCCGTGTCTGCCGCTGCTGTTGGTCTATCAGGTGTTTTTTCAGCCGTACCGGGAGCGGGTGCGCCAGCTCCTGCATCGTCATCTGCAAAAAGTTGCAAGTCAAGAATTCTTCTGCTTTTGTAAATCATTTGTTTACCCCCATATTTTTTTGACTTTTGCTTGTCATTTTTTTGTTTTCCATAGCTTTTTTGGACATCAATGCTTGGTCACTTTCACATTGTCCGGGTAGTTATCGGCAATCAGCCCAACCCCAACAAAAAAGGAATCCGCCAAGAGCTGCGCACGCTCCGACAAATTCCCAAAATTTATATCAACCTTTCCGGGTGACATAACATATTGAATTTGATCTGTGGTCAATTCCTCGATTGATTGAATGAGATTTTGCACCAACGCAGAAATCCCGGCGCAGACAATGTCTTTGCCGGGTTCTGCATAGTGTGCATGACCTGTGATGTTTATGCCGCTATCATGGCGGTTCACAACAATCATGCCCGCTTCACTCCTTTTTGCGGTTGATCCCGGCAATCTGATCTGCCCATTTTTCGGTATAGAAATCATAATAACTGACATTATGCTTTTTTCTGTACCATTCAAAGCAACCACACCAAATCAATGACGGGATTGCAATAATGGGAAGGTAAAGCCATCCAAGCATTTCCGATTGCTTTTGATGCCCAAATTCATGAAGCAAAGTTTGTTCATCATCCCAATGGGAAGGACAAAGAAAGACATACTTCCCAAGGGACACACTGCCACAATTGATGTTGAATTCATACCAATCACCAACCTTGCGGGCATGTGTAAATAGCATCACAAGGAAACCAACAATGTTCTGTGGTGCTTGCCATAACCATTTGTAAATGCGTTTCATATAGCCTTTCTCCTGTTTGTTGCATGAAAAAAGCACCTTGCTGATCTGCAAAGTGCTTTGATGTTTATTTCTGGATGTAACCTGATTTTTTTGCCGCTTCTTGCTCGGCAACATACTCTTGATATGCCTTTTTGACATCTTCCGGGGCATCCGGGCGAATGCCACAACAAAAACCGTCATCATCATAAAGCATCCAATCATCCCATATCATTTCAATTCTCATGGTGTTTTGCCCCCTTCATATTTTTCAACAACTTCCGCTGTTAATCGTTTAATTTCGGCAGATAGCGGATTTGCGTTTTCTCTGTTGGCATATGCATCTGCAAAAGCTTCCGCCATTGTTTCCGATGCATTTTCATTGCTATATCGTGAAATGGCGTTTATAAGCTCAAAATTGCGCTTTCCTTTGCCATAAGGTGTTTTTTTGATGTTCTTACAAGCCTGTGACACAATTTGCTTGGCTTCCGTGCATTTATTCCACACATCCACACGCTGCCAACCATATTGATATGCGCTATTTGTTTGTATCATCAGCCATTCAACAGCATGCCCGCATTCGTGTGCGCCAATGCTTTCCGGTGAAGCGTTAGGAACCCAAAATCTTGTATCAATCATCTTTTTACAAGATTCCAAGAGCTTTATATTGTCGGAAAAATAATATGGATTGAATGTGATTTTGCCGCCGCTGCATGACATGACACCACTTTTGCTTGTTGTGACTGTTTTGATGCTCTTTGCCAATCCGGGAAATTCTTTCATGACACTTTCGCAACCGGTAAATGCCTTTTTTACGGTTTCAAAATTCAGCTTCTTGACAGAATCATCTATTGTGAAACCATAAGATTTTGACAGATAATTGACCATTTCATCAAAATCTGCACAATCTTTCAACGATATTATATCACTTTTTTCTTGCTTATTTGTTGCCGGTTTGTAAACATTTTGCGTTTTCCGCTTGTTCCATTCCTCTGTGGTGCCGCCATTAGCAAGAAAATCAAGCCAAGCTTCATATTCTTTGCTATCTTCCCATGCTGCGGTGGAACAACGGCAATGGGGATGCATGGGCGGCGCATTCTCCCCGGGCATCATCTTTGCCACCTTGAAATGCTTGCCTTTCAAAGCCATGCAAACGGGGCAACAACCGCCATTGACAATGAATTCATATTCTTCAAAGCCGTTGCGCTCAAAGGATTGCTTCTGCGCTTCTGTCTGCACCCTTGCAAGCTCTGTGCGCATCAAGCGTTCCATGCAATAGCGCATGCCGCCGGTGCCATCCTTGCCGATAAAGTATTTTTTCAAATCCTTGGTCAGCGCACGGGGGTTTTTGCCTTGGATCAAGCCGGTTTGCAACAAAGCCCCCAATTCTTGCCGCATCAAGTCTTGATATTGCCAAATACGATCTGAAAAGGTGCCGGAATGGAAAGAACCATTGACAATTGCATGTGCCTTTTGGGCATTGTTTTTGATGGTCTTTCCAAGAATCCCGGCTTGCCGCTTCAATTCTTCTTCGGTTCTGCCTTTCAATATACCTTCCATGAATTTTTCAAGCTCGTCATGCCCGGAAATAAGCTCCAAACCAATATTGGCTTTCAGCATTTCCAATCGGTTGATCTTCATGGTGGCATTATACAAGCGCATTTCCTCATTGGCTTTTGCGGAAAAGTCTTTGTCTTTCACATAACGCTTTGCTTTGCGCTCATATGCGGCAATATCAAGCTCCCTGACACGCTTTTTTGCTTCGGCAAGGGAAATACCTTCCTTGGAAGCATACTTGCCATAGAAAGCGTTTATTTCGTTCTGGCAAGCATCCAACATGTTGCTGTAAATCTGCTTGATTTGCCTTTCATATTCCTTTTCATCGGTTATGTAATGTTTCAGGGCTTCCGCTTCTCGGTTAGCCCAATATTCCTGACTGTTCATCTGTCAATTCCTCTGTGTTGGTATTGGCAAACATCATCTTGTCAACAATGGTTTCTTCCGGTGCTTCGTTTTCTTCCTCGATCTTGTCAAGCTCACCTTGGACATCATCAACAACGGAAAGCACCTTCAGCTGCGTTTCATGGCTTGTGATTCCTTCCATTTGTGCGGCAATCTGTGCTTCTTCAAGCAGGTTTGCGGGGATGTTCGGCGTGAATTTATGATGCAACTGCAACCAAGCATCTGCCGGCACCTTGGAAGCCGGATGCCCAAACAAAAGCTTATATCTGCGGTTCATTCCGCTTGTGAATTTGCGTTCTTTGGTCTTTTCAAGGTTGCTCATGGCTTGCAGCTTGTATTTCAAGGCAATGCCAGTGCTTCCGCCAAAGTTTTCATCAGAAATGTTGGCAACCATGCTGATCTGGAAGATAAGCCGTTCAAGGCGTTCCAGCAAGTTTTCCTGTGTGGTGTCACTTTCAGGCTTGTTCATGAATTCAACAATGAGCTTTTCGGCGGTTTCTCCCTCAAAGTTGATGATGCGATTGTCACGGATATGCACAAGCCCTTCTTCATCCAGCTTCACGCCCAAAATCTTCAGGTAAGCATCCGCAAAATAGTCAACATCATTTGCCTTTTCGGAAACAGCCTTATTATAGGCATTCACCATGGTCAGCACCGGTTCAAAAAGCCCTTGCCGCTCCGAATTCTCCACATATTCCGTTGTGGGAACATCCGGGAAATAATGGGGTTGCCAGTCTTCATCCGTCCAATGCAAGCCGCCTGTGACCTTGAAATAACGCACACCGTAATTGTTGGCAATGCTGCCATATTCGTTGTTTTCACGGTCTTTGTATCGTCTTACAAAATACAAAGGTCTTTCAAGAATGGAATCATCAAAGATCATGAAAGCTTCAATGGGGCTTAAATAGGTGATGCACAGCTCCGATTCTTCATCGGTGAAATACATTTCATAGCCCTTGCCAAAGATGCTGCACAGCTTGGACAGCTCTGCATTGTTGTCATCCTGATCATTGTATTGGTCAAGATATTCCACAAACTCTGCAACTTTGTCTTCTTCTGCAACAGTTTTGATTGGATTGCCGATGAAGAAGCCGTTCATGGTGTCCACAATATACTTGGGGAAATTCACCACAACCCTATTGTCAGGCTTGTATTTCGGTTTTGCAGGTTCATGCAAAATGTCATGGTCGCTCATATAAGCATCAAGCAGTTTTTGAAATCTGCCCTTCACTTCCCGGCTGTGTTCGTCAAGAAATTCTTGCAGCAGTGGAAGTGTCAATTCGGTGTCTTTTGAAATACGAAACATTATAACCCCCCTTTGATGTTCGTGTTCAATTTCGGTTTTGTGCGCCGCTCCAATTCTATTGAATATCGCAACATTGCCATTGCATCATCCATGATTGGAACAGGTTCATCAAGAAATTCACCGGTCTTTTCGTCCTTGCGCCATTTCCATTGCTGGATTTCCTTGATGGTATTCACGCAAGAAGGGTGAATGTGGATGCGGTGCTGCTTCAAGTGGTCAATCTGCGCTTTCACGCTGTTTGGCTCTTTCTTCACGGGCAATGCCTTGAAGCCCTCTTTGCGCCACATCTTGATTCTGTCCGGTTCTGCGCTATCACACCACATTGTCAGGCTCTTATTGAAACCCTTTGCATTTGCCATTTGAATGATTTCTGATGTGTCCTTTTCAAACACATACAATTCTTTGCAAAGATACAATTCACCATCTTTGAAACCTACTTCCCCAATGCAGTTTGCGTGATTGAAGCCAAAATCCTGCGCATTGACCATATAATCAAAGCATCCCGGCGAAGTGTCGAATTCTTCAATGATGTAATTGGACAGAATAAGCCCGCCAATTTCGCCCCATTCACCAAGCCCATATATTTGATACCCTTCAGGATCAACAAGCCTTCTGCGCTCCATACGGGCATGATATGCGGCATCAATGAAGCGGTTTGTCAGATATGTTGAATGGTGTGTTAGCACATTTTCATCTTTAATGTCAAAAAAGACCTTCTTGATCCAGTGGCTTTTGTTCACCGGGTTGAAGGTCATTCGGATTTGATAAAATTGACCGGGTGGCAGCTCTCCACGCAAACGGTCATCAATTATTTCAAGGTCAGCTTGCGTGAATTCTGTGGCTTCTTCAAGCCAAACATCTGTGAGCTTGCCACGCTGGAATGTGATAGACTTCAGCTTTTCACGCTGCTTGTCATCATTCATGCCCCTGAAAATGATTTTGTTTCCATTATGAATACATGTCAGTTGAAGCGGTGAAGTATTGATTCGCCAATATCTTTCCGCCTTATCCCCAAACATGCGGTATATTGCGCCGGTAAGCTCTGCAAAGGTGCTGTCACGATTTGTGATGTCCGACTTTCGCAATGCAACAAGGTTCCTTCCCTTGTCACGCATAAGGCGCAAAATATAATGCTGCGCTGTGTCAACGCTCTTGCCGGAACCGGCGCTGCCCTTCATGACAATATAGCGCTTTTTGCTTTGGTTTACCTCTTTGAAGCCGGGATTTGCTTGAACCTTGACATTCATGCGTCATCACCATAATCAACAGTGACATTCAATTCCATGTCAACAACTTCATTGACCTTTTCCGTATAAAGCCCATAACGCTTGCCAAGCAATTCAGCTGCCCGCAACCTTTGGCTTTCATCCGGCGGCTTTTCAATCACAGATTCAACACCAAAATTCCCTTTGGCAAGAACACTTGATTGACTTTCGCCACGCATCACGCTTGTCAGATATTTCAAAACCTCATTCTGATCAGCAATCAAGGAATCTTCCTTTTCCGCCATGCGTTTTTCAATGTATTCTTTAATTATAGGTTTTGTAAGGTTTTCAGCAGCCATCACACCGGCGGTTTTCTCTGAATAACCCGCCCTGATTGCCGCTTGTGTTGCATTCAGACAAATCAAATATTCATCACAAAAGCGCATCTGCTTTGCTGTCATCTTTTTTTCTGCCATCCTGCAACACCCCCTTTACATAAAAAATCCACCAAACAAAATGTCTGGTGGATCATATATTTTTACAAGTATAATTATAGCAAAAGAATTTGGTCACATGTTATACAAAGAAATACAAAACAGTACAACTTTATACAAAACTATGTTTTCATTTTGTCCAAAATCTCTTGAATGTGCTTCAAAGCCCTTCCATGAATGGTTGTTGCCCATGACCTGCTGTGTTTGCAAGCATATGCAACTTCATCGAATGTTAGATATTGAACATAGATTTTGTGAATGACATCATATTCCGTGGCGTTTAGCTGCTCAATGACACCGATGACAGCTTTTTTGGCATCCACAAGGTTGTCAATGTCTTGGTTGATCTCTCTTTCAAGGTCAATATATCTTCCAATGGCATCAGCAATCTTGTGTGGATTCCCGGAAGATTGCACCCTTTCCCCGGTCATATTGGGGGAAGTGTTTGTGGCAATTTCCTTCCATTTCTGCACCTCTGCCATCTTGTTTTCAATAAGTTTGTCCAGCTTTCTGATCTGCTGCAAGAATTCTTTTGCGTTCACTTATATTCCCCCTTATAAGCCCAATTTTTTCTTTGTATCAAAATATGAATCTTTCACCTCTTGCCGCCTTTTGCTCACACCGGAAAATTCAATAGGAAAACAGCGTTCAAGAATCCTGTCATAAATTCTGGCGCATGACAAATCCTTTGGCTTTTTGATTTCTTCCAGCGGCAAATTCGTTGTGATGATGAAGGGCAGCCCGGATTTGTACCTTGAATCAATGATGTTGAAAACCATTTCTTGCATGTACTCTGAACCCCTTTCAACACCCAAATCATCAAAGATCACAAGCGCATAATTGTTCAGATCATCAATCAATTTTTGCTTCCCGTCAAAGGTTGCCTGAATCTCATTTGTCAGCCTTGAAAAGCTTGTCATCAAGATTCGGCAGCCCTTATCAATCAGCCTGTTTGCAATAGCTGCGGCAAAGTATGTTTTCCCGGTACCGATATTCCCGGAAAGCAGCAGCCCCCGCCCTTCCTTCAGGAAATCACCGAATTGTTCCGTATAATTGACCATTGCATTGGAAAGCTGTTCATTCTGCCTGTCATCATTTTCAAATGTCCAGCTTGCCATTTTGGATTCAGCAAAGCATACCTTTCGCCGCCGCTCCCGTTCTTCGCTGCGTTGCCGTTCTTCATAGGCTTCACGCTCTTTTATTTTGCAATCACAAATGCACCGCACAATTCTTTCTTGCCCAAAAATTGTGATCCTTGTTTGCACCTTTGAATTGCAAACACCGCAATGCAGCAAGCCATCTTCCCCCATGTATTCATTTTCTGCATGTGGCACTTTGCTTTCCAGTGCCATTATAGCTGCGCCAAAATCCATGCTTTGCCGCTCCTTTCGTCAAAATAGTTCGTCAAGATCATTCTGATCAATCCCGGAAGGGATGCCCTTGTTGACAGGTTGTGTCACTTTTGCATTCAAGTATGATTCAAACTTGGTGCCAAATAGCGTTTCCGGGCGCAAAAACTTTTCCCATTCAGTTCCAAGCCAATCAGCGCACTTTTTATCAATGACAGTTTTGAAGTCATCCAGAACAAAGCCTTCGTTCAGTCTTGCAAGGATGCAAGTTTTCGTTTTCCTTGAAGATGCCCGGTAATTTGTACCGGCTTTTTCGTTCAAGTGTTCGACAATAGAAAAATATAATTCTTTATCTTTATCTTTTTCTTTATCTTCTTCTTTATCTGTTGCGTGACATTGCGTGACTGTCATATTACTGTCACATGACATGCTGTTTTCGTTTTTATTGTCTTGAAGAAGCTTCCGTTTTGCCCTCAATCTTTGTTGTGCAAGCCGGTTCTGCTCTCTGATTTTGTCCATGCCTTCAATGTTTTGGTATTCTTCCCATCCTGCAATGGAAAAGAAGCCATTGTTGGTGACAATCATGTTTAATTGCTCCAAGGCGCCCAAGGCAAGCTGCACTGTGGTTTCTTCAAAATCCAATTCATCAGCAAGCATCTTTGGGGTGTATGGGATGTTTTCTGTCAGGAAAATCATTCCACCGGAATTGCACCGCCCTGCCATGGTCAAAAGCATCACCCAAATCAAGACAATGTTGTTTCCATCCGGCAATCTGCGAAGGTGCTTGATTTTCCGGTTGTCAAACATGTCCGTGGTCAGCTTGATCCATTTGATTTCAGCCATTCCGCTTCACTCCTTCACAACCACTTGAAATTCAAACATTCCGGGCAGTTCCTCAACATCAATCCCGCATTCATTTTTCAGCTTATACCGGCAAATGAAATTGGTATCATCTGCGGTTCTTGCTTCATAGAATGCTTGAAGCTCTTGGATCAGGGGAAGGAATCTTTTTTGGAATCTCAAAAGTTTAATCTTTCCCCATCCCTCTTGTTCATGCAAAGACCACAAGACAAGGGATTGAAGGTCAAGGGATAGGTTCTTGACATTCTGCGCCGTTTGCCTATTGATTTCCGCTTGCATGGCTTTCCGCTCTTTGCTTGTGAATAAAGGCACATTTGCTTTCATGGTTTTTCGTCCTCTTTTCTGTATTTGCAAATAGAATCATCCTCATAAACAGGACAATAATCTGCCCGGTATGGGCAATCAAGGTTCACGCAATTTCCGTCAATGTTGTATGCACATTTCATGTCTGATCCCCCCGTGTATTTCTTTTTGAGTTCGGCAATATTTTTTTCGAATTTTGTCAGTTGAAAATAACCCCTATCATCCACGGTTATAGTACAATCTTCACGGACTTTATCAATCTCCGCAAAAATCTCCCTCGCAACCTCGGTCTTGGCTTTTTCAACAGCTTTATATTTAAGGACTTGCGCCACTTCTACGGGAATACTATCAAATTCGCTTTCATCGGAAGTATAAATATCCGTGTCGGCATCAGCACTCAACCAAATATACTTGTCATAATCTTCGCAATAACAACAAGGCACATGGTCGTGACCTATATCATAATGCTTACAAGTAAAGCATTGTACTTCCTTGAACGGCTCCAACTGTCTTTTTAACATTTCAACCTCGCTCTTTGGTACAACATCGGCGGGGGAAAGAAAGTGTTCACAAGGTGTTTTTTCACCAAAAACTGCTATCCAGTAACACATTTTTGAGTAAATACAATCTTCACATCGTGCCATATCATTCTCCTTTCTCACGTTGATGATATTTATACAAAATCCCAAAATCTTTTAATAGACTTTCTATGTGTGCAAGTTGCCTTTCGTTAAAGTCTGCTTTGTGTTTTTCGAAAAACTCTTGTTGTTTCGGTGTAATGAAAAGTATATTTTTTTCATCATCATATATACTTTTGTAAACATCGGTTATACGAATACATATCCACCCATTTTTCAAAAGTATGTCTTCACCAAGAGCGTATTGACCTTTTTTTCTCATGTTAAAGGTTTCTACAATTTCATCTGCCCTTGATATATGACCGTAACTTGAACAAGGGAATAAAACACCGTCTTTATTAAGAAAACCGATTATGCTTGCCATATCACTCACCGCCTTTCAACACTCGTAAGCAACCGCAACAAATGTGTTAAGGTCGCCAACTCTAATAAACATTGTTCCGTAATAATCATCTCCGACATATCCAGTGTGTTGATTTACAAAATAAGGAATTTCCTCGTCCATACATCTTCCATCATCACTTAACAAGGCGTTTTTATCGGTGAAAAGTTTTCCGTTTTCGATTTTGCAATTATAATAAATTCCAACAACGTCCCACGATGATAACTCTTCAAAAAACTCACTTTTCCCAAGTGTTTCCTTGATGTTTTCTAATTGCTTCATAAGGTCGCCCATCTTTTTTAGCAATCTAAATGTTTTATTTGTCGTCATTCCGCACCGCCTTTCATCTTCGCTCCGCATTCAGGGCAGAATTTAAATCTTGAAACGTCGTCAAGCACTCTATACTTGTCTTGATAACGCAATCGGCGATCCCCGAATTCGCCATTTCCTCGATTGCTTGCTTTTCAATCTGCTCTTTCATCGGTTGCTCTCCTATAAACAATATTGCCCATCACATCAAACACCATTTCTACAACTCCATAAAATTCAAAGCAGTAGAATTCAAAGTTTTTTGAATGATCAAGGTATCTTGTTCCAACTATCATTTGTTCACCATCAAATGATTTTACTTGTTTAATACAGCCGTTAATTGTGCAAAATTCGGTATTACAATGAACCAAATCACCAACCCTTGGTTTTATGGTGCGGTTTATCACCGCTTTGCCTTTGTTAGGGATTCCAACTTCTTCAAGGCAAATTCCGCCTATTGATTCCAATTGATATTCGTGCTTTGGAAGTCTTGGTTGACACCAATGCACTTTGCACGGCTTTAATTGATTTTTATTCATCTGTCATTCCCTCGCAAACTCTCTGAATTCGTGTTCATTCTCCGCCCGGAATTCCTCAACTTCTGCGCAAGCTGCAAGCCAAGGGCATTTTTCTTGAATCTTTTGCCGGGATCGGCGGACGGATTCAAACGGCGGGAATGGTGAATGATTCAGGTTCAAAAGGAAATCAATGACCGGGATTTTTGCCAGATCAATGTTGTGCTTGTCTGCAATGGTGTTGATCACTCTGAAATATAAATGGCTGTCACTGTTTCTGGCTTTTTCGTCCTGTTCCAAAATATCTGTCACAAGTGCTTTTGTGGTTTTCAAGTCTTGCATGGCGTTTTCTCCTTTCCGTCTTCACATACATCAATTCTTTCAATATCAACAACACCTTCAAGCCGCATGGCAATGTCTTCTTTCAAGCCAATGATGTTGTCGGTGTCCTTTACTTTAATAACAACAATCATGTCAATCCCCCTTGGTATTGTAGGCAAGAAGGATGCCCCAAATAAGCAAACCAAAGAAAGAACCGATAAAAGCCCCAATAAATGCTTCCATGTTTTTTACCTCTCTTTCAACGCCATTCCGGCATCATATTCTGTGTAAAGCTTCATAAAGTCATCAAGCGGAAGGATGGCAAGCCATTCACAATTGTTTTTTCTGTGAAACACAACCGGAAGCTGCCATGATCCTTCGCAATCTCTTTTGGCTTGGTTTACGGCATCATAAAGGCTCAATTTTTCGGTTCTCTTGCATTCGATATGAACACCGGGAAGACCTAACAAATCCGCTTGCCCTTCTTCCTCTTTGCCGTTATATTGGACACTGCGCCGGGTATCATAGCCATATTCCCGCAGTTTTCTTGCAAGCTCTAATTCTCCAACTTTGCCTTTCCGCTTTGAATTTTTAGCCATCAGCCTTCACCGCCTTGAATGAACCTGATGAAAGCAGCATCACATTTTTTGCAAAGGTGCATTTTGCGGGCTGATTTGTAACCTTTGCATTTCACACCGTAGCTGACAGAAGCTTCTGTTGAATATTCTTCAATATTGATTCTGACCGGGTGTTCTTCCTTGATCTTTGCGCCGCAGCGGTCACAAATAATCTCTTTAACTATCATTTTTGTTTGTTCCTTTCATGTGTTAATATTTCAAGAATCTCTTTCCGCAAGGAATATATTTCTTCAAGCCGTTCCAATTCATGTTGCGGAACATTCGGCTTCTTTTTTGCGTGTTCAAGGTTTATTTCAGCTTTGCGGAAATCCCGCAATGCCAATTCATATGGTGTCATGTTGCGCCACCATTAGAAGGGCAAATCTTCATCCTGCGAAAGCTGCTCAAAATTCGGCGTTTGCGGGGCGTTGTATGCCGGGGCGGGTGTTTGGTCAGCCGGTGCCGTTCCTGCGCCCTGTGCATCGTTCTTGCTGTCCACAAACATGGCTTCATCAACCACCACTTCCGTTGCATAGCGCTTTTGACCGTTCTGATCTTCCCAGCTGCGTGTTTGGATGCTTCCAGCAATGCAAATGGAAGAACCCTTGCGGAAATAACGGGTGATGAATTCTGCGGTTTGCCGCCATGCTTGGCAGCTGATGAAATCCGCTTCTTGTTGCCCATCTTTTGAATATTTACGGTTCACAGCGATTTTGAAAGTGCAAGCAGAAATTCCACTTGCAGTTTGCTTCAATTCAGGATCAGCGGTCAATCTGCCGCCAAGAATAACTTTGTTCAGGTTCAAGGTTGCCATCGTTTATTTTTCCTTTCTCGATACCATAAAGGCATTCTTTTTGGTATATTTGCAGTATTCCAATTCAAGCATTGCGCCGGGGCTGTCAACAAAGCCTTCAATGAATGCAACCGCATCAGCGGTGTCAATCATTGCAAAGCATATTTTCATATATTCAGCCGATGTCAAGCCCTGCGGAAGAACAGCGGGATTCAAAACAATATATCCTTCCGCTTCAAGGTCTTTTTGAACATCTGCAATTTTTTCTTTATAATTCGGATCACCGGTGATCTTTCCGGCTATATAGATTTTTGGTCTTTTCATTGGAGCTTTCCTTTCAATCTTTTTTGAAAAATGCTTTGAATATTTCAGAACGGTATTGCCCTTCTGTGATGTCAATGATTTCCCGGACTGTATATTTCTTTTTGACATCGTGCAAGCCATTGATGAAATGCTCTGTTCCAGCTTTACAAGCCCCCGTGATAATGCGGTACATCGTTTTTGCTTCCTCAAAGGTCACAACCGTTTCCATCGTGAAATTCTTGTATTGGTCTGCTCCACGATCTTTGGCTTTTTTGAATTCAATATCATTCACGCCATCTTTGAAGCTCTTGCAATGCGCATAATTTTTGCCATCAAAAATGACATTCAATCCTTTGATCTTTCCAACAAAGAAGGTATATTCACCGATCTTCTTTTTGCGTTTGACATGGATCAACATGTCATCACAATAAAGATATTTTCCGGCAACAAAATCACCGTTTTTGAGCTTCTTATAATGGCGGGGATTGGTGATCTGCGTTCCGCTCAAATCCAGCCAGCCGCCCACGGTCAAGCCTTCCGGCAATGAGGTGATCTGCGTTCCTCTCAAATCCAGCCAGCCGCCCACGGTCAAGCCTTCCGGCAATGAGGTGATCTGCGTTCCGCTCAAATACAGACTGCCGCCCACGGTCAAGCCTTCCGGCAATGAGGTGATCTGCGTTCCGCTCAAATACAGACTGC